>Ga0157369_10006944_pt1 | contig 13067 bp, 14 predicted proteins | sample C25metaG_FD_113461 | JGI IMG/M metagenome (GOLD analysis project Ga0157369, IMG submission 113461) | Corn rhizosphere microbial communities from Kellogg Biological Station, Michigan, USA - C2-5 metaG | ecosystem: Host-associated > Plants > Roots > Rhizosphere > Soil | place: USA: Michigan...
GCCAGCGGCCTCTATCCGCCGCATCCAAAGGCCGGACACAAGACCGCAAGTCCGATCCTCACATCACACAACAAATCTCTTGCCAAGCAGGGGCCGTCCACACAAGACGCGGAGTTCGCGGAGTCCACATTGAACTCCCTCTCCCCTCCGGGGGAGAGGGTTGGGTGAGGGGGTGCCTGACGTCTGAGCTGCGGCCCAATTGCAGATACAGCGTGTCAGATCATTCGCAGCGCAGCTTAGCTTTGCCGCCCCCTCACCCTGCCCTCTCCCCCGGAGGGGGAGAGGGAGATATTCTCCGCGGACTCCGCGTCTCCGCGTGCCACTCTTTTTGTGGATGACCAGCCGGAATACCGGTTTTCGGCCATTTCTCCGGCCATCTGCCCCAGCAAATAAAGACATGCATATTTCTTTATATGTTTTCTTGCCCTGCCCCTGAGCCGCTGCTATACCCCGCGCGCCATTTGCAGGAATCCCCCATGACCGCCGCTCACGATTACGTCGTCTCCGATATCAGCCTTGCCGATTTCGGCCGCAAGGAAATCTCTCTCGCCGAGACCGAGATGCCGGGTCTGATGGCCACGCGCGAAGAATATGGCGCATCGAAGCCGCTGAAAGGCGCGCGCATCGCCGGCTCGCTGCACATGACGATCCAGACCGCGGTGCTGATCGAGACGCTGAAGGAACTGGGCGCCGACGTGCGCTGGGTGTCGTGCAACATCTATTCGACGCAGGACCATGCCGCCGCCGCCATCGCAGCGGCCGGTACGCCGGTGTTCGCGGTAAAGGGCGAGAGCCTGAAGGACTATTGGGATTACACCGCGCGCCTGTTCGACTGGCACGGCGGCGGATTCCCGAACATGATCCTCGACGACGGCGGCGACGCGACGATGCTCGTCCATCACGGGCTGCGCGCCGAGAACGGCGACACCGCGTTCCTCGACAAGCCGGAGAATGAAGAGGAAGAAGTTTTCTACGCGCTGATCAAGCGCCTCCTGAAGGAAAAGCCCGCGGGCTGGTTCGCCCAGGTCGCCACGCACATCAAGGGCGTGTCGGAAGAGACCACGACCGGCGTGCACCGCCTCTATCTGATGGAGAAGGAAGGCAAGCTGCTGTTCCCCGCCATCAATGTGAACGACAGCGTCACCAAGTCGAAGTTCGACAACCTCTATGGCTGCCGCGAGTCGCTGGTGGACGGCATCCGCCGCGGCACCGACGTCATGATGGCCGGCAAGGTCGCGATGGTTGCGGGCTTCGGCGATGTCGGCAAGGGCTCGGCGGCGTCGCTGCGCCAGGCCGGTTGCCGCGTGCTGGTCTCCGAGATCGATCCGATCTGCGCGCTGCAGGCGGCGATGGAAGGCTATGAAGTCGTGACGATGGAAGATGCCGCGCCGCGCGCCGACATCTTCGTCACCGCGACCGGCAATCTCGACGTCATCACGATCGAGCACATGCGCGCGATGAAGGACCGCGCCATCGTCTGCAACATCGGCCATTTCGACAGCGAGATCCAGGTTGCGGCGCTGAAGAACTTCAAATGGCAGAACATCAAGCCGCAGGTCGACGAGATCGCGTTCCCGGACGGCAAGCGCCTCATCCTTCTGTCCGAAGGCCGCCTCGTGAATCTCGGCAACGCCATGGGCCATCCGAGCTTTGTGATGAGCTCGTCGTTCACGAACCAGACGCTCGCGCAGATCGAGCTCTACAAGAACGAGGGCAAGTACCAGAAGAAGGTCTACACGCTGCCGAAGCACCTCGACGAGAAGGTCGCGCGCCTGCATCTCGACAAGATCGGCGTGAAGCTGACGAAGCTCTCGAAGAAGCAGTCCGACTACATCTCCGTGCCGGAAGCCGGCCCGTTCAAGCCGGATCATTACCGGTACTAAGCCGTCGCCTATGAGCGACGAACAAACGATGATGCGGCTTATCGATCACCCCGATAAGCCGCTCACGTTTGTTTTTGAGGATGATGGCGAGACAGGTTACGCCTATCTGCTTGATTCTGATGCTTCCAAAATTGTCGCCGACGTTTGGCTGTATAATCGGCGTTCAACCCCGGCCACTCCCGAATGGACGACGCGCGATGGCGCGCCTTACAGAAATTCGGCTGCCTATTCAAATCCGCACGACGATTTCGAACTTCCGATAGAGGAAAACGATATAGACGTTCGTTGGATAGAAGATGAAAATGCGCGCGTCGGATCCGTCGTTCTGTTGCGAGACAAGCCTATTGCAGAGTTGTACGTTGGTGACAGGCCAGGGAAGTCAAAGCTCGCCCGCGAGGATGGTCCGTTGGCGCACAAGTTCGACAACGATCGGAACTGAATGAATGGTCCGCCGATGAGCGATACGATCGAACCGCTTCTTCTCGATCTCGTCGCTTGGGTGGCCAGAGAACCGCGCGATTATTTCGAGACCATGGACGCCTGGCGCACCTCCTGCCCGCGCCTGCCGGTGTGGGAGGAAGCCAACGCCCGCGGCCTCGTCACCCGCGCGCGCGACGGCAGCGGCGCGGCGATCGTTCAGGTGACCGACAGCGGACGCGCGTTCCTGGAGCGCGGCGCGTGAATGTCCTCGGCGACTGCTCCTACTGCGCCCTTGTGCCGGAACCCGCGCTGGTCTTGCGCGAATAGGTGGTCGACAAGCCGATCCAGCAGCCGGTCTTAAAGCCGAGCTGAAAGCCTCCCGTTGCCGGCGTGTAGAGGTACTCCTGGCAGTTCATGTCGGAGCCGCCGAGCTGAACCGCATAGTCGTAGACGAGTTGCGAGGTGTTGATCGTCTTGTAGACGATGACATGCGCAACGGGGCTGGTGAGCGAATATTTCGCCTTTACGGCCTGCCAACCGGCCTGAAGGTCGGAGGTGATGGCGTGATTGTCGAACTGCGCCACCCCGATCCAGCTGCCCAGATGGAAGCTGAGATGCTTCTCCAGGCGCCGATTGAATATGACGCGCTCCTTGCCGGTGCCGTTGATGAGCATGAATTCGTCGAAGCTGTTCACGTCCTGCTGGAAGGTACGATGGTCCATCTGCGCGGCGAGATTGAGCAGCATGGGCGTCCCCGACAGCGGCTCCAGATTCGAGGTCGAGAAGAAATGCGTCAGTGAGAAGCTTTGCGCGTCAGCGGCGGTGCCGGTCATGACGAGCGCCGCCGCGGCGGCAAACAAGATCCGAAGTTTCATGAGCATCCTCCCCGTTAAAAGAAGCGCCGGTTTATACGAAGGCGCCTGCACGCCGCTAAACCTGCACGGAATATATCAGAAGTACAACTTAATATGGAGACGCCTGTCGAACGGCAACCCGCGATGGGGCAACGTATTGATTTCACAATGAATGGCGACAATGGCGGCTGGACGTCAGCGGGCGATCCTGAAGACTGTCCCGCAGGTGCTGGGGCATTCGAATGTATCGGCCCGCGTGGAGCCGAACAGATCCCCGCCGGCACCCAGTACGAGGTTGTTCGCGGAAGGATTATTGTCGTCGGTGAAATCGTGCAGCACCGTGTACTTGCCGCGCCGTGTGAACTGGAAGGCAACGCCGTAACCGTTGGCGCCGCCTTCTGCGGTGCCATACAGATTGCCGCGGCGATCCATGATCAGACCCGCATGCGGGACACCGCCGGTCTGAATATTGAATTTGTACAATTCCGACTTTGTGCCGTCCGGTTCCAGTTTGAAGATCGTGCCGGCTGTGCCGCCCTGCTGGGTCATTCCATACAGATTGCCCGCGCGATCCATGGCCAGGCTTCCGACCGGAAACTTGCCATGCCCGTCATTCAGGAACGCGTACAGAATGGTCGTGGCCCCGTCCGGCGCAACCTTGAACACCGTGCCGCAACCGGTGCCCGCGCAACAACCGCCGCTCCCGCACGCGCTGCTGCCGCCAGCGATTGTCGTGCCGTACAAATTGCCATCGCGATCCATGATCAATGCGGAATTGGGGCTGTCGCCGTCGCCATTCCTGCTCGTTCCGCCAAAGGAATGAAGCACGCGTTCCTTTCCGTTCGGCGCGATCCTGTAGACCGTGCCGCGGCCCACTTGTCCGCCGCGGATCGTCGTGCCGTAGAGCCTGCCCTTGCGATCGAGGATGGGACTGCCGAGCGGGTCCCGGCCGTCGCCCGCTTCCTGGAAGGCATGCAGCGTGGTCAAATGGCCGCCTGGATCGAGCTTGAACACCGTGCCTGGAATGTCGCCGGTCCCCTTCGTGGCTCCGTAAAGATTGCCGGCACTGTCGCGCGCGAGCCCGGTTTGCGGATACGCACCATCGTCTCCCCCCTTGAAGGAATAGAGGGTGGTCTCGCCGCCGTCCGGCGCGACTTTGAATATTGTCCCGCACTGACAAGTGACGTCACCGCCGGCAAACGTCGCTCCATAGAGGTTTCCAGCAGCGTCCTGGATCACGCTGTGCGGCGCCTCGCCATCCTGGCCGCCGGTGAACGCATAGAGCGTCTGAAAATCTGCGGCCTGCGCGCCGGAACATGTCAGCGCGACGAAGACAAAAACTCCGGCAACCGCCCGATCTATCGGCAAACGCCGGCCGCTGAACATCGACATCCTCCGCCCTTCGTCACGGGCCATCTTGCGACAAGACAGCGAATGGTACCATGCAGCTAGCATCCTGCGGACATCCCGCGCAGAAATACCCTCGGACTTTATGGAGGATGGAATGGTTGAAGGACGCTGTCACTGCGGCAAGGTACGGATGGAACTCGATACGGCACCCGCGGAGGTGAAAGAGTGCAACTGCTCGATCTGCCGCCGGTATGGCGTGCTCTGGGCCTACTACTCACCGAAACAGGTGCGCATTACCGAGTCCGCGCCAACCGACACCTACCAATGGGACGATCGCGATCTCTTCTTCCATCGCTGTTCGGATTGCGGCTGCGTCACGCATTGGCGCGCTGTGGATTCCATCTACGACCGCATGGGCGTCAATGCGCGCCTGCTCGCGCCCGGAGTCCTGGCCGCCGTGCGCATCACGCCCTTCGACGGCGCAAGCATGGGAAGGCCAACCTTCTGACAACAGCCTGATGCCGGTTGTGCGCGATCGGCAATGTCCTAACTTGAAATCTCGCTGAGCAACTGGATTACCTCTGCCTTCAGTCTGTCAGCAGATATATTGGCGGCGTTTTTTTGTTCGGGTGAGAAGCAGTCTGCGGCGGTGAACGCCTTGTCGAAAGTGTCAGACCCTCCGCCTTCGTCCCGCCAGCGTCTCCAAGCCGCCATGTAGCTTTCAGTAAATTGGAGCGCGTCCATTTCGCCGCTGGCGAACTGGCGCATGATGGCGGTCAATGCGTTCTCATTCACTTCGCTCGCGCCTCCGCCACTACCACTGAAACAAAAGACGTGCAGCAACGACCCCGGCGAGTGTGCCGATGACAAGGCCGCAAAATCCACCGCCAATCCATTCGTAGAATCTCGGTCTGCGCTTTTACTCCGCTCCTAGTAGCGCAATGAGAAGCAGCCCAGCAGCAATCCCTCCGCCCATAAAAATGAGGGCGATGGTCATTCGATATTCGTCCGGTGTTCAGTCACTCTCGCCCCTGCGCTTTTCCTCCTGCCGCAGCCTACCGTTTTACCGTGTCATCCCGGATGTACTCGACCACCGGCGGGAATCAGCTGATCGTCCGCGTACCGATTTCCTAGTGGCCTGATGGGATTCAACAATCGGCAACGCGAACAACCGATCCGCGACATCTTGTAAACGCAGCCAGATTTCGCCGTTCATAATTTGTTAACCACCATCCCTATGCGGACTCAGCCGATCCCGTTAACTTAATGATTCCAAGGTGATTCGCGCCGTTTGGCAGGAATCGGGGGTTTGCCGGGATGCGTCCCACAGCGGGACATAACAACAACCCTGGCGGCAGGGGAGTGGTGAGGCGAAGGGTCGGCCTGTGGTTGCTGGCGGGTGTGATGGCGCCGGCCCCCGCGCTATCCGATACCCTTTTGCCGCTCGGCGAACGTGACATCGTGATGGCTGCGGTGACGCTCGGCGCGGTCGCGCTGGCGATCGCCGCCGGGCTGTGGGCGATCGCTGAGCAGAACATCTCGCTCAGGCTCAAGCGCAACCTGCGGGTCGCGGGCGCGCGCACCCGTGCTGCGGTGGGCGAACGCGATGCGCTGCTCTCCGGCGGGCGCGAGGCGCTGCTGGTGTGGGGCCGCGACGGCTCGGGGCCGTACTCCTATGGCGGCGCGGAAGCGGTGCTGGATTCGTGCCTCGCCGGCGCGGATGCGCTGCCGCTCAGCGAGGCGCTGGATGCGCTCAGCGACAAGGCAACGCCCTTCATACTCGACGCGCATGACCGCAACGGCGCGCGCATCCATCTGCGCGGACGTCCCGTCGGCGGCATGGCCGCGGTCTGGCTGGAGCCGGAGCAGGCGGCGAAACAGGACACCCTCGATTTCCGCGCCATTCTCGACGCGCTGCCCATGCCGGTCTGGCTGCGCGACCGCACGCTGTCGCTCATCTGGGGCAACCGCGCGTTTGCCGAGGCGAATGGTCTTGCCAACAGCGAAGCCGCCGTCTCGGCTCAAGCGGTGCTCGACAAATCCGAACCCGATCTCGCCGCGACCGCGCGCAACACGCGGCAGATGCAGGAGCAGCGCCGCTTCGCCGTCGTCAGCGGCCAGCGCCGCGCCCTCGCCTTCACGCATGTGCCGATGGACGATCTTTCCGTCGTCGGAAGCGCCGTCGACGTCAGCGAGACGGTGCAGGCGGATGCGAAACTGCAGCAGCACATCGATGCGCATTCCGACACGCTCGACCGGCTGGCGACGGCGGTCGCGATCTTCGGGCGCGACCAGAAGCTCAACTTCTACAACCGCGCCTTCGCAAAACTCTGGGGCCTGCCCGAGACCTGGCTCGACAGCCATCCCAACGATGCCGAAATCCTCGACCGCCTGCGCCATATGCGCAAACTGCCGGAGCAGCGCGACTATCAGGCCTGGAAGCGCCAGCGCCTTTCGCTCTATGCCGAGCCCGCCGAATACCTGCCTGAAGAATATTGGCACCTGCCGAGCGGCAAGACCTTGCGCGTGGTGGCGCAGCCGCATCCCTTCGGCGGTCTCACATTCCTCTATGAGGATGTGACGGAGCGCATCGCGCTTGAAAGCTCCTACAACACGCTGAGCAAGGTGCAGTCGGCTACGCTCAATACACTGCAGGAAGCGGTGGCGGTGTTCGGACTCGACGGCAAGCTCAAGTTCTACAACGCCGCCTTCGCCAATATGTGGGAACTGACGCCCAAGGATCTGGCGGGTGAGCCACATATCCGCACCATCGCCGCAGCCTGCGTGGAGAAATTCGGCGGGGCGGATACCTGGCAGAGCACGATCCAGGCCGTGGTCTCGGGCGCGCAGGGCAAGCGCGATCTGGGCGCGATCGAGCGCAACGACCGCACGATCCTGTCCTTGACGCTGTCGCCGCTGCCCGACGGCGCGCTGCTCGTGACCTTCGCCGACGTGACCGACCGCTTCCGCATCGAGACCGCACTGCGCGACCGCGCCAGCGCGCTCGAAGCGGCGGACCGCCTCAAATCGGATTTCATCAAGCACGTGTCCTATGAACTGCGCACGCCGCTCAACACGATCCTGGGATTCTCCGAGCATCTGACGAGCGAGATCCCCGGCGCGCTCAATCCGCGGCAGAAGGAATATGTCGACGACATCGTCTCCGGCGCGAACACGCTCAAGAACCTGGTCAACGACATCCTCGATCTGGCGCTGGTCGAATCCGGCGCGCTCCGGCTGGAACTCACGCGCATCGACCTGTGCGCGCTGCTGGAGGATGTGGCGGCGCATGGCCGCGACTGGGGCGCGAAAGTGTCGCTCGAAGTCGAGGTCGATTGCCCGAAGGACACCGGCGAATTCCTCGCCGATGAGCGCCGCATCAAGCAGGTGCTGTTCAATCTCCTGTCCAACGCGATCCGTTTCGTGCCCGACGCCGGAAAGATCACGTTGTCGGGACGCATCGTGGGCGACGATGTGCAGATCGCCGTCGCGGACAACGGCCCCGGCATCGCGGCCGACGTGAAGGCCAAGGTCTTCGACACGTTCGAATCCCAGAGCCACGCCGGTCAGCGCGGCGGTCCGGGCCTCGGCCTTGCCCTCGTCAACCGCTTCATCGAACTCCATGACGGCTGGGTCGAGATCGAGACCGGGAACGGAACGCTGGTGCGGTGTCACATCCCGAGACGCCTGCAGGATACGGGCTCACCCTCACCGGCCGAGCGCAAGGCGGGGTGAAACCGCCGCGCACTGATTGCCGAATTTCTGGCCTCGGATTAGGGTTGGACCGCAGCCAAGTGTCCAAAGCTTGCGATGCCCGAGCTAGCGCTTGAAGACAGGTTCACGACCCGCGCCGCGCCTGATGGCGGCTGGGAAGTGGTCGACCGGGGCGCCACAGGGCGCGGAAAGCGCGTTCTGGCATTCTGCGCGGATCGAGAAGTCGCTCTCGCCATCGCCTGGCATTTCAGGGGCGATTTTGAATGCGGCACAAGGCTTCTGTTGGACGCATTGGCGGAGGACGCCCACGCCTGAAGGCCGTCGCGCTTCGCAGACGATGCTGTCCGCCGGGTTTTAGCCCGCTATCGGCGGCGGACATGGCGGGCGCGAATTCTTGCAATGTGCTGAAACTAGTGGGCCGCGCCTATGTTCCTTCCAGAACAAAGCTGGAGAAACGTCATGACCTTCATCCGCCACACTGTGCGCGCCGCCGCTATTGCCGGCCTTCTGGTTCCAGCCGCGGGGTTCGCGTCGGAGACCGTTCCGCTGGAGCATTTCACCTCCGTCGGGCTCGAAGGGGGCGGCCATGTGACGATCAAGTATGGTCCGCAGCAGCGCGTGACCTTGCTCAAAGGATCGACGCAATACACACGCCTGCGCGTCGAGAATGGTCATTCGCTGAACATCGAGGCCTGCAACGACCGCTGCCCGCGCCAGTACAATCTGGAGGTCGAGATCGTGACGCCGGTTCTGGAAGCCGCAGCGATTTCGGGCGGCGGCGAGATCGTGGCGAGCGGAAATTTCCCCCATGTCGAAAGCTTCTCGGCCGCGGTCAATGGCGGCGGCGACATCGACGTCCGCGCAGTGAGCGCGAAGGAAGCACATGCTGCCGTGAGTGGCGGAGGCGGCATCCACCTGACCGCTACAGCGACGCTCAACGCAGCCGTCTCGGGCGGCGGCGAGATCGTCTACAGCGGCAACCCGCAAGTAAGCGAAGCCGTCAACGGCGGCGGCTCCGTGGAGCGGGCGCGGTAGAGCGTGATCGTTTTTCGTTGAACCAGAACTCACTCTCACAAACGGCTTCTTAAAGAAGCTGGAAAACCTCAAGGCTGCGGTATCGCTGCACTTTGCGCACTACAACCTGGTTCGCGTGCATCGCAGCCTGCGGGTTACACCTGCCATGGCGGCTGGGGGAGAAAAACGACTCTGGACGCTACAGGAACTTGTGGAGCAGACTTCCCGTCAATCGGCGGGGGAGGCTGTTATGGGCGGGTTCAGCATCTGGCATATAATTCTTCTGGCCTTGGTCTTGGGCCTATTCATCTACCCAATATCAAAGATTCTTGGTCGCGCAGGCTGGAACCCCTGGCTTGCGCTGCTATGGCTTATCCCGGTCTTGAACATTGTCATGCTCTGGGCCTTTGCGTTGGGCAATTGGCCTGCATTACCAAATCGTCCGGCGAGCTAGCACAGGCGATGGTGGCGGAGGCGCGGCGAAGTGATTGACAACGGCATCCCGCTTCTGATTTTCGGCGCGCTTGTTGGCATATTCGTCGTCTACCAGCTCAGTTCTGGCACCATCTTCGCAATCTATCGGCCATTGCGGTTTAGCCGGACAGCGAGCCCAATTGGTTTCTGGAGCGCGATAGTCGCCCATTCGGCAATAGGGCTGCTATTTTGCGTCTCTGGATTAGCCCTGCTTCTGGGCTTTGACCGCTGAAAATCAAATTAAGATACCTGCCGGGGCACCCGTCAGGATTTACAAAACCTATGCTACGCTGTCGCTTCTAATGCGAGAGGCTGGGGCCATGGCAGGCAGTGTCTCAGTTGAGAAAGTGCCGCCGTGGGTTTGTCAAAGATAGTATCGCCCTTGAGGAGGGTCGGACGTCCATCACTCCATGTTCTGCGAGGCTTCTCCGAACAGCAGGTTGCGGCGCGCCGTAACGCCCGCTGTCATCGCGTTTGAATATTGATCGGAGAGATCGGCCAGCGACGTCGCCTCCGGGAACATGTAGTTCAGCGGCTCGGTCTGCGCCGATTTTGCGAATGCGCTCGACATCGTCTGCGTATTCGTGGCGATGGGCGCGTCGGCCTGCGGCGCCTGCGGCTCGAGCGTGCTCCAGAATCCGAAGGCACTTGTGAGCGCGACGACGGCCGCAAGCACGCCCATATGCGCAAGACGCTCCCGCTTGGCGATGGCGTGGTCGGCCTCTTCCAGGACGCGGGACGCGAAGTCCGGGCTGAAGGGCATCTCCACATGAGAGGTTTTATCCGTCGTCATTCCGTATCTCCGGCAAGCAGGAAGGCACGCAGGTTTTCGCGCGCGCGAAACAGCCGCGACTTCACGGCGGACACGCTCGACCCCGAGAGCCGCGCCATGTCTTCATAGCTCTTTGTGCCGTCGAGCGACAGTTTGAGGATCGTCTGCTGCGCATCCGGCAACGCCGCCATGCCGCGTTCGATGGCTTCGCTGTCGTCCGGCTTCGGTTCCGGCGCTGAAACAGATTCGTGCGCGGGCTGCCAGGACACGAACAGCCGCCGCCAGCCGGTCCTCGCGCGCAAATGATCGCGGCAGACATTGCGCGCGATCTGGAACAGCCAGGGCTCGAAACTGCCGGACGCGCGCAGGCGCGGGAGCGCGAGCACCATCTTCACGAAGACCGTCTGGCAGAGATCCTCGTAATGGGCCGCGTCCTGTGTCTGCGCGATCACGAACCGCGCGATGCGCTGCTGGTAGAGCGTTATCAACTGCTCCGCCGCACGGCGGTCGCCGCCGCCGGCGCGTTCGATCAGACGTTCGATCAGAACGGCCGTCTCGCCCGGCAGCGGCGCATCTGCGCTCAACGCGTGTCCTCAGTTATCGCCGTCATCCGGTCCCGGATGGCCCATCAGGCCCTGCATCTGGGCATGCAGACTATGCAGCTTCTGCTGGACCTCGGCGAGGCGCTTGATCTGGTCGGCGGTCAGCACATTGCGGATCGCGATCGCGGTGTCGGCCATGTTCTGGTTGAGCTCGGATTCGAGGCGCGATGCCTGCTGCACCAGCGGCTTCATATCCGCGCTCGTCACCGCGCCGGGGCCGAAAAGCTTGCCGGAGATCTGCTCGTGCACAGCGAAGAGCTGCTTGTGGATGCCCTCCATCTTGGCCCGGTCCGAATTCAGGATCAGCTGCACCTGCTGCTGCTGCGAGGACGTCAGGTTGGCCTGTTTGAGCAGCATCATGAAGGGCGAGCCATGCATGCCCATCATGCCGTCGCCGTGGCCCATGCCCATACCACCCATGCCCTGGGCGGCGGACGGTGCCGCCATGAGCGGCGCGCAAAGAAGACCGAGCGTCACCGCGGCGACGCGAAACTTGCTCAGATTCATATCTCGGAACTCCGTTTGAGGACTTCAATGCCCTAAAGACGGAGCAGGGTCGCGAAAGTTTCGGCCGCGTCTCAAAGATTCATGGCCGGGCGCGGTGGCCCGGCCATGGCGCCATCGACTAGCCCTTAAAGAACGCCAGCAGGTCGGCGTTGATGATGTCCGCATGCGTGGTGGGCATGCCGTGCGGATAGTTCTCATAGGTCTTCAGCGTGCCGTTCTTGAGCAGCGCGACCGATTTCGGACCGGAGAGCGCATACGGCACGACCTGATCGTCCTTGGAGTGCATCACCAGCACGGGGACCGTGATCTTCTGCAGGTCCTCACGGAAATCGGTTTCCGAGAACGCCTTGACGCAATCGACATGCGCCTTGGCGCTTCCCATCATGCCCTGACGCCACCAATTGTCGACGAGGCCGGGGATCGTCTTCACGCCCGGCCGGTTGAAACCGTAGAACGGGCCTTCGGGAACATCGCGGTAGAACTGCGCGCGATTGAACGCCGTCTGCTGGCGGTAGGGATCGAAGCCCTCGCGCGGGATGCCTTCCGGATTGGAGTCCGACTTCACGAGCCCCGGGGGCACCGCGCTGATGAGCGCGGCCTTGGCGACACGGTCCTGATAGCGCGCGACATAATGAACGACCTCGCCGCCGCCGGTGGAATGACCGACATGGATGGCGTCCCTGAGATCGAGTTGCCCCGTCAGCGCCGCAAGATCGGCCGCGTAATGATCCATGTCGTGGCCGTCGCTCACCTGCGACGAACGGCCGTGACCGCGGCGGTCATGCGCGATGACGCGATAGCCGTGCTGCACGAAGAACATCATCTGCGCGTCCCAGTCGTCCGCAGAGAGCGGCCAGCCATGGCTGAACACGATGGGCTGCCCCGAGCCCCAGTCCTTGTAGAAGATCTGAACGCCGTCGCGGGTCGTCACAAAGCTGCCGTGTGTGGTTTCGTTCGTCATGATGTCTCCTTTTTGGCCAATGCCCTTCGACAGAAAGTGGCGTGGCTCGGGTGCGCCAGCCCATGCCCGGCAGAAACCCGACGGCGATGGGACAAACGAAGCGCTACGCGAAGCCTGGAATTCGCCGGAGATTATATCTCCGGTCAGAAATCCGCGCTGTCAGGCTAGCACAGGCGGCAGGCCCGCCAAGTGACACTTTAGTGTTGACTCTTCGGTGTCTTCACCACGAGGCCGTCGAGTTCGGGCGTGACCTTGATCTGGCAGGAGAGACGCGAATTGGGCTCGAGCTCCTGCGCGAAGTCGAGCATCGTTTCTTCCATGTCCGATTTCGGGGCAAGCTTGTCGAGCCATGGCTCCTGCACATAGACGTGGCAGGTCGCGCAGGCGCACGCGCCGCCGCAATCGGCATCGATGCCCGGGATCAGGTTCTTCACCGCGCCTTCCATGACGCTCCAGCCGGTGGGCACGTCGACTTCGTGCTCCTTTCCGTTGTGCTCGATGTATTTGATCTTCGGC
>Ga0157369_10006947_pt1 | contig 13064 bp, 12 predicted proteins | sample C25metaG_FD_113461 | JGI IMG/M metagenome (GOLD analysis project Ga0157369, IMG submission 113461) | Corn rhizosphere microbial communities from Kellogg Biological Station, Michigan, USA - C2-5 metaG | ecosystem: Host-associated > Plants > Roots > Rhizosphere > Soil | place: USA: Michigan...
CTTCCTCAACCCGGATAGCGATCCGCAAGGCGCCGGCTATCACATCGCGCAATCGAAGATCGCGATCGGATCGGGCGGGATCTGGGGCAAGGGCTTTCTTCACGGAAGCCAGAGCCACCTTCAATACCTGCCCGAGGGCCATACCGACTTCGTGTTCGCGACCATGGCCGAAGAGTGGGGTCTCGTCGGTGGAATCCTCCTGATTAGCGCCTTCGCTTTGGTGATCCGCTGGGGAATGAAGGTCAGCCAGAATGCCTCGACCCGCTTCGCACAGCTCGCGGCGGCGGGCCTCTCGGCGACGATCTTCTTCTACGTGTCGATCAACCTGATGATGGTGATGGGCCTGGCGCCGGTCGTCGGCGTTCCCCTGCCCCTGGTCAGCTTCGGCGGATCTGCGGTGATGACCGTTATGCTATGCCTCGGCCTGCTCATGGCCCTCGAGCGCCAGCAGCGAAGCGGGTCGCGGGTCGCCTGAGCCCCTCCCTACTCTCCCCCGCATGTGGGGGGAGGATCAAGGCGGGGGGAATCGGTTGCGCCCCACCGGCGTGCATGCTACCGGCGCCGCCGCTCCCGAGCGCATCAACGCCGCCGGAGCTCCGCCGCATGGCAGTGGACGCATAGCTCAGTTGGTAGAGCAGCTGACTCTTAATCAGCGGGTCCTAGGTTCGAGCCCTAGTGCGTCCACCACTTTTCAATGACTTAGATATGAGAGCCCGGCGGTGATCCGGCGTGGGGTCCCACTGGGGCATCAGCGTAAGGCGGCAATCTCCCGGACCCTCACGAGGACACGAGGACAGGTGGAGAACCGCGAGGACGCGATTCCATATGAGGACAGCGGCCAACCCCCGTGGGCGGCGGGAAAGCAGCAATTTTTGGCATATCGCCATCTCGATCGTGCGATCTCGACATCCAACTTGCTCTGAACTAGGTGAACTCACTCATTGAGTATGCGCAAAACTGCGTGATCAACCTAGTTGATTTCCGGACTTAGTCGTTGAGTTTTCGGCCGTTAGGCGTGAGATTCCGCAGGCGTTCAGACGACGAGTCCCCCTCCACAAGGGAGTCGCATGGCGTGGGCCGGGCCTCCACAACCCGGCCCGTTCCCATTTGCTTAGAAAGTTCGATTGATGGCCGTATCCGCTAAAGTAAGGCAGAAGATCACCGCCAACGAGAATGACCTTCGCAACAATTTGTGGCCCAATGCAGAAGAACGACTATGGAGCGACCGCTTCGGCGGCTTCATCAAGGCTCCCAAGACACTGCCTTATGTGAGCCGGATTCTCGACGAGATGTCGAAAGACTTCCCTCTTGGCTCCACCTATCTGGCGTTATGGTCGTTCACTTGGTCCAACAACGCGTTCGTTCGGCTCAACAAGGCCGATGACGTCGCTTATGCCGCCGGCTTCTCCGGTCAGCGGGGACGCCGCACGTTACTGGACCGCATTCGGCGACTTGAGCTGCTTGGGTTCGTCGAAGTGCAGCCGATGGGCAATGAGCCGAATGGATTCATCTATTTGCCCAATCCGCACGCGGTAATCATAGCGCATCAGCTGGGCACAGGGCCAAAGCTGCCGCCGAGTCCACCCAAAGGCCTGACGACCAAAATCCCTACGGCAAGCTACAATGCCTTTCTTAGCCGCGCGCTGGAGCTTGGCTGCAACGATGTGAAGGGGCTGCTGGCGAAAGCGTCCGGGTCCAAGGGAAAGAATTAGGAGATGCTGAACTTCAGCAACTTCCACCGCCTCGACCCCGCGGCGCGCGATGTCACGATCGAACTGCTGGCCGATGCGGACCACCATCAGCCGCCGTCATTCATGTCGTTTACGTATCGTTGGATGGCGTTCAACGGCTGGATGTCAGCCGTCACGTTGGAAGACAAGGACTGGGCGATGATTAACACCATGGCCGCCTCGCCGCGACTGATCGCAGCTCATGACCAATTGATGGAGGCCGTCGCCGCATACCGTGAGTTGGTCGGTGACTTCGCCGCAAAGTGGCCCGTCTTAAACGTGCGCGATGTGCGCGCAAAGCTCGGCTATGACGCGTTTCGCCAGCTAGACCGTCCCGCCCTGCTCGCGACCAACGTCAAGCGACAGCCGGAGGCATGGGTGGTTGGTGGCGCTCCCACGTGGGAACAGCTGTTGCGTGCAATCTATCAAGTGCGCTGCAATCTATTCCATGGTGAGAAATCACCGCAGAGCATGCGCGATCGCGAGTTGGTGATCGCCTCGGACCACATCCTGCGCGCCTTCATCAACGGAACTGACTGCTTCAACTGGTCCGATCTGTGAGCACGGTTGCGCTCTGGGCGATGGACAAGACTGTGGCGCTCACTGGCGAGCGCCGTCATCTGCACAAGGGCGGGATTGTTGCCCCTGGGTTCACACCACCACCGTTAGCACCCCGCATTTCCTTTGGCCCAACGGCGTTAGCAGCGGCTATCGGCCGCACAGCGACCCTGCGTGCCGCGCCGCCTGAGCTCCTTGCGCACATGGGTAAGAGCGCGCTCGCCGAAGCGCAGATCCTGTTTGCAGATGGGCCTGGGTTCGCGTTGTCGCCTCTGTTTGCGCATCTGGCCGATACCGAGCGAACGCATTTCGCATCGCGCGTCGGGGCGGGCATTACGGACCTTTATATGAACGCGCTGGGCTATGGCTGGCGAGACAATGCAGCATCTCTGGCTAGTACGCTCGATCCGCATGGCGACTTTCTGTATTTCGGCGGAAACGCGCTTGGGCACGGGGTGGTCTTGGCCGAGGCACGAGGGTCATTTTCCAAAACGACCAGCGACGCCACGATGGCGCGCACGGCGGCGAACAAGTATCTGAGGCAGGTCCGGCCATATATCGGTGCGTTGTCGCAGCACGGACGGGTAGTCCACGGCTACGCAATTGCGTTCGGGGCGCAACCGAACTTACCGGGCGCGTTCCTACGACTCTCGCAAACCTTGCGGACCAAGGCCAAGGGGGGCGCAGATTCGCCGCCGCCACCCCTTGCTAATGTGCGGGTGCCCACAACGATGGCGCTGGCGACTCATCGATCGAACTTCATCCTGATGAACGCCTTGCAGATTGCCGACTGGATTGATTGGGTGCGTGGTGGTCGCGATTTCCCTGAGCGAAGCGAGCCAGTCGGTTTCGTCCGCTTCGAGTTTGCAGGGCGGTCATTTTTGGCCTCGCTCGACGCGCTCCTGCCCTACGGCTTGCCTGTCCTGTGGCACAACGATCTCTACGACGAATTGTTTTGGCGGCGGCACCGCGCGCGGCACTGGCCACGTAACCTACCATCGCTGCCGTTCGTAATGGAGGAGAAGGCGGCGAAGGCGTTCCTTACCGCACTAACCGGACTGATCCGCCTCGGACCACGCGAACGCGGCGACTATGGAGAAGGTCTGGAATTGCCAAATGGCGACATTGTTGGGTTCGGCGCGGAGGATGCAGACCTCACAAGTCGCGGATCGCGCGAAGGCTATGATTTCGCCTTATTTCGGGACGGACTGGCGCTGATCAGCGGGCCGCCACGCCGCCGGTCTGTCGAGCTAATACAATGGCATCCCAAGGAAGGCTTCGAGGGGCTCTGAGACCTGGAGGCGCGCCTAGACCGCATCTCGCTGGAATCTATTTGAAATGCTTCTTCGTTGGCGTAAGCCTCGCAGTGAAGGGGCGGAGCTCGGATGCCGTGACACTCTGACGATTGAAGGATGGGCCGTGGTGCCCGTCCGAGAAGCGCGTGGAGTGCCCTTCCGGGAGGGATATGTCACTTCACTTCGAAGGGTTCGAGTGGTTCCATGAGGCCCAGCATGGCCGCATCTTCCACGGCGACTCCTTCCACCTGCTCTCCAACCTAAGAGCGAACTCCGTTGATCTGATTATTACGAGCCCGCCTTTCGGCCTCGTGAGAGAAAAGGACTATGGGAACGTCCAAGCAGACGAATACCTCGACTGGTTTCGGCCATTTGCCACTCACCTACGCCGCGTCCTCAAGAAAACCGGAAGTCTCGTTATCGACATTGGAGGCACCTGGAATAAGGGCCTACCGACGCGCCACCTCTACCATTTCAAACTCTTGATCATGCTGTGCGAGGAATTCAATTTTCACCTCGCTCAGGACTTCTATTGGTGGAATCCGGCAAAGCTCCCCACGCCAGCAGAGTGGGTCACGATTCGGCGCATCCGAGTGAAGGATGCTCTCAACAAAGTCTGGTGGCTGTCGAAGACCCCATGGCCCAAGGCCAGCAACCGGCGTGTTTTGCAGCCCTACAGCTCCGGCATGAAGGATCTGCTAGAGAACGGATACACGCGAAATGTCCGTCCTTCTGGACACAAGATCAGTGATCAGTTTGGAACAGACAACGGCGCGGCAATCCCACCTAATCTGATCGCCGCAGCGAATACAGAGAGCAACAGCGCTTACCTTCGCTACTGTCGGGAGCAATCGATCCGGCCACACCCGGCGCGGTTTCCGACAGAACTCCCGGAATTCTTTGTCCGAATGCTCACCGATGAAGGTGACCTCGTCGTCGACCCATTCGCAGGAAGCTGCGTAACAGGGGAGGTTTGCGATCGATTGAAGCGCCGGTGGATCTGTTCAGAGTTACGACGCGATTACCTAGAAGGAGCGCTTGGTCGTTTCATCGCGGTGGATGGAATAGCCCCGGGCCTGCCCAAGCGTGAACCAATAGAGTACCGCGTCGCGCGTCCCGGATATGATTGGCACAATGGAACAGCTGGTAAGCTGGCAACCGATGGGGGCCAGAACTCCGGGTCAGCTCTCCGTAAGCGGCCCAAAAAGAGTTCGTAACGATGGGCGACGTTTCAGCTGGCGACCTGTCGACACTCAACTTGGACACCGAGTATCGGTCCGCCAAGGAAGATCCGGCGCGCTTTTTCTATGAACCGTGCCTGCGACAGGCTGCGCTCTACAAGCGAGCTGTGGGGTATTTCCGTTCGACAGTCTATCTAGTCGTCGGGCCAAGCATCCTTGAATTCGCGCGACGGGGCGGGAAGATCATGTTGATCTGCTCCCCCGAACTGTCGCCAGAAGATGTTGAAGGTATCAAGGCGGGCTACCGTTCGCGCGAAGAAGCCGTGGCCGACCGTGTGAGCGCTGACATCGAGGCCATGTTAGCTGATCAAACAATGGCCTTCCAAACAAGTGTTTTGGCCACGCTAATCGCGACCGACGCACTCGACATCAAATTAGCAGTACGGTCAGGTAGCGGGGCGCTCTATCACGAGAAGATCGGCATCTTTGCAGATGAGGTAGGCAACAAAGTAAGCTTCAAGGGCTCAGCTAATGAGAGTTGGGCGGGCTGGCATCGAGACGGTAATTTTGAATCCATTGAGGTCTTTTGCAGCTGGCGAGGCGGCCTTGAAGCGGAAAGAGTACGTAAGCATGACGAACACTTCGACGGACTTTGGTCAGAGCGGGACTCGCACGTTGATGTTCTCCCGTTTCCTGATCGAGCGCTGAAGCTACTGAAGCGGGTTTCATATCAGGGGGTAAACGACGTGACTTTCGCGCAGGAGAGGGAACCGCCTCCGCCACGTCGAGAGCCCCTACCCCATCAGCGAAGCGCGCTCTCGGCATGGCAAGAAAATGGGCGCCGGGGCATCCTCGAGCATGCAACAGGGAGCGGCAAAACGTTCACGGCAATTACTGCGCTCAAAGATCACGCAGCTTCCGGCAAGCCCGCGATCGTGCTTGTCCCAAGCCGATTGCTGCTCGAACAATGGCGCGACGAACTTCGTGCCGAACTGCCCGAAGCGGCTCTATTGGTTGCGGGTGGCGGACACTCCCAGTGGAAGGCTTCGGGTCGCCTGCAGGGAATGACCGTCGCCGACGCCAGTCTTGGTGGGCGGATCGTCTTGGCAACCATGGCGACAGCCGCATCGGCGGAGTTCCGAGCGAGCATTTCTGAGAGCGACGATCTTATGCTCGTTGCCGATGAAGTCCATCAATTGGGAAGCGCCTACAATTCGAATTTTCTGTCGGTAAATTCAGGCCTGCGGCTTGGGCTGAGCGCGACCCCCAAACGATACGGCGATCCCGAAGGAACCGCCAAGCTGATGGATTACTTCAGCGGTGTTATTCCGCCGCCCTTCACTCTCCTAGACGCTATCAAGAGCGGGCGGCTTGTTGAGTACGAATATTTCCCACATCCCATCAACCTGACGGCAACCGAGGCTGATGATTGGAAGAAGATATCCATCGACATACGAAATGAACTTGCTCGTCAAAAGGAGGACGAACACGGACGTAAGCCGATGAGTGAGCGTGCAAAGATGCTTCTAATCAAGCGCGCACGGATTGCGAAAAAGGCCGCTAACAAGATCGATTTGGCGAAGCGTGTCATTAAAGAGCACTATCGGGAGGGTGAACACTGGCTCGTTTATTGCGAGGACTCAGACCAGCTCGCCGAAGTGCGAGATGCCCTTCGGGAGGAAGGTTACAGTCCAATCGAGTACCACTCCAATATGGCCGGGGATCGCCATGCAACCCTCGATTGGTTCAAAACCTTTGGCGGATTGCTCGTTTCAATCCGATGCCTGGATGAGGGGGTCGATATACCCGCAATTTCGCATGCCTTGATCCTCGCTTCCTCCCAAAATCCAAGGCAGTTCATTCAAAGAAGAGGACGAGTCCTGCGCAAATTCCCCGGCAAAGAATTCGCGGTACTTCACGACGCCATTGTCGTGCCGGTCAGCCTCGAACTTGAGCCGGAACAGACTTCTTTGCTGAAGGCCGAAATGTTGAGATCAATCGAGTTCGCTAACAACGCGGTGAATAAGTCTGCAGGGGCGGAGCTGCGGGAGATTGCCACAAATCTTGGTTTCGATCCGGACAGTCTCTCTGATGCCGGAATTGAGGAAGGAGGCGAGGGAGATGAATGAGGAGGACCTCGCGTTCGAAACGCTTCAGTCAGTTCGCGGTGCGGTCGCGGCGGACTTACCGGAGGAGTTGGTGAACGCGTGCTATGCAATCCAGAAGAAGCACCAGTTCGATCAGGACCGTTCGGCATCCGCGAAGGCGATGGAACGTCTGATTGACGAATACGTGGACAAGCTTTCGAGCGAAGGTGCGTCACCGGGAGAGTCCGAATGAAGCTCCGCGAGCTGATTGTTCACAATTTCATGCCCTACAAAGGGCAACAGCGGGTTGAGTTCCCGCCGGATGAATTCCGCAATGTCATGCTGCTCTTCGGCGACAATATGCGCGGCAAGACTAGCTTCCTGAACGCGCTCCGCTGGGGTTTTTACGAACAAGTCATCGGCCGACACTCAATTCCAATCCCCTTCCAAGAGGTACCCAATAAAGAGGCTGCATCAGAGGGTGATTGGACCGTCGAGGTATACATAAAATTCGAAGCTGACGGGCATATTTATGACCTTCGCAGACGCGCCGAGAAGCGTGCTAACGTTGGGACTCCTCAACGCCGAGACGATTTCGTCATTCAGGTCTATCTAAAGAAGGATGATATACCGGTCCAAGGGGACTTGGTCGAAGCCGAAATCAACTCGATTGCTCCACAGCAGACCTCACGATTTTTCCTATTCGATGGCGAGCTGCTCCAAGAATATGAAAGCCTTCTGATCGAAGGCAGCGACCAAGGACGTAGGATCAAAGATGCAATCGAGCAGGTGTTGGGGGTCCCTGCTCTGATCCATGGCCGCGACGAGCTCACTACGTTGCTAAAGGCCGCACGCAAGACTCAGCAGCGCGACCTTGCGCTTGTTCAAGGATTGGAATCTCACGCTCGTGCGCAAGCCGAGCTTACAAGCCGTCAGGACGTTCTGGATCGGGATCTTGCAGCCCTTCAAGCCAAGCTGGAGGCCACCCGCACCGAGCTTGCTTCTCTCGATGACGAAATCGAAGCCTCACAGACGATACATGCATCGAAGGCAAGACTTGATGGTTTGGTCGCCCGGCGCAAGGAGATCGAGGATTATCGTGATCGCAAGAAAGCGGAGCGGCTCGACCTCTTGTCAGATGCTTGGCGCGATTTGGTCGAGGCAAAGCTTTCAACTCGCCGCGCACAATTGGAGAGCGAACGGGACGCTCTAACGGGCCAAATGTCTGAGCAGACCGGTTTGCAGATTCAAGTTAAGCAACTGCGCGATCTCCTAGCTACGAAGGAGTGCCCGACATGCTTTCAGACGCTAGGCGAGGAGCATCGAGCGAAGATCGGCGAGCGGCTCGGTCAGCTTGAAGTAGAGATGACCGGCCAGACGGACTGCACGACTAGGCTTCAATCCCTTTCAGCAGAGATTGCGGCGATCGGCAAAATCCGCGGTGTCAGCGCACGAGATCGCATCGCTCAAATTGACCGAGACGTCCAAAGCCACGAGGTAGAGCTAACTCGGATCGAGAATGAAGCTGCTGCTCTCGAAGACGAGATTCGAGGGTACGACACGGCAGAGATCGCGCGAAAGCGCGTGCTTCGGGACGCCAAGAAGCAGGACGAAGGTACGCTGCTAAAGGACATTGGCGACAGAAACCGCGACCTCGACAAAGTGAAGGCCGACCTCGCTGTCACGCAAAAAACGATCGAGGGGTTATCTCAGACGCGTAGTCAACGAAGCACGATCAAGGCCAAGGTCATCGGAGAACTCGAGACTATCTTCGGCGAAAGCATCGAGCGATTGCGTGATCGACTACGCCAAACGGTCGAGGAACGTGCAACAGAAGCGTTCCGCGAAATGACGACGCAGAAGAGCTACAAAGGGCTTAGAATCAATAAGAATTACGGCCTCAGCATCATCGACGAGCACGGGGATGAAGTGACGGTTCGGAGCGCCGGAGCCGAACAGGTGGTCGCGCTGTCTTTGATTGATGGGCTAAACCGAACCGGGCACGCCGCAGGACCGGTCGTAATGGACACTCCACTTGGTCGCTTAGACTTGAAGCACCGCGACAACATTTTAAGCTATCTGCCGACTGTTACGAGCCAGTTCGTCCTGCTCGTTCATAGCGGCGAGATTAGGCGGGAAACTGATCTTGCTGCGTTGGCGCCTCGGATCGGAGCGATTTACGACGTGAGGGAGGTTAACTCGCGTCACTCAGTCATAGAGAGGGAGCAGTAATGGCCGCTTCCGAACCAACGATGATCGGCGTGACAGAGGCCACGCATCCGAAGCTTCAGCGCCTCAAGGAGGACGGGCACTTTCACGAAATGGCAGACGCATATCGATTCGCGATCGGTCTTGCTCTGGCTCAAGGCGTGATGCCGCCCGAGATAAGTTCGCGGACAGTGTTCAGTGTCGCCACAATCGATCCCAACCAAGAAATCAAGAATGCGATTCAAGCAGTGTTGGGAAGCCAGCTTGAGGGGTCGGTCTATAAGATGGCGGAGCGCTTGGCGGACTGGGGCATAAATGAGCTGGCAGCGGCTGCTGAGCGAGGCGATATCGATGTGGTAGCCCTCTTCGACCAGGCCCAAGCCGCTAAAAATTAGCGATGACAGGTCCGATCCGAGCGTATCTGATGGTGCGGCGCGGAGTTAACGATTGTAGTGTGCAAGTTTGCCGCGACCTCGACGCCGTGCGGAGCGCGTGGTCGGAGCGCGAGGATCAAGACCAAGCAGCGGTTTTGCACATTGGATTTGATCGCCCGCACTCCGGCGAGTTTGAGAAGCTACTGTCTGCCAATCCACGGCGGATGCTTTTGACCGCTTCAGCAGCTCACGGCCTCCCTTCGGCGTACAGAGCGTCCACCCATCCCATCGGCTTTATCGGCGAACTACCGATACACTTGGGGCTCACTGGCTGGGGGTACACCTGCGACGATCCAAATTTGGGCGACACCGGGCAAGTAACCGTGCCTATCGAGCCACGTGGTTGGGTCGAAGAATACGTTCGCCAACACCCCCAAGATGCATCTCATTTAGCCGCCGCAAATGTTGAAGATGAAAGCTCTTATCGGGCCAATGAGCAGAGTTTGCCCGTGGACGTCCGACGGCGCTGCGGCCTTACCCGATTCAATTCCCTCATTTGCGGAAGGGAAGACGATCCGTGCGAGATCGCACGAGCTGCACCGCCATGGTTGGAAGCTACGCTGATAGAATCTCTCGATCTCACCGTACGCTTGGAGAACGTGTTCAACCGAGCCCAAATAGTGACAGTAAAAGACCTAGCGGATCACTCCCTTGCCGATCTCTTCCGTATGTCGAACTTCGGCAGGAAATCCGCCCGAGACCTAAAACGAATCTTGTTGCAGGCTCTAGACGCGGGTCCATCCGGGTACTCACCGATTTTCGCTACCGCGACGGACGACGTGAGAGACGATGATCACGTCCAAAGATCGACGCTCCTCGCCCAAATCCACCGAACGATTTCATCTTGTGAGCCGCGCGCCGGTGACATTTTGTCTCGGCGTATGGGCCTCGATCGTGCCCCGGAAACGCTACAAGAGATCGCTGACACCTATGGCGTTACCCGTGAGCGCATTCGACAGATCGAAGCGAAAACCATCAAGAAGATCATTAGATTTGAGCGATGGGACGATCTGTTGACGACCAAGGTTCAGGCCCTTCTGAGTGACCGCAATTATCCGCTGCCGGTTCTTGGTTTGGAGGTGGTTGATGGTTGGTTCATCGGCCTAAGCGACGAGGTGGAAGCGCTCCGCTACACGCTTGCCAACTTCTGCGAAGGGCGCGTCTCAATAGTCCAAATCGGGGGCGTCGAGTACATTGGCTTTCTAACGCAAGGCGAGTGGCAATCCGCACTGGCCGAAGCTCAGCAAACGCTCATGTACGCATCGGCGAACGGTTTGCCTGAGACAGAGCTTCGTCGCCTATTGGCGCCGATCATCCCAGAAAAGTCACGCGAGTTTCGACCGCTGCTTTGGGAGGAAGCAACAAGGCACTGCCACTTTTCCGTCAATGAGCACGGCGACCGGATACTTGTATCGCATGGCAGAGGCGTGGAGCACGCCGTGCAAGCGATACTCTTCGATGCCGAGCGTCCACTGCATTACACAGAAGTCGCGGAGCGGGTCTCTGAACGTCTCAAAAGGCCTGTGGAGGTGCGGCGAGCACATAATGCGGCTGCCACGGTTGGCATTCTTATGGGCCGCGGAATCTTTGGTGCAGAAAAGCACCTTGGCCTTACGGCTGCTCAGATCGCGAATGTAGCCGAGGAAGCGTCATCCATCATTCTAAATGGTCCTGAAGGCAAGCAATGGCACGCGGCTGAGGTGTTGGCGGTCCTCACGGAGCGCTCCCTCGCCTTAGAAACGTTAGACAAGTATGCGGTCGACTACTGCCTTCGCTCCGGAAACGGTCTGCAGGGCTTGGGCCGTATGGCTTGGCGGGCTGTAGCAGATGCAGTTCAGTCGTCGCATCGGTTGGAGATGCGGCAGGCAATCGAAGCAGTGTTGATGGAAGCAGGTAAACCGCTGTCTACTGCTGAACTCCGTCAGCGGCTTGTGGCTCTCCGAGGCGTGAATGACATCTTTCAATTCTCGACCGCTGACCCGCTCATTCGGCTGGGACCGGGCCTTTGGGGCCTGAACGACCGTGACGTTCCGATAGCGCGGGCAGAGCAGCTGGAATTATTCGATGACATCATTGCTGTTCTGCGAACTCGTCAAACAGGAATCCATGTAAGCGAAATCTCCGAGGCACTGGGCCATCGTTGGGCGGGGGTCCCCGCGCATATCGTCGTCAGTCTTTCCAATTTCGATGAGCGGCTCAAAGTCTCGCTTGGGCAATTCGTCTACATTAGCGAATGGGAAGGTCCACGGCGGCAGTCCATCCTTCAAACAGTGCAGTCGTTGGTGGGCGATTTACCTGAGAAATTTAGCAGTGAAGACGTTGTTCGGCTCGTCAAGGATCGAACGGACCTTCCGTTCGATACCAGTCAGATCAGCGCATGCTTGCGATCGGCAGGCGCTGTCTATGATAGTTCGGATCGCATTTGGTCGCTGGGCGGGACGACGGACGACTGGGATTTGGACGAGGCAGTTTAGTGGGTTTGGAGCACTAGAGCCGTGACAGTAAGTCTACGGCCTACCCCTCGCCTGCTCCGCTGCGGCATTCATATCCCATGACGCCGCGCCCGGTTGCTGGTTCAGTTCGGATAGCCTCCATGCTGGCGCTAGCGCGAGCGCTCGCTGCGCAGGGTGGCTACGCAACGCCGCATCAAACCTACGATTGGATCCAGCGAAACACCGATCTTCCTGACCGGATGCCAAGTGAAACAAAGCTTTCCCGCTCAGCACATTTCGAGCGAGAGGTCCGTTTCGCCCGGCAGGAGCTGGCCGACGCAGGGCTTTTGGCCAGTACGGATGGTGCTTGGCGACTGTTAGATGCAGCTGCTGCTGAACTCACTCCCGAAGATGCCCGTCGTATCACGCAGGACAACACCCGGCAGCGCCGCGCTGGTCAAACGAAGGGTGGATCTGTTTCGAAGGTAACCTCGCTCGCTCCTTCAGGTCAGCAGCCGACGACCGGCCCAAGGCCGGCGAGCTGGGAGCGGCTAGTCAAACGCGAGATCGGCCCGGCATCGGTATACGTATTCCGCTTCGCAGAATCATCCCTGTGGAAAATCGGCTTTGCTGCCGATGTGGAAGCCCGCCTCCGCGAAGTTAATCGTCACATGCCAGTGGAGTTGCTTGGCCAGCGCTGGGTTCTCATCCGCACGAAGCTCTGGCCATCCTCCGATATGGCGTACCGGATGGAGCAACGCATTCTTGCGATTCTGAAAGACAAGCGCACGGTGTATGAACGGGTTCAGTGCTCAGAGCCCCTTGTCGATGAAGCTTGGCAAATGGCGCTAACCGACATGGTCGGCGAGGCCGTTACCTACTGAGCTATGGATTTCGGAACGTCGGTCAGCCTGCGATCCGCAATGCAAGGGCGCTCATTCGGGCCGAACACCACCACTCTAGTGTGCGTCGTTCTGCCGTCTCATGTCTGCCGTGTAGTTTTTAAGGGCGCACGTCAGTTCATCGGTCGACATTCGTTCCCTAGCTTCCGAATTCGAGAGATCGGCCGATCCGCTTGCGTGCCAATATCGGCAATCCCCCGTCATACTCAGCATGGCTGAATCATAGATTGTGCCAAA
>Ga0157369_10006948_pt1 | contig 13062 bp, 8 predicted proteins | sample C25metaG_FD_113461 | JGI IMG/M metagenome (GOLD analysis project Ga0157369, IMG submission 113461) | Corn rhizosphere microbial communities from Kellogg Biological Station, Michigan, USA - C2-5 metaG | ecosystem: Host-associated > Plants > Roots > Rhizosphere > Soil | place: USA: Michigan...
AGCTTGCATTTTGCACTGGTCAGGTCTCATTCCATTCTTGGTGCTAATTGTGCAGTCGATCCGGTTCGCTTTCCTTTGTTGCTCTACACACCCTCCTGGAGCGGCATCCGAACCGAGAGCACGGCCCTGGTGGAGGAATTGGTCAGCCGCGGCTATGTGGTTGTTGGAATTGACCACCCCTATAGCTCGAACGCCGTCGCCTTTCCGGATGGGACGGTCGCGCGCCGCAAATTTGTAGGGGACGAGGACTATTCAACGCAGGCCACGTTCGACGCCTTCGTCAACACCGCAAACGAGCAAATCGAGATCCGGGCCAGAGACGCGGTTTTTGTACTGGATGCGCTCGAACGGATGGATGCGAATGATCCCGGCAAGCTTCTGACTGGACGCCTGGATCTTACACGAGTTGGCATCTTTGGATCGTCATTGGGTGGGGGGACTTCTGCGGAAGTCTGTTCGGTGGATCGCCGCTTCAAGGCTGGCGCCGACTTGGGAGGGATGATTTCGACAAAGACGGCCGAGCGAAGTCTCTCTGCTCCATTCATGTTTATTTTCGAGGGGATGTACGAAGAGCCGCCTTTCGTTGTGGGCGCAGATTTGTCCAGCTTCAGTCCCGCGAAACGTCGTGAAATCGAATTTTCGTTAAGGCAGTTTGCGTCGATGAAAAATTTACTTTCGAACCATGGTGGTTGCTGGATGACAATCAAGGGGATCAAGCACGCGCACTTTTTCGATTCACCGTTTTTTACGCCCCTGCGCCGCCGGGTCGTCGATCCAGCACGCGTACTCGATGCCATTCGTCGGCATACCGTGGCTTTCTTCGATGCGAATTTAAAGGAGCAGAAAGTTGGCCAAGTGAACCGGCTTCAGGTTTCAAGCTGCAGAGAGGAATACTAGCCGACGTCACTTAGGTGACTCAGGCGGACGAATGGCGAGCTAACCCGGCGCGATAGAATCGCGTAGATTGCGTAAATGTTTGTCAGGTCAGAAGAGAAAGGGCCGTCGAAATCCAAGTCTATGTGCTGTGACTTGGATCCGTTTCAAAATGATTGCCCGCAGCTTCACCAATTATGCAACATTGATGCCGCTCGAAGAGAAGTTTGAGCTTATTTGCTTCCTTGATGGTGTCGTGCCTTTCCAAGACCTGCGACCTCCCGACCATCCCCATTTCGGAAAGTTGTTCGACCGAGGCTTCCAAAGCCTCTCGTAGCGCCTCGCTAAGGGCGACGTCGTCGCCGGTAGGAACGAGCCAACCGGTCGTCCGCGGCTGGACGAGTTCGGGAATGCCTGCCACCTGAGACGCAATAACCGGACGACCGAGTGCCATTGCCTCCATGATGACCACCGGCAAGTTTTCCATGAAACTTGGCACCACCAATGCCCGTGCCGCTGTCAATTCTGCCCTTACCTGTTCGCCCGTGATCCACCCAGTGATGGTGACTTTCCCTTGCAGTCCGGCGCGCTGAATTTCCTCCTCGACTACCGAGCGCATCGGTCCATCCCCGGCAAGAACGATTTTAAAATCAATTCCGGCAACATGTAGCCGATGCGCTGCAGCGACTAAGACAAGGTGCGCCTTTTCCTCGCTGAGGCGGCCTACACAAACGAGGCGGGGAGATGTGGTCGGCGGAGGCGCCGCGCTTTCAAGATAGACGCGGTCGATGCCACAACGGACGACCGCAATCTTGTCCCACTGATCGGGGGGGGACCACCGCATGAGTTGACCCCGCCCGAAAAAGCTCACACAAACCGCGAAGGAGGCGTTCTTGAGTTTCACATCAAGCGACATCAATGTCGCCCTTTCGAACTCATGCGAGCCATGAGCCGTGAAGCTATAACTAATGCCTGAAAGGCTCCAAGTGAGCGTAGCGACGGCAGCCGGATTCGTGGCAAAATGGACATGGAGATGCTGAACTCCATCTTCGCGACACCAGCAGGCCAGAACAGCGGCTTCTGCGACATAGGCCAGGTGGCGCAAAATTCCGCTATCGGAGTGCCAGCCCATCTTGATTGCGCGAAGAATGGTTAAGCCCGCCGCTAGAGGTCGCCGGAACAAGCAGGAAAGGCAACAAAGGGCCAAGTGGGCGACGCCGGACCCGAAGACATAGCGTGTCTCTCGTTGCTCTTCTATGTCCTCCTTGTCTACCAGGTTCTCGCCCTGTCGCAGCGCGTAGCGACGGACTGAGACGCCCATTGTTTCTAACGCCCTGATCTCGCGACGAATGAAGGTATGACTCACCGCCGGATATTCGTGCGTGAAATACGCGATTTTCATGCAGGTCTTTGGGCGACGAGTGACATTGTCCGACAGGAACCTATCGGCGCTTAAAGTGCAGTGAACACCGCAAGAAACGACTACCACGACGAGGTCTTATGATTCAAATAGTATATCACAAGGCGGCTCTGAAACACTTAATCCAGGGATGCGCCCCATCGTAACCGGAAAGTGGAACGATGACGCCTTTCCAGACAGCGCCTGGTTACCCTTTTGGCCTTGGCCGGATGGCGTTCAATGTTTTGTCCACTCCCCGGCGCGATGAGCAGTTTCCGATTCCGCCTGAGCGGATAAACTCAAGGGAGCTTCCATTCAACAGATCGCTTTTAACGTGTTACCTCCTGCTCGTTGGCTGATCCGCTTTTGTACTCAGATCTGTGTAACGCAGATAGACCAGGTTTTCCGGTCTCAGCGCTGATCCCAGTGGATCCGGATTCCCTGTGTTTCTTGATCCATCGTCGCGCGGCCGTTTGCCAGCGTTTTTCCCAATAGAAGGTTGAAAGATGGGCGAGGAAAAAAGTCAAAACAAAGCTGATCGGGCGCTTCAACAAATATTTTGTTACAATGCCACCCTCGTTCATCCATCCATACGCAGTAGCCGGATGTATCACGTAGAGCGCATATGAGATCGTTGCTATGTATCGGAGTGGAGCCGAGGCCAGCAGCGTCTTGGGCGTCGCCGCTCCATAGTGAAGGCTGGCCATCAAGAGCAAAGCCGTAGTGTATGGACGGAAGTACTGAAGCTCTTCGGTCGGGGGCCATGCGGAGACGGCCCAGAGGCACGCCGCCACAACCATAGCTCCAGGGAAGACTCGGAACGTAGCGCGAGAACTGTACAGGGTAGCTACGCATGCGCCAGAGAGGATTTCGTCGACGCGCAGATGCGTTCTGATGTCAATAAACGCCCCGGCATGGAAGCGCACCATGGTAATAGCAAGGCATGCTGGCCATACAATCCAGATCGCCTTACGTCCCCCAACGAGCACAACGAAGGCGATGACCAGATAAAACTGCATCTCAACACACAATGACCAGAAGTGCGCATTCCAGCCATTCAGGTATTCCGGCAGGTAGTTAACCAAGAACGTGTTCGTCCATAACAACGAACCGGGGTTGAAGGTAAGCAGCAGAAAAACTACCGCAGAATACATGTACGCCAGCGGCAAAATTCGCGCCAGTCTGCGCACCAGAAATTCCCGGACGTCCGAATTCCTGATCAAGCCGGAAGTGATGAGAAAGCCCGACAACGCGAAGAACAGGCTCATGCCCATTGCGCCTGCGGTTTCGTTCAACCGCAGTGCCTTTGGCCCCAATGGCAGGAGATGGCACGCAAGTACCAGCAAAATGCTTATCGCGCGAAGGCCATCGAGAACAGGAAATCTGTTGTCCGAGGGGGGCGACAAATCAACGTTCCTTCAATTTCAGGGAAAATCGCGTTAATGCCGACTAAGGCTAGTCAAGAGTATCATTTTTCACAACCTGCTTTCCTCTGACCTAGCAAATTAACTTGGAGTTTCGAGCCGAATTAATGCTGTCGAACACGTTGGGTGGCAGAACGGCGATATGCTCTCGTTCAAAAACGTCATGCTTAACGTGTGTTCTTGCTCGCCCGAAGATTTGCAAATTCTGTAAGGCATTTTCCCGGCCGGTTTGCGAACGGAAGGTTCTATCGCTTTACCGGCGTTCTGCCTTTCGCATCTGCTGACAATCCATAAGCGTAGCCCGAGCCATTAAACCCGACATAGACCTTTCCGTAGATATTTTTATCGCCGTCAATGGTAGTCACCTGGTCCAGGCTGCCAAGTGGGAAATCGCCAATTTTGATCCACGAACGCGCGTTGTCGTCTGACCGCCATATGCCATATTCGCGCTTGACCCAGCCTACGATGAATATCGTGGGATATTCGGTCAAAGGCTTTCCAAACCCGAACACCCGCACCTCAAGCACATCGGGAACTGCCGCCCAAGTCGCGCCGCCGTTGGTTGAGCGCATGAAAGGATTCGCAGCGGGATGGGGGTCGCCAGACTTGCCTTGAGGGCCGGACGTGAAAAACAGGTGTCCAGCTTGCCCGGGAACTGATGCCAGCGAGGCATTGAAACCAGAAAAAGGCGCGATTTGTCCCGAGCGAAGCCGTGTCCAGTTCGATCCGCCATCGGTCGAGCGATAGAGTCCTTTGAGATAGTTATAGATATAGAAAGTTCCTTCGGTAACCCGATCAGCTGCAACGACATGACGCCTTACAGCGTGAGACCAACCCCAGCCGGTCTCTCCGGTCGATGGAATCCCGTCGATGATGACGGATGCCCACGTGCGGCCCCCGTCCTTTGTATAGTAGGGCGTCGAATTGTTCGACGGCACCCAAATAATGTTTGATGGCGTGCTTGCTGCAACGCCGCCGCCGATCTTTCCGTTCGTAACCGCGGAAGGGTAAGCTGCGAAGGACGACCAGGTTCGGCCGCTGTCTCTGGAATATCCGGACTTCTCGATGCCAAACCAGTTGAAAAGGCCGACGATGAAGGTCGGATCAGAGGACGCATAGTCAAGCGCCCAGCCCATCAAGATGCTTTTTTGATTGTCCGGCCCGTGCTTATCGGGAAAGGAGTCCGGGGCGTCGATGTAAAAGACGGGTCGATCCCATGATGCCAACAGCGGGCTTCCACCAGGCGGTGCAAGCACCTTGTTGGCCACCAATTGTTCGATCCCCGAACTTTGTGAGCTGAAAGTGACTGCATTAGGGGTGGCCTTGGTGTTCGGTAGATCGCTGTACCAAACGCCGATGCCTTCAGCGAACCAGATTCGATCCCGCTTTGCCGGATCGAACAGCATATCGCCGACGCTCATATATCTCTCGTTGGTCCAGGCGAGCCAGGGGATGTCGGTTGCTACACGAATGTTAGCTCCGCCCCCGCCCCAGATAATTCCGCTCCATGTCGCACCTCGATCGTGACTAATATCGATGTAGCCGCCTTCTCTGACCGCGACGACGCGCGCAGGATCAAAGGGATCGATGATCACGGTGTTCCAAACGTTCTTGTTAGGTGTGATATCGGTCCATTGACCCGAAGAATATCGCCACACGGATGAGTCGCCTTTTCCGGTCACATAATAAGCACCGTCGGATGCTATCTTTCCGTGGCTGACATCGCTCGGACCGCCATCGAGATGCATCCATGAGGCTCCGGCGTCTGTGCTTCGAAAAACGCCGTTTCCGTAGCTCGAAACGTAGATGACGTTAGTCCTGCCGCCCGTCCTTGCGGAGGTCGGGTCGAATGCAATACCGGCAAATCCCGGGTGTTGCCCGTTAGATGAAGGTGCACTTGCCGGGACCGCGGACACAGGCTGCCACGCCAACCCGCCGTTGGTGGTGACAAAAAGCCCGTTCTTCGGCGTTCCGACGTAGACGACATCAGGATCAACCGGATCAACGGCCATTTTTTGTCCGAAGGTTCGATAACCGTCATTGGGATCCATGGCCACGTTTGCAAACGCCGTCCGGGCCCACTTGCTGCCACCGGTATCGCTTCTGTAGACAAAACCCTGATACGCCATATAAAGCCGGGTCGGGAGGCTGGGCGCTATTCGAATTTCATAAACGCCTGCGTTGTTGTCGACCCGAACATCGGCGGCCGGCATCGAGTTCGCGGTAACGAGTTGTACCCATATCGAGTGCGAAGCGTCCCAAGTGTAGGCGCCATACGTGTCAGTGCGAACCACTCGGACTGAGCTGTCTGGCGAGATATCGAGCCCCGTAAGAAATCCGCCCGCTCCGACCCGCAAAGGCCGCCAGGTCGTGCTATCGGGATATGAACCGGAATGCGCACTACCAAGGGTGACGGCTGCGAAGAAAACGGTGGCAAATAAAGTATCGGCGCACGCTCTCAATAGCGAAAGAAATTTTAGCATCGCTTGGGTCCTAAGCGTGATTTCGGCATGAGCAAACCGCATCGCTGAAGGCTCCTTCAATATCGGGCGTACTCCCGCTTGCTATTTTCCTTCCGAGCCGCAGCTCTTGCGGGCACAAGCGCAAGACATGTCTTGGAGGATTTTACATGCACCTATCGACTTCGAATACCTTCCCCATTCGAACCAAACATGGAGTCCCGGCTCTCAAACCGGAGAAGCGCAATGAGTTCATCTTCAAAATAAGCGGGCCGCGCTCATATGCAGATTTTCAAAGGACGTTCCAAATCCGGCCGCCCAACGAAGCGTTGCCCAAAACACGACCAGCACGCAGACCCCCACGGTGGCGAACAGATCTTGCACGCCGAACGAAAAATTCTGGCTCCTTTGCCCGATGAGAATAGGGATATATCGCGGTAAATCAGCCAGACCGACCACGAAGATGCCGCCGATAAGCCCGAAAGACTTGACGCTCAGCGGGAGGCCGATCAGCAGTGCAGCAAATTTCGAGGCGTTCGCGACAGCGCTGTACGAAGGCTTGCCCAGGCCCAGAAGCGTTGCTTCGTTGATATTTGCGAGGATTGAGAACCACGCCCCCAATACCAGCACAGGCAGCATCCAGGTAGCAGCCTCATAGCGTTGATCGTAAAGAATCTTGATCGGCAGGTCGGCCACTGCCGCCAATAGCGACAAGCCGAGAGCAGCCATGAACAGGAATTTCGCTCGAATCGAGATTAGTTCTGCGCGCAGCTCGGCTCTTGGCCTGTGAGCATGTTGAGCGATCAGCGGGAACAACACATAGTTGCCCAAGCGCAGCACGATGATGTTTATCATTTCGGAGATAGACCTTGCTATCCCGTAGACACCTAGAACCTCGAGTGGCACCACCTTGGCTAGATAAAGGCGATCAAAGTTCGTCGACAAAAAATAGACGATTGATGAAATAAAGATCCACTTTCCGAAGTTCAGGATCTCCCGCGTGTTTTTTTTTGAAAGGCTGAATGTCTGTTTGATGCCGGGTATTAGAAGATAACTTCCGGCCGCCGCTGCCAGGGACCCAAAGACGCCACCCCAGACGAGCGACCATATTGTTGGCGTGAGGTATGCGAACAGCAAATAAGCAACGAAAGAAATGATGGCGATGATCGCTTCAAATGCATTTAGCCGGCCAAGTTGCATCCTTTTCTGCAGCAAGACCCGGCTTATCGAGGTCGCGCCTCCGAGCACCGTGCTTAGCGCTGTGATGGGTATGATGTAGAGGAGAACGGGAATTTGATAAAATGCCGCAATCGGGAAGGCCAAGGCTGCCGCAACAGGCCACAGGACAATTCCTCGTATCAATTGCAGGGTCCATGCCGTATTATAAAACTCCGGGTCGTTTCCATCTTTGTGGTAGATAACATTTTGACCAATGCCGACGTCCGACAGAAGCTCAATGCCGGTCCTCAGGCTGTTCACGATCACCATGATTCCGAATAGTTCTGGAGCCAAAAGCCTTGCCAGGATGATGTTCATCACCAGCCGAAGGCCCTGGCTCAATCCAAACGATCCAACCGTCCAGACAGCGTTTCTTAGCAGACGATTGATCGAAACCGTCATAGCTTGCGTACCATGGGTGTTCCTACTTTGGACCGCAGCAACGCCTCGCGGTAAGCCGTGGCAGTGCCTGAAAGTGCAATTTTCCTGATTTGCCGGAGGCGAACGCGAGTCAAGCCCGCATCTGCCTCGTTCAAGGGATTACGATTATTGCATGAAAATAGAAATCCAGGCGCATCATTAGTGTTAATAACAGCCGCCGTAAGCGGATATGGGTGCTTTGCCAAGCGGATGCAATTAATTGATGATAGAGATTTGGTCCTCATAGGGTTATTGTTTTAATGTCGATCTGCTGGTGGTGGATGAATGGAGTGTTCCCTTGAAATGGGTGGCGCTTATTATTGCCTTTGCGGCCGTCAAGCCCCTTTCGGAGTGGCTGCGTCGAAATCCCGACCGAGCTCCCAGGATCTGGATGCTGGTTGGCTTCTTCCCATTTGTGCTTACGAACCTTCATTTCTACGTTGCGGTTGATTCTTGGGCGGAATGGATCGGTTACGTTCACGGTGCTGAAATTTCCCTTTTGGACGTTTTGGCAGTGGCGCTCTACCTTAGCTTGCCGGCGTCCCGAGACGGTCTTCCGTTTCGTCTGTCCATGGCGCTTTATTTTGTCGCGGTTCTCTTCTCTGCGCTTCAAGCGGAACTTCCAGTTGCGTCACTGCTCTATAGTTGGCAGCTCGCGCGAATGTTCTTGATCTATGCCGTAGTAACCAGGGGGACTGCTGCGGATCCACGTGTTGCGCCAGCGCTGTTAACCGGAATGGCGGCCGGAATATTTATCGAGGCCGGCGTGGCCGTCTGGGAGCGGTTTGTATTGGGGATCCTTCAAGCAAGGGGAACTCTGGAACATCAGAACACCTTGGGCCTGATGTCGCATCTTGTGGTCCTTCCTTTCTTTGCATTGCTCTTGGCAAGGCGACGCGGCTGGATGCCGCCCGCGGTCCTGGCAGCCGGTCTTGCCATCGAGGTGCTGACGGCATCGCGTGCAACACTTGGTCTCGCCGGTGTTGGATATTTGATGATCTTTCTCGCGTCGGCGTTGCGCGGGTGGAGCGCTCGAAAAGCTGCGGTGTTGTGCATTGGGTTGGCGGGGATTGCAATAGTCACGCCGATGGCTCTTTCAGCTTTCGCCCAACGAGGGCAGGCCAGTTTGGAGTCTTCGGATGACGAGAGAGTTGCGCTGGAATCGGCTGCGGCTGCCATGGTCTCTGACCATCCTTGGGGCGTTGGCGCGAACCACTTTGTCTTTGTTGCGAATGCGCACGGCTATTTTGAACGAGCGGGTGTGCTTTGGAACAGCTATGCCGCAAATGTCCACAACATGTACTGGTTGGTCACGGCTGAGACCGGCTATCTTGGGTTAGTGACGCTGCTGTTTCTCTTGTTTCGTCCCCTTTGTGTGGCCCTCATCTGCGGCTGGCGCTATCGCGGGGACGAGCGGGGCGATCTTTTGCTTGGGCTCGGTGTCGCACTACTTGTGGTATATATCCATTCCAGCCTCGAGTGGATCCTGGTCAGTTTCGAACCACAGTATTTGTTGTCAATTGAAATTGGATTGGTCGGTGGTTTGGCCCAGCAACTAGGGTACTGGTCTCGCAGATTCCCGCAAGCTATTGGACTCTCGGGCCGCAACGGCGGCAAACAATATGAAAGATATGGGATTGGTTCGCCGGAATCCGCGAACGCCCGCGCCTTCCAGTTAAAGCGCAATTAGACGATAGAATGGCGGGCGACCGCCCTTATGAGGAGATTAGTGCGTGCCGCGACTATATGACAGCCGGAAGAGAATTGTTGTAACCGGTGGAGCCGGGTTCCTTGGATCCCATTTGATAGATCGTTTGCTTGATCAAGGGCACGAGGTTCTCTGCATCGATAATCTCTTTACGGGTACGAAGCGAAATTTGGAGCATCTGCATGCCCAGCCGCGCTTTGAGTTTCTTCGCCATGACGTGACGTTCCCGCTCTACGTCGAGGCCGACGAGATCTACAATCTCGCTTGTCCCGCCTCCCCAATTCACTACCAGCACGATCCGGTGCAGACGACAAAGACGTCGGTACACGGAGCCATTAACATGCTCGGCCTCGCCAAGCGGCTTAGATGTCGCATTCTTCAGGCTTCAACGAGCGAGGTTTACGGTGATCCTGCGATCCATCCCCAGACCGAGGACTATTGGGGAAACGTGAATCCGATCGGGCCTCGCTCCTGCTATGATGAAGGGAAGCGATGTGCGGAGACGTTGTTCTTCGATTATCACCGTCAGCATGGGCTGGAGATCAAGGTCGCTCGAATCTTCAATACCTATGGCCCCCGGATGCATCCTGCGGACGGCCGAGTAGTGTCCAATTTCATTGTTCAGGCGCTCCGGGGCGAGCCGATTACCTTATATGGCGACGGCTGCCAGACCCGGTCATTCTGCTACGTTGACGACCTGATCGATGGGCTAGTACGGTTGATGGAAAGTCCTGCGGGTTTTACAGGGCCGGTGAATCTCGGAAATCCGAAAGAGTTCAGCATGCGCGAACTCGCGAATTTGGTTCTTGCCGAAACTGGATCCTCCTCGGGCTTGGTGATGAAACCTTTGCCGCAGGACGATCCCAAGCAGCGCAAGCCCGACATCTCGGTTGCGCAGGCGAAGCTGGGTTGGGCTCCGCGGATCTCCCTGCAGGAAGGGCTGAAGCCAACGACGGACTTTTTCCGCTCGTCCATGACGTGAGATCAGCTAAGCGTAGATGCGAGGACAGATTGGGAAACAGCTGGTTGAGCCTAGCGAGATGTTGACGGCAATTTCGATTTTCCTGGCCCTGCTGACGAGTGTCGTCGCGATTCCTGTCGCCGTCCTCCTTGTTGAAGCGATCGCCAGCTGCTTGCTTCCAAGAGCCAGTTACGCTTTGCCGCCACGAAACGCGGCTCGGCCCAAGTTGGCGGTTTTGGTGCCGGCGCACAACGAAGGCGCCGGGATGTTGCCGACGCTCGCTGACATTAAGGCGCAGCTGCGCAATGCCGACCGGCTCGTCGTGGTGGCGGACAATTGCGAGGACGATACCGCCGCTGTGGCGGCAACGTTGGGTGCGGAGGTGGTCGTTCGTAACGATCCAGGCTTGAAGGGAAAAGGCTATGCGCTCGCCGCCGGCCTTCACCACCTCGCAACTGATCCACCAGATGTGGTTGTAATAATTGACGCGGATTGCCGGCTCGCAGAGTCTGCGATTGATCGGCTTGGGGCAGCTTGCGCAACTTTTGATAGACCTGCGCAGGCGAGCGACTTTATGGCTTCGCCTACAAACTCCCCGATTAATTATCGTGTTGCCGAGTTTGCCTGGCTCGTGAAGAACTGGGTGCGTCCGCTTGGACTGCGGACTCTGGGTATGCCCTGTCAGCTCATGGGAACGGGCATGGCCTTTCCATGGAAGGTTCTTCGATCCGTCGATCTGGCGACAGGGTCGATCGTCGAGGACCTGAAGTTGGGTGTCGACTTGGCACTGGCAGGCTATCCTCCCGTTTTCTGCCCGTTTCCAGGCGTGACGAGCAATTTCCCCGCATCAATCGAAGGAGCTCAATCTCAGCGACTTCGGTGGGAGCAAGGTCATTTAGAGACCATTCTGGCCCTGGTCCCTCGTCTGCTTTTCGAGGGCTGTGCACGGGCACGGCCAGCCCTTTTGGTGATGGCCCTCGATCTGTCGGTACCCCCACTCTCGCTGCTCATTATCCTTATTGCAGTCTTGGGAATGCTCAACGTGTTAATGGTACTTTTGGGTTGTTCAGCAACGGCAATGCAGGTAAGCATTGCGAGTTTCGCGGCCTTTATAGTTTCAATTTTGATCTCGTGGCTCAAGTATGGGCGTGGCGTGCTGCCCCCGACGCAAGCATTGGCGGTCGTTTCATATGTCGTCCGCAAGATCCCGACATACGGGAAAATCCTGTTCGGTATGACCATCTCGCAATGGGTCAGGACTGATCGAACAAAACTGTGAACCGGCATGACCGGTTCGTAACGATGGAAGGAAGAAAATCGTTGATGTTGTAGGAACCCAACTTTTCCCGATTGGTAGACGGTTGGAAACGCCAAGCGGCTCACCATTGAGCTTCTGATTTAAATCTCCCGTTGGCGGCGTGTGCCAATCGGGTTAGCTCTTCAGCGATAAGCCAGACCGGGCGCGCAAGGGCCAAAAACCTCGCCCAAATGCACGATTTTAAACAGAGATTACAGCGTGTACACCGACGATCAGATGATTGCTTTAATCGAGCAATATATGCATGGCTCCGATCATCCCGACCAGATCGGATATCGTGAGCAAGTCAAGACGCGTGAGTTCGCCGACAAGGGGGTTTTTCTAGCCAGGCTCCAGAACCTTGCGCAACTCGGAAACTTCACAAACAAGCGAATTTTGGATGTCGGCTGCGGTTTTGGCTGGCAAGCATTTGCCATGTCGCTATGGGGAAACAGCGTCGTTGGATTGGATATTTTGCCGTCCATGATTGAGGGAATGAACGAAAGCATCGCCTCGATGAAGCGCAAAGGCGTGCACTTCGATCTGACGGCGGTCGCCGGCGACATATGCAGCCCGAGTCTTGAGCCCTCAAGCTTTGATGCAATCTACTCCAATGAGGCGATCGAGCATGTCCACGATTTGCAGGCGATGTTTACGCGATGCGCAGAGCTGTTAAGGCCGGGCGGCAAGATTTTTCTTTTGAATGACTCGAATGTGCTCAATAGCAAGACGCGGGAGGAGACTCTCGAGATGTGGAGGCTACGCGAGCATTCCTGGGATTGGGTGGCTCGGCTGAAGAAATGGCGTCCGGTTGAACACGGTAACGCTAAGCCATTTGCCCTGATGAGGGAGCAGATTGTCCGTACAGCAAACCCAAACCTCAACGATGAAGCTGTTTCGAACATCGTTGAGAACACGGCTGGGTTGATCAAGCCTCAGATAGTCGGTATTTCCGAGAGCTACCATGCCGGTATGAAATTTCCGGAGGTTGGACAATACGACCGCTGCCGCAACCCCGAGACTGGAGAATATGCGGAGCGACTTCTTGACCCTTACTTGCTTGGTTCAATGCTCAGGCGAGCGGGCTTCAGGACCCAAGTGCGGCATTGCTTCCGCAGATTTCCCCTCAACCTGTTGAATGGCGTTCCGTTCAGGCCGATAAACAAAGCTCTCTTTGAATTGCGAGGCGCGTTTGTCGTCGTTGGAGAACTGGTTGGCTAACTGCACTGGAACCGTGGTTAGCTGAGGCGCACGTTCAGTCGTCGTGCGCTCGCGACTTCTCGCCCGCGACGGCCGTGACTCC
>Ga0157369_10006950_pt1 | contig 13061 bp, 10 predicted proteins | sample C25metaG_FD_113461 | JGI IMG/M metagenome (GOLD analysis project Ga0157369, IMG submission 113461) | Corn rhizosphere microbial communities from Kellogg Biological Station, Michigan, USA - C2-5 metaG | ecosystem: Host-associated > Plants > Roots > Rhizosphere > Soil | place: USA: Michigan...
CTCTATGTCGAGGTCGACGAGATCTACAATCTCGCTTGCCCGGCCTCGCCGATCCACTACCAGTTCGACCCGGTCCAGACGACCAAGACCAGCGTCTCCGGCGCGATCAACATGCTGGGTCTCGCCAAGCGCGTGCGCGCGAAGATTTTCCAGGCCTCGACCTCCGAGGTCTATGGCGATCCGACCGTCCATCCGCAGACCGAGGATTACCGCGGCAACGTCAATCCGATCGGCCCGCGCGCCTGCTACGACGAAGGCAAGCGCTGCGCCGAGACGCTGTTCTTCGACTATCACCGCCAGCACAAGCTGCGCATCCGCGTCGTCCGCATCTTCAACACCTACGGCCCGCGCATGCATCCGAATGACGGGCGGGTGGTGTCGAACTTCATCGTCCAGGCGCTGCGCGGCGAGCCGATCACGCTCTACGGCAATGGCAGCCAGACGCGCGCCTTTTGCTATTGCGACGATCTCATCGAAGGCTGGATTCGCCTGATGGCCGCGCCCGACGATGTCACCGGTCCGATCAATATCGGCAATCCGGTCGAGACCACGGTCGCCGAGCTCGCGCATAAGATCATCGAGCTCACCGGCTCGCGCTCCAAGATCGAGCATCGCCCGCTGCCGGTGGACGATCCGACGCAGCGCTGCCCCGATATCAGCCGCGCCAAGAGCCTCCTCGGCTGGGAGCCGAAGGTGCCGCTCGACACCGGCCTCAAGAAGACGATCGAGTATTTCGATCGCCTGCTCGGCAGCAACGCCGCGCCCGCCGAGGCCCGTCCCGTCGCTTAAGGCGCCGCTCTCCTCTTAACCCGTCCTCGCCATTTAAACGCCGCGCGTTGAGCCAAAACGCGCGGCGTTAACCATGATTCATGCGCGATTCCTAAAGGAATCTCGCTTAGGTTTTGCGGGTCTCGCACAGTCGAAACCGGCGCAGGAATGGCGAATAGCACCGCATCGATACGCGAACGCACATTGGTCGGTGCGGGGTGGATGATCCTATGGCGGGTCGCCACGCGGCTGCTCGGCTTCGTCTCGACCCTGATCCTGGCGCGCGTGCTGGTGCCGGCCGATTTCGGCCTCGTCGCGATCGCGATGACCTATATCGCGGCCTTCGATGCGTTCTCGATCTTCGGCCTGCAGGACGCGATCATCCGCGCACCGGATTACGACCGCGCGATGCTCGACACCGCCTTCACGCTGTCGGTGCTGCGCGGGCTGCTCAACACGCTGGTGATCGCGAGTACCGCGCCGATCGCGGCGCATTTCTTCGACGAGCCGCGGCTTCTGCCGCTGTTGCTCGTGCTGTCGCTCTTCCCGGCGCTCGAGGGTACGGAGAATATCGGCATCGTCGAATTCCGCCGCGATTTCCGCTTCGAGCGCGAGTTCCAGCTCTTCCTTCTGCCGCGGCTGATCTCGGTCGTGTTCACGATCGCCACCGCGATCCTGTTTCATTCCTATTGGGTGCTGCCACTCGGCAATCTCGTGCTGCGGCTGATACGCTGGGTGCTGACCTATTGGATGCACCCGTATCGCCCGCGCTGGAGTTTCGCCGCCTGGCGCAAGCTCGTCGGCTTCTCTTTCTGGACCTGGGCCGCGACCATCGCCGATTTCGGCCGCGACCGGAGCTGGATGATCGTCCTCGGCCGCTTCCTCAATACCTTCCAGGTTGGCGTCTTCATGATGGCGGTGGAGGTCGGCTCGCTGCCGCTGAACGAAATCGTGGTGCCGGCCTGCCGTGCGCTGTTCTCGGGCTTCACCGCCGCGCGCAACGAGACCGGCGGCTTCGGCTATGCCTTCCGCCGCACCATCGCCGTGATCGCGCTGCCGATCCTGCCGGCCTCGATCGGCATGTCGGCGGTCGCCGGCTACATCGTCGATCTTGCGCTTGGTCCGCAATGGGTCTCCTCAAGCATCGTGATCGCCTGGATCGGCGCATCCTCGCCGCTTGCTTTGCTCTCGATCATCGGTTCGACCGCGATGCTGGTCTCGGGCCATGTGCGCAACAATTTCGTGATCGGTGCAGCTTACGCGGTGATCGGCATCGCGGTCTGCGCAATCTCTGCTTCTCTCTGGGGGCTCTGGGGCGTCGCTGTCAGCCGCGCGGCACTCGTCGCCGTCGAAGGCGTGGCCTATGCATGGGTGACCGGCCGCGCCGTTGGCATCTCCTGCCGCGAGTGGATCGAATGCCTCTGGCGCCCGGCGCTCGCGACCGCGGCGATGGCGCTGGTGCTGTGGCTCACGGGTTTCGGCTGGATCGCGCCGACCGGTCAGACGGGTTTGGAAGAGGTCCTGCGCTGCATCGATACGATACTGTTGGGCGCGGGCGTCTATATCGTCGCGCTGCTCGGCTGCTGGGCGACTGCGGGCTATCGCGAAGGGGCGGAGACTTTCGTTATCGGTCTCATTCCGTTGGGGATCGGGGCGCGCGCGCGTAAATTTTTAGTAAAGACTTAACTTCAACGCGCGACACTCTCTGGAATCGCAAAGGCTTATTGAGGGGTAGAGCCTTTCGCGCGGGGGATCGCGGAGTCGTCAATGCGCTTGGGTTTCGAAACGCTCGGCAATGCCACGCTGGTGTTCTATGACAATGACCGGCCGGTGCTGGCGACCGATCCGTGGCTCGATGGTACCTGCTATTTCGGGAGCTGGGCGCTCGATCGGCCGCTGACCGAGAGCGAGCGCGCCGCCGTCGAAGCCGCGCAATATATCTGGATCTCGCACGGCCATCCCGATCATCTCCACCCCGATTCGCTGGCGCAGCTGCCGAAGAACAAGATCGTGCTGCTGCCCGATCATTATCACCCGGAAATTCGAGACAGCATCGCTGCGATGGGCTTCGCCGTCGAGGTGATGCCGTATCGCCAGTGGCGACAGCTTTCGCCACGTGTGCGTGCGATGTGCCTCGATAACGAGAATCAGGACGGCATCCTTATCGTCGAGGCCGGCGACAGCCTCGTTATCGATCTCAATGACTCGCCGCTCTGCGGCGAAGAGCGCTTCATCCGCAATCTCATCAAGCGCTACGACCGCGCCAAGACTTATATCGCTTCGCTCTGCGCGATCGATGCCGACATGCTCAACTTCGTCGACGCCCAGGGCCGCCGGACCATCGAGCCGCCCGATCAGCGCAAGAAAGGCATGATCTGGGCGGTCGCGCGCAAGATCGACAAGCTCGGCGCCGGCAATTTCGTCTCCTCGGCCTCGCAGCATGTCTATGTGCGCGGCGATAGCGTCTGGGCCAATCCTTACCGCGTCACCTGGGTCGATGTCGAAAAGCATTGGACGCGGCCACATGTGCGCAAGATCGAGCCGTTCTGCATGGTCGATCTCTCGACCGGTGCCTATCACAGGAAACATCCCTCGCAGCGCTCGGCGGTCGAGCAGATCACCGATGCGACCGCGGATGATGATTGGGCCGCGCAGTTGAGCGATACGGAATGGAACCGGCTCGCCGAATTCGTGGCGAAGTACGAAACGCTGCGCCGGCATTTCGATTATCTCGACTTCATCGTCGGCGGCGAGCGCCGGCGCATCTGGATCGTGCCCGAGGCGAAGCGCAAGGACGAGGCCAGGCTGCGCGGCATCGGCTTCCATGTGCCGAAGAATTCGCTGATGGCTACGGCTGAATACGGCTTCTTCGACGACATCCTCATCGGCAATTTCATGCGGACCGAACTGCATAACGCCGCGCTCTATCCGCATTTCACGCCGCTCATCGCAAAGCTTGGCGGCGCGGCCAAGGTCTATACCAATGCCGAGCGGCGTCGTTTCAATCGGCGCTATTTCCGGCGCAACCCGCTTGGTTATCTCGAATGGCATTTCGGGCAGTACCGGGCAGCTTTTCTCGATCATGTGCGCTGGTGGTCGGAGCGCTTCGGCTTGAAGCAGCCGCTCAAGATCATTTATCGCCGCATGATCGGCGATCCGGTGGTGTAGCCATGGCCGAGGGCAGCATGTTCCGGTCGGTGACCGTCCCGACGCTCTTCTGCATCAATCGGCGCTATGCGAAGCATGCGGGCGTGTGCATCGTCTCGCTGCTCGAGAACAATCCCTGGGCGTTCTTCGATATCGTCGTCGTCAGCACCGGCGATCTCGGCGTGGAAGCGGCAAAGCTGCGCCGCACGCTCGCCGCCTATCCCAATTGCGCGCTGAAGACCGTGCGCTTCGACGCGCGTCCCGATCTGCGCCTGCCGGTGCGCGCGCATTACTCGATCGACAATTACACGCGCCTCTGGATGGCCGAATTCTTCCCCGCCTCGGTCGACAAGGTGCTCTATCTCGACAGCGATATGATCGTGACCGGCGATATCAGCGGTCTCTGGCGCGCGCCGCTCGGCGAGGCAGTCATCGGCGCGGTGACGATCCCGGGCTCGACTCGCTGCAGCGCTTTCGGCATTCCCGAGGAATACGGCTATTTCAATTCCGGCGTGCTGGTGGTCGATCTGGCGCGCTGGCGGCGTGAGGACATCTTCACGCGGCTGATCGACTATCTCGCCGCGAATCTCGAAAAGATCGTCGACGCCGATCAGGACGTGCTCAACGCCTGCCTCTACGATCGTCGCCTGGCGCTGCCTTATATCTACAACGCGATCTCGCCCTTCTTCTTCGAGTATCACCCGCTCGGCCTCAGCGCCGAGGAGCTCGCATTGGTACGCGCCAACGCGCGCATCGTTCATTTCAACGGTGCCTCGAAGCCTTGGAGTTATCTCTGCCGTCACCCGCGCCGCGCCGATTACTGGCGCTATCTCGCCAACACCGAATGGCGCGACGACGAGCCGGAAGACCGCAATTTCGCGAATTGGACGAAGAAGACCTTCGGGCCGCTGCTGCCCGAGGCGCTGCGCAATTACGTGCGCACGAGAGTCTCGGCGCCCGCGGCCGAGTGAAAGAGCTTTGCCTTGAGCCAGCGGGCCCAGGGCGAGGCGGTGATCAAATACCAGGAATTCGTCAGCGGCTCATCGCCGGCCATGATCGCGCGCAGCAGCAGCATCGCGCCGAGGGCGGGGCGGCCGAAATAGACGTTGCGGCCGATGGCGGCGTGGCGCGCGCCGATGATCTCGCGCCGCTCGCAGGCGCTCATGCGGTCGCGCAGCACATCGCAATGGTTGAGGATCATCGGCAGCACGGTCTCGTATTCGCGGGAGCGATTGCGGATCGATAGGCTGCCCGGCTGCTCGTGCATCGTCACGAGGCAGGCATCGACAAAGCCGACACTTCCGAGCAATGCCGCGCGGATGAAGAAATCCTGATCCTCTTCGGCGCCGCGCATGGCTTCGTTGAAGCCGCCGATCTGCTGCGCGGTCGTGCGGCGCACGACGATCTCGCTCGGCACGTAGAAGCTGTGATGCAGCATCGCGCGCCAAGCTTCGGCTCCTTGCGGCGGGACGCGATGACAGTTGACCCATTCCCGTCCGCCGCCGACGCGCAGCACCTCGGCATGACAGCCGGCCATCATCATCGCCGGGTCGGCTTCGAGCAGCGCGATCTGGCGCGTCAGCTTATCGGTCGTCCAGGTGTCGTCGGCATCGAGGAAAGCGAGGTATTTGCCCTTGGCGGCGGCGATGGCGCGATTGCGCGTCGCACCGGCGCCGCCATTCTGCGCGGCAGCGATGATGGTGAGGTCGGGGCGGGCGAGGCTCTGCAGTACCGCGATCGTGTCGTCGCGGCTCTTGTCGTCGACGGCGATGATCTCGATCGGGCGATAATCCTGCGCGCGCGCCGAGGCGACCGACGCCGCGACCGTGTTCGCGGCGTTGTAACAAGGGATGATCACACTTACGAGCGGCTGTGAGCTCATGGTGCTGTTCTCCCAGCGGCGTCGTGATAGACAGCAAGATGTGCCGCAGCCGATGCTTCCCAGGTGAACCGCTGCGCCCAGCGACGCGCGGTATTGTCAGGCGCGGCGCCGTCGCGCCGCGCGTCGATGGCATTGCGCGCGGCCGCGATCCAGCCGGCACGATCCTCGGGCTCGAGAACGATGGCGCCCGGCCCGACCAACTCGGCGAGGCTGCCGAGCGCGCTCATCAGCACCGGTGTGCCGACGGCTTGCGCTTCGAGCGCCGGAAAGCCGAACCCTTCATAGAGCGTCGGATAGAGCAGCGCGGCGGCGTTTTTATAAAGGCGCGGCATAGTCGATTGTGCGATGAAGGGCGCGAAGCACACACGCGCGCGCAGCTCGGGGGCGAGCGCCTCGCGCGCGGGGGCGTGCCCCGATTCCGGCACACCGAGAACAACGAGCTGCAGCGCCGGATCGTCGAGCGCGGCGAAGATCTCGGTCGCCCAGGCAAGGCGCTTGCGCGGCATGGTGCCGCCGCAATAGAGGAGATAAGGCGTCCGAATACCGGCGGCTTGCAGCGCGTCATCGAGCGGCGCCGGCTGTGCGTTGAGGAAGCCAGGCTCGACGCCATGCGGAATGACATGCAGCTTCGGCGCCAGCGCTGGCCAGAGCCGCAGGATGTCGTGTTTCGATTGCTCGCTGATGGTGATGATCGCGGCGGCGCGCGCATAGGACCAGGGCAGCAGCGTGTCGCGATAGAATCCCGCTGCGATCGCCTCGTTGCGGTCCCAGATCATGGTGTCGTGGATCGTGATGACCATCGGCACCGGCTGCCAGAGCGGCGCGGTATTGCCGGTGCAATGCAGGATATCGACGCCGCGCCGCCTCGCCTCGAAGGGCAGCACGGCTTGCTCCCAGCTGTGAAAGCGGAAGCCCGGACAATCGAGTGCCGCAAGCGGTGCGAGGTGTTGTGCCGGCAGGGGCGAATGAAAGGGCAGGTCCGGACGATCGGAAAAGAATTGCCAGGCGAGGTTCTGATTGGCGGCGAGTGCGCCGATCATGCCGCGCAGGTAATTCCCCATGCCGCGCAGATGATCGACGGTGAGCGAGCGCGCATCGACACCGATGGTCATAGTGTCGTTGCGCAGAGCGCTTAGCCTTCCGGCGAACATGGGAGCCGCTATTTCGTCGGCCGCATCGCCATTTGCGGTTGCGGCACCGGCAGCACGGGCGGCTTTACGCGATTGAGCTTCAACCGCTCGGCGAAAGTCGGCTCGATCTTACCCATCGCCGCCAATTCTTGCACGGTGATGCGGCGCACGCAGGCGATCAGCACGAGCAGCGTGTAATAGAAGTCCCAATAAGGCAGCGACAGGAAGCTGCCGCCGACCGCGTAACCGAGCAGCGCGACGATCGACATGTGGCCAAGGTCGTTCGCCCAGCGCAACTCGGGGATATCCTTGGTGCGGCGGATGATGAAGCGGCAATTGGCGAGGCCGACGAGCATCAACGCGGTCCAGACGAAGAAGGCAGGGAAGCCGTTCTCACCCAGAACTTCGAGCCAGATCGAATGCACGGCGCGTGCCTGAACGCCGGGCGAATATTGATCGACGACCGATTGCGTATAGGGCGCGTAGAAGCCGCCGCCGACCAGCGGCCGCGCCACGGCGATCTTGATAGCCGTCGCCCAGATCTGCAGTCGGCCTTCGGCCGAGGCGTCCTGCTCGTAATTCTGAATCGAGGACATTCGAGCGACCCAGTCGCTCGGCATGAAGGTCACGGCGCCGGCCAGCGTGCCGCCGATGACGACGACCGAGATCAGCTTGTGACGCGTGTGACGCCACAGCCAGAGCACCATCGCGGCGAGGGCGATGAAGGCACCGCGCGAATAGGATGCCAGGATCGACAGCAGGCAGAAGCCCATTGAGATGCGCGAGCCGAAGCGCAGGATCTCGTTCTTCGATTGCCGGCCGAGATAGTTCATCAGCGGCAACACCATCACGAGCGCGGCGGCGAGCTGATTGTTGTCGGAGATTTCCGACATCGCGGGGCCCCACACGCGGTAGGTACCGCCGGTGAGCAGCGTGAAGACGCCGCCCTTGATGCCGTAATAAGAGATCGAGATCACCATAATCCACATCAGCGCGTGGACGCGAACGCGGTTGGTGACGAGCGCCGCGGTGATGAAGAAGAAGACGAACTCTTTCAAGATCGCTTGCCATTTCACCCAGGCGAGATCGGGAACGAGCGAGTAGTAGGTGCTGATCGTGAAGAGGATGGCGAGGAGGGCGAGCAGCACGGTCGTCGCATCCATCGGGATGCGCCGCCGCTCGCTGACCAGCCAGCCGGCGATACCGACGCTGCCGACGATCACGGCCCAAGGCAGGCTGTCGCCGATGCCCCACACCAGACGGTGCGGGCTCATGAACGAAACCCATGACCAGACGAGCACGCCGATGAACGGCGTAATGAACGCCGAGGGCAGCAGCGCCATGATAAGGACCGTCAGGAACAGTGAGCGCACGGCATCAAACCTTCGAAAAACCTCGGCCGGATCGATGCTTAGGGAATAACGTAAATTGATTAAGAGGCCGGTAATTCGCGGGTTTGTGCGGTTTCGGTCCAGGCTGGCCGGAGCGGATTAACGAATTCTTACCCATGGTCATGGGATGAGAAGACGATGGCCGCGTCACCGCTCGTCTCGCCTTTGGTTTCGGTGATCATTCCCGCGCTCAACGCCGGCGCGACGCTTGGTCGTGCGCTCGATTCCGTCGCGGCGCAGACCTATCCGCATTGGGAAGCGATCGTCGTCGACGATGGCAGCAGCGACGATACCGCGGCGCTGGTCGAGCATCGGGGCGATCCGCGCTGCCGTGTCATCCGTCGCTTCACGCGCGGTGGCCCGTCGCGCGCGCGCAATGACGGCATTGTCGCGGCGCGCGGCGAAGTCATCGCGCTGCTCGACGCCGATGACGAATGGCTGCCGGAAAAACTGGCGCGGCAGGTCGCGGCGCTCGCGCAACGTCCAGCGGCGGCGCTCGTCGTTTGCGACATGCGCGCGATTCACGAAGACGGCAGCGCCGGCTCCTCCGTGTTTACCCGCCAGTCACCGAGTGCCGGGCCCGATGCGTGGAAGGCGTTGCTCGCCTCGTCCTTCATCGGCACCTCGGCGGCACTGGCGCCGCGCGCTCTGCTGCAAGAACTCGGCGGCTTCGATACGAGCCTCGCGGTCGGCGAGGATCAGGATCTGTTCATCCGCCTCGCGCTGCGCGGCGAAGTTGTCGTGTTGCCGGAAGCGCTCGCCATCTATCACTACCGCCACGCTTCTTATTCGGCGGCCTATGCCGGCGACCAGGCGCGGATCGTGCTCGGCATGGTGCGGGGGCACTTGGTGGCGGAAGGCGACCGGCTTCGCCCGTCGGAGCGGCGGCATATCCTGGCGCAACGCTATGGCCGGCTCGGCCGGAATCTCATCGCCGCCGGCGCGCGGGGTCGGGGGGCCCGGCTGATCCTCGAAGCCGCCTGCCTCGGCAGCATCACGATCGAGAATCTAGCCGCGCTGCTGCACGCGGCTCGCGGATAGGGGCGGTCATGTTCCCTATTTTAGGGTTTTCGGCAATCTTCCTCGGGGGTGAGGGCGCTGAGCTGTAGCGCATGGACGCCACCGGCGAGCTCATCGGCCAGGATGGCGTAGACGCGGCGTTGCCGGGCGACGCGGTTCTCTCCGGTAAAGCCCTCGGCAACGATCTCGATTCGAAAATGCGTCTCCTCGCCGCGATGGGCCCCGGCATGATGTCCGGCATGGAGGTGGGAATCATTGTGGATTTCCAAACGCGCCGGCTGCAGCGCGGCCTCCAGTTTTTGGCGAATTCGCTCGGCTATGCTCATGCTCGATCCCATCGGAGTTGGGCAGCGTCGTGGCCCAAAAAGTCTCGCTGTGAAGCGCTCTTAGCGGCAATCGGCCCGGCTTGTCACCGTTCCACCCAGCCCCCATACTCAGCATATGCCCCGTCCGCGCTTTTCTTATAGGGACGATCCACCCCCGGTTCCGCCTCGGCCTTGCGACCATCCCGGTTGCGCCGGCTCCGGCGAGTTCCGCGCACCGCGCTCACGGGCGCCGCTCGACGATTTCTACTGGTTCTGCCTCGATCACGTCCGCGAATATAACGCCTCCTGGAACTACTACGCCGGGATGAGCAGCGCCGAGGTCGAGGCACATATCCGCCACGATACGGTTTGGCAGCGGCCGACCTGGCCGCTCGGCGCGCGAATCGGCACCCTGCGCAGCGCGAAATGGCGCGGTTTCGGCCTCTTCGATTTCGACGAGGAGGCGCCGGCACGGCAGGCGCCGAAGCGGCCGCGCTCGATCCAGGAAAAGGCTCTCGCCCTATTCGATTTGACCCCGCCGCTGACTCTGGCGGGGCTCAAGATGCGCTATAAAGAGCTGGTGAAGCGCCATCACCCTGACGTGCATGGCGGCGACAAAGAGGCCGAGGAAAAGCTGAAAGAGATAAACCTCGCCTATTCGACCCTCAAGGCCAGCTACTTCCCAAGCTGACTTTCTCCAAAGCCCGAAGCCCGAAAGAAGACAATAAAGATTATGCCCGAAACCGCGACTGCGACTGACAAGTACCAAAACGATATGCCGACCAGCATGCCCGACATCACCGTGTCGGTGCGTCAGACTTTCGGCATCGACAGCGACCTCCAGGTGCCGGCTTTCTCGAAAACCAACGACTACGTGCCGGATGTCGACGATGCGTATCGCTTCGATCGCGACACGACGCTCGCGATCCTTGCCGGCTTCGCGCATAACCGCCGCGTCATGATCCAGGGCTATCACGGCACTGGCAAGTCGACGCATATCGAGCAGGTGGCGGCGCGGCTCAACTGGCCCTGCATCCGCATCAACCTCGATAGCCATATCAGCCGTATCGATCTCATCGGCAAGGATGCGATTGTGCTGCGCGACGGCATGCAGGTGACGGAATTCCGCGAGGGCCTCCTGCCCTGGGCGCTGCAGCATCCGACCGCGCTGGTGTTCGATGAATATGATGCCGGCCGCCCGGACGTGATGTTCGTGATCCAGCGCGTGCTTGAGGTCGAAGGCAAGCTCACCTTGCTCGACCAGAACCGCGTCATCCGCCCGCATAGGGCCTTTCGCCTGTTCTCGACCACCAACACGGTCGGGCTCGGCGATACCACCGGCCTCTATCACGGCACGCAGCAGATCAACCAGGGTCAGATGGACCGCTGGAACATCGTCGCGACGCTGAACTACCTGCCGCACGATGCCGAGGTCGAGATCGTGCTCGCGAAATCGCCGAGCTTCGACAATGACGAGGGCCGCAAGACGATCAGCGCCATGGTCGCGCTCGCCGATCTGACGCGCTCGGGTTTCATGAACGGCGATATCTCGACCGTCATGTCGCCGCGCACGGTGATCACCTGGGCTGAGAATTCGCGCATCTTCAACGATCTGGCTTTCGCCTTCCGCGTGACCTTCCTCAACAAATGCGACGAAGTCGAGCGCGCGACGGTGGCCGAATACTATCAGCGCTGCTTCGGCACCGAGTTGAAGGAAACCGGAGTGCGCACGGCGTCGGCTTAAGGCTTGCACGATGGCCGAAGCCGAATCCCCCGTCGAAACCTTTAAGCGCGCTACCGCCGCGACGGTGCGCGCCATTGCCGAACGTGACGATGTCACGGTCAGCTATGGCGCCGAGCCCGCGGGGGCCGCGGGCACGCGGCTGCGTCTGCCGCTTCCGGCACGCGATCTCTCCGATGCCGAAGCCGGGCCGGTGCGCGGCGCCGCCGATGCGATGGCGCTTAAGCTGCGCTATCACGATACCGCTCTGCATTCGCGGCGCGCGCCGATGGGCGAGACCGCGCGCGCGATCTTCGAAGGCGTCGAACAGGCGCGGGTCGAGGCGCTGGGCACACGCCGCATGGCGGGCGTTGCCGCCAATCTCTCGGCGATGATGGAAGAGAAATATCGCCGCCAGGGCTACGAACATATGACCGAGCGCAACGATACGACGCTCGTCGAGGCGATCCGCCTGCTCGCGCGCGAGTCGCTGACGCAGATGCCGCCGCCGCGCTCGGCGAAGAAGGTCGTCGATCTGTGGCGTCCGGTGATCGAGAGCCGCATCGCGCGCGATTTGATGGAACTCGGCAAGCTGGTCGAGGACCAGGATGCTTACGCCACCGCCGCGCGGCAGTTGCTGACCGATCTCGATATGGATCTCGGCGAGTCCGAAGAGGGCGAACAGTCCGAGAATTCCGAAGGCGAGAGCGAGAACGCCGAGGAGAATGAGGGCGAGAGCGAGGGCGGCGAAGGCAAGGCCTCGGGCTCGGAAGGCTCGCTCGAAGGCGGCGTGCCGGAGCAGGACAAGGAAGGCGACGATGAAGGCGGCGCCGAGGAAGTCGCCGGCGAGATGATGCCCGGCACGGGCGATGAAGATCCCGGCCGGCCAGGCCGGCCCGGCATCCTGCCGCGGCGCCAAGGGCTCAACGATGACCCCGCGGTCTATCGCTCCTTCACCGCGGAATTCGACGAAGTGGTCGAAGCCGATGTGCTCTGCGATGCCGACGAGCTGACGCGGCTGCGCAGCTTGCTCGATCAGCAGCTCGCGCATCTGCAAAGCGTGATCAGCCGCCTCGCCAATCGCCTGCAGCGGCGTCTGCTGGCGAAACAGGCGCGTGCCTGGGAATTCGATCTCGACGAAGGCATTCTCGATTCCGCGCGGCTCGCGCGTGTCGTCACCAACCCGACCTATCCGCTCTCTTATAAGCGTGAGAAGGAAACCGAATTCCGCGACACGGTGGTGACGCTGCTGATCGACAATTCGGGCTCGATGCGCGGCCGGCCGATCACCGTCGCGGCGATGAGCGCCGATATCCTGGCGCGCACGCTGGAGCGCTGCGGCGTCAAGGTCGAGATCCTCGGCTTCACCACGCGCGCGTGGAAGGGCGGCCAGGCACGCGAGCGCTGGATCGCCGCCGGCAAGCCCGCCAATCCCGGCCGGCTCAACGATCTGCGCCATATCGTCTACAAGCCGGCCGATGCGCCGTGGCGGCGCGCGCGCAAGAGCCTCGGCCTGATGCTGCGCGAAGGCATCCTCAAAGAGAATATCGACGGCGAGGCGCTGATCTGGGCGCATAACCGTCTGCTGGCGCGCAGCGAGCAGCGACGGATCCTGATGGTGATCTCCGACGGCGCGCCGGTCGATGATTCGACGCTCTCGGTCAATCCCGGCAATTACCTCGAGCGCCATCTGCGCGA
>Ga0157369_10006952_pt1 | contig 13053 bp, 8 predicted proteins | sample C25metaG_FD_113461 | JGI IMG/M metagenome (GOLD analysis project Ga0157369, IMG submission 113461) | Corn rhizosphere microbial communities from Kellogg Biological Station, Michigan, USA - C2-5 metaG | ecosystem: Host-associated > Plants > Roots > Rhizosphere > Soil | place: USA: Michigan...
ACGCTGGAGCGCGACTTTGTCGATGCGGTGCGAACTGCGCTTGAGAACCAGATCCGGGAACGCTCATCGGTCCACGGCAGCCGGACGATCCAGCGAAACGGTCCCAGTGCATTGGCCACGGATCGTGCCGGCCAAGCAGACTCGCGTTCACCCGCTCCGGCGCGCGCGCACGAGGGCGATGCCGAATTCTCACGCCGGACCGATGCACAAGCGACGCAAGACGCGTTCGTGTACTTCCTCGCCACCGGTGTTCTGCCCTGGTGGTTTCGTCTGCCGCCGAACGAGACCTTGGAGTCCTTTGTGACGGCGGCGTGGAGCGGGGAGAGTCCGCTCTTCGCCGTGCCATCGACGTTGCGTGCGATTGCTTCGTCCGTCGCGCGTCTGCGTCTCGTCCGGCAGTTTTCGGCAGCGTTCCTCGAAACATTGCTGAAGGCTCTCTCGCCTGAGACCGGGTACTCCGCCGAGCAGATCGCGCGGCAAGTGATGACGCAACCGGTCGAGGCTGGCCGGCGACAGCTGCTTCTCGAACGGCTCTGGTTCGAGGCTTTTGAAGCTGTGGCGCAACACCGGAGTGTTTCCGTCGTGACGCTCTTTGCAGATTGGCCGCGCGCAATTCGCGCCGATGGCGTCCCCGCATTGGAGGACGAGCCCGTCGTCGCCGATGTTGCGCGGGCGTTGTCGCTGCCCGTGTTAACCGCGCCAACCGAAAACAAGCAGGACACACCGGAAACGCGTGCGCAGCGTCCGAATTCTCCTTCGCTCGCCAAAGCGACGTCCCCCGCCGTCACGAACGACAATCGGCCGCCCGATCCCGCGCGCGGAATCGATCTCGATGAAGGCGTGTTCATCGATGGTGCCGGCATCGTTCTGCTCCATCCGTTCCTGCCGGCGCTGTTCGAGAGGCTTGGCGTTGCTTCGGAAGGCGAACTGGTCCAGCCTGATCGGGCGTTGTCGCTACTCCATTTTCTGGCGACGCGCGAGGCGCGCGCACCCGAATATGCGCTCGTGCTGCCGAAGCTGCTTTGCGGCCTGCAGCTCGATGAGCCCGTTGGCGCGCCGGTCGAACTGACCGAAAGCGAGATCGCAGAAGCGGAGAATTTGCTCGTCGCGGTGATTGGCCACTGGGAAGCGCTCGGCGATGCTTCGCCCGACGCTCTGCGCGGGACGTTTCTGATGCGCGCCGGAAAGCTGTCCCGCCGCGATGACGACGATCTTCTGCAGATAGAGCCGCAATCTTTCGACGTGCTGCTCGACCGGCTGCCCTGGGGAGTCGGTGCGATCCGTCTGCCGTGGATGGCGCGCATTCTGTGGGTGGAGTGGCGCTTGTGACTGTGCGGAGGGGCTCATCGTGGGCGCCATGAAGGCGACGGCTGAGAAGGCCACGACCACCGCATCCGCGACGCGGAGCGATGCGGCGCGCCAGCCTTTCCTCACCCGCCCGGGCGGCGGCGAGTTCTTCCCGCGCGTCCAGACGAAAATGACCGTCAACAAGCCCGGCGACAAGTTCGAGCAGGAGGCCGACAAGACCGCTGACAAGGTCATGCGGATGGCGACGCCCGGCGCGGACAAGGTGCATCCGCAGGCGGAGAACAAAGCCCAGAAGGCTCCGGCGGACGAACACAAGGTGCAACGGCGCGAGGAAGAGAAAATCTTCCGCGCGGCCGACGACAAGATTCAAAAGGCCGAAGAGCCGAAGCTTCAGAAGGCTGAAGACGCCAAGATCCAGAAGGCGGACGACCCGAAGATCCAGAAAGCAGACGCGCCCCATCGCGCCGAAGAGAAGATCTTCCGGGCGATGGACGACAAAGTTCAGAAGGCCGAAGAACCGAAAGTTCAGAAAGCTGAGGACCCGAAGCTTCAAAAGGCCGAAGACCCGAAGGTTCAAAAAGCCGACGATCCGAAAATCCAGAAGGCCGAAGAGCCGAAACTACAGAAGGCCGAAGACCCAAAGATTCAGAAAGCAGACGATCCTAAGATTCAGAAGGCCGAGGATCACAAGCTTCAGAAGGCGCCGGCCGGCGAGGAGAAGCTTCAGCGTGACGCCGCACCGGCCAGTGGCGGTAGCGGCAGTGGTGGCACACCGGCCGCCAGCAATGTCCAATCGTCGATCAACAGCAAGATGACCGGTGGCGAGCCGCTCGGCTCGGATGTGCGTGGCCACATGGAGCCGCGCTTCAATGCCGATTTCAGCAATGTGCGCGTCCATCAGGACACGGAATCGGCCAGCTTGAGCAACCAGCTCTCCGCGCGCGCCTTCACCTATCAGAACCACATCTTCTTCTCGCGCAATCAGTATCAGCCGGGCACGAGCGAGGGGCAGCACCTGCTCGCCCATGAGCTGACGCACACCATCCAGCAGGGCCATTCCGTCCAGCGCAGCCCACAGGTCTCGACCACGCCGGCCACGCCAACCGTACAGCGGCTGGGCGTCCAGGATGCGCTCGACAAGTTTGCGGAATGGGCAGCCGCGATACCCGGCTTCACGCTGCTGACCTTCGTGATGGGCTTCAATCACATCAGCATGCGCTCGGTCGATCGCAATGCGGCCAACCTGCTGCGCGCCTTGATCCAGCTGATGCCCGGCGGCTCCCTCATCACCCAGGCGCTCGACAATCATGGCATCATCAACAAAGCGGCCGCCTGGGTGGAAGCGAAGATCGCCCAGCTCGGCGACATCGGCGGCGAGATCGTGGGGGCGCTTAAGGCCTTCATGGATTCGCTCAGCTGGACTGACATCTTCGATCTCGGCGGCGTGTGGGATCGCGCCAAGCGCACCTTCACCGGTCCGATCGGTCGGCTGGTCGATTTCGCTGTCTCGACCGCGATCGAACTGCTCAAGATTGTGAAGGACGCGATCCTGAAGCCGCTGGCTGCGATGGCGCAGGGTACGCGCGGCTACGATCTCCTGTGCGTGCTCCTGGGCGAAGACCCGATCTCCGGCGAACCTAAGCCCGCCACGGCCGAAAGTCTGCTCGGCGGCTTTATGAAGCTGATCGGCCAGGAAGAGATCTGGGAGAACATCAAGAAGGGTAACGCGATCGCGCGCGCCTATGCCTGGTTCCAGACTGCACTGAGCGGGCTGATGGGCATGGTGCGCGCCATTCCAGGAAAGATCGTCGCGACCATCCAGTCCCTCACATTTGCCGATGTCATCACCGTGGTGGGCGCGTTCGGCAAGATCGTCGGCGCCTTCGTCAGCATTGCGGGCGATTTCATCAGCTGGGGCCTGTCCACGATCTGGGACCTGCTCAAGATCATCTTCGATGTCGTGAAGCCGGGGCTGATGGGCTACATCCAAAAGACCGGAGCCGCACTCAAGAGCATTCTCAAGAACCCGATGCCGTTCTTGGGCAATCTGGTCAAAGCAGCCAAGTTAGGCTTCACGAACTTCGCCGACCATATTGGCGAGCATCTGAAAGCCGGCATCATCGACTGGCTGACCGGTTCGCTTCAGGGCGTCTACATCCCTAAGGCCGCCACGCTGCTCGAACTCGGCAAGATGGCGCTCAGCATCCTTGGCATCACCTGGGCACAGATCCGCGGCAAGATCGTGGAAGCGCTCGGGCCCCGTGGCGAAACGATCATGAAGGGCCTCGAGCTCGCCTTCGATGTGGTCAAGGCGCTCGTCCAGGGCGGTGTCGCCGCGGTCTGGAACCTGATCAAGGAGAAGCTCTCCGACCTCAAGGATCAGGTGATCAGCGGCATCGTCTCCTTCGTCACCGACACCATCGTCAAGAAGGCGATCCCCAAGATCATCGGCATGTTCATCCCCGGCGCGGGATTCATCCCGGCAATCATCTCGATCTACGACACGATCATGGTCTTCGTGCAGAAGATCTCCAAGATCATCCAGGTCGTAACTGCCTTCATCGACGGCATCGTCAATATCGCGCAGGGCAATATCGCACCCGCCGCCAAGCGGGTGGAGAGCACGCTGGCCGGGCTCCTGTCGCTCGCGATCAGCTTCCTCGCCGGCTTCCTGGGCTTGAGCAAAGTCACCGACAAGATCATGGAGGTCATCCAGAAAGTCCGCGCCAAGGTCGACGCCGCCATTGGTGCTGCCGTCAATTGGGTCGTGGCCAAGGCGAAATCGCTCTTTGCGAGCCTGTTCGGCGGCAAGGATAAGCCCGACGAGCGCACGCCCGAACAGAAGCAGGCCGATCTGCAGAAGGGCGTCAACGAGGCCAAGGCGCTGCTGGCTGACGATAAGACCTCGGTCATTGAGGTGCGCAAGAAGCTTCCCGCCATCAAATCCAAATACAAGATGACTGCGCTAGACGTCGTGCAAGACGAGAAGAGCGGAGGCAAGGAAAAGGATCACATCCACGGCGTGATCAACCCCACGCTGGACAGCGATCCGGTCGACAAGGTCAGCGACGATGACCTTGAGATCTTGAAAGCCTACACCGGAACACACCTCTTTGCGGAGCCCGAGATCCAAAGCCAGAACCTCGCGGGTCCCGGGGGGGCAGGCACCTTGATCGCAGCCGGCATCAAGAAAGGCACGCTGTACGAGTTGAAGCCGCGTGGCGGCCGTGATCCCTTCACGACGATTTCACTCTACTCGTTCGACTCGGCCAAGGCCAATGCGTCGTCTTACGGCAACAAGCGCAACGATTACGGCTTCAACAACGCCTTGATTCCCGCCGGCACCGAAAGTGCCGTGCTGGATAAGGGATTGGAGCCCGCGATCGCTGCTACGGCGCCGGCCAAACGTTCGCTGGCATGGCACAGAACAAACGGCCGCTATACTTGCGTTCGCACCGGCAAGACCGGGTTGACCTATCCCCAGGTCTCGCTTGGGCATCAGGGTGGCACGGGCGCGTCCGACTACTGGAACAGTCAGGGCCATACGCAGACCAAGAGCGATAACCAAGCGTGGAACAACGCCATTTCCACGTATTGGGGACCGGAAGATAATGCCGCATCCAAAGGGTCGGGATCGGCGTCGGCGCTGTACCGTATTCCTGCGAAGTTCTTTGGCAGCAACACGATGTGGCTCTGATCGATGTCGATTGATAAACCCGCACTGGATGTCGCTGCGCTATGGGATGAGATCGAGCGTTGGTACGCGCACAACGCACCCCAGGCGCTCGCCGAGCTCGGTGCGCCCGCGACACGGGAGGATTTGTCGGCGCTGGAGCGCGCAACGGGCATTGTCCTTCCGCCAGACGTGGGCGCGTCGCTGTCCCGACACAACGGCTCCGGCGGCATTCAAGGGCTCGACTATCTTGATACGGTTTGGGCGGCCCAGGTCTGGGAACGCATGCAGGCGCGGCAGGCGCGCGGCGACTTTGCAGACCGCATCCCCGCGGATGCGACGGGCAAACGGTTCGCCGCCGTTTGGTGGCACCGGAAATGGCTTCCCGTTGCCGAACACCGCGCCGGCACGCTCGTTTGTGTCGACACCGTCCCAGGGCCGGAAGGGCGCTCCGGTCAGGTCCTCCAACTGGAATTGGACGATGAAGGCCCCGCGGCCACGCCCTGGCAATCCTTCGCACAATGGCTTGAGGGCTATTGGCGCGATCTCAAGGCCGGCAAATACCAGGTTGATCCGGACGGCAATCTCGACAGGATTGCCGAATGAGAGAAAAGGTATCCACGGGCGCTGAACAAGCGGACGGCACAACGCCGTTCACTACCAATCTCGCTTCGGCGCTGGATTGGATCGGCCAAGTCGTCGCCGCCCGCTTAGACGCGCATTTCGGTGTGACGCCGGCGTTTGAGCCTGCGCCTCTGACATATAGCGACGACGAGTCCTGGCTGGGCCAGTTCGTGCGCAGGCAAGAGCCGCATTTGGAAGAGCTGGCGATTCTCGCGCTCGCACTCGTGCCGCATCTGCGCCCGAATCTTTTCGGCAGGCTTCTCGCCGCGTATCTTCCAGATGGCGGCGATTTCCCCGAATTCGGCGGCGCGCGTGTCAGCAATCATCGTGGCATCCTGCCGACGGGTGAAACAGCACAATTTGTGCTGGCTGGCGACGACCTAGAGTCCCGGCTCGCCGTGCAGCGGATCCTCTCCGCGGATCATTGGTTCGCGCGAAAGGGCATTCTCTGGCTAGAGTCCGCGCGCGACGGCGAGCCTGGGATGAGCGGACGGCTGATCCTCGATCCTGAGATCGTCGAGGAGATTACGACCGGCAGGGTCGGTCGGCCCGCGTTCAGCATGGATTTTCCGGCCGAGTACATCGAGACGGCGATGGATTGGGACGATCTGGTGCTCAATCCCGCGACCTTGCGCCAAATCGTCGAGATCGAGAACTGGATCACGCACAACGACACGCTGCTCCACGAATGGGGCATGGCCAAGCGCATAAAGCCCGGCTATCGCGCGCTGTTCTACGGCCCGCCGGGCACGGGCAAGACGCTGACCGCAACCTTGCTCGGCAAGCAGACCGGCAAGGACGTCTTCCGGGTCGATCTCTCACGCGTGGTCTCGAAATATATCGGCGAGACGGAAAAGAACCTATCGCGCCTGTTCGACAAGGCGGAGAACAAGGACTGGATCCTGTTCTTCGACGAGGCCGATGCGCTGTTCGGCAAGCGCACCGATATCCGCGACGCGCACGACAAATACGCCAACCAGGAGGTCGCCTATCTGCTGCAGCGGATCGAGGCCTATAACGGGCTCGTCATTCTCGCGTCCAACCAGCGCGCCAATATCGACGATGCCTTCGTGCGTCGGCTGCAGGCGATCATCGCTTTCCCGATGCCAAGCCCTGAGGAGCGCTACGAGATTTGGCGCAAGACCTTCCCGCCGCAGATCGCCATCGCCGACGACATCGACTGGCGCTACATCGCCGCGCGCCACGAACTGACTGGCGCGGGGATCCTCAACGTGACGCATTTCTGCGCCGTCGATATTCTGGCCAAGGACACGCTACGCCTGGACCTCAAGGGCTTGGAGGCTGCGATCAATCGTGAGTACGTGAAAGAAGGCAAGATCATGTAGGCGGCGGCTTCACGGCTGGCCCGCGCCGCCAGATGAACCGTAAATCTGCCCCGTCGCGTAACTGGCATCGCTAGCGGCGAGCTGGACGTAGATGGAGGCCAACTCTGCGGGCTGGCCCGGCCTACCGAACGGTGTCTGCGCGCCGAACTTTTCCAATTTTTCCATGTCGGCGCCGCCGCTCACCTGGAGCGGCGTCCAGATGGGGCCAGGCGCCACACCATTGACGCGGATGCCCTTCGACGCGAGCTGCTTTGCGAGCGACTTCACATAGTTCATCGTCGCCGCCTTGGTCTGCGCGTAATCGTAAAGCTCGGGCGAGGGATCGTAGGCTTGCTCCGAGGCGGTCGCGATGACGGTCGCGCCGGGCTTCAGATGCGGCAGGGCCGCCTTGATGATCCAGAACGGCGCATAGATGTTCGTCTTCATCGTCGCATCGAACTCTTCGGTCGTGATATCGAGGATCGAGTCGTGCGATTGCTGGCGCGCGGCGTTGCAGACGAGGATGTCGAGCCCACCGAGCCTGTCAACCGCCTTTGCCACGAGCGCTTTACAGAACGCTTCGTCCCGCAGATCGCCCGGGATCGCTACACCTTTCTGGCCGGCATCCTCGATCAGCGCGATCACGTCTTTCGCGTCCGGCTCTTCGCTCGGGAAATAGTTGATGGCGACGTCCGCGCCTTCGCGTGCGTAGGCAATCGCGGCTGCACGGCCCATGCCGGAATCGCCGCCGGTGATCAGCGCTTTGCGGCCTTTGAGCCGTCCCGAGCCGCGATAACTCTTCTCGCCATGGTCCGGCGGCGGATCCATGTCGCGCGCAAGGCCGGGCCATTCCTGCTTCTGCTTTTTAAAGGGCGGCTTTGGGTGTTGCTCGGTCGGGTCTTTCAACGCGGCGGACATGCGCGGTTCCTTTGTTACGATCGACAGCATCTATTTGCGCGCCGGATGCGGCTTGTTCGGTTCCGGACCTTCCGCGTTTTCGTCGCGCACCTTCGGCAAGCCGCCGTAAAGTCCGTCGCGGTTGCGGTCGAAATCTTCCTGGGGCGTTACGACTTTGGCATCGCCATAAGGCGCACGACCGCTGAACGGGTTGTCATCCAGGTCTTTGATAGGCTCGTCTTTGGTGCGGGGCATGCCGTTGTCCTCAAGTCTGTTCCATCATAAAAAGCGCTCGCGCCGGAGCCGTTCCGCAACGCCCGGATTGAATATCCACCAGGCTGAGGAACGACGCTCCGCGCCCGACCGTTTCCGCTGTGCGGCACAGCGAGGTTCCCATGGCACAGACGGTCGGCGATTATCTTCTGGAACGCCTGCAATGTTGGGGTGTGAAGCGCATCTTCGGCTATCCCGGCGATGGCATTAACGGGATTGTCACCGCGCTCGGCCGCGCGACAGACGAGATCGAGTTCATTCAGGTCCGGCATGAAGAAGAGGCCGCCTTCATGGCGAGCGGCCATGCCAAACTGACCGGTGAGGTCGGTGTGTGTCTTGCGACCTCGGGCCCCGGCGCGATCCATCTGCTCAACGGTCTTTATGACGCCAAGCTCGACCGCAAGCCGGTGGTCGCCGTCGTTGGGCAGCAGGCGCGGTCGTCTCTCGGCGGACACTTCCAGCAGGAAGTCGATCTGCTTTCGCTGTTCAAGGACGTCGCCTCGGATTTCGTGCAGGTCTGCACCACGCCGTCGCAGGCGCGCCATCTCATCGATCGCGCAGTGCGGATTGCCAGGGCGCAGCGTACGGTTACGGCGATCATTTTCCCGAACGACATCCAGGAAGCAAACGCCGAGGAACCGGGACAGGGGCACGGCACAATCCACACCGGCGTGGATTTCTCACATTCCATCACCGTCCCACCGCAATCCGAAATTTTACGCGCGGCGGCTGTCCTCAACGCGGGAAAGCGCGTCGCGATCCTCATAGGTTCCGGCGCCTGGAACGCGGCGGACGAGGTGAGCGCGACCGCAGAGAAGCTTCAGGCCGGTGTCGCCAAGGCGCTGCTCGGTAAAGCGGTGCTGTCCGACGAGCTGCCGTACGTGACCGGGCAGATTGGGCTCCTCGGGACGACCGCGTCCTACAAGCTGATGAAGGACTGCGACACGCTTCTGATGATCGGCTCGACCTTTCCCTATTCCGAATTCCTGCCCAAAGAAGATCAGGCGCGCGGCGTTCAGATCGATGTCGATCCGACGATGCTTTCCCTGCGCTATCCGATGGAAGTGGCGCTCACCGGGGATGCCGCGGCCACCCTGTCCGCACTGCTTCCGTTGCTCGAGCAGAAGTCCGTTTCGGATTGGCGGCGATCGGTAGAGCAGAATGTCCGCGAGATGTGGGAAGCCGAGGAGAAGCTCGCGAAACTTGCTGCTGATCCGCTCAATCCTGAGCTGCCGTTCTGGGAGCTGACGCGCTGTCTTCCTGACGATGCGATCCTCGCCGCCGATACGGGAATGTCGACGACGTTCTTTGCCCGCGCAGTGAAGGTGAAGCGGGGCATGAAGACGGCGATCTCGGGCACGCTCGCGACCATGGGGCCAGCGCTGTCGTTCGCGGTGGCGGGGAAGTTCGCGTTTCCGGATCGGCCGGCGTTTGCCTTTGTCGGCGACGGCGCGATGCAGATGCTCGGGTTAAATGCCCTCGTGACGGCAGCCAAATACTGGAAGCGCTGGAGCGACCCACGGCTGATCGTGCTGGTGCTCAACAACCGCGACCTCAACATGGTGACTTGGGAACTGAGAGCCCTCGGCGGTTCGCCGAAGGTTGCCGCGACCCAGGACGTGCCCGATATCGATTACGCGGGCTATGCGGAGATTTTAGGTCTGCGCGGACTGACCTTGGCGGCAGCAAAAGATGTCGATCGCATTTGGGAACAGGCGCTGACGGCCGACCGCCCTGTGGTTATCGACGCCAAGGTTGATCCGAACGTCGTAGCCCTTCCGCCGCATGCCACTTTCGAGCAGACGAAGAACCTCTTCGTCGCGCTCGCCAAGGGCGACGCCGATCGCGATGCCATTCTTTCCAATCTCTTCAAACAATGGGCGGCATGAAACCCATTCAGATTTGGAACGCGCGCGAGAAGGCGACGTTCTCTGCATGCCGACAGAGGATACCGCCATGGCCGACATCAAGAATTCCCGCATCCTGATCATCGCCACCAACGGTTTCGAACAGAAGGAACTGGAAGTTCCGCGCGACAAGCTCCGGGAGGCCGGTGCGAAGGTCGATGTCGCCTCGCCCGACGGCAAAGCGATCATGGGCTGGGACGAGAAGGATTGGGGCAGCGAGGCGGAGGTCGATCTGAAAATCGCGGATGCCAGGTCAGGCGACTATCACGCGCTGGTCATCCCCGGTGGCGTGCTCAATCCCGACAAGCTGCGCGTCGACGAAGATGCCATGCGTGTCGTCAAATCCTTCCTGGCGGAGGGAAAGATCGTGGCCGCTGTCTGCCACGGTCCGTGGCTGCTGGTGCAGGCCGACGCGCTCAAAGGCCGACACGCGACCTCCTACAAGTCGATCCGCAAGGACGTCGAAAATGCCGGCGCGCATTGGGTGGATGAAGAGGTGGTTGTCGACAATGGCATAATCACCAGCCGCAATCCCGGCGATCTCGATGCCTTTACGTCCAAGATTATCGAAGAGATCGGCGAAGGCCGCCATCAGCGGCAAGCGGCAGAGTAGTTCCGTTTCGGAACAAAGAAGACACTGAAAGGTTTTCTCTCGGGACCACGACCCAGAGGAAGCCATGAAGAAATCACTTTTGTTAAGCGCGTCTGCGCTCTCGATTGCGTTGCTGGCGTCGCCGGTGCTGGCCGACCCGCCGGATCAGCCCGGTCACCAGAGCCCCGCGCCCGGGACATCAAATGACACGATGAGTTCGGTGAAGGATACGGTTGGCCACGGAGTCGGTGTCGTGTCCGCCGAGATGACGAGCACGACGAAGGGCTTCGTCCAGGCGGCTGCGGTCAGCGACATGTACGAGGTCGAGGCCGGCAAGATCGCGCAGCAGCGAGGCCAGAGCGCAGCGGTCAAAGATTTCGGCGCCAAGATGGTGACGGCGCATACCGAGACGACGAAGAGGCTTAAGGCAGCGCTGGCGAGCACCCACCCCGACATCGCACCGCCCGGACAACTCGACGATCGCCGCCAGGCCATGATCGACGAACTGCGTGGTGCCAAGGATGCCGATTTCGACGGCCGCTACATCGCGCAGCAGATCGACGCGCACAAGGAGGCGCTGATCTTGATGAAGGGCTACGCCAAGGACGGTGATACGGCGGCGATCAAGACCTTGGCAGCCAAGACCGCACCAACCGTCCAGATGCACCTGAACATGGCGGAAAAGATTCAGAACGGCCTTAAGAAGTAGCGGTTCAAATGTGAAGTGCTGCGCGGGCCCGTAAATCGGGCCCGCCTTTTTATGCGACCTGCGCCAAAGCAGGCGCCTTGAGCAAAGTTTCCAGACGGATGGGAATCTCACGCACGCGCAATCCGGTCGCGTGATGGACGGCGTTGGCGACCGCGGCGTTCATTCCGACATTGCCGAGTTCGCCGATGCCTTTGATGCCGAGCGGATTCACGATGTCGTCGTTCTCGGGGATCATGATGACGTCAATCTCGCCGATGTCCGCGTTCACCGGGATCAGATAGTCGGCGAGGTTCGTGTTCACATAGCGCGCGTGGCGTTTGTCGATCTCGGTCGCTTCGTGAAGTGCTGCCGATATTCCCCAGATCATGCCGCCCATCAGCTGGCTCCGCGCCGTCATGGGATTGATGATACGGCCCGCCGCAAAGGCGCCGACCGCGCGCGGGACACGGATTTCACCCGTCAAACGATGAACGCGCACCTCGACGAACTGCGCGCCGAATGCAAAGCGGATGCTGTCCTTGGATGAGGTGCCGCCGACAAAGCTCGGCTGGCCTTTGTAAAGCTTTTCAATGCCTTCTTTCGGTGCGCCTTCTGGGATGTTCTCGGCATAGGCTTCGATGACGCCGTTCGCGCCCTGACGCTTGCGCGCCAGCACGTCCTCGCAGGCTTTTGCGACAACGTTCGACACGCTGGCGGTGCTGTTCGAGCCGCCGGATACGGGTGCGGGCGGTAGATCGGAATCGCCAAGCTCGACGTGCACGCGTTCCGGCGCGATGCCGAGCTTCTCCGCCGCGATGATCGCGCAGACGGTTAGAACGCCCGTGCCGATCTCATGAGTGGCAACCTGAACCTTGGCGCGGCCTTCGGGATAGAGCGTCACGCGCGCCGTCGCTGGTGCGATATTGGTGGGATAGAGCGTCGTCGCCGTGCCCCAGCCAATCAGCCAGTCGCCCTCGCGCATCGCGCCGGGTTTCCTGTCGCGTTTCGACCAGCCGAACGCCTTGGCACCGGCGTCGAAGCATTCCACCAGGGAGCGGCTGGAATAGGGCAGCTGCTTGATGGGCTCTTTCCTTGCGTCGTTAATCTTGCGCAATGCCACCGGATCCATATCGAGCGCGACGGCCAGTTCGTCCATCGCGCATTCGAGCGCGAAGATGTAAGGCGTCTCGGGCGGCGAGCGCATGAAGCCCGGCGTATTGCGGTCGGCGTGCACGATCGACACTTTCGACCAGACATTCGGGCAGGCATAGACGCGGGTCGATGCGTCGGTGCCGGACACCATGTAATTGTCCGGACGGCTGGTGACCTCCCAGCCCTCGTGGCTGAGCGAAACGAGCTTGCCGTCACGCGTCGCACCGAGCTTGAGGTGGTGCTGCGTTTCCGCGCGATAGGTGGCGATGGTGAAGCCCTGGTCGCGCGTGGTCATCAGCTTCAGAGCGCGGCCGAGCTTCTGTGCTGCGCGGGCGAGGATCGCGGTGCGTTGGGTGAGCGACCCGCGGCTTCCGAACGCGCCGCCGACGAAATGCGAAATCACGTGGATGTCGTCCGGCTTCATGCCGAGCTGCTTGGCGAGGCCGTTCTTGAAGCCCCACATGTTCTGACTTGATTCCCAGACGGTGAGCTTTCCACCACGCCATTCGCAGATGGTCGCGAACAGCTCGATGGGATTGTGGTGTTCGGTGGCCGTCGCATAGCGCGCATCGACCTTGACCGGCGCGGAGGCAAAAGCGCTTTCGGCGTCTCCT
>Ga0157369_10006955_pt1 | contig 13048 bp, 9 predicted proteins | sample C25metaG_FD_113461 | JGI IMG/M metagenome (GOLD analysis project Ga0157369, IMG submission 113461) | Corn rhizosphere microbial communities from Kellogg Biological Station, Michigan, USA - C2-5 metaG | ecosystem: Host-associated > Plants > Roots > Rhizosphere > Soil | place: USA: Michigan...
ATTTCAGAGATTTTTTCTGAGCTTCCACGAATCTCTGACATCGTTTCCAGCATCTGGCTGACTGCGCCCGCATTCACGCTGGATAAATTGTTAGCGTTATTCGCCAGTTCGCTCGCCTGAACTGCACCTTCAGCATTCTGGCGAACGGTTTCACTCAGGGTGGCCATACTGGCAGAGGTCTGCTCCAGAGAGGCGGCCTGCTCTTCCGTTCGTGATGAGAGGTCTTCGTTCCCTGCGGCAATCTGAGCGGAGCCTGTGCCGACCGATTGTGCAGCATGGTTGACCGATAACAGCGTTGTTGAAACCTTTTCCAGCAGGCCGTTAAACGCTGATGCAGTCTGGCCTATTTCATCGTTTCTGAAGACAGTGGCAGCCCGGGTCAGGTCAAGGTTGTTACTGACCTCTGCCATCGTACTCTTTATGTTGTCAAGGCTGCGCTTGATGCCCCGGATAATAGTGATGGAAAACAGACCAAGCAGAAGAATCACCACCGCGGCGGCACTGGTCATCATCCACCACGTTTTTGCATAAATTTTCTTATTTTGTTCTCTCAGGGTCTCACCGATTTTTATATTTAATTCAATCTGATCAGTAAAATCGGATTCCATTTTACGCACTGAGGCGCCCACACCTTTTTCATCTCTGATAAGAGACAGTGATAACGCATTGTCGTGGTTTCTTGAGGCAGCTAAAAAGGCGGGTAACGTCGCACGAACGGCTTCGATATTACGGTATGCCTGCTCAGTCATCACCTTGTCTTTATCGCTGGAAATATCATTTGCCATATAGTAATCAGTCAACGATTTCAGTGTATTCAGCAGACTGTTTATTTCCTTTTCATCCGCAGCCTGGTCAGCACTGTCTGAAGCCGTCTGATGGCGATAAAACGCGATGCGCAACTGGCTGGTGGTACTGATTGATTTATTCAAATCCTTGATGCTGGGTATCGCATTAACCTGAACATACTCAAAGCGCGACTGGAAACCTGAAATCACCGAAAGTGAGACGGCAACCATCGCGAAAAGTGATAAAGCCAGCAAAGAAAATGCCAGCGACAAGCGCTGTGTAATACTCATAAGAATCCTCATATAAAAGTAAATAACTCAAAAAAGTTATCGACACCGCTTTTAAAGGCTTTAACGGTGTTTTGTGAATAGATGTTTATTAAAAAATATTGATTTTCCATTTGGTTTTTTTTAAAAAAAATTAAGTTACTTATTCTTTTTAACTTGATTACTTAAGTTAACAAACCCATCTGCATTACAGGGAATTGTTACGGTATGACATAAAAATAATGAAATATTTGTTTTATTTTGTTTCATGACTGCCTGCTCATTGCACTATAAGGTTAGACGTGAAAGAGGGAGTCAAAATGGGCATGACTACAATAATTAATATGCAGGAAGAGAAGCCGAGAGGGGATTTCATCAGCCTGAGAATATTTAATAACTTAAGTTAGATGAGGGCGTGATTTTGCGCTCATTAAACTCCCGGTAAATCTTATGTTTAGAAACAATCTACAGTTTTCTTACAGATATCATATCGCGTTAGGGTAGGTTTTCGCATGATTAAAGAAAAAGCTGGCATGGGCGACATCACACCCGCCAGCAAGAAATCCTGGCTATCACAGGCATATCAAGTATGCCATTTATTAGTATTCTCATTTTTGAAATATTCTTTGAACCCCCCATAATCTTGCATTACTTTTTTATGAATGTATGGATGGGTAATTAAATAAAGTATCGATTGTTATACGACGCTTCAGTTGCAATCTTAAGACTTGATCTCTTTCAGAGCTCTTAACGTTACCCATAGCGCCATCACTGTCCAGAGAATGAGTTGCCAGCAGACCAGTGTCCAGCCACCACAACTCCAGGCCGCGAGGCCGGCTCCTGTTCCCGCTGCTCCACCCCAGAACAGGCTAGTCATAAAGAAAGTATTGATACGACTGTGCGCATGTTCGTCCAGCCGATAGATTTGCGAGAGATTGTTAACCTGGGTGATCTGCATACCAATATCCAGCAGCAGAGTAGCAATAATCATGGCGGAAATAACGCTGTGCCAGAATTGCAGCATCAGAGCGGCTAATACCATGAGCAGTACGCTAAAGACTTGTATGCGGCATGGATCCGACCGGTCAGATATTTTTCCGAACCACGGGGCAAGTAGTGCTCCTACAATAGCAATCAACCCAAAAAGACCAATAGTTCCACTGGTAAAGTGGAAAGGTGATGCTGAAAGTTTCAATGTCAGGGTAGTCCAGAATGAGCAAAAAGCTCCAAAAATCAGTGCGCCGAGAAGTGATAAACGGCGTAGTTTATTAAAGCGTTTTCCCTGTTGTAACGTTGAGTGCAATAGTGACAAATAGGGGCTGTTATGTGTCGGTTTTATATTAGGAAGAAACATAATAAATAAGAGCGTAACTAAAAATACCAATAACATAGAGAAGCCGAAAACCCAACGCCAGCCGAACCATTCTGCAATGTATCCGCTTACGACGCGCGCGGCCAAAATGCCCGTCAGTGTGCCAGTAAACACACTGCCTACCACTCTGCCTTTTTCGGTAGGGAGTGCCAGGGAGGCGGCCATTGGCACGACAATTTGCACGGATACTCCCAGGATACCTAAACCGAAGCATACCAGCGACAGGCTGCTCAGTGAGTGAGACTGAGTGGCGGAAAAAAGAGTGCCCAGCATTAGTACCTGCAAAAGGATAATCAGTTTTTTACGATCAAACATATCCCCTAATGGCGCAATGAAGAACAGTCCAATGCCATAACCGACCTGAGTCCAGACTGGTAGCATTCCCGTCTGATGTGCAGAGATATTTAGCGATGTGGCAATGATCGCCAGTATCGGCTGGCAATAGTAGATGTTGGCGATGGTTACGCCAGCCATCACAGACATCACTATGATTTGCCAGCGACCGGCGACCGGGAGAACGCGGGTGTTTGGCGTCATTCTGTTATGCCTCAACATTGGAATACAGCACCCCGTATCACTTAATCAAGTGATGGCGTTATGCGAAAGGTGGTGGGAGAGAGCCAAAGGCGGCGATCTCCCTGAGAGGTATTAGCGGTTTTGACCTGCCATCAGAACATATTTAACATGCACATATTCTTCGATACCGTAGTGGCCGCCTTCACGGCCGTAACCGGAATGCTTGATTCCGCCGAAAGGCACTGAAGCGGTTCCTACTGAACCAGAATTGAGGATAACCATCCCCGCTTCGAGCTGCTTAGACAGGCGGAAAGCACGGCCTAAATCACGTGTCCAGGCATATGCCACCAGACCGTATTCAGTGTTGTTAGCGCAGCGGATCACCTCTTCTTCCGTACTGAAACGATAGATCGCAAACACCGGTCCAAAGATTTCGGTATTGTGAACGGCAAAAGATTGATCGAGGCCGCAAAGAATAGTTGGTTCGTAGAACAGCCCGCCTTTCTCATGTAACTTGCCGCCCAGACGAATCGTAGCACCGTTGAGAACCGCCTCATCAACTAACGAAGCGACTTTATCAACCGCCATCTGGTTAATGAGTGGGCCGACGACAAACTCTTTTTGCAACCCCTGATCGACCCGGATTTTGGCAACTGCGGCCACTAACTGCTCGACGAACTGTTCGTAAATACCGTCTTGCAAGAAAATACGGTTTGGCGAGATGCATACCTGGCCGGAGTTACGCAACTTGGCACTGACTAACCCGGCAACGGTTTCTTCAATCGGGCTGTCATCAAAGACAATAAACGGTGCGTTGCCGCCCAGCTCCATCGTCATTTTTTTCAGGGTTTCGCCACAGTTTTTCGCCAGCAGCTTACCGACGCGGGTAGAGCCGGTGAAGGATATTTTTTGGATACGCTTATCGTCGGTAAAGGCTTCACCGATGGCTTTCGCATCACCATTGACCACCTCAAAAACACCTTCCGGAATGCCTGCCTGCCTTGCATATTCAAGCAGCTTGTATGCCGTCAGCGGCGTCTCCTCTGCAGGCTTGATCACCATTGTGCATCCTGCCGCAAGTGCCGTAGCGATTTTGCGGGTAATCATCATGAACGGGAAGTTCCACGGCGTGATGGCCGCAGTAGGGCCAACAGGCTCTTTGACAATGAGAACTGATGCATTGGGATCATGGGACGGCAGTGTGTCACCGTTCAGGCGCTTGGCTTCTTCGGCATACCATTCGATAAAGCCAAGCCCGTATTCAATTTCACCCAGCGCTTCACTCAGGCATTTTCCGTTCTCTTTTACCAGCAGTTCTGCAAATACCTGTTTGTCGGCACGCACCAAATCGTACCAGCGACGTAATAAATCCCCACGCTCTTTCGCCGTGCGACGCGACCAGACAGGGAAAGCATCACAGGTGCGATTTATAGCCGATGCCACTTCAGATGAATCCAGATAGGGGATCTGACCAACAATACTGCCATCAGCAGGATTAGTTACTTGAATCATGTCTATTTATTCCAGATTAAGAGAGCTGAACCTCAGCGAAATTGTACTGGCCCATAATTTTGTCCAGTACGTTTTGGTGTGGTTCATAATGCTGTGGTAGCTATTCATCAACAATCGATTAAAATTGCTCGATTGTTGATAAAAACTAAACGGTGCATTTTCATGCGAGAACTTCCCCCACTTAACGCTTTATTAGCTTTTGAAGTTGTGGCCAAAACTGGAAGTGTGCGTGCAGCGGCAGAAAGCATGTCAGTTACGCCTGGTGCGGTAAGCCGACAAATTCGGTTGCTGGAGGACCACTTCGGCACGGCGCTTTTTCAGCGACAAGGGCGAGGGTTAAGCCTCACTAATCCGGGTAAGGCTTATTTTCAGCAAATCACTGAGCACTTTGATGGCCTGCGTAACGCTGGGAAGATCCTGCATCGTAACGCTGGAAGGTCAGTTATCCGCTTACACTCTTTCACTACGTTTGCCACCCGCTGGCTTATTTCCCGTCTTTCAAAATTTCAGATGGCTTATCCGGATATCGATATTCGGTTAACCACTGCATCAGAGTGGGATGACAGCACCGATTGCGACGCAGCAATTCGGCTCGGCAACGGAGTCTGGCCGCAGCGGCATGCCACGCCGCTGGTTAAAAATGTGCTGGTGCCAGTATGTCGACCGACTGAAGAGCGTAAGGCGAATATGGATCTTGAGGGGCTGGCCCAGCATACATTACTGATGGTGCGCGGGCGTCCTGATGATTGGCAATTATGGTGCCATGCCTATGGTGTCGATTTGGACAATTTACCGCACCGGCGTGAGATGGAAAGCTCGGCACTAGCTTATCAGGCCGCGCTAGAAGGACAGGGTATTTCGTTGGCGCAACGCGTGTTAGTTGAGGCTGAATTGAGTTCAGGAACACTGATCGCGATGGATGATTATCAACTTGACTGTGGCTCGCTGACCTATTATTTGGTCTGGAATGAAGATAGCCCAAAAAAGCCGGTATTGAAAAAACTAGAAGAGTGGCTAACGAGTCAGGCCTGAGCATAATATGCAGACGCGCCATTTTAAGCACAAAATGGACACTCTGCCTGAGCCAGAACCGGCATGAGTGAATTACCGGAGGTGCTAAATAATAGTAAGCACCACCTCGTCTAGTGCAGCCATTAAAATTGATAAGCTAACTATGATATATCAATGCATGGGGAGTTATTTCAGCTAAAAAATACTCCAGTCAGACATGACATAAGCAGGATAACACCCGGGATTACATTAGACTTGAAGAGCCGCATATTATTACTTGCCTGGTTCACATCAAAAGAACGCAAACGCATTTGCCATGCGAAATGCAAAGTTATCAAAATCATTCCAATGAAATATGCGGGACGCATTCCAACAAGCAAACCACCCCAACACCAAAACAGTACCGTGCTTGCGTAGAATAATGTTATCCACACTCTCCCTTTTTGAGCAAAAAAGAGGGCTGTAGAGCGAAGCTTAAGCTTAGCGTCATCAGCGATGTCAACATAAGCGTATATAGAATCATAACCCACTTGCCAGCAAACTGCTCCAAGCCACATAACAATGCCGCCTGCCGTGAGAAATCCTTTAATATCAGACCATGCCATTAGCATACCCCAATTAAATGCTATACCAAGCGGGACCTGGGGCCAGTAAGTGAATCTTTTGCAAAGCGGATAAATAAATACGATGGGTATTAATGCCAGCGCCAGCCAGCGAGAGAGGGGATTAAGAAAGATTAAAAGGCAAGCCGCTAACAGCAATTCAAGCATCAGAAACACCAAACCCTGCTTAAGCGTCAGTTCCCCACTTGCCAGTGGGCGATGGCGTGTACGTTCAACATGGGCATCGAATTTTCGGTCAGCAATATCATTTGCGGTTGAGCCTGCGCTTCGCATTATAAATGCGCCTAATGAGAACACGACTAAATGATAAAGATTTGGCAATCTTCCTGAAGCCTGAACCAAAGCAGCGAGGCAGGGAAGAAGCGTCAACCAGGTGCCAACAGGCCTGTCAAGCCTCGCCAGACGAGCGTAAGGGCGGATTTTTTTAGGTAAAACAGAGTCAACCCAACTCGTAAAATGGATATCGCTTAAATCTTGTTTATCAGATGACTGCATTTTGTGATTTCCATGTGTACATATCTTAAATTTCAAATTTGATGTAGAAGAGTGAAGGTACTTAAAAAAGAGATGAGCATGCTAACTCTCTTTTTACGCATCTTAAAAAAGCTTGAATTGTGCGTAAATGAAAATTATATTTTGCGTGGTATTTAAAAAAGGAATAGCAAGTGAGACCGGACATACAATACAGATGGGCCACGGTGAAACATTTTCGTCTGGTCATTGCATTGATTAATTATGGGAGTGTTCTGCATGCCTCATCTGCACTTAATATTTCGCAACCCACTGCCAGTAAGTTATTGAACGAGTTAGAAGAGGCAATAGGTGCTCAGCTCTTCAACCGAAACCGTAGGGGGGTTACACCAACAGAGTTGGGTCGTGCTTTTGCCGAACGTGGGAAATTAGTCCTGAATCAGATTGATAGTGTTTCCGAACTTATTGTCTCACTGAAAAAAGGATATGAAGGGAAAGTTATTATTGGCTTGATTCAGACAAGTTCCAGTCATCTAATTTCTTTAGCCATTGAAGAGGTTTTATCTTCTGACTCCGCAATTCAAATAAAAGTTATTGAAGGAGGCAGTGAGTCAATTATAAATAAGCTTGTGTCAGCTGAAGTTGATTTGATAATGGGACGACGGTCCGATATCCCTCATCATTTCGTTCTGCACCAGGAGATCCTTTTCAATGAAAATGCATTCATTGTTGCAAATCGAAATCACCCCCTGCGACTAAGGGAACGGGTTATAGCAGAAGAGTTGCTGTCATATCCGTGGGTTCTTCCACCACTCGAAACATCGTTGCGTCTGAATCTTGAAGGTTTTTTTTATAACGAAAAGCTTCTTCCTCCACTTCCCAGGTTAGAAACATCCTCCTTTTTGACTACCTCATGTCTACTGGAGAAAACAGAGATGCTGGGAGTGCTGCCAGGATCAGCGTTATCAACGTATCATTACCCCGATAATATTAATATCCTGAGTGGATTAGAACCAATAGCAATCGAAAGTATCGGCATCATGCGTCCAAAAGAAGCACATTTATCTCCAGCATCCGAGATTTTTATTAAATCGTTTCGTAATGTACTGGAAAAACTCTCCATAGATTTTCATCACAACGATGCACCCTGATACCAATTTCAGATAGAGCACAATGAGATTATGCCCAGGTTAATAATGTTAAGCCTGCTCAGAGTTGAATTAAAACCTCATTGCACCTACCGATCATATGAAATCGACTCATTCTGAGCCGATTTCATATGACAAAACAGATAATGTAAAATTTTATTTAGCGATTAATATAATTCAATTAAAGACTACGCGATTTTTTCCTGTGTTTTTTGCTTGATACAGCGCGACATCAGCCCTCTCCATCACTAAAGAAGACATTTCATTCGTTTTTTTAATCGAGGCGCCAACGCTAAGAGTAATATTTACGCCTCCGTTAATTCCGCCCTGCAGGAAAGAAAGTATATTTCTTACTTGATCCGCAGCATCAGTAGTTTCGGTGATAATTATACAAAATTCTTCACCACCTGACCTTGCGATGAAGAGATTTTCATTGCTCAGGTTCATTAGCTTGAGCCCTATAGAAGCCAGAACTTTGTCACCCATTTCATGACCCCATGTATCGTTAATTCTTTTGAAGTAATCTATATCCGCTATGCAGAGTGTGCAGCTTTTATTTTCAATCTCTTTCAGCTTAAAATTAAGATGTCGCCTGTTAGGTAAGCCTGTAAGCTCATCAGTAAAAGCTAAGGAAAGAGCCGACTGGTAGTTACTGTTTACAAAGGTAATATATTTATTAAAGCTGTGTGCAATGATGATTATTGCCGGTGCGTGTAAAATTGCTGCAACAATAGACGTGGTACTACTGTCAAGAATATTTAAGCCTCCAACCATTGAACTAAGCGTCGAATTGAGAAGAATGAACAAACCAATTATCAAGGTTGAGATATAAGGTGCTGGTGACAGAATCTTAAAAGATTTCCTTATTAACCATATCAAGATGATTACTGAAAAAGAATTAACGATACAATAGGAATTGATGTGTTCATGGTTACGTTGTGCAAGAGCAATGATGAGTATTGCCAATGGAGCTAAATACGTGTACACAATGACCATCCGGTAAATAATTCCTCTCGGGCTTTCAGCCTGATGTATAAGCGTATCGTTAATTCTTAATTTCATTTTAAATCCTTTCCAATGGCGTCTTTAAAGCATATTTATACTCTCCCATTACGGTTCAACATTATCGCACTATGGATGTAATGCCAGAATGGGAAGCAACGTTTTGTTAAGGCTTAACCTGATCCAACCAGCCCCACTTGTCTTCCGTTTCACCGATGAAGAGGCCAAAGAATGCTTGCTGAATACTTCAATGACCGGGCCGAAGCGACCTTCGCCAACCTGAATACCATTGGCACTGCATACCGGCGTGATTCAGCTGCGGTACCGGACATAAAGACTTCGTCAGACAGGCTACGTGATTCGCGAGACAGCACCTGCTCGAGCACTTCAATGCTGAGATTTTTAGCCAGCTTGATGATGGCATCACGAATAATGCCCGGTAGCGCAGAGGAGATGTTCATCACTACCACAGTCACTGCACGGGAAAACATATACAGCACATACTGAAACAGAAAGTGATGATCAGATGCTATATGACTAACGTACCAACTTGGTTTTTTAGGTGGTGCGTTGCTCCAGTTTTCTCTCTGACCGCAAATGTGGCTTGATATTATCGCCGGTGTTCTAAGACAGAAACTTATAACGATGCATTAGCCGTTATAAGCATTACGCCGTTAGAATGAATACAGTGACGCTGCAAACTCACCCATTTTTTTCGCCAGCTCAGACGAGGCATAGCGTCCTGTCACCACTTCTATATAAGCGGCACGATCGCCGGCTTCTATCTCACGAATAGCGAGATCCAGTTCCTGGCTGGTAGTGACCCGGCGACAATACCAGTTATCGCATCCCAGGGCCTCCGGTAATTTTGCGTAGCGCCATTGTGGCAGGTCGTTATAAATAGCTTCCGGGTCTTTGCACAGCAGACGTTCAATAAGATAACCGTCATTGTTGAGCACAAAAATAAGGGGTTTTAAACCATAACGACTAAATTGACTGATCTCTTGGGCTGTCAGTTGATGTGAACCTTCTCCTGTAATCAAAATAAGTCTTCTGTCTTGCTGCGCAATTGCCGCGCCAAACGCAGCAGGCGTAGCCCAGCCGATAGATCCCCATAATGTCTGATTGTGGAACTGGGCACCTTCCGGCAGTAAGGCAAAGCCCAATCCCATGGATACCGTACCGGTTTCCGCGATAATAATATCGTTTTTCCTGAATAACTGCTCAAAGCGAGGATAAAAATATTGAGGTGTAATTTCCCCCGAATCTTCTGCAATTGGATCACCCATGCCGAATGGTGTTGGGAAGTTATATTCCTTATACGGTAATGTATTACTAAGGGCCGACAACACATCTCGCATGTAAATATTACTGTAACGTACCAAACCAACCTGTACATAATCAGCCATTATCGTTATTAATTTTTCTGCGGCTATCTCTGAGGTAAAACCTCCCGTATTAAAATCGCTCATCAGCGCGCCGATAATTACCACATAATCACTGTTTTCGACAAACTTCCTGAGCTGCGGGCTCATTAGCTGTCCGCAATACATTCCGACGTAATTCGGATGCGATTCGCTGATGATGGCTTTATCCATAAACATAGTGGCATAGGGCATGCCAGTCTGATTAATCAGCGTCAGCGCCTCATCAATCAGTCCAAATCGCGCGGTCAGAATACCGGGTAAGATACAAGCAGATGCACTGTCGGACAGTTTTTTTGCTATAGCTGTAATGGCCTCGGAAAGTGTTTTTTCATCACTCAGCAGCTGTGTCTGAGCAGGCAGTTGTTCCGGTACCTCAATAGGCTGTGTGGCATGATCAAATGGCAGTCCTATATAGACCGGGCGGCGCTCCCGCAAAGCCGTCTCAATCAGGCGCTCAGTCTCTACCACGCAATTTTCTGGGGTCATAACAGCGTGTGCGCAGGAAAGTCTCTGTCCAATTTCATAAAACAGACTGAAATTACCATCACCTAAGGTATGATGCACAATGCGCGCGCTGTCCTGCACGCCGCTCGTTGGCATTCCTACCAGATGAAATACCGGCAAATTTTCTGCATAGGACCCGGCAATGCCGTTGATAGCACTCAGTTCCCCGACTGCGAATGTCGTAGAGAGAGCAGCCATGCCGTTAACGCGTGCATAGCCATCAGCGGCATAAGCCGCGTTCAATTCATTACAGTTGCCTATCCACTCCATTTCCTCACTTTCGCAAACGGCGTCTTCGACAGGAAAAGCATAATCGCCGGGGACGCCAAATACATGCTTAATTCCTAAATCAGATAAGCGTCCCAATACATGTTCGATGACTGTTTTTCGCATTGCTCTCTCCAAATCGTACGATAGTTGGCATATTAGCCTGATGAATGTTAATTCGATTTTTTATCGATAATTGCCGTCAATAGGAAATGGTTTATAATCATTGGGGTTATTACAAAAGGTAATGGGTGGTTGATTTGGACATACGTGCACTACGTTATTTTACAGAAGTGGTTCAGATGAACGGGTTCAGCAAGGCAGCAGAAACTCTTTATGTAACACAATCTGCGATTAGCCGTAGCATTCTTCGCCTTGAAAATGAGCTCGGATTCAAATTGCTTATCCGCGAGCCTGAAGGTGTCAGAATGACAGAGGAAGGCATAATTTTGTTTAATCATGCGAAGCAGATTTTGGCGCAATTTGCCTCTATGAAAAAAGCGATAGAGGATAAATCTGGCCCCTTAACTGGCACATTGAATGTTGGACTACCACCAATTATTGCCTCGACATACTTCGCTGACATCATAATGAGTTTCACTACCCGCTATCCGAATGTTGAGCTTAAGATTTTCGAACTTGGTACTGAGCAGGTGTTAAATGCAATGTCAGAGGGTAATTTGGAAACCGCGGCTGTAATGTTACCGTTTGATGATGCCCGCTTCGATTTACATCCGTTTATAACCGAACGATTGACGCTACTCGTCAATGATCGACACTATCTGGCGACAAGAGGTGAGGTAAGTTTTCGCGAACTAACAGACGAAAAATTTGTGCTTTTCGCCGAAAATTTTCGCATCAATGAACTGATACATGACGCCTGCGGCATTTACAATCGTAAGCCAGTGGTAGTGGGGCGCAGTAATCATCTGGATTTAATTATTGCTATGGTCAGTGCTGGTGTGGGCATAACATTACTACCCGATAGCATATGGCGTATACATCGAAGAGAGGGGCTGGCTGCGATTAGCGTAACTGATCCAATACTGTCATATGATCTCGCTCTGGCAAATGTAAAAGGTTATCAGAGCCGTAATAGTCTCGCATGGAATGAACTCGCTCATGAAATGCTAGGTATTGTCTCAAGCAATAAATAAGCTGCCATCACCTGAAAAGTGATGGCCCCCCATTTAAATCGGATGCTTTTTTCCCAGCCATTTTTAATATCGCACTGGCGATAACTTCCTATTCTTACCTGATCCTGGTAAACGTAGCGCCTCTACGGGGCGAACGTCACTGCTTTACAATTCCCATGCTTTGCATGTTCTGTGGTGTAGCGGGTTCAACGTAATCATTCAGGTGAAACAGGTAGGGCTATCTTCACTATGTAATTTGAGTGAAGAAAAAAGAAAGCGCTGACAGAGCAGCGCTTTTTAGTAATTAATAATCCGGTGTAAAAGTCAAAAATCAGAAACTTTCCCAGTCTGTATTACGAGCTTCACCGGCAGTCGATGCGGGTTTTGTTTGCAGCTGTTGTGTTCTGGCGATCGGCGTGCTTACTGCTTTTCCGACATACCCTGTATTTTCGTTAAGCGTAAAAGTAGAAACCAGGCTCGACAAGGTTTCAGCCTGCTCCTGCAGGGATTTAGATGCCGAAGAGGCTTCTTCAACCAGTGAGGCGTTTTGCTGGGTAACTTCATCCATTTGCCCGATCGCCTGGTGAACCTGCTCAATACCCTTACTCTGCTCAGTGGTCGCAGCCGCAATTTCGTTAACCAGATCCGCGACCTGGCGAACCGCATTGCTCACATTTTCAGTGTTACTTCCCACATTCGCTGCCTGGTTAAGACCCTGCTCAACCTGGGAAACAGAGAGTGAAATGAGATCTTTAATTTCACGGGCAGCAGAGGACGAGCGCTGTGCCAGAGTACGCACTTCAGAAGCAACCACCGCAAATCCTCGGCCATGTTCACCTGCACGCGCGGCCTCTACCGCCGCGTTAAGCGCCAGGATGTTGGTCTGGAAGGCGATACCTTCAATAAGGCCTGTAATATCGGAGATTTTTTCTGAGCTTCCACGAATCTCTGACATCGTTTCCAGCATCTGGCTGACTGCGCCCGCATTCACGCTGGATAAATTGTTA
>Ga0157369_10006956_pt1 | contig 13048 bp, 12 predicted proteins | sample C25metaG_FD_113461 | JGI IMG/M metagenome (GOLD analysis project Ga0157369, IMG submission 113461) | Corn rhizosphere microbial communities from Kellogg Biological Station, Michigan, USA - C2-5 metaG | ecosystem: Host-associated > Plants > Roots > Rhizosphere > Soil | place: USA: Michigan...
CGTCTGTCGAAGCGTACCGACGTCTATGCAATGGGCGTCTACCAGCACGCGATGAGCGGCGGTGTGACGGCTGACATCTACGCGGCAGAGTTCTCCGGCGCCAGCACGACGAAGAACCAGGTCGCCGCACGCGTCGGTATCCGTCACAAGTTCTAAACCGACAAGTAACAACCCGCGCGCCGGCAAAGCTTCGGCTTTGCCGGACGACAGCGGGATCGGCAGTACACTCGAAAGGCGCCGCGTTGTCGGCGCCTTTTTTTATCGCGGTTGTCTCGCGCGCGACCTTCAGCGTGGCATGGCCGTACCGCGGGCCGGCAGGCCGTGCCAGCGGATCACCATCGTGCGCCCTGCGAAACAGAGCGCCCCGGTCCCGGCGATCGTGATGCCCATGCCGGTGGGCGTACCGTTTTGCAGCACACCGACGACGAAGCTTGCGAGCGCGCCGAGCACGAGCTGCCCGGCACCGAAAACCGCGGCCGCGGCACCCGCGTTGCGCGGATAGCGGTGCATGAGATCGGTCGTGCAATTCGCGGTCAGCACACCTACGACGCCCACCACGAAGAACAGCCCCGCGACGATGGACCAGAGGCCGCCCCACCCCGTCAGGCAAGCGAGCGCCACGAACAACGAGGCCCCGCAGCTCACGAACGAGGCACCCGCGACGAGCCGCAGCGAGCCCAACCGGCTGATCAACCGCGCGTTGAGATAGTTGCCGAGCATGATGCCGACGATATTGAGGCCGAAGAACAACCCGTAGTGTTGCGGCGTCACATGGAAATAATCGATGTACACGAACGGCGTCGCCGTGATGTACGCGAACATCGACGCGAACGCCATGCCGCCGCACAACAAGTGGCCGAGCGCGACCGGATCGACGAGAAGCCGCCCGTAGATGGCGAACGAATGCCAGAGCGCCGCGCCGGCACGCTTGTCGGCCGGCCACGATTCGCGCACCCGCATGAAGGCGAGCGCCGACGCGAGCGCACCGAAGAGCGCCAGCACGACGAAGATCGCACGCCAGCCGCCGACGAGCAGCAACTGCCCGCCGATGAGTGGCGCCAGCAGCGGGCCTACCCCCGTCACGATCGCGATCATCGAGAGTACGCGCGCCGCATCGTGCGGCGCATGCACGTCACGCGCGATCGCGCGCGCCATCACGGAGGCCGCGCCGGCCCCCAGCGCCTGGACGAAACGCATGCCGACGAGCAGATCGATCGACCCCGCACTCGCGCAGGCAATACTCGCGACGAGAAAAAGAGCGAGGCCGCCGAGCAGAATCGGACGCCGGCCGAAACGGTCGGACAGCGGGCCATAGACCAGCATGCCGATCGCGAAGCCGAGCATGAAGCTCGTCAGCGTGCTCTGGGCGGCCGAATCGGCTACCCCGAACGCGCGTGCGATCGAAGGCAAGCTCGGCAGGTACATGTCGACCGCGATCGGGCCGCAGGCCGCGAGCGCGCCCAGGAGCACGATGAGGCGTAGATCAGGCTGGCGTTGGTCGGTTTCGGTCATCGAATGAAATGCCTCATAAAGACGGCAGGCGCTACGCGGCGGCTGCAAGCGGCGAGCCAGGCAACCGGGCGCGAAGCGCACGGCGCGTAAAGCGCAGATTCTACGAGAAAGCGATCGGCAAACGCCCGGGCGGCGCCGCTCCGGTACAATTCCACGCATCGTAGGGCCGTTTTTTGCCATGGCGCCCGATTGAACGGGTGGCGCCCCGGCCCGATCCTTCATTGCAGCTGCCCTCACTCCATGCCTAGCAATCAAGCTCTGTTCGAACGCGCTCAGCGCGTCATCCCCGGCGGCGTCAATTCGCCCGTGCGGGCCTTCCGCTCGGTCGGCGGCACGCCGCGCTTCATCGCACGTGCCCAGGGCCCCTACTTCTGGGACGCCGAGGGGACCCGTTACATCGACTACATCGGTTCCTGGGGACCGATGATCCTGGGCCATGTCCATCCCGAAGTCCTCGAAGCCGTTCAGCGTGTGCTGGCCGACGGCTTCTCGTTCGGCGCGCCGACTGAAGCCGAGATCGAGATCGCCGAGGAAATCCGCAAGCTCGTCCCGTCGATGGAGCAGTTGCGGTTCGTCTCGAGCGGCACCGAAGCGACGATGAGTGCGCTGCGCCTGGCGCGCGGATTCACCGATCGCAGCCGCATCGTCAAATTCGAAGGTTGCTATCACGGGCACGCGGACAGCTTGCTCGTCAAGGCCGGCTCGGGTCTGCTCACGTTCGGCAACCCGACTTCGGCCGGCGTGCCGCCCGATATCGCCAAACATACGACGGTGCTCGAATACAACAACAGCGAGGCGCTCGAAGCGGCGTTCGCCGCATTCGGCCGCGAGATTGCGGCCGTGATCGTCGAGCCCGTGGCCGGCAACATGAACCTCGTGCGCGGCAATCCGGCCTTCTTGCAGACGCTGCGGCGGCTTTGCACGGAATGCGGTGCCGTGCTGATCTTCGACGAGGTGATGTGCGGTTTTCGTGTCGCACTGGGGGGCGCGCAAGCGCTTTATGGCATCGAGCCGGATCTCACCTGCCTCGGCAAGGTCATCGGCGGCGGCATGCCCGCGGCCGCGTTCGGCGGTCGGCGCGACATCATGGCGCACCTCGCCCCTGAAGGAGCGGTCTATCAGGCCGGCACGCTATCGGGCAATCCTGTCGCCGTCGCGGCGGGCATGAAGACGCTGCAACTGATCCAGGCGCCGGGGTTTTACGAACAGCTCTCGGCGAAGACTGCGCGCCTGGCCAACGGGCTGTCGGCGGCGGCGCGCGCGGCCGGCGTGGCCTTCAGCGCCGATGCGCTCGGCGGCATGTTCGGCATTTACTTCACCGCGCAGGTGCCGGCCAGCTTCGCCGATGTCTCGCGCAGCGACATCGCCGCCTTCAACGCGTTCTTTCATCGCATGCTCGACGCGGGCGTCCATTTCGCGCCATCCGCGTACGAAGCCGGGTTCGTGTCGAGTGCGCACGACGATGCCGTCATCGATGCCACGCTCGATGCCGCACGCGGTGCGTTTGCCGCTCTTACGGCGTAGCGCCGCGCGCCGACGAGCACCCGACGATGTTTTCCGATGCGGACTTCGCCCACATGCAGCGCGCGCTCGCGCTGGCTGCGCGGGGGCTTTACACGACGACGCCCAACCCGCGCGTCGGCTGCGTGCTCGTCAAGCACGGGCTGGCCATCGGCGAGGGCTTTACACAGCCTGCCGGCCAGGACCACGCCGAGGTGCAGGCGCTCAAGGACGCGCGCCGGCGCGGCAACGATCCGCATGGCGCGACGGCCTATGTGACGCTGGAACCTTGCAGCCATTTCGGTCGCACGCCGCCGTGCGCTCATTCGCTGATCGAGGCGCGCGTGGCGCGTGTGATCGCGGCGATGGAAGATCCGAACCCGCAGGTCTCGGGCCGCGGTCTCACGATGCTGCGCGACGCTGGGATCGACGTTCGTTGCGGGTTGCTGGCCCATGAAGCGCAGGAGCTGAACATCGGCTTCGTTTCGCGCATGACGCGCAAACGGCCGTGGGTGCGCATGAAAATCGCGGCCTCGCTCGATGGGCGAACGGCGCTCCCCTCCGGCGAGAGTCAGTGGATCACCGGGCCCGCCGCCCGTGCCGACGGACATACCTGGCGCGCGCGCGCCTGCGCGATCCTGACCGGCGTCGGTACCGTGCGCGAGGACAATCCGCATTTGACGGTACGCGCGATCGAGACGCCGCGCCAGCCGCTGCGTGTGCTCATCGACAGCCGGCTCGACGCGCCGCTCGATGCGCATATCTTCGAAGGGGCGCCGCCACTTGTTTTCTGCGCGGGCCTGGACGGGGACAATGCGGCACGAGCGGAGGCGCTCGCGGAGCGGGGCGTGGAAGTCGTCGCGCTCGAGAATGCAAATGGCAAGGTCGATCTGGCGGGCATGCTCAGGGAACTCGGCCGGCGCGGCATCAACGAGCTGCACGTCGAGGCCGGACATAAGCTCAACGGCTCGCTGCTGCGCGAAGGATGTGTCGACGAGTTGCTCGTCTATCTTGCACCGAGCCTGCTCGGCGCCGATTCTGCGGGCATGTTTGCGCTTGCCGCTCCCGCGACGCTCGATGCGCGCACGCGGCTCGTGTTCCGCAGCGTCGAGCGAGTCGGCGACGATCTGCGCGTGCTGGCGCGCATGGTACCGGCCGAGCCGGTTTCGCCGGCGCCTGCTCCGACGCCCTCTTCCTTCTGATTACGAGGCACAGACACGATGTTTACGGGAATCGTCGCGGCAGTGGGCCGCATCGAGACAGTAGCGCCGCTCGGCACCGAGGCAAACGCGGGGGTGCGTTTGACGGTGCGCGCGGGCGCGCTCGATCTGACGGACGTCGCCATCGGCGACAGCATTGCGATCCAGGGTGCGTGTATGACGGTCGTCGCCAAGACGGGCGAAACATTCGACGTCGATGTCTCGCGCGAAAGCCTCAATTGCACCGTGGGGCTTGGCGAGTCCGGCGAGGTCAACCTTGAAAAGGCCCTCACGGCGCATGAGCGGCTGGGCGGGCATATCGTCTCGGGACATGTCGATGGGCTCGGTACCGTCACGCGCTTCGCGCCCGTGGGCGAGTCGCACGAGTTGCGCGTGCTGGCGCCGCGCGAGATCGGCCGCTATCTCGCGTATAAGGGTTCGGTGACCGTCAACGGTGTGAGCCTGACGGTCAATAGCGTTGTCGATCGGGACGATGGTTGCGAGTTTTCGATCAACCTCATTCCGCATACCGTCGAAGTCACGACGCTCAAGCATCTGTCGGCGGGTAGCCGGGTCAATCTCGAGGTTGATTTGATTGCGCGCTACACAGAAAGGATGCTGTCGTCGGCATCACTCATGGGCCGCCCGTAACTGTTTAAACCAGTGCGCGTTTCGAGTTTCATCGTTCGCCGACTTACTCGACGATCCGCTGCCGGAACCAAGGTGCAGAAGGGCGATACCGTGTATTTGACCGAGGCGCCAGAAGGCGGCTACCGGATCGCCAGCTTGCCGAGCATGGCGGCCTCGATGGTGTGCGCGACAAAGGCTGTGCAAGCGTTTCCAGCCAAACTCAGCATAGTTGCGCGGTACGTGGCTGATGGCGCAGGCCCATTTGCCCATGCCGCGCTTGTCGGAGTCGAGCACGCGCCGCATGGTAGATGACCTCAACGCGCTGCGCAGTTAGTGCATGGCGAATGACAAAGCCGTTACCCTGCTTCCCGACGCAGGGCCTTTGATCACGCTTGCCTACGCCGATGCGCTGAATCTGCTGCTAAAACCGGGATGGTCCGTTGCACTCGTCGATATGGTGCAGCATGAGGTCATGCGCAATGAGACGCCGACCAGCGCTCGCATTGCTTCATGGGTGAGCGCCAACAGCATCCCGGTTCGTCGGCGCGCTATAGCCCTGCCACAGGCCTCGGCATGGCAGCGGGCTCTCTCGGGCGGGCCCGCAAACGGATACCGGGATCAATAGAATTATGTGGGTTATAATGCGCATAAATTCGCACATGGGAGGGGTGAATATGCGGCATACGACGACTGACGCCATTCCGCGCCGAGCTACCAACATCAGCCTGCCTGAGGACGTCTACAAGGACGCGAAGGAGCTCGGGATCAACTTTTCACAGACATGCGAACGGGCGCTCCGGCAGGCGGTACAGCTAGAGAAGGACCGCCAATGGGCAATCAAATATGCTGATTTTATCCAGGCATACAACGACATGGTAGAGCGCGACGGCCTGCCTCTCGCTCAGTATCGGACGTTCTGATGGGTCGTTTCGACGTGTTTGCCAACCCGAGTGGGCACCCGGGTACGCCCTATGTGCTCGAGGTCCAAGGAAATCATCTGTCCGGCTTAGCGACCCGCGTAGTTGTTCCGCTACGCCGCCTGGACCGGATCGCCCCAGTGCCGCTTCCGCCTGACCTCATCCCCATATTCGTTGTTGAGGGTATCGAGTGCATGCTCGATACCCCGACGCTCGCCGCCGTTCCGCGCAGCGCACTGACCAAGCCAGTTAGCTCGCTCGTACATCGGCAGGATGAAATCATATCGGCACTAGACCGATTGTTTGGGGGATGGTGAGTTTGCCAGCGGACTAACCGAAGCCGAAGGTCATCTTCGAGAACAAAGCCGTGACGCTTTCGCACACAGACTGGTGTTCTACGACTCACTAATGCCCCCGTACTCAATGCAGCTTTGAGCACTGCTCAACGGCCGTTCCAACGCATAACGCCGGCAATGTTCGAGGTATTGCGCTTCATGCATCACGAGCAATTCGACGATGCTGCTCCAGAGCCACGAAGGCGCCTCCGAAGACTTCGGTCGCCTGGTGTGCAATGCGGCGAGCCACGCTTGGCGAGTCGCGGCATCCATCTGCCCCGCATGCGCGCGACCGACGACAAGCGCCAGAAAATACGCCGCTTTCACCGCGTCGCGTTCCGACAGATGCTCAGCCTCGACCTTCAAATCCTGAGGCATCAGCTCACGGACCACAGCCGAGCAACCATCGAGCCGAGCAGCGATCATGCGCTCGCCGAGCAACGGCGAGACATGGCGTGCGCCTTCCACCACACGTTTTGCATTGTCGCGCGGCATACGATGCCCGTGAGCAACCGGCGCCGCAGGCGCGACCGCTTCCTTGATGTCGATGAGGCGCGGTGGGCCGTCCGTGGAGTTCGACCCATCGACGCCCAATAACACCGCATATCGGCGCCGGCCCAGCGAACTGCATCCTTTCACCCAATAAGCAGCATCGAGCACGCGGATCGCCGACGCGTTTCGCTCCGTCTCGCCCAGCACCGTACGAATCAGCGCCGGGCCCCCGGCTTCGAACAGCGCGTGCACAGCCTGATTCTCGTCGTCCGACATCGCCCAAAAGCGCTTGCCAAGCGGGATGTGGGGCTCGACATGCCGGATGTTCTGGCGTGCAAGCTTACGCTGCGAACGGTGCAGCGCTTCCTTCATCGCGATCGTGACCACTTTCGGTCGTTGCGACTGGCTCGTGTCGTCAGCGCGCCGGTCGTCGAACGCTTGTTCATACCCGTCGAGCAGCGCACCCGCGATGCGACTCAGGATCACGCCCGGTAAATCCGAACTGCGCGCCGCGGTAGCCAGCGACAGTCCCAGTCGCAGCAGGTCGTGCACCGGATTTCCGATCACGCTCTGATCGAGATCCCGGATCTGAACCGCAACCTCTGCGTCGGCGTTGGCCACCGGGCCAAGGTTGCCCAAGTGACAATCGCCGCAAATCCACACGTCCGGCCCCACCGGTAACCTGCCGGCCGCCTGAGTCTTCACCCATTCGTAAAAATGAGCGGCGGTGCCCCGCTCATAGGCATGAGGCGAGCGCGCCATTTTCTGCCGGCGCAACTCGGCCAGCACGCACTGCCTGGCGTCAGGCGGAGGATATTGCGCGGATTTGGCCGATCGCCTCGACACGGTGCCTCCACGGACAGGAGTGGTCCGCACCTATCGCAGTTAGCTCAAAGCGTGCCCGGACAGCGCGGCACCCGATTTCGTCGGATGCACCGTATCGCCCATCGAGGGCAATCCGGCTCAACTCCCAAGCAAACGCGCCATGCGCGAAAGCCCGAGTTCAAGCTCCTCGTCGGACACCCCGCCCGCCCCGAGCCGCAGATGCTGCGGGCACGCATACGCGTCGCCCGACATCACGAACGTGTTGTACGGCGGCATCAGCAGCTTGTGCGCAAACGCTCCCGCGGTTATCGGCAGATCCAGATATGCAAGTCCGAGCAGCCCCGCCGCCGGCCGGCGCCAGCGCAATGCCGGCTGATCGGCAACGAACCGGTCGAGTCGTTCGATCCGTGCATATCCGACCGCTCGCGAGCGCTCGACGGCGAGCGCGAATCGATCCGGACGCAGTGCGATCTCGGAGATCCGCTCGCCCATCACGTTCATGATCTCGCTCGTGTTCTCGCGCAACACCATCGCGTCGGCAATCAGCTTTCGATCGCGCGTAATCATCCAGCCGGTGCGCAGCCCTTGCAAGCCAAGCAGTTTCGACACGCTGCCAGTGCTGATACCGCGCTCGTACATCGTCGCGACACGCGGCGTTTGCGGTCCTTCCCATTCGAGACCGCGATAGACCTCGTCCGAGATGACGTACGCGCCGACACGCTCGGCAATGCCGACGATCCTGCGCAGCGTCGCTTCGTCTTCGACACGCCCCGTCGGATTGTTCGGGTTGCAGATGAAAACGACCTTGGTTTTTGGCGTGACGAGCGCTTCGAGCCGATCGACGTCGAGCGCCCAGCCGCGCGCCTCCAGGCGCGGCGCATACTTCACGACCGCACCGATCTGCTCGGCCAGGACGATCGGCTGCTGCCAGCCGGGCGCATCGATCACGAGCTCATCGCCGGGGCGAAGCAACTGAGTCAAAGCGAGATAGTTCGCCTCCTGCGCACCCGCCGTGATCAGCACATCGTCGATATCGCACGCGGGACGATATCCGTAACGGTCGAGAACCTGGCCACGCAGGCCGCGCGCTCCCTGATAGTCCTCGCTCGACCAATCGAGAGGCATGCTGCCGTCGAGTTCTTCGATGAATTCCTTCAACGAGGGAGAGGGTGAAAGCGAGAACGTCACACAGGCTTCGGGTTTCGCGCGATGCGCGACGAGCCATTGCTCCCAGAAGCTATTGGATGGAACGGGCATGGAGGGCTCCTTAGCTCAACACGGTCGGGCACACGCCCAAACCCAGCGACGCATCGATGACGGCACCGCGCAAAATGCGCGCTTCGTCGCGACACAGATAAAAACAAAGATCGGCGATCTCGCGCGCCTCGATCAGTCGGCCGCCCGGCAGCGAGGATTCGAGCGCCTGCCGCTGCTCGGCCGTCAGCCCGCGCAGCGTGCTGGCTTGAAACATCGGCGTATCCGTTGCGCCCGGGCAGACGGTGAACACATCGATGCCGGTATACGCAAGCGATGCCGCGAGTTGCCGCCCGAGAAAGGCGACGGCCGCCTTGCTCATTCCGTCCGCCGCGCGAAAACGCGGAAAATGCGTGATGCCGCCATCGACCGAACTCACGAAGACGATCTTGCCGCGACCGTGGTGGCGCATCGCGGGCAATAGATCGTCGGTCAGCCAAAGCGGCCCGAGCGCATTCACGCGAAAGAACGCTTCGTCCTGAGCCTTGGGGTGCGACGCAACCCGCTCCACCGTCTTCGTGCCGACGCCGGCATTGTGGATGAGGACATCGACAGGTTCGGCGAGGCGCTCGACCAGCTCCGCGTGGCTCGCACGGTTTCCGACATCGAGCGGCAAAGCGTCGACGCGGAGCTCGCGAAACCGCTCGATCAGATCGAGTGCCCGTCGCCGGCTGTCGTCGTCGGGGCGATGCGTGAAGGTGACGTGGTACCCCGCCTCGGCGAACACCCGAATCAGCTCGATGCCGATGCCGCCGTTTCCGCCGGTCAACAACACACGCCGGGTTGCTTCGTGATTCCCATTCAACATTCAGTACTCCTAAGATGAGCGTCGGACACCCTGTCGCTATCCCGCACGTCGGCGGCAAGTTCGCGAAGCACGGTGCCCAGTCGACGAAAATCGTCGATCGAGTTGTAGATCTGCGCGCAGATACGCAGCGCGAGCCGCCGGCCGTCCGGCCAGGACGCAACGGATACGTCGATGCCATGCATGTCGTACAGGCGTTGCTGCAGCGATGCGGCCGCGTCGATGGGCGCCGCGGCGAACGCGTCCGGCAGTTCAAGCGCGATCATGCTGCCGACCATCGAATCGGGTGCGAGCCGTACGAGCGGCACCGCTTGCGCCAACGTGCGCGCGGCATCGAGCGCCAGCTCACGATTGCGCGCATAGAGCGCCGGCAATCCGCCGGGCAGTTGATTCCGCAGAAAGCTAATCGCGTCGGGAATGCATAACAGCGGCGTGGGGTCCGCCGTGCCAAGCCAATCGAACTCGAGATGCAGCCGCGGACGATCGGCGCTCGATACGCCGTAGCCGCGGCTGATCACGGGCGGATGCAAACCGTCGGCGCGATCCCGCCGTACATGCAGAAAGCCCGCACCGCGCGGAGCGCAAAGCCATTTGTGACAATTGCCCGCGTAATACGCGGCACCGATCGCGTCGACGTCGAGCGGCAGCATTCCCGGTGCGTGCGCGCCGTCGACCAGCGTATCGACACCGCGGGCCGCCAGTCGGTCGACGAGCGCAGCAATGGGAAAGACGATCGCCGTCGGACTGGTCACGTGATCCAGAACCGCGAGCCGCGTGCGCGCCGTCACGCGATCGAGCACGGCGTCGACGACCGCATCGGGGTGGGCCACGGGCGTCTCGATCCGAGCGACGACGATCCGCGCGCCCGTTTCGCGCGCTACGAAATCGAGCAGATTCCGGCACGACAGGTACGCGTGGTCCGTCGTCAGGATTTCATCGCCCGCGGCGAACGATCGCGATCGCAGCACGGCACTGAGCGCCGTCGTCACGTTCGGCAGCAGCGCCAGATCTCCCGGGGATGCGCCGATGAGTTCGGCCAGTGCCTGGCGCGCGTCGTCGAGTCGAGCCGGAAGCTCGCGTAGAACGAAGGCGCACGGCTGTCGTTCGATTCGGGTGCGCCACTCGGTCTGCCGATCGAGTACCTCGATGGGACAGGCGCCGAGCATGCCGTGGTTGAGACACACGATGCGATCGTCGAGCAGGAAGCGCTCACGCGCGGCTGCGACATCGAAGGCCGGCTCGCTGCGAGCTTCATGCGAGCTGGAAGGATCGAGGCCAACGTGCGCTCCCGGCTGTGACGCATGCGCGCGTCGCGCATCGATGACCCGCAGCAGGTCCTGCCTCGTCGGCCCCGGCGGCGGCGATGGAGGATGCGCCGCCAGCGTACGGCGCACGCGCTCGATGAGCGCGCCGCGCGTAAAAATCGCATCGGGCTCCTCGAGCATGCTCGTGCGGCGGGCCAACGCATGCCACACCTCGATGTCATGCCGGCCCGCGGCCGCGATGTGCTGGAGCGTAATCGATTCGTCGCCCATCGACGGATGCGACTCGCCGCGCCATAACGCGAGGCGCGCACGATCCTGGGCGACACTGTCGTCGAACCAGGGGCGCAACAGCGTTTGTGCGAGCGCGTCGGCTTCGAGTGCGAGTCGATAGCCGTCGCCCACACCGAGCGCACCGACCATGTCCGCGATCGCAAACGCGTAGCGCGCAGCGAGCGACATGCCGCGTGTATAGACCGGGTTCGTCACGCAAATCGAATCCCCGACGCCGACGAGCCCGAGCGCGAGCGGCCGGCCATCGACAACGAAGCGTCGGAAGCGATTCTCGCAGACGGGCCAGCGAAGGACATCGGAGACCGGTTCTCCCGCTTCGATATCGAGCCATTCGGAAAGGCCGGCATGCAAACGGGCCGCCGCGGTGAACGTCTGCGCATCCGATAGCGGCGACAGCATGACGTCGCCGTGCGGAACGATCATCGTCACCGACACATAGCCATGATCCGCGGGGCACGCGATACAGCCGCTCGATGCCGCATAGGCGCCGGCGGAAAGACCCGAGCTCAACTGCACGGCCGGCCGGTTGCGCGACCGGTACCAGCGCGTGAGATAGGACAGGCCGCAGGTTTCCGAGCTTTCCACCGGTGCGGATGCGCCGAGCGCTTGCAGCCACTTTCCCGATGGCGATGCACGTCCCAGCGCGTCGATCGTGAGATCGGCACGCACGTCGCCCTCCGACGTGCGTACCCCTTCGACGACCGGTAAGGGTCCGGGCGCTGCCAGCAGTCCGGTGACGACCACCCGATCGCGCAGCGTCACATTCGGCTCGGCGCATACGATGCGGCGGACGACCTCCTCCACGAGCGAGCGTCGGCACGACAGGCCGAACAACGCGTCATCGTCGACGCGCGGCACGGCTTCCTTGCCCGGTTGCAGCGTACCGCCAAACGGCGTCTCGATCGCGCCCGCATCGAGCAACGCCTGCCACACGTCGGGCGCGCGCGAACGCAGTACCTGGCGCCCGAGCGCCGCGAGCGCATGAGTATGACGCGCCTGCGGTACACCTTTGCGCCAGCTCGCATCGAACGGGGCTTCACCGCTCGATGCACGATCGACGCGTGGCGTCATATCGTCGCGATCGAGCAATTGAACGTCGGCGCCCTTGCGCGCGAGCGCGAGCGCGGCCATCAAACCCGCCATGCTTGCCCCGACGACGACCACGCGAATGCGCGTCATCATCGATCCTCCAACGCCGGGTCGAGCGTCGGGACCGCGGCCTTGCGCAACAACAACGAACGCGCGGCCCAAAGATCCGAAAACACGCGATAGCGCAGCGCGGTTTCGTCCAGATAGTCGACGCCGCTCGAGCCGCCGGTACCGACGCGGCGGCCGATGATCCGCTCGACCATCCGCGCATGCCGCTGCCGCCAGATCACGAAGGCCTGCTCGAAATCGAGCACCGCTTCGATGAGCTCGCGCGGCCATCCGAGCTCGGGTCGTTCCCGGTAGCTTTCGATGTAGAGCAACGCGGCGCGGACCGCACGACGTTTGGCGCGCGTCGCCATATCGGCTTCGGGGTCGTCCTGCGCGCGCAGGTAGGCCTCGACGTTCGATTCGTCGGCCCGCCGGCGGACCGCGAGGCGCTCGATATCGTCGGGCGGAAGACCGCACTCGACGAGCATTTGCGCGCGGCTGCGGTTCTCGTCGCGAATGGCGCGCACATAGTCGCCGATGAAGCCGTCGACCGTCCCGACGATCGGCAGACGGGACAGCCATTCATAAAGGCAATCCTTGAAACTCGGGCCTTGCGCGATACGCGCTTCGACGCGTCGGGACGACCATGAGGGCGTGCCGTCCGCCGACTTCAGCGCGTCCTTGAAGCATCGGTTGCCAAGCGAAATGCGTTCGTGGTCCTCGAGCCCCAGCAGTATCTCGACTTCGCGCATCTGCGCCGATTGGAAGCCGCTCGCCGGCGTAAGCGCGTCGCGGAAATCGAGAAAATCCCGTGTGGTCATCGTCTCGATCACCCGGAAATGCTGATTCGCCTGCTCGAAAATGACGATGGCCCGGCGCAGGGAGC
>Ga0157369_10006958_pt1 | contig 13046 bp, 10 predicted proteins | sample C25metaG_FD_113461 | JGI IMG/M metagenome (GOLD analysis project Ga0157369, IMG submission 113461) | Corn rhizosphere microbial communities from Kellogg Biological Station, Michigan, USA - C2-5 metaG | ecosystem: Host-associated > Plants > Roots > Rhizosphere > Soil | place: USA: Michigan...
GTCTGGGCGGGCAACGTCCCAGATTGAACGTAATGGTGCCACGTCGGCATCCAGTCGGCTTCAAACACGCGCCACGAGAGTGAGCGGAAGAGGTTCAAGTCGAACCCGCCGCCCAGGATGCCACCCGCCCGGTCACTTGCGGTAAGCCCATTCACGTTCAGCCGATTGAGGCCGACCATTCCATGGAGAAACAGCGCGGCGTCCTGCATGCGAAACATAATTCGGGGGCCGGCCGATACGGTGGTGAGGCTATTGTTCGAGCCCACACTTACCCCGACGTCGCCTTCCAGCCCGAGGTAGCGCCTGAAATTGTATGTAATGCTTGCCCCTCCGCCTTGGGCCATATCAGGAACTTTTTGCGTCAACGGATTTGTTGGAGTGGGACCCGGAGTGGTTATGGTGATTCCCGGATGCACCCATTGATAACCTAAAAATATGTCGTATTTGGGAGTCGAATCATCTTGCGCTGACGCTGCCGAGGTCATGAAAAGGACGGCACAAGATATACAAAGCGCAATAAGCAGCAGTTTGCCGGATCGTAAAGACATTCCATCCTCCATCGAATACCTAACCGTCGCTCCTGCGAATGAGGACACGGGGAGTTACAAGGGAGCTTTCCGGGTAGGCAAAATAGGAACACTGAATCTTACTCGCGCGGCTGGGCACCAACAAGTACTCGGGAGGCTGCGTATCAGATGTGGAACTAATTTGAAAGTACTATCCGTGAAATGAGCAAGGCGAGGCCCGCGCCTGCCAAAGCTGCGATCAAGCACCCAATTAAGAGTCTCTCAGTCACTTCGGATGCGCCAGTCTCAACGTCAGCCAATGGATAGGCGAGCCTCACCGCGCCACCCGAGACCGGCACGGCGACAAAGAGCACCTGCACTCCATTGAGGCTGCGTATCTCGACTCCTGTCGAGCCTTTTAACGCCGCAGTAAACTCAGGTTCTCGTCCTTCAGTTCGCAGAGAAGAAACCGGGACTTCCGAATCCGCAATAGCGTTGCCATTGGTATCGATCACTGTGGCGCGTGCGCCCGCGGCTTGACCCTCTTGCGAAGTGATCACGTCAATTCCGTGCGCGTGGTCAGCATTGATGCGGTTCGCTAGCATTTGCGCTTTTTGGGTCAGATTGCGCGTAATCTCGCCCCGCAATGCATGCTGTACGTGTTCGCGAAGCGAGTAGCCGACCGTCCCGACCACGACGGCGATCATGATCAGAAACGAAAGGTAGGTGAGCGCAAAGATTCTCCAGTATCTGCGGCGATTCGGCGCGGAGATGGCCGGCGGCCCATCGAGTCTGATCTGCGTCTCAATGGCCATTGGTGGTTAATGCTAGAGCGAGCAATGCCTTCTGCTCAACATCGTGCGCCTTCGCAGATCCAGTGGCCGGACTGGGACTCGCAGAGCGCTTCACCGAGAGCACGGGCCGGTCTCCAGCGATGTGCCGCAATCGCGGAAGCATGTAGTTCAGCGCACCCATGTTCGCCGGCTCTTCCTGCACCCATACGATGTCTCGGGCGTTCGCATGCCGTTGTAACTCGGCGACGAGTTCCGCTTCAGGGAACGGATACATCTGGTCGACAAACGTAATCGCGATATCCGTGATCTGCTTTTTCTTGCGCTCGGTGCGCAACTCGTGCCCAATTTTGCCGCTGCACAGAAGAATGCGTCGCGCATCCGTGACGTCTGGGTCGTGCCGAACTCGTTGAAACGATGATGTCGACAACTCCGCAATCGGAGAAGACGCGTCGGGGTGCCGCAGCATGCTTTTCGGTGTGAACACCACCAGCGGCTTGCGCCAGGAGCGCAGTGCCTGCCTGCGCAGCAAATGAAAATACTGCGCCGCTGTGGAAGGCTGGCAGATCTGGAAATTGTCCATAGCCGCAAGTTGCAGGAAGCGCTCGATGCGCGCGCTGGAGTGCTCCGGCCCCTGGCCTTCGTAGCCGTGTGGTAAGAGCATGACGAGACCGGACAAGAGATTCCACTTCGCCTCGCCGGCCACAACAAATTGGTCTACGATCGCCTGCGCGACATTTGCAAAATCTCCGAATTGCGCTTCCCACAGGACGAGCGTTTCGGGAAAGTCTCGGCTGTAGCCGTACTCGAAACCAAGCACGCCGGCTTCGGACAATGTTGAGTTGTAAATCCGGCAGTGCGCCTGGCCTTCGGAAATGTGCTCGAGCGGGACGTATTCCTGCTCCGTCTCGATATCGAGCAACACCGAATGGCGCTGATTGAACGTGCCACGCCGGCAATCCTGGCCGCTCAACCGCACTGGAGTTCCAGCTTTCACCAGGCTCGCAAACGCCAGCGCTTCGGCCATTCCGTAATCGAGCGCACGTTTGCCGTGACCCATCTCCGCGCGCTGTTCAAGAAGCTTCTTGACCTTGGGATGAATATGGAAGTCAGGCGGATAGGTCGTGAGCTGTTGCGTTAATAACGCGATCTCTTCGGGTGCTACCGCTGTTTCAACGTCGTACTGCGACTTGTAACGCCCGCCGACGTATCTGTCCCAGTAGCGCGGCAAATCGCGCATAAGCGGCTTCTTGCGGATGTGTCCTGCGTGCTTCTGCGCAGCCTCAAATTCGGCTTTGATGGCATCCGCTTTCGCTTTTGCGTCCTCGACGCCGATATCCTCTGCATAGATCTCCCAGAGCCGCGGATGTTCCTGGATGGCTTTGTAAAGCAGCGGCTGCGTGATAGTGGGATCATCGACCTCACTGTGGCCGTGACGGCGGTAACCAATCATGTCGATGACGACATCGCCGCGGAACTTGTAGCGGTACTCGAGCGCGATCCGCCCCACACGAACGACAGCATCTACGTCTTCCGCATTCACGTGGAAGATTGGAATACTCTGCCGCCGAGCCAACTGGGCCGCAAAGCGGGACGAGTGCAACTCCTGCGATACCGTCGTAAATCCAATCAGGTTATTAACGATTACATGCAGCGTGCCACCCACACTATACGCGGGAATGTCGGCCAGGTTCAGGGTTTCGGCAAACACACCTTGTCCCGCGAATGCACCGTCACCATGCACGAGCAAAGGCAAGAATTTTTCACTTCCACCTTCGCCAGTGCGATCCTGTTTGGCGCGAGTACGGCCCACCGTAACCGGATCAACTGCCTCAAGGTGGCTGGGATTCGAAACCAGGTGAATGTGAATCTTCGCCCCGTCGCGCGTAACGTACTCGCCGGTCGCACCCATGTGGTACTTGACGTCTCCGCCGCCAAGAACGCTCCGAGGATCGACATCTTCGAAACCAGCGAAAACTTCTTCCGGCTGGCGCTTGGCCACGTGGACGATTGCATTCAATCGTCCACGATGACTCATGCCAAACACCAATTCCACCGCACCGTGCTTGCCGGCTCCATTCAGAATTTCATCCACCAACGGGAGGAGCGCTGTCACACCCTCCAGCGAGAATCGTTTGGTACCCAGGTATCTGTGCTGTAGCACCAGTTCAAAAAGTTCTCCTCGCGTCAGGAGGTCCAAAGCGCGTTGCTGGTCGACAGGGGCCGGCGAGCCCTCCAACTGGTCTTGAATCCAGCGCCGGCACGCGGGATCGGGGATGTGCATAAACTCGGCGCCGATGGTACCGCAATAAACCCGGCGCGCCTCTTCCGCGTATTCACCTTCGATCTGCAGGTCGGGATGGGGCACCGGTTGGAGGAACCCGAGCGGATCGAGGTCGGCCTCCAGGTATCCCCACTGGCGGAAGGCATCGAACACACGTTCGCGCTCGCCATTTCCGTTTTCGGCTAATGCTGTTGTGCTTGAAGTTGCAGGCTTCGACTGTCGGCTGGCCATATCTACATCTATAGGATAAAGGATGCGGCGGGATTAGCGCGCGATTCGGAAGTAACCGCGAAATAACGCCTGTAGATAGGGATAGCACAATAAAAAGGCGGAGCCGCTGGTTGACGGCTGCCGCCTTGGGTACAGCAAGTGGTTGACTACACGGACGAGACGCCCGCCCCTCTACAAACCGCTATTTCTTTTGCGAGAAATTGAACAGATCGAACAGGTCGTCAAGTGCCGGGCTGTTCGTCGGGACGTAGGCGTTCTCAGCAGTGCTAATTGGGTTGGGATCGTTGTCGCGGCTCCGCCCTGAGATGGTCGGCAGACCCCAGTTGTGCTCGATGAATTTCAGAATCGAGACGTGGTCGGAATAGCGATGGGAAATGTGCCCGGGCTTGGTCCAAGGCGAAACCACAATCAGGGGAATGCGCGTGCCGTCGCCGAAGAAATCGAGCGGCTGGACATATCCAGAGTCGTAGTACCCCCCGCCTTCATCCGCGGTTACGAAGATTGCGGTGCTGGCCCAAAGAGCCGGCTTCGATTGCACCATGTCGACGATCTTTTTGACAAATCCTTCGTACAGATCCCACTTCGAAGAAGCCGGGTGTCCGTCCACCCAGCCGCTGGGCTTCACGAATGACACCGCCGGCAAATTGCCGCTCTGGATGTCCTGGTAAAGCTGATCGGTGTCGAAAATATGGCTGGTACGGACTGCGTCGTTGGTCATGATCTGCGTCTGATATTGGAAGCCGTTGCAGATGTTGCAGTACTGATCACTGAGCGCGCCGACTGTGCCAAAGTTCTGCTGGTACTTGTCGTTTAAGTAGGCATCCCACTGGTCGTTATAGCTCTTCCAGGAGACGTTGTGCTCCAACAGAACATCCGCGATGCTCCGCTGCGAAGTTGGAGGGATCGTGAAAGGCGTGTTGTGTGGGTTGGTGTCGGTGTACGCGTTCGTGCCGTCGCCAAAGTAGCCTGGGGTGTAGTTGTTGAGCAGGTAGTAGTGACCCGGATCGCAGTTGGGCTTGATGTGGACCGACTCCAGATAGCTCAGGATGGGACCCACGCCGGGTTGAGAGGGATCGGAGCAGTTGCTGTAGCTGCCGCCGCCATAAACGCCAGTAGAAGAACCATTGTTGCCGAAACCGCCGTAGCCATCCTGTATCCACCAGTTGTTGGTTCCAGGCACGGGATTTGGATTTTCGATTTCATTCACCGGGCCACCCTGGAACGTCATGCCCTGGTTTGCATCATTCGGATTCGGAGGAACCGTATTGCCGTTCTGGTCCTTAAACCAGATAGCGTCGCCAAAGAATAGGAGGATTTCGTCCAAGCCCGTGCCGCCCATTCCCGGCTGGTGATAGTTGTCGCTCATGGCGTAGTGATCCGCCAGGAACTTGGTGTATGGCGCATCCCCGCGTTGCATGTTGTAAAAGCCCATCGCGGTTGCGCCCTCACCCGTGGTCACCTTATCGGGTGCATATTCAGTGCTGAAGTTGGCGGGCTGTGCCTTTCCGTTGTTGTTCGAGCCGACGGTCACTTCCGTCCACGTGAAGAGGTCAGCCAAGCAACCGCTCGGGTTCTTCGCGGTGGCATGAGTTGCACTGCAGTCTTCCTGCTGCCACATTTGATAAAAGCGGTGAACCGGGCTTGCAGCGTAGGAGATATAGGGGAAAGTGCTCGAGTTTGTAAGTTGAAACGGGCCCGGCGCAAGGGTCGTATACGGTGGGGCGTTGTGCACTCCGCTAATCCGGGTGTCGGGGACTTTTCCGGTCAGCCCTGTGCCACCTTGCAGCATTGATTCGTAGTACGTGGGTGGATTCTCGGGCAGCCCGTCTTCCGATGACTTGGCATCGGCAAGTGTGCAAACACCATTGCTGGTGCAGGGATCAGTTGGCCCGCCATTTAGCGGTGCCGGCAACTTGACATAAGGAACCTTTCCCATTGTCGGGCTCAGTTGAAACGTGGTCGCGCCGGTGATGTTGGCGCGGAACTGCAAGGCCTTCGAATAGTTAGCTCCGGGAGTACCGTCTGCATTCACGATTCCTTCCGACAGGAGGTTGTTTACGGATTCGCCCTCTTTGGGAACGTAGGTGGCGAACAGGTGGTCAAACGAGCGGTTCTCGCCGACGATTACGATCACATGCTGAATCGGGGAGACGGGTTTGGAACTGGGGTTTTCTGCGCTCGCGGTCAGGGGAGCGATCGGGTTGAGCACGGTAGAGAAAAGCGCTGCAGCTACTCCAGCATTCTTCACACCGGCCCGCAAGAGACTGTGCATTGAGTCCTCCAGGGTTTGTGATCTCAATGCGCAGCTTACGGATCGCGTGTGAAGACAGAATGAAACGGGTTTTGAATGGAAGTTAAATTCGTGAGTGCAACGCATTTCAACACCGAGTACGCAGAGTTCGCAGAGAAAATAGAAAACAAAATATCGAGGCTGGGTTTCTCAGCGGACCCTGCGAGCTCTGCGCTAAATATGATTTAGATCTTGGTCAATTCAAAAACACGACGAGAAGCCGCCCATCCGAGTGGTAACTGCCGCCGCTCGCGTTCTTTGCATCCTGCACGGGATTAGGTGGCAGATAGTAAGTCATGCTCTTAGTCTTGCCTGATTTCTGCAGGCCGCTTGCGAGATTTTCCCGCTCGTCATCCACATTGGGATCGATCTTATGCGTGAGCTTGCCGGTGCGAATGTCTTTCTCAAAACCGGTGTCGTGCGTGGCCGCACCGACCCACACAGTCTCGTTGTTGTAGGTAAAAGGCGCCTTCCAGATACGGAAGTGGTGCCGCGTTGCCACAACCGAAAACGCCTGCGCCTGTTCGTAGCCGAAGTCCTGCATCCGATCCCATAGATAGAGGTGGCTCATCGGCATCTCGAGATAGTCCTTTTTCTGATAGGTGTTCATGATGGCCTTGAGCCCGGCTTCTTTGCTGTCCAGGTCCGCCACGTGCCAGTCGGCACCGGAAAGCGCCGCCTGCACTTTATCCTGACTGCCGACCACGACGAAATTGATCATGTCACCCATGTTGCCTTTGGCATCATGCACACGGCGGGGGACGCTATCAATGTTCTTGCGCAGATCGGTATCGAGGATGACCGAAGGAAGTTTCAGGCCGCCCGTGGTACTCGGCGCCGCATTGCCGGGCACGGCTGCGTTTCCTCCAACCGCACTGTTCGACTCACTTTGACTCTCTTTTCCGCCGAATTGAGCTTTCATGAACACTTGCGCGGCAGAGGAGAGCTTGTCGCGCATGCCGGTCTGGACGCCGGTTGAGGCCGCCACATTTTGCGCGTGCGCAACGGATGCTTTGACTGTGAAAACACAATTGGTAGCTGAAGTCTCGTTCACACCCAGAAACAAACGCCCGCCTTCAGGAGAGCGAACCTCGCCGCTGGTACCGACGAGCGTAGGGCTGCCCTGGTCTGTTGTCTTCGCGATCAATGCTCCGCTGGCTGCTGACGCTAGTGGCAGGTTGTCGCTGCTCTGTGTTGCCGAACTTCCCTTGGGATCGCACTCTGAACCGGTTTTCGCCTCCGCTGTTAGCGAGACGACGTCCCCGGCTGCGAGATCGACACCTGTGTCTGTCCAGGTTTGCGTTCCGGAGATCGTGAAGGAGTAGTCGCTCGCGGCAGGAGACTGGGCCGGGCACAGAGTGGCGGCGCCTAAAACCAGGAGTGCGATAGAAGAACGGACAGCCATGCGGCACCTCCACGGGCGTCCACATTATCGCAAAAACAGAACGCCCCGGGCTGGAACCCGGGGCGGAGAAAATGAATGGAAATCAGTTTACGGCCAGCGCTTGGCGCTGTCTTCCCAGCCTGCGGCGCGCGCGGTGGGCGCCTGATTTACGGCCGGCTGCGGAATGCGAATCGGCTGTTGGGCGACGGGTGCTGCAGCGGTCAGCGTCGGCTTGACCATCGCTGTGTCACTGGCAGTCTCCTTCTCATCGGAAAGCAGCGGAGCGGCAACTCGCAGCGCTTCAACCTCTTTTTCCAGACGCGCAAGCTCCAGTTCCTTCTGCCTCAGAACCTCATAAACATTCTTCATACTTGGCACCTTGTGGAAGACAAATTTCTACGAAAGCAGTTGACCGAACTGTAAGCAGCTACTACGGATTTGTCAAGGAAAGAAGCTCGTTTTACACAGGAAACAAGCGGGGATGGATATATTTCACAAACATATGACCGGACGGACCGGCTGCGGATGTGCGGATCTAACGAGGCCGGCACAGGAATGTGGTGAAGAGGACAAGAGCCAGCTTCAACGGAAGGACCGCTCTATCCAATTCAGAATGTTGTACTCTCGTCCTATGCGGTTGCCTTTCATCCTTGTGGTCTTCTTGATTTGCTGCTGCGCCTCGTTGACTTGTGCACAAACGCCAACTCAGCCCACAACCGTTGCCATTCCGGATTATTCCGGCATGTACTCGTTCGTGAAAGAGGGCGAGTTCATCCAGATCACCCTCGAAGACAAGGGTAATGTGAGCGGCTTTATCTCCCGTTATGGAGATTCCGACAACGACAAAGGGGCCTTCCTCGATCAATTCATCAAGTCAGGAACTTCGAATGGTAAGCAGGTGAGTTTCACTACCGAGACTGTGCACGGCGTGACTTACAGGTTTGAAGGGGTTTTTGATCGTGGGCCGGGCAAAAAGCCGCAGGACGAAGCCTACTTTGTCGTTCGCGGGACTTTGACAAAGAACACTGGTTCACCCGATGGCAAGAACACAACCACTCAGACGAGACAGGTAGAATTTCGCTCATTTCCCCGTGACGCCGACTCGCCGCAATAACCGGGCGGCAAGCCAATCTAGCCGGTCAGCCATATTTGTCAAAACTTCTAAGGGCAATGAACCGAGGGTACCGGACTATCGTCTGGCGCGTGGACGCGGCGGGGCGTAATCCTTGGGATACAAGACCACCGACCGGCGAAGGCCTTCGCCGGTGCTCTCAGTGTGGAGATCGTGCTCATCCCGCAATGCCAAATGCAAAATGCGGCGCTCGCGAGAAGACATTGGCGCGAAGGTATAAGGGGAACCGCTCTGGCGGACCTTGTCCGCAGCCACACGAGCCGAGAGCCGCAGCTCTTCCAGTCGTGCCTTGCGATGTCCCATGCAGTCGAAGCTGATCTTTTCGTGCTCGTCACCCTGCAGGTGGAGCATTTCCATTGCAAGAAGTTCCATCGCCCGCAACAATTCGCCGCCACGCTCCAGCAGAAGCTGAGCATCGGGCCCGGCGAATTCGACGAGAATTTCCGGCCGCTCCCAATCGCGGTCATCGCCGATCGGCGGATCAACCGTGATCCGATATTTGAGCTTGAACCCCGCGTACTTCACAACGGGACCAAGGAACGTGTTCAGTTGGTTTGCTGCCTGAATTTTATCCATAGAGCCTTTAGCTTTTAGCTCTTAGCTTTTAGCCAAGTCTCAACGCTTCGTGGGTTGAGCTAAAGGCTAAGAGCTAATAGCTAAGAGCTGCCTTTCTTCCTCGCCCTCTTGGCCGCCATCTCGCGCATCTCGCGGCCGAGTTCGGTGCGGTTCATGATCCACGTTTGACCGATCATGATCACGTTGCTCAACGCATAATACAAGTTCAATCCTGCCGGCAGCTTGAAGAAGAACACTCCCATCATCACCGGCATCATGATGTTCATCATCTTCTGCTGCGATGGGTCAATCCCGCCCTGAGGCGTCATTTTCTGCAGCACGAACATGCTGACTGCCATAACGATGGGCAGTAGATACCAGGGATCCGCGGAGGAGAGGTCATGAATCCATAGCCAGTGCGCCTGGCGCAGATCGATGGCCGTACTCAACATTCGATAGTAGGCATACAGGAAAGGCAGCTGCATGAGCATGGGCAAGCATCCCCCCACCGGATTGACGCCCTCGCGTTTGTACAGCTCGCCGATCTCCTTGTTCATCTCCTGCTTGCGCGGATCGCGCATGCTGTACTTCTTGTACTTCTCCTGGATCGCCTTCATCTGCGGCTGCACGCGCTGCATCTTCAGCGCCGACTTTAATTGGTAATACCGCAGCGGAACTAAGGCGATGGTAATGATGATGGTCTGGAGAACGATCGACCATCCCCAGTTGTGGATGTACTGGTTCGTCCAACGCAGCCACAAGAACAGCGGCCGGGCGATCGGCCCGAACCAACCGAAGTTGATCATCGAGCGCAGGTCTTTGGCGGCCCCGCTGATGGTGGGCACCGAAACCGACTCGAGCACGGCGAGCGCTTTCGGTCCGGCAAACAATCGTTCCGTCGTATTGCCTGGGCGACCGACAGCAATTCCCGGGACATCTACAGGCTTGGTCTCGTTCGGTTTGCTGGAATCGGTAACGATGTCGACCGAATTGTTCAGCGTCACCGCAACCACGTTGTCCGCAGAATCAGGAATGAAAGCCGCTCCGAAATACTGGCTGCTGGCGCCGATCCAGTTGTAGCGGCCTTGAAGTGTGTTGCCGCCCGAGATTTTCTTGACGCTGACTCTCTCGGTGTTGTCGTTGACCTGATACTCCAGTTCAGCCGACGCGTAGCCGGACAAGCTCATCTCATCGCCGAAACCCGAAGGCCACGCCGGGAAGGCATGGACCGGATTGCCGTTCGAAAACACCGAAGTCTCAACACCGATCACGTAACTGTGGTCAAAATGGAAAGTTTTGCGAACCGTCAGCCAATCATTTGAGAAATCAAACTGAATTTGTGCCGGGGCCTGCAGCGTGGCAGTTGTGCTCGGTACGTAAAGCGCGGAGTTCAGCGTGTTGCGGACGTTCTCGTCATAGGTCCACAACGACAACGGATATCCGTACTTCGCGGCCGCATTCGAATTCACCAGGTCGAGCGGCTCGCCGTTATCGTTTTTGAACTTTTTTAGGATCCATGACTTCACCTGGGCGCCGCGATTGGTGAAGGTGATCCGGTAGAGATCGTTCTCAATGACAGTTTCGGATTCTGAGGTGGCCTGGACGCTGGTTGGAGCTTGCGGAGTTACGGACTTCCCTCTGGTGGCCTTCGCTGGTTGAGCGATTTCAGCGGCGGCGGGCTGTGTAGACGGTGCGCCTGGCTGAATCGGCTGCTGCGTAGGTTGCGCGTTGCTCTTCTGCTGCTGCGGTGCTTGCGGCGCATATTTGCGCATGTATAGCTGGGCGCCGAAGATGGCAATCGCCATCAGCAAAAAAATCAGCAGGATGTTCTTATCCATGCCGGGTTCGGATTGTGGGCTCTTGTATTCAGGCATGGATTAACTCGCGTGGGGACAGCCGCCCTCGGCTGTCCGGCGGAGCGGAGCTCCGCAGCTGTCTAAAGTCTTGATCCCGGGAACGGGATCGTACCCACCGTGCACGAAGGGGTGACACCGCAATAAGCGCCCAACCGCCAGTACCGATCCGCGCACCGCACCATGGCGATCTACTGCTTCCAACGCATATTCGGAGCAGGTGGGCGTGTATCGGCAGGACGGAAGAAACAGAGGTGAGAGCACGCGCTTATAGCCGCGCAGAAGCGCGATCAGGATTTCGGCTGGGATGCGGCTCAGTCTCAACGCTTCTCTTTCTTATGCTGCAACGTCTTTTCAATTACTACGAATGCCTTGGCAATTTCGTTCCGAAGGTCCCCGAAATCGGCTGTCAGTAACGTGTGCTTGGGGTTGATGACGATGTCTGTGTTCAATCCCGCCGGAACCCCTTGCAACCGCACGGCTTCCCGCAAGCGACGTTTCATGCGATTGCGCTGAACGGCTCCGCCCAGCGCCTTACTCACCGTGAACCCCACGCGTGAACCCACGCTGCCATCTGCCGCCTCGCCAACACGCGCCAGGTAAAACACCGTCATATGCGCAGCGAAGTGGCGGCGCCCCTGCTTATACACTCGCTCAAAATCCGCGTGACGCAAGAGCCGATGCGTCTTCGGAAACCGCTGGCCCGGAGATTGAATCATTGAGTCATTTAGTTATTGAATCATTGCAGCGCGGTACGCACCGTTTTGCCGATGATTCAATGATTCAATTTCGTGAAACGGTGGCTTAAGGTATTGCTCTACTCGCGGAATCCTGGCTTAACGGAAACTCTCTTGCGCCCCTTGGCGCGGCGCCGAGAAATGACGGCGCGTCCGCTCTTGGTCTTCATACGGGTGCGAAAGCCGTGGACCTTCGAGCGGCGGCGACGGTTCGGCTGGAATGTACGTTTGGGCATGAAAAATCCTGCGCTCCTGTCTTCGACAACTGCGAATGAGTGAAGGAAAAGTATAAATGACAGCGGAGTAACGGTAAACCTGGGCACTTACTGCGGCGCAGAGCCGCTATCGCCCGAGCCGACGATTGGAGCAGACGCGGGCCTGCCCTTCACGCTGGAATCGGACGAGCGCCTGCTGATCCTCGGCGGGATTCGATGGAAGGGACTTCAGCGCCACAAGACGGTGCAGCCGCACGTCCTCGGCTTTGTAGACGACACCTATGCTTCCACCGCCGAGCTTCTCGATGACATGGCAGCGCGAAACTTTTCGGCGTTCACGAAGCCACCGTCAGGGCGAAGATGTTAGGCCGAACCCAACGCCAAGTCAACGATGCTAGTCAAGCAAATAATCAGCCGCGAGGGATAAGAGCTGAGGTGAATCGCTGAGTCGGACACGCGCGAACACCGCGTTGCACAAGGTTTGTAGCAGTTGCATCGTCAGCGCTTGACAGAAATTTCTTCCAACGTTTTGATTTTGTTCAAGCAAAAATTTTTGCCGAAAAGATTTCCACAAACAGAAATTTTTTGTGCTAGTATGCCGTTCTGTCGAATCAATTTTTGTCAACGTCCGCGCCAGCTCATGAACTTTACTTCTCTGCTGGCAACTAGAGCAATTCAGTACTGCTGACCAGGTTTAAGAAGGGCCTGTCCCAGCCACGGCCCGCAAGAAAATTTAATACTCTATGTCCGTTCCGACTCCTACACTCAGTCCGAATCCTTGGTTGCGCGTTCTCGACGCGCTTGAAAAGAAAATCAACCGGCACTCATACGATACCTGGCTCAAACCGACTCGTTATTCGCACTCCAGCAACGGCATTATGTACGTCCGGGTCCCTACTTCGGACTTCCGCCACGTTCAGGACAAATACGGCGACCTGATTCAGGAAGCCCTCGACAGCCTGAACATGGATTACCAGGACATTCAGTTCGTCACGCCGGAAGATGATCCGGCCGCGACGCCGGTCCGTCATGATGGCGGGCTTTCGGCGCCGGTTCCGATCACTTCGA
>Ga0157369_10006960_pt1 | contig 13044 bp, 16 predicted proteins | sample C25metaG_FD_113461 | JGI IMG/M metagenome (GOLD analysis project Ga0157369, IMG submission 113461) | Corn rhizosphere microbial communities from Kellogg Biological Station, Michigan, USA - C2-5 metaG | ecosystem: Host-associated > Plants > Roots > Rhizosphere > Soil | place: USA: Michigan...
TCCTCGGACTGGGCGGATTGTTCGTCACGGTGTGGGACATCGCTAAATGGCCGGTGATCATCGTGCTGCTTATCGTCATCGTTGCGGTGCTTTACTACGTCACCCCCAACGTCCGCCAGCCCCGGTTCCGATGGTTGAGCCCTGGCTCCTTCATCGCGCTGGTGGCCTTCGTGCTGGCATCTCTGGGCTTCAGTGCCTATGTCGCCAACTTCGGCCATTACAACAAAACCTACGGTGCCATCGGCGGTGTGGTCATCATGCTGCTGTGGCTGTGGATTTTGAATGTTTCACTGCTTTTCGGAGCGGAGTTCGACGCCGAGACAGAGCGGGGCAGGGAACTGCAGGGCGGCTTCAACGCGGAGGTGACTATTCAATTGCCGCCCAGGGACACGAAGAAGAGCGACAAACTGCACGAGCAGGAGGAAGAAGAAATCCGGCGCGGACGCGAACTCCGGGAAAACACAACTCCCCTCGTAGGGCTGCCGCAGAACATAGGTCCTAGGCGGAACCGGATTCGCCACCACAGTCACCTGGGGTCCGGAAACCCCGGAAGGCCGCAAGGCGATCCCACTGGTCCAGCAAACACAGATCCCGGTCTCTGACCGCGCGAGCGGCCACCGGGCCATCTGAAGGCGTTTCAAAACCCGGAAAGCTGGGTGTAGTCCGAGGAATTCACTCCGCGTTTTCAGGGGGTCGCGGCGCACCGCGGGTGAGGTCCAGAAGGATCACGACTGCCAGAAGAATGATGGAGAGCGACGCGGAGGCCACCGTGTCGGTGAACCAGTGGTAGCCGAGGTAGACACGGGATGCTGCTTCCACGCACAGGCCAACGGCAGCGGCACCGAAAGCAGTGATCAGGGAGATTTTTCGGGAGGAGCGTGAAAAGACCAGGTAAGCGCCGATGAGCAGGAAGTTCGAGGCGCCAACGACGTGACCGGAGGGAAAAGAGGATGTCGCGTCGGTGCCAAGCATCATGATATCGGCCGGGGGCCGGGAACGCCCGACCGCGTGGGCGATGACCTCCGTAAGGACCACGCCGGTGACCATCGCCCCGGCCAGCAGTACCGGGCGCCACAATCGGCGGGTCACCAGGGCCCACGCAACGACGGCCACCAGAGTGATCACGGGAAGCGCCAGGGGCCCGAAAACGAAGGCGAATCCGGCCAGAACCACCGTGGCTGCACGAGTCCGGTGGTCGACGAACCAGTCAGTCACGGGTCCGTCCACGGTGGCGATCCCGCTGCCGTTCAGCACGTCCCCGAGGGTCAGCACAAACGATGATATGCCTGCCAGGACCAGGCACAGGGACACGGCATAAAGAACCAGGAACCGGCCAGTGGAGACCCTGCAGCCGCCGCCTAAGCGGAAACGTTTCTCCATGTTCTGCCCGGTAATAGGTCGCCGGTCGCTGCTCATCGGCTGCTTCATGTGACGGACCGGGCAGTCCGCGGTGGCCGGCGAGGGCCGCTGCGGGACCGGTGATTCGGATCGGGTGCTGACTGGGCCCTCACGGCTTATCCCTCGCATTCGAGGCAGTAGGCATGTCCGCCTTTCTCCTTGGCCAGTTGGGACCGGTGGTGGACCAAGAAGCAGGACGAGCAGACGAATTCATCCTTCTTTGGGGGGACGACTTCGACGATGAGCTCTTCGGCGATGTAATCGCCTGGCAAGTCGACGCCGTCGACGGTGTCGGCTTCGTCGAGTTCTTTCACGACGCTGCGCGCGTCGGGGGTGTTTTCTGTCCGCAGTGCCTCCAGGGAACTTTCCTGGGACTCTTTTACATCAGGGCGGACTTCGTCGTAATCGCTGGCCATGGCGCCTCTCGTTTCTTCTCGAACTTGATCTCCTAATTCACGTGCTGCTCTTCTTTGGCGGGCTGTTCTTCTGACTGCGCTTCGATATGTTTGCGCTGCCGCTCGAGTTCGTCCTCGCCCTCGTCTTCAGCTTCGTAAAGTTTGGAACTGGTGACCTCAAGCTCTTGCATGATGGCGTCGAGTTTGAGGTGCAACGCTGCGGAGTCCCGGTTCTGGGTGTTCTGGATGATGAAGACCATCAGGAACGTCACGATCGTCGTGCCCGTGTTGATTACCAGCTGCCAGGTGTTGGAGAAACCCAGCAGCGGCCCGGTGCAGGCCCACACGACCAGTACGGCGACGGCTGCGCCGAAGACCCAGGCATGGCCCAGGACCTTTGCCGTCCTGGAGGTGAACCTGGTGAAGAAACCGGGCCTGTCGGCGGTGCTTTTATCGGTAGTCATGGTCCCGTCCTTGAATGACTCATTTTCTCTGACCAGTACGTCTGCTGAGGCTGCCGGGGGCTTTGCCTGGCTACGGCCGGCCACGGCGGGCCCCTGGCCAAAGTTCACCTGCGGCGAAGGCCAGGGCGATGGCCGCATTGGCGACCGCGGGGTGCCTCCGCCGCCGGTCCACTGCTGCCAGGACCAGCATTGTAAGGGCATGGAGGGTATCGACCCCGACGCTGGTGCGGCGCAGGGCAGCCCCGCCACCGAAGGTGCTGGTTGCTGCGGCCTGCAGCAGGTGCCGTGCCCCCAGGACACGGATGAAGGTGCGGGCGTGAGTATCAGGGATGCGTCCGACCAGGAAGCATGCCACCGCACCAGGGGCGAAGAGCTCCGCACTACCGTACGCTGCCCTCAGCACGTCTAAAGGTTTCACCGCGCATCCTTTCCGCTCAGGACTCGCACAACGCCGGCAATCGTGGTGAGGTTTGCTCCGAGCCCAACCCCGGTGAAGGGGTGATGCTGCGAGGCAACCAGTTTGGGGCCAAGCTCCTGCTCGACGAGCTCAGCGGCAGCGCCAAGTTCGTGCCGGTCTGCCGCATGCATCTGGTTTAGCAGCCCTTCCCGCCGGCAGCTGCAACCTTTGCCGCGGCCCCGGAAGGTCCTGCACCAACCCTGGCGAAGAGGGGGGAGGGACAGCATCATGCTGCGGGCCAAAGGCGACCGCGGAGGGCCGGCCGACCCCCGGCCGCTCCTGTTACGGCGCCAAGCCTGCATGCTATTTGCATCTGGATCACCCCTATGGCTTTCAGCCGGAAGTGATATGAACTATATCGCAACAGTTATCGACACGCAAGTGGTGTCGTTGCCCCGTTTCGGCTGTCGCGGGATAGTTCTACTCGTGGGCTTTCCTGGGTGACCCTCCGTCCGCCTGATACGGCTGCTGGCCAGGAGGTTTCAGTGGTCAGGGATTGCATTTAGGCGGCCAAAGCCCCCTTAATCATGCTAGTACTTGCGCCAGCACAAATATCCCGGTTCCATGAAGTCATGAAAACAGATAGCAGCAGATCAAGTCGGGAGACAATGGCCGCTGGCGGTTTGGCAGGCCTGCTCGCTGCGGGAGCGATGAGCGGACTGCTCGTTGCCGCCGATGTCACTGGCGTGATGAACTACGAGCCGCCCGGGAAGATTATCGACAAGTTCTTCCCCCGGCTTCCGCTGCCGCTCAGGGATAGTGCCGCCGTGCTCGCGCATTTTGGGTACGGGGTGGCCGGCGGCTGTCTGTACGTTCTGACCCGCAGGAAGCAGTCAACCCCTGGAGCGGGGCTCGCTTACGGTGCCCTTGTGTGGGCGGTGGGATACGAGGGCTGGCTGCCTGCCATGGGAATCCTGCCCCCTGCCCACCGGGACAAGACCGGCAGGGCACTGACGATGCTGGCCGCCCATCTGCTCTACGGCGCCGTCCTGGGCAAGGTTCTTCAAGGACCAAACCCGGCACGGGCTGATCGCGCCCCTGCTGCACCTGGTGGCTCGTCCAGGGCTTTAGGTGATGAAGACACCACTGATCTTCCATCGCAGTTGCCGGAATCGTACGTCAGGTACCTGGCAGGGAAGGATCCTGGGTTCACTGCGACAGTGCTGCCGGTCCTGGAACAATCCGCAGCTGTCCGGGAGCACGGGGTCCATGTACGTTTCATCCCCGGGGGGGTCCAAGCACTCGTGGACCCGGCCGTTCCCTATCCGCAAGTCTCCGAAGGCGTTGACTAGGGCCTCTCACCTGACCCGGCCGGGCCTCCTGGTGCCGGGCGCGTAGCCAAGGACAGAAGGAGAAACTGGAAGGCGGTGTCGCGACCCAGGCCTCAAACACATCGAGTTTGAGTGGCATGTGCGGCAGCCTCTTTCCGCTGTGCCTTTTTCCGCTCTGTCGGCTCCGGGCGCCATTACCGCAGCATTGATGGCGGCGGTGAGGGGAACCGTTGGCCGGGATATTGGGGGGCGGCGGCGTTCATGAGGTGGGCCCATTGGGTGCCGGCGATGTTGGCCCCGTCCAACCCTGTGTAGTACTTCCCGTTGATGGTGATGTTCTCGTTCGCCCACTCCGGTCCGAATCCCTTGTAGCTGCCGAACCAGGAGGCGGTCGCGATGCCCGTGGTGGCGCCCACCGTCCATGTCTGGGTGTGGCCGTCTGTGGTGCCGGTTTTGGCGAAGATGTCCTGTTCCTTGTTGACGGGGATGTTGTAGCCCGAGCCTTTGGTCAGCACGGGTTTGAGGGCGTAGGTGACGCCGGCGGCGACGTCCGGGTCTATGGTCTGCCGGCAGTCGGGAGCCGGCACCGGGTAGGTGTGGCCGCCCGGGCCGGTGACGGATTCCAGTGCGATCGGCGTGCAGTGGACCCCGTGTGCGGCGAAGGTGGCGTAGGCGTTTGCCATGTCCAGGGGTGCAACGTCCTGGGTGCCGATCAGGCTTGCGATGCTGGAGAGGTCGTAGGGCTTGTTAGTGTGGCCGTTCTTGATTCCTGCGGCCGTGGCCATTTTTTGGATGTTGCAGAAGTCCAGCCGGGTCGCCGACTGGAACGTGATGGTGTTGATGGAGTGGTAGAGGCCTTGCAGGACGGTCATGGGGTAGTAGTGGTTGGGGTCATCGTTGGGCAGGGGAGTCTGGCCGAGGGCCGGATCGTAGGACCCGGTTGTTGTGCCGCAGCTGTTTTTCCAGGGGTATCCGGCTTTGTAGATCCGGACTGAGCCATCCAGGACTGTGTTCATGGATCGGCCGGAGTTCAGCCATTGGGCGAAAACGAATGGTTTCATGGTGGAGCCGATTTGGAAGCCGCCCGCTCCGTGAAGCGGATTTCCGTTGCTGTCCTTCTCGGGAAGGGTGAGATTCCCGGTGTAGTGCCCGAGTCCGGGAGTCGGGTCGTAAAGGGTGTTTTGTGCCATCGTCAGGATTTTGCCGGTGCCGGGCTGGACGCTGACAAGGGCGGCCCCGCGTTGCAGGGGGTCGGTTGCGGGCAGGGAGGCCTTGACCTGTTCCCGGGCGGTTTGCTGCAGGTCAGGGTCCAGGGTGGTGTGGATGGTCAGTCCGCCTTGGTAGAGGAGCTTCCGGCGGGATGCTTCGTCGGCTCCGAAGGTAGGGTCGTTGAGGATCAGCCGCTGAATGTAGTCGCAGAAATAGGGGGCGGTGGCTTCGGCGCAGCCCTGCGGGGTGTACTGGACGTCCAGGGCCAGGGGGGACGCTGCGGCTTTGGCATGCTGGGCGGGGGAGATGTATCCCTGCTGGAGCATTTTGTCCAGGACTTCATTCCGGCGGTCGACGACATGCCCTGGTTCGGTGAGCGGATCGTAATAGGCGGGCCTGTTGACCACGCCTGCCAGTGCAGCGGCCTGCGGTAGGGTCAGGGCGCCGGCGGGGACGCCGAAGTATGTTTTCGCTGCCGCCTGGATACCGTAGGCCCCGTTGCCGAAATAGACCAGGTTCAGGTACCCCTGCAGGATTTGGTCTTTGGAGTATTTTTCCTCCAGCGTGATGGCGAGTTTCATTTCGCGAAGTTTGTCGCCGATGGTCCGGGAAGCGGTGGTCTTGGTGTTCTCTGCGCTCTTCGCCCCGAACGCCGGTGAGAGGAGGAGCACGTTCTTGACATACTGCTGGGTAATCGTGGAGGCGCCCTGCCGGCCGCCTTGGGCATTCACATAGAGAGCACGGAGGATACCGGTCGGGTCGATCCCGCCATGGTCGTAAAATCGGGCGTCCTCGATGGCAACAATCCCGTCGCGGATGAAGGCGGACATCTGCTCCAGCTCCACGGGTGTCCGGTTCTGGGAGTAAAAAGTGGCGATGAGGGAGCCGTCTTGCGCCAGCACCTGCGATCGCCTGGCCGGCGGCTGCAGGTCCAGGTCCGAGGGGAGTTGATCGAAGAAGTCGATGGAGGCACCGCTCAGGGTCGATCCCAGCGCCGCTGCCGGGGCCAGGAGCCCGGCGACCAGGAAGCCGCCGATAATGCCGGCCGCGATGAAGGCCACCGCTTTTTTCCACAGAGTGTCTTTGATCAGCATGCAGAACTTCCTTTGTCCGTGCCTCCCGCAGCGGCCCCGCAAAACAAAGGTCGAGACAAGGCACCCTGGCGGACACCGCCATCGGGATAGTTGAAAATATGCAATCAATCCTAAAGGCGGACCTTTCCTGCGTGCGGGGATGCGGGTCACAGAACGACAACAATGCAGGAAGGTCTCCATAAAACCCTCGGGTGTTCATTGCTTATGCGCAACTAATGCGTGAAACTTGTCTAAAGGGTTCCAGGTCCGCGGACGGAAGTTTCAGGACCAATCCACAATGCTGCTGCCCGTGGTTTTAGCGATGAGCAGTACGGATTTTGCAGGGAGAGGAACATGGATCTTCGACTCATCATTGAAACGGCAGGCCGGTACCTGGACTTCGCGGGTGTGGCTGTCATGGTGATCGGAGCCCTGGTCTCGGTGCCGCTGGCCATGCGGCGCCGAAACCTTCCGACAGGCGCCGGGCGCCCGGGACGGTCCCTGTACCGGGAGTACCGGCAGTTGCTGGGACGCTCCATCCTTCTTGGTCTTGAACTCCTCGTCGCGGCGGACATCATTCGCACCGTGGCGGTGACGCCCACCTTCACCAGTGTCGGCGTCCTGGCCGTGATCGTGGTCATCCGGACGTTCCTTAGCTTTTCCCTGGAGCTGGAAATCACCGGACGGTGGCCCTGGCAGAAAGACACCGAGGCGGTCTCAACGACCGGCTCAGCCTGAGATGAAACGCCGATGTCCGAAACCACCTGCTTCCTGGCCGAGACCATCAACGCCGCTGGCGGCAGCGGGCCCGGCCCGTCCCGGCGGCCTGGCGCAGCGCAGGAACTGCGGGCGGGCTCTGCGTCCGCGACCGTACTCTAAGGGTGGGACCATGAACGCCGAAGATCACGTGGACGACTTTCAGCCGCTGTACGGGCTGGTCACTGAATCAGCAGACATCAAAGATTATCTGGATGCCATGACGGGCGTGGGCGCCTCGATGATGACCCGGCTGACCGGAGAACGAATCGAGTGCGCAGTGACGCTTCGACGGCGTAAGCGCAGCACGACGATCGCCGGGAGCAGTGATGATGCCGTCCTGCTGGACCGCGTCGAACAACGCCTCGGGAAGGGGCCCTGCGCTTTGGCGCTGGAAACCGGCTCGCCCGTGCTGCTCGACGATGTCTTCAGTGATGAGCGCTGGCCCCGGTTCAGCGAGAGTCTCGCCGCCATGGGATGCCGCAGCGTACTCGGGGTGCCGATGCCGTCCGGTTTTGATGCCGAAGCGGTCCTGGATCTCTTCGCCCCCTCAGCCGGAACCTTTACCGACGAAGTGATCCAAGATGCCCGTGTCTTTGCGGACATGGCAGGGCGGGCACTGTCTTCGGTACTGAGGATTGCCATAGCTGAGGAGACGGCCCGCAACCTCCGGGCCGCCCTTGAAACCAGGACGGCAATAGACCTCGCATGCGGCATGCTCATGGCGCAGAACGGGTGCGGGCAGGAAGAAGCGATCGGAATCCTTCGCCGGGTGTCCAGTATGCGCAACCAGAAACTGCATGACCTGGCCGAGGAAATCATCACCCAAGTGTCCGGCCGACATCGGGTAACAACTCATTTCGAGGACTAAAACCGCCGTCACAGTCCCTGCTGAGCAGGTCTCGTTGAGGCAAAGACCATGGTCAGTGGACAAAAACGCCCTCGGGTTTACAGGGAGCGGCCAGTCAAAGGAACGACGTCGACGATCAAGCTCAAACCGCTGTATACAACACCAAGAGAGAGCACCATGAATACAAAACTCACCACTTGCGCCCGGATCAAACCAAGCCGTCACGGATCGTGAAACGACACCGGCGGCCAGCACTCACCTCTCCGGCAACCGATTCACAGCTCTTGCAGATGCTCACGACACACACCCACTGCGGTGAGCCCATGACGGCTTCCCGCCAGGAACCCGTTGTCGAGAGCCGCACCAGAGCCGTGCACAACGTCGTCACCTACAGCTGCGCCTGCGGCTTCAGGTTTGATCAGCCAACCAGTTCACAGCACCGATAAGGAACTCCCATGAAACCCGCGAACAGCACCACAAAGATCTTCCGGCTGATCCCAGCCCTGGCAGTAGCAACTGGTCTGCTGACGGGCTGCTACAACCCCTCTGACGGAGACCGTGACCCCATTGCCCTCGGCGCGGACCTAAACTTCTCCGGACTGCAGTTGCGGAGCGTCCTGATCGTGACGTCTGGCCAAAACGAACCCGGGCGCGTCCTGGGAACAATCTTCAACACCACCCCCACGGACATACAAATGGTCCTGGCAGACTCAGACGAACAACACCCAGTCAAGATCCCCGCCCTCGGACACGTCGAGTTCGATCAATCAGCCCTGATCTTCAACAGCACGCAGGAGCCTCCCGGCGCCCGCACCGATCTACAGGTAACAGCGAAAGGGCAGCAGGCCACAATCAACGTTCCCATCCAGAACGGAACCTTTGACCAGTACCGGCCCTACATTCCATCTCCGAGCCCATCCAGCTAATTCCCAAGACCAGTACCTGACGAGGCAGTCAGGACCTATCGAAGGTGGGACACGGATCGCGCAGCATGACGAACCCCGTCCACCAACGCGTGGGCCTCAATAAGCAGAACTTTCGCCGCCTGGCGAGTGACGGGGTTTTCAGGCTGACGTCAGCGCATTCCTGCCTGCTGCGTCGGGCCTACCCGGAAGCCGCCGGCCCAAGCGTCGGGCCCTCGCTGGCCTCCCCGCCGGTTGTCTGACCTGAGGTGGAGAGATGAGTACAGACGAAGAAGAACTCCGGGTGATCCATTACCTGAATATCACCATGAGCTTCTACGAGATCTCCACGGGTGAGCTCTGGCTGCGGTACATCAGTCTCGGCGGGGAAAGCCGTTCCTATGAAGTTGATGAATGGCTCCGCGGGTTACGGTCCCTCCCGGACTTCCAATGCTTACTGCTTCGAGTGACGCTTGATGAAATCAGAGATAGCCAGCCCCCGGCCCCCCAGGCTGGGCTTCGGGTCGGAAAGTCAATAGCCCTCGGGGTCTAAGTCGCGCCCGTTGCGGCAGCGACACCGGAAGCACTTTCACCCCGAAAACCTCATGCATGGCAGAAACTGTAACGAGCAGGCAGGACAGCGGGAAACTTCTTTCCCACGCATCAGGAAGCGACTCACCGTTGCGTTTGCGCAATTACTGCGGTTGAATAAAGCCAGGGCGCGATAGTTATCTCCGACTGTCAGGTTAGAGTCAGGCCCGGGCGGTAGGCCGGTTGACAAGTTTCTCACAACAGCACAGTGCGAGGCGGAACAGTTTCAAAGGCGCAACGGGCCGCAACCTTGGGCTTTCAAAAAGGAGTAAACCATGAAATACATCAGGATTTACCCGGCAGCTGCAGTCACGGCAGCAGCACTGGCCTTGGCCGGCTGCACCGGGAGTCCAGCGCCAACATCCAACTCCTCGGCGGCATCGCCCCCGATTTCCGCTCCAGCGGCAACCCAGACCGCAGGTGCGGGACTGCCCGCGGTGCCGGGCGTAGTCAAGGAAGTCGAACCGTCCGTCGTCACAATCCGGACAGATATTGGCCTCGGCAGCGGTGTCATCTACCACAGTGACGGATCAATCGTTACGGACGCACACGTCGTTGAGAACGAGCAAAAACAGCCCTTCAAAAATGTTCAGGTCCAGTTCGCGGACGGGTCACAGTCCCAGGGGACAGTCCTGGGAGTGGACGATGTCACGGACGTTGGAATCATCAAAGTCGACCGGACGGGACTGCCAGCGGCAAAATTCGCTTCATCGGATCCGGAGGTGGGTTCAATGACCGTCGTGATTGGAAGCCCTCTGGGGTTGGAGGAAACAGTCACTGCAGGAATTGTTTCGAGTCTGCACCGGAACATGCCGCCGTCCAAGGAATCACCTCACGGCGCCATCGACCTGCTGCAAACCGACGCCCCCATTTCTCCCGGTAACTCCGGCGGCGCAGTAGCAGACTCCACCGGACAGGTCATCGGACTTTCAGAGGCGTACCTGCCACCAAGCTCCGGCGCAGTCGCGATCGGGTTTGTCACACCATCTTCGACGGTTACCAACGTTGCCGACCAACTCCTGGCCAGCGGATCTGTCAAACACGCAGCCCTCGGCGTGGTCCCCACCGACATCACACCCCAACTCGCCCAACGGTTCTCCCTGCCCGCAACAGCTGGAGCGCTGATCGTCAACGTTTCCCCAAGCAGCCCTGCAGACCAGGCCGGCATGAAAACAGGTGACATCATCACCAAATTCGCCGAAACCCAGATTGGAAACGTTACAGACCTGCTCGTGGCCCTAAGGAAGCAGGATCCCGGACAGCAGGTCGACGTCGTGGTGCAGCGCGGCTCAGCATCCCAGACCCTGCACGTCACCCTCGGGAACCTTGCCACTGCACCATGACCAACCGCCCCCGCAGGAGGCAGCGGTTTATCGGGCAGCACCATTGCCGGGAGAGAAAACAGCCATCGGCGGGTGGACTACGAAGAATTGAGGCGCCGCTAAAGGCAGATAATCGATCTTGCGTTGACCCTTCGGGCTGGAAAGGCTCCCTCGCATTGGGGGCTCGCAGGCTGTACGAGTCCTTGTCGGAGAAATTGTAGACTTTCGAGAGCACAGGCAATGTGTAGTAGCTGATCTGCCGAAAACGCGTGGCTCCGTTCGATGAGGATCAGGAGGGTAAATTATGCGCAGGGTTCTAGACGAGGCGGTTATGGGCATCTGCCTTACTGCGAGTTCGGGACCACCCTTCTTACCAGCCGTCGCCCTTCGCGGCGGGGTCCAATGGTGAAAGAAGCGATGGCCGACCAAAACCCAATCGAGTCAACGCCAAGAGGAGGATTTGCTCACTCATCGGTTTTACTGGATAAACGCCGACGTTCATCCGCGCCTGCTCGGTGGCTGTTGACGGTTCTGTGCCTGGACGTATTGTGGTTGGGTTTCGTCCGGCTGCCGGCGCTGCTGGGACGCGACCCATGGCTCGACGTTGCAGGGCAGCAACACTGGATTCCTGTACTCATCGCGATGTTGTTCGTGCCGGTAGAGGTTTATCTCGCGTGGCTGATCCTGGCCCACCAGTACAAAGAGAAGCTGGCAGTGGGACGGACCAGTGCCCTGTTGAACAAGGTCCTCAGTGAAAGCACCCCCTGGCAGTGGGCGACAGATGCCGCAGGAAGATTCACGTACTGCGGGCCAGAGAGCCTCAACCTGGTTGGTTATGAACCGTCGGAGCTCGTGGGTCATCACTTCAGCCGGATCATCGACCCAGAAGACCTCGCAGACGTGCTCCAGGATAGAAGCAGAAAAACAGATGCGACCGGGAACTGGACGGGAGTCAGGACTATATACCGGCACCGTCTCGGAGGCCGAGTAATGGTTGATATCTCAGCCAAGGCCCGCACAGGGGCAGCAGGGGAGTACCTGGGACTGGAAGGACGCACCATGTCCCTTCGGCCAGGAACCACTACCGGCGCTGTTGCCGGTCAGAACCGACGGCAGGTGCAAACCCTAATTGAGGAAGGGAATTTATCGACAGCGTTCCAGCCGGTTTGGTCGCTTTCATCGCGCAAACCCATCGGAGTCGAAGCACTGACGCGTTTTCCCGGTTCGGAGAAGTCGCCGGACATACATTTCGCTGACGCTGACTCCGTCGGGCTCGGTATCGAGCTGGAGCTCGTCGCCCTTAGAACAGCGCTCGATGCAGGCCGAGAGCTTGCCGGGCATCTATATATTGCAGTGAACCTCTCACCGGACGTGTGTCTCGATGCCAAGCTGCCCGAGCTCCTTCGTCACTCTCAAATACCGCCCGGGCGAATCGTCGTCGAAGTCACGGAACGGCATGCTGTCGCCGAGTACGCGTCGCTTAGCCGGGCACTGGAACCATTACGTAGCTCCGGGGTTCGCATTGCCGTGGATGACGCCGGCGCCGGTTTCGCCTCAATGCGCCACATCCTCGAACTCGCCCCGGACATGATCAAACTTGACCGGGATGTCATTACAGGAATTGACACAGATCCAGCCCGGCAGGCTCTGGGCACTGCAATGGTGGGCTTCGCAGCAGGCATAGGGGCCCAACTGGTAGCAGAGGGAATTGAAACCGCAGCGGAACTCGCCACTGTCACTAAAATGGGAATGCATGCAGGCCAAGGCTATCTGCTCGGCCGCCCCTCGCTGAATTCTCACGACTGGTCCCGCTGGAACACGGGCAAACCTGCAGCCCATCCTGAAGGCTGCTGACAGTCTTCCTGCCGGACAACACTGTTCTCGGCAACTTCGCAAGTATCGAACGGTTCGACTTGCTCCGCCTCGTAGCCGGAGGCCGGTCAACTTGGTGTTACACGGTTTCTCAGGAATGCGTACAAAGCTCTTTGGTTGAAGGGCTCGAGCAACTGGCTCAAGCCGCTGACATTTGCCTTTGCGGCGAGCCCAGGTGTTCGGAACCCAGTTGACGAAGCTAGGCGACAGTCCGGCGGCTAACTTGGTAGTGGCTGAAAGCTTGGTGATAGATAATAACCGGCCTTCGGATTCGCCATCAATAACGGCGTTCGCCTCATGACGACATGGGACCTACTCAAGCATTTTGTCAAAGTGAACAAGCTGGAGCGGAGCAAAGCAGGTGACTATGCACTGACGCTCGGGCGGTAACCGACGACGCTATAGGGAACTGCCGGACCAAGCCGCCTTCTTTGCATGGCTGGAGACGCCTTTCTCCTGCATTCCAAAACGCCGATAATGAAGA
>Ga0157369_10006961_pt1 | contig 13043 bp, 12 predicted proteins | sample C25metaG_FD_113461 | JGI IMG/M metagenome (GOLD analysis project Ga0157369, IMG submission 113461) | Corn rhizosphere microbial communities from Kellogg Biological Station, Michigan, USA - C2-5 metaG | ecosystem: Host-associated > Plants > Roots > Rhizosphere > Soil | place: USA: Michigan...
GAGAACCTGCAGGACACCGGCGATCGCATCGACCGCAAACGTCAGGATGCGACCGACCAGCGCGACCGGTCCGGCGGGCAGGGCCAGCAGGATCCTTCGAACGGGGGACAGGGCGACGGCGACGCGAGCGGCTCGAGCGGCACCGGGGACAGCGAGGTCGACGGGAAGGTCGACAAGTTGAAGGACGCCGGCCAGGACGCCCAGCAGGACAAGTCGACCGAGGACGCCAAGAACCGCGGTCGGAACAACGACAACGGGAACTTCGCCGATCGCCCCTGGTAGCGGTTCCGGGCTGCCTGCGTGTGACGGACTAGCATGGACAGGTGGTTACGCGCCTTTCGAATTACTTCCTCCGTACGCTCCGTGAAGACCCTTCCGACGCGGAGGTGACGAGTCACCGCCTGCTGGTGCGGGCGGGGTACATCCGACGCCAGGCGCCGGGTGTCTTCGCCTGGTTGCCGCTCGGGTTGCGGGTGAAGAACAAGATCGAGGCCATCGTCCGCGAGGAGATGGCGAACGCCGGCGCGTTCGAGGTGCACTTCCCCGCGCTCCTGCCGCGCGAGCCCTACGAGGTCACCGGCCGGTGGGAGGAGTACGGCGACGCCCTCTTCCGCCTGCACGACCGCAAGGGTGCCGACTACCTGCTGGCGCCGACACACGAGGAGGTCTTCACCCTGCTCGTGAAAGACCTGTACTCCTCCTACAAGGACCTGCCCCTGTCGATCTACCAGATCCAGGACAAGTACCGCGACGAGGCCCGGCCCCGGGCAGGTCTCCTGCGCGGTCGTGAGTTCACGATGAAGGACGCCTACTCGTTCGACGTGTCCGACGCCGGGCTCGACGCGAGCTACCAGGCGCAGCGCGACGCCTATGAGCGCATCTTCACGCGGCTCGGCCTGGAGTACGAGATCGTGCAGGCCGACGCCGGTGCGATGGGCGGTTCGCGCAGCGAGGAGTTCCTGCACCCCACCGCGGTCGGTGAGGACACCTTCGTGCGTTCGGCCGGCGGGTACGCCGCCAACGTCGAGGCCTACACCACCGAGGTCCCGGAGGCCCGCCTCATCGAGGGTCTGGCACCCGCGACGGTCTTCGATTCGCCGAACACCCCGACGATCTCGACGCTCGTCGACCTCGCCAACGAGCGGCACCCGCGCGACGACGGACGGGCCTGGACGGCCGCCGACACTCTCAAGAACGTCGTGCTGGCGCTGCGGCACCTCGACGGCACGCGCGAGATGGTCGTCATCGGCCTGCCGGGCGACCGCGACGTCGACCTCAAGCGCGTCGAGGTGGCCTTCAGCCCCGCGGAGGTGGAGGCCGCGACCGAAGCGGACTTCGCCGCGAACGCCGGGCTCGTCAAGGGCTACATCGGACCGTGGTCCCCGCAGGGGCCCGTCCTCGGTGAGGAGTCGGCGACGGAGATCCGGTACTTCCTCGACCCCCGGGTCGTCGACGGCACCGAGTGGATCACCGGCGCGAACGTCGATCAGCAGCACGTCTTCGGCCTCGTCGCCGGGCGGGACTTCACCGCCGACGGCTTCGTCGAGGCGGCGGAGGTCCGCGCCGGCGACCCCGCGCCCGACGGCTCCGGACCGGTCGAGCTCGCTCGGGGCATGGAGATCGGGCACGTCTTCCAGCTCGGGCGCAAGTACGCCGAGGCGCTCGGACTGAAGGTGCTCGACGAGAACGGCAAACTCGTCACGGTGACCATGGGCTCCTACGGCATCGGGATCACGCGCATCCTCGCGATCATCGCCGAGGGCAACAACGACGAGCGCGGTCTCATCTGGCCGAAGGCCGTCGCCCCGTTCGACGTGCACGTCGTCGCAGCAGGACGCGACGCGGCGATCTTCGAGGTGGCCGAGGAACTCGTGGCCTCGCTCGAGGCCCGAGGCAAGGACGTCCTCTACGACGACCGCACCGGCAAGGTGTCCCCGGGTGTCAAGTTCGGCGACGCCGAGCTGATCGGCGTGCCCGTCGTGGTGGTCGTCGGTCGCGAGGCCACCGAGGGCTTCGTCGAGCTCTGGGACCGGGCCGCCGGCACGAAGGACCGGGTCGCGATCGCCGACCTCGCCCTCTGAGCCACGAGAGCGCAGTAGCGGTCGTCATCCGGACGGGATGACGACCGTTACTGCGCTCTCGTGCTGAGGCGGTAGCCGGCCCCGCGGACCGTCGCGATGGCGTCCTTGCCGATCTTGTTCCGGAGATACCGCACGTAGACGTCGACGACGTTCGAACCGGGATCGAAGTCGTAGCCCCAGACCCGGCTGAGGAGTTCCTCACGGCTGAGGATCTGGTCCGGGTGGCGGAAGAACTCCTCGGCGAGGGCGAACTCGCGGGTGGACAGCTCGACCGGCACCCCGTCGACGAGGACGCGTCGTTCGCGCAGCTCGAGCTCCAGATGACCGACCGACAACCGTTCCTGGACGGCGGTGGTCGACGCCGGAGCCCGCTCGGCCAGGCGCCGGCGGATCCTGGCCAGGAGCTCCTCGAACCGGAAGGGCTTCGACATGTAGTCGTTCGCTCCGCCGTCGAGGCCCGCCACGAGGTCTCGCGCGGAATCGCGGGCGGTCAGGATGATGACGGGGAGCTCGCTGCCGTCGTCGCGGAGCCGTCTGAGCACCTCGAAGCCGTCGACGCCGGGGAGTCCGATGTCGAGGACGAGCAGGTCGAAGTCGCCGCTCTCCGCCAGCTCGACGACCTGCGAGCCGTCGACCGTCACGTCCGCCGTGTGTCCGGCGGCACGCAGGCCCTTGCTCACGAAGGCGGAGATCCGCGTCTCGTCCTCGGCGACCAGGATCCGGCTCATGCGTGGTCCTCCGGCGCACTCCGCCGAGCCGAGGTGTCGACGAGGTCCGGGAAGTCGTCCTCAGGGGACGGTGCTCGCGAGCGTGACGGTTCGTCGTTCGCGGGGCGTGCAACGCCGGGTGTCGGTCCGGCCTGCATCGCCGCGGTCGTCTGTGCCTCAGCGGCATCCTGAGCAGCCTGCGCCTCTCGCAGCGCGATCGCCTGGGCCATCGCGCTGCGGGGGATCGCCGCAGTCTCGTCCGGGTCGAGGTCGAGGTCAGCGTCGGACCCCTCGTCGTCGTCCGCCACCGCGAGCGGCAGTCGGATGCTGAAGAGCGAGCCGGCCTGCTGCGTGTCCTCGACCTCGGCCCATCCGCCGTGTGCCGCGGCGATCGCCTGCACGATCGACAGGCCGAGGCCGGAGCCGGCGACACCCCGTCCACCGCTCACCCGGGTGAACCGGTCGAAGATGCGTTCGCGGAGCGCCTCCGGCACCCCGGGCCCGTCGTCGGCGACGGAGAGCACGAGCGCCGGGTCGTCCGACTCGTCGAACCGGCTCGAGATCACGATCGTCGACCCGGCCGGGGAGTACTTCGCGGCGTTGTCCGCGAGCTGCAGCCAGGCCTGGGCCAAGCGCCCGGCGTCGACGTCCGCGGTGAGTGCGGCCTGCTCGCCCAGGGTCCACTCGTGTTCGGGCGAGATCGCCGTGGCCTTCTCATGGACCGAGGCGGTGAACGCCTCGATGTCGACCGGCTCCCGGTCGAGGGTCGACGCGAGTCCGGCCGTCGAGAGCTCCGTGATGTCGGCGACGAGGGAGCTCATCCGGTCGAGTTCGTCGAGGGCGAGGTCCCGGGTGGCGGCCACCTCCGCAGGGTCGGACGGATCGAGGAGCTCGAGGTGTCCTCGCACGATGGTCAACGGCGTCTTCAGCTCGTGGCCGACGTCGTCGAGCAGCTGGCGTTGACTGGTGAAGGCCTCGTCGAGCCGGTCCAGCATGCCGTTCACGGTCGTGGTGAGCTCCGAGACGTCGTCGCGACCGACGACCGGGATCCGCTCGTCGAGGTCCGACTCGGTGATGCGGGCCGCAGCGTCCCGTAGCAGCCGGATGGGGTGGAGCAGTCCGCCCGCGAGCTGCCAGCCGACGAGGCCGAGCAGGAGCAGGCACACCACGGCGACCACGATCTCGACGGCGAGGATGCCTCGGGACTCCGCGAGTGCCGCGTGCACGTCCGTGGCGATGACGACGTGGGCCGTACTCGGGTCGCCGACGACCTGCACCGGGATGATCGCGTACCGCACGGTGCGGTCACCGGTGGCCTCACCCGTGACGACGCCGCGGGACGCGCGGGCCGTGATGGTGTCGAGCAGCTGCGGGTCGTCGTCCAGCCGGAAGGCGGACGGGGCGCTGGGCGCGACCGTCGAGCCGTCGGTGCGCACGCCGACGGCGGTCTCGTCCTCGGCGAAGATCCAGCGTCGCATCACGGCGTCGACGGCCGCGTCGCTCGTCGCCGGGGCGTCGGCGGAGTCGCCCGAACCGACCACCATGAAGGCGATGAGCTCGGCGCTGTGCTCCAGGCGGGCGTCGATGGTCGCGAGTGTCTGCTGCCGGCCGAGCGTGTAGGTGGAGACGCCCACGAGCGTCATCGCGAGCGTCGTCGCGAGCAGGATCGCGACGAGGATCCTCACCCTCGTGCTCCGCATGACGTTCCGCAGCTCGCCCAAGACCATTGGCCAATCATGTCACCCGCTCCGAGACGCGGTCGAGCCGGGGCGGCACCCCTCGAGGACGCGCGGCCGCTTCCCAGCTGGGTGGATGACGTACCCCTCGGCATCCGGTACCGTAGACAGACGGGTTCGGCAGCACGGCAGCAGCATGCCCGTCGTGCCGCTGCACGTCTTGCCGCGGCACCACCAGTTGAATAGAGGAGGCCATCGATGGACATCGATCTCGGTTTGTTGAAGTCGATCGAACGCGAGAAGGAGATCCCGTTCGAGGAGCTCGTCGTGATCATCGAGCAGGCCATCCTGAGTGCGTACCTGAAGAGCACCGAGGGTACCGACACCACCGCGCGCGGCGACGTCCCGGCGGCCCGCGTCCAGCTCGACCGCAAGACCGGCCACGTCGGGGTGTTCGTGCCCGAGTTCGACGACGAGGGTGTCCTGATCGGGGAGGCGGAGAGCACGCCGGACGACTTCGGTCGCATCGCCGCCTTCGCCGCGAAGCAGGTCATCTTCCAGCGGCTCCGCGACATCCAGGACGACGCCGTCCTCGGTGAGTTCAAGGGCCGCGAGGGCGACATCATCGCGGGCGTCATCCAGCAGGGCCCGAACCCGCGCATGATCCACGTCGACCTCGGCACCATCGAGGCGATCCTTCCGCCCGAGGAGCAGGTGGCCGGTGAGGAGTACCCGCACGGTGCACGCATCCGCGTGTACGTGACGAGCGTGACGAAGGGCCTCAAGGGTCCGCAGATCACCGTCTCGCGCACCCACCCCGGACTCGTACGGAAGCTGTTCGCGTTGGAGGTCCCGGAGATCGCGTCCGGCATCGTCGAGATCGTCTCGCTCGCACGCGAGGCCGGACACCGGACCAAGATCGCGGTGAAGGCGAACGACCCGAGCATCAACGCCAAGGGCGCCTGCATCGGTGAGCTCGGGCGTCGTGTCCGCGCGGTCACCGACGAGCTGGGCGCCGAGAAGATCGACATCGTCGACTACTCGCCCGATCTGCCGACGTTCGTCGCGAACGCGCTCTCCCCGGCCAAGGTCACGAGCTCGTACGTCATCGACCAGTCGCTCAAGGCCGTCCGGGCGCTCGTGCCGGACTACCAGCTGTCGCTCGCGATCGGCAAGGAGGGGCAGAACGCCCGTCTCGCCGCCAAGCTCACCGGCGCCAAGATCGACATCCAGCCGGACTCGATCCTCGAATCGGACTGAGCCGGATGGAACCGGTGCGGACCTGCGTCGGCTGTCGCCGTCGCGAGCCGCGCTCGGCACTGCTGCGCGTCGTCGCGGTCGAGGGGGCGCTCGTCCCCGACGCCGCGGCGCGCCTGCCGGGTCGCGGATCCTGGGTGCACCCGACGTCGGCGTGCGTCGACCAGGCGGTGCAGCGTCGGGCGTTCACGAGGGCGCTCAGATTGCATGCGGGACCCGACGCGTCGGCGGTCCAGGCCTTCGTGTCGACGGAACCGGCCGCGCCGACGGCTGAATGACGTCGTCGGGCTCGAACGACCCGCTCACGACCCGGTGGTGAGCCCGCACCCAGGGTCGGGGTGTACGATGGTGAGTGCACGCGAGAGCGCTCCGGCGCACACCGTGCTTCCCACCGCAGGTATCAGGCCCGGATCCCGGGCCTCCATCCTGCTGCCGCCCCACCCGGGTGCGGCATTCCGAGAGAACAGGCTGAACGGCTAATGGACAACTCATGAGCGGCTCGAAATGAGCACCGTCCACCACTAACGCTTGCCCCTGCCTGGGTGCAAGCTCAGACAGGAGAATTGTGGCTGCAAAACCACGTGTACACGAGATCGCATCCGAACTCGGAGTAGACAGCAAGATCGCCATGGCGAAGCTCAAGGAATTGGGCGAGTTCGTCAAGGGACCGTCTTCCAGTATCGAACCACCGGTGGCCCGCAAGCTGCGCGCCGCCCTCGAGGCCGAGGGTGCGAAGGCGTCAGCCGCCCCCGCCGCCCCGGCGAAGCGTCCGGCCACGCCCGGCGCTCCGACCCCGGGCCCAGCAGCGCCCAAGGCTCCGGCCCCCGCGGCACCCGCCCCTAAGGCTGAGGCGCCCGCTGCGCCTGCGCCGAAGCAGGCATCCCCAGGCCCGAAGGCTCCGGCCGCTCCCGCCCCCGCGGCGGAGGCACCAGCTGCCGCTGCTCCGGCGGCACCGTCCGCACCCGCGGCTCCGGCCGCCGGCGACTCGCCCTCCGGCGACGCCGCGAAGCCGGGCGGCCCCCGTCCCGGTGCTCCGCGTCCGGGGAACAACCCGTTCGCGTCCTCGCAGGGCATGGGCCAGCGCCCCACCGGCACGCCGCGTCCGGGGAACAACCCGTTCGCAGCGGCTCAGGGCATGGGTCAGCGTCCGAACCCCAGCAACATCCCGCGTCCGCAGGCTCCGCGCCCCGGCTCGCCCCGTCCGGGCGTCGGCCAGGGCCAGCGTCCCGGTGGCCCCGGTCGTCCGGGTGGCGCAGGTCGTCCCGCCGGCGGCGGCGGCTTCCGTCCCGGTGGTGCCGGTGGTGGCTTCCGTCCCGGCGGTGCCCCCGGTGGTGCACCCGCCGGTGGATTCGCCGGTCGCCCTGGTGGCGGCGGCGGTCGTGGTCGCGGACCCGGCGGTGGTACCGCAGGTGCCTTCGGTCGCGGTGGCGGCAAGAGCAAGGCACGCAAGTCGAAGCGGACGAAGAGGGCCGAATTCGAGCTGCGGGAAGCCCCGTCGCTCGGCGGCGTGAGCGTCCCCCGCGGCGATGGCAACACCATCATCCGTCTGCGTCGCGGCGCGTCCATCTCGGACTTCGCCGACAAGATCGACGCCAGCCCCGGCAACCTCGTCACCGTGCTGTTCCACCTCGGTGAGATGGCGACGGCGACGGAGTCGCTCGACGAGGCGACCTTCGACGTGCTCGGTTCCGAGCTCGGCTACAAGATCCAGATGGTCTCGCCCGAGGACGAGGACCGGGAGCTCCTCGAGGGCTTCGACATCGACCTCGACCAGGAGCTGGAGGACGAGTCCGACGAGGACCTCGCCATCCGTCCCCCCGTGGTCACCGTCATGGGTCACGTCGACCACGGTAAGACGCGCCTCCTCGACGCCATTCGCAACGCGAACGTCGTCGCCGGCGAGGCCGGCGGCATCACGCAGCACATCGGTGCGTACCAGGTCGTCGCGGAGCACGAGGGCGTCGAGCGTCCGATCACCTTCATCGACACCCCGGGTCACGAGGCGTTCACCGCCATGCGTGCTCGTGGTGCGCAGGTCACCGACATCGCGATCCTCGTGGTCGCGGCGGACGACGGCATCATGCCGCAGACGGTCGAGGCCTTGAACCACGCGCAGGCGGCCAACGTGCCGATCGTCGTCGCGGTCAACAAGGTGGACAAGCCCGATGCCAACCCGGCCAAGGTGCGCCAGCAGCTGACCGAGTACGGCCTCGTCGCCGAGGAGTACGGCGGAGACGTCATGTTCGTCGACGTCTCGGCTCGTGCCGGCACCGGCATCAAGGACCTCCTCGACGCCGTGCTGCTCACTGCGGACGCCGGTCTCGACCTGCGCGCCAACCCGAACAAGGACGCACGCGGTGTGGCCATCGAGGCCAAGCTCGACAAGGGCCGCGGTTCCGTCGCGACCGTCCTCATCCAGTCGGGTACGCTCCGCGTCGGTGACGCGATCGTCGCCGGTACGGCCTACGGCCGCGTCCGTGCGATGGTCGACGAGAACGGCGACACCGTCGCCGAGGCGGGTCCCTCGCGTCCCGTCCAGGTGCAGGGCCTCTCGAGTGTTCCTCGGGCCGGCGACACCTTCCTCGTCACCGAGGAGGACCGCACCGCGCGTCAGATCGCCGAGAAGCGTGAAGCCGCGGAGCGCAACGCCGCTCTGGCCAAGGCCCGCAAGCGCATCTCGCTCGAGGACTTCACCCGTGCACTCGAAGAGGGCAAGGTCGAGGCGCTCAACCTCATCATCAAGGGTGACGTCTCCGGTGCCGTCGAGGCACTCGAGGAGTCGCTGCTCAAGATCGACGTCGACGACAGCGTCCAGCTGCGGATCATCCACCGCGGTGTCGGTGCGGTCACCGAGTCCGACGTCAACCTCGCCACGATCGACAACGCGATCATCATCGGGTTCAACGTGCGCCCCGACCCGAAGGCCCGCGAGCGCGCGGCCCGTGAGGGTGTGGACGTCCGCTTCTACTCGGTCATCTACAACGCACTCGAGGACGTCGAGCAGAGCCTCACCGGCATGCTCAAGCCCGAGTACGAAGAGGTCCAGTCCGGTGTCGCCGAGATCCGCGAGGTGTTCCGTTCCTCCAAGTTCGGCAACATCGCGGGTGTCATCGTCCGCTCGGGAACGATCACGAGGAACGCCAAGGCGCGGGTCATCCGCGACGGCGTCGTGGTCGGCGACAGCCTGGCGATCGAATCGCTGCGTCGGTTCAAGGACGACGTCACCGAGGTGCGTACGGACTTCGAGGCCGGTATCGGTCTCGGCAAGTTCAACGACATCCAGATCGGCGACGAGATCGAGACGATCGAAATGAAGGAGAAGCCGCGCGGCTAGTCCGCCCGGCCGGTCCCCGTCGTCCTCCTCAGGGAGGGCGGCGGGGATTCCTGCTTGTATTGTGTGTGCAGCATCCGTCGGGCGGCCCTCCGCCCGGCGGTCATCAGAGGAGGACGAGATGGCAGAGAACCCCAGGGCCCGCAAGTTGGCGGACCGCATCAAGGAAGTCATCGCCAAACGGCTCGACAAGGGCATCCGCGACCCGCGGCTCGGCTTCGTGACGATCACCGACGTACAGGTGACCGGCGACCTCCAGCACGCGAACGTGTTCTACACGGTGTACGGCTCCGACGAGGAACGCGCCGACACCTCGGCCGCGCTCGAGTCCGCCAAGGGCCTGTTGCGTGCCGAGATCGGGCGCAACATCAACACCCGGCTGACCCCGAGCCTCGACTTCTTCCTGGACGCGATCCCGGAGAACGCGCAGCACATCGAAGACCTGCTGCGCGAGGCGAAGAACCGCGACACCGAGGTGGCCGGGCTTGCCGCCGGTGCCGCCTACGCCGGCGACGAGGATCCCTACGTGAAGCCGCGCGACGTCGACGCCGAGGACTAGACACCTCGCACGACCCTTCGACAGGCTCAGGGACCGGGTTGCTTCGTCCGGTCGCTGAGCCTGTCGTCGTGCGCCCTTCGACAGGCTCAGGGACCGTGAGTGGGCCCCAGGGACCGCGAATGGGGCTCGAGGACCGCGGGCGGGGCTGAGAGGCCGGTCAGTCGTGGGGGAGCGCGTATCCGCCGTCGACGCGCACCGCGAGGCGGTCGGCGACCAGTCCGGCGAGTGCGCGGTCGAACTGCTCGCCGTCGGGCCAGAGCGTCCGGAGTTCCTCGTCCGTCAGGGAGCGGTGGGTCGAGCGGAGCTCGGCCATGATGATGCCCCGGACCTGTCGGTCGCTGCCCGCGAACTGCTTCTGCTTCGTCTTGACCGGTCCGTCGTAGGCCGGGTATCCCGCTGCGCGCCAGGCGCACACCTCGCGGAGCGGACACTCCTCGCACCGAGGTGCCCGAGCGGTGCAGACCACCGCGCCGATCTCCATCATCCCGGCGTTGAAGACGGCTGCCTCCGAGCGGGACTCCGGTAGGAGCGCCTCCATCGCTGGGAGGTCCGCCTTGGCGTTCGGCGGACCGGGTTCGCCTTGGCCGCGGACGGCTCGGGCGATGACCCGTCGGGTGTTCGTGTCCACCACCGGGTGCCGGTCCCCGTAGGCGAAGACGGCGACGGCGCGGGCGGTGTAGTCGCCGATGCCGGTGAGCGCCAGGAGCTGATCCACGTCCGACGGGACGATGCCGTCGTGCCGTTCGGCGATCTGGGTGGCCGCCGCGTGAAGCCAGAGCGCTCGGCGCGGATAGCCGAGCCGGCCCCAGGCGCGGACGGCTTCTGCCGGTGGTTCGGCCGCCAGGTCGGCTGGCGTCGGCCAGCGCCCGAGCCACTCCTCGAGCCGCGGGATCACGCGGCTGACCTGCGTCTGCTGGAGCATGAACTCCGACACGAGCGTGCCCCAGGCGGGGAACCCCGGGCGTCGCCAGGGGAGGTCGCGCGCATCGGTGCGGAACCAGGCCGTCACGAGCGGGGCGAGGTCGGAGGGTTCGGGCGGCACCGCACCAGCCTACGATCCGCGCGGGTAGGCTCGGCGCCATGAAGCTCGTCACGACACCACGGATCGAGTTGCTCCGGCAGCTGCGAGACCAGTTCCAGCGGGACTACCCACGAGGCCGCACCCTCATCGCGGTGGACGGCGTCAGCGGCTCCGGCACGGCGGCGTTCGCCGACGGACTGGCCGAGGTGTTCGACGAGGCCGGACGCGCAGTGTTCCGTGCCTCGATCGACGACTTCCACCGTCCTCGCGAGGAACGGTACGCGCGGGGGCGGGACTCGGCCGAGGGCTACTGGCTCGACTCGTTCGACTATCCGCTGTTCCGCAGGGTGCTCGTCGAGCCCTTCCGCCTGGCGGGCAGCGCCGGCTTCCAACTCGTCGGGTTCGACGAGCAGCGCGACGTCGGCGCTCCCTTGCGTTGGACGACCGGCCCGCAGGACGCCGTCCTCATCGTCGACGGCGTCTTCCTGAACCGTCCCGAGCTCCGCGGCCTCTGGCATGCGTCGGTCTGGCTCGACGTCCCGATGGCGACGGCCTACGAGCGGCTGCACGAGCGCCTCGGCGTCGACGCCGACCCGACGGCGCCGTCCAACGCACGCTACGTGGGCGGGCAGGCGCTCTACCGCAAGGACGACGACCCGACCGCGCGGGCGACCGCCCTCGTGGACAACACGGACGAGCGGCACCCACGGCGGATCTTCGCCGACTTCTGCTGAGCGCCGCCGCCCAGGGGTCATCCGGCCGCCTGGCGGTGCCGACCGCCGCTGGTACCGTTGCAAGGTGGTCGAGAACAGCACAGCAGCACCCGGGTCGGCGTCCGCCCGTCCCGGTATCCTCCTCATCGACAAGCCGCAGGGACACACCTCCCACGATGCGGTCGCCCGGGTGCGACGGCTCGCCAGCACGCGCAAGGTGGGGCATGCGGGAACGCTCGACCCCATGGCCACCGGGCTGCTCGTGCTGGGTACGCGCTCGTCGACCCGTCTGCTGACCTTCATCGTCGGTCTCGACAAGGAGTACACGGCGACCATCCGCCTCGGCGAGGCGACCTCCACCGACGACGCCGAAGGTGAGGTCACCGAGCGCGCCGACCAGGCCGCAGTGGCTGCCGTGGACGACGACGCGATCATCGCCGCGATCCGTCCGCTGACGGGCGACATCGAGCAGGTGCCGAGCACGGTGAGCGCCATCAAGGTGGGCGGGAAGCGCGCCTACGCCCTGGCCCGCGAGGGGATCGAGGTGGAGCTGAAGTCCCGTGCGGTCACGGTCAGCGCGTTCGACGTGCTGGCCATCCGTCGGGATAGCGCGGCGATCGACGTCGACGTCCGGGTCGTCTGCTCCTCCGGCACCTACATCCGCGCCCTCGCCCGCGACCTGGGGGCGGCCCTCGGCGTCGGCGGCCATCTCACCGCGCTTCGCCGGACCCGGATCGGACCCTTCGACGTCACGGACGCATCGACGATCGACGACCTCGACGTTGACACGGCGCTGTTGCACCCGGCCGACGTCGCGAAGCGCCTGTTCGGTGCCCTCGAGCTCACGGAGCAGGAGGCGGTCGACCTCGGCCACGGGAAGCGGCTCGACCGCGACCTGCCGGCCGGCCACACCGGTCCGATCGCCGCCGTCGCGCCGGACGGCCGACTGGTGGGGCTCGTCGAGCGCCGTGGCGGCTCGCTCAAGTCGGTCGTGAACTTCCCGGCGGAGGAACCGGCATGATCGAGTGGTTCACCCTCGCCCAGATCGCGGTCGCGGTCGTGGCCGGGCTCCTCTGCATCGTGCTCGGGTTCGCCGGGCGCGCGCCGAACGACCTGACGATGGGGGCGACGGCACTCGTCGAGGTCCTCCTCATCGCGCAGCTGGTGGTGGCGATCGCCGCGCCCGCGTTCGGGAACACCGCCACGGGGAGTGTGCCCGAGTTCTACACCTACCTCGTCTCCGCGATGATCCTGCCGATCGCCGGCGGATTCTGGGCGCTCGTCGAACGCACCCGATGGTCGACGGTCGTCCTCGGCGTCGTCTGTCTCGCGATCGCGGTGATGCTCTACCGCATGGAGCAGATCTGGACCGTCCAGCTCGGCTGACCGTCGGCGCACCGACGGCGGTGGAGGACGACGGCACCGCAGCTCGCGTGACGGTCGTGAAGTGCCGGGGCGAGGGCCCGCGTCGCATAGAATCGTCGGGTCATGCCTCTCCCCACCACCGCTCCAGCCCGCCCACGCGTCCGTGGTGTCGGGGTCGTGCTCGTCGCCGTCTACGGCATCCTGGCGCTGGCCGCCACCGGCCGGTCCGTGGTGCAGATCACGACCAAGTTCGACGAGGCGCCCCTGGCCTATCTGCTCTCGGCCGTCGCCGCGGTGGTGTACATCCTGGCGACCGTCTCGCTCGTCGCTCCA
>Ga0157369_10006962_pt1 | contig 13042 bp, 9 predicted proteins | sample C25metaG_FD_113461 | JGI IMG/M metagenome (GOLD analysis project Ga0157369, IMG submission 113461) | Corn rhizosphere microbial communities from Kellogg Biological Station, Michigan, USA - C2-5 metaG | ecosystem: Host-associated > Plants > Roots > Rhizosphere > Soil | place: USA: Michigan...
ATTCCGAAGGGTGCGATTTCTCTCCTGGTATTGGCATTTTGTAGACGCCGTGTGGGTGGTAGTCTTTACGGTCGTATACGTGGTCGGCAGATAGTGGCACACGAATTACATCACGGCGAAGCAGGCGAACACAGCGAACAAACGCATATTGAGATGCCAGCGCCGACGTTCTGGCCCATGGTACTTGCTTTCGGAGTCGCGCTGCTGTTTGCCGGTATGGTGACGCATTGGGCAGTGAGCGCGACGGGCCTTGTGATCGCCCTGTGCGCGGCGATCGGCTGGTGGCACGATGTGATCCCCCGCGAACGGCATGAAGAGCAGCCAATCGAAGTGGGACTGAGACCGGAACCTATTTTGGTAGAGACTCGCTCGGTGGTGCGACTGCAACTCGGCGAAGGAGGTCACCGCAAGCGCATTCCGGAAAGGATACATCCTTACTCAGCCGGCTTTTGGGGCGGTCTGGCGGGGGGCGCCGCGATGGCAGGACTCGCCTGTCTCTACGGATTGATAGCGGAGCATAGCATTTGGTATCCCATCAATCTGCTGGCGGCGATGGTGATACCGGATTTGGGAAACGCTTCGCTCGAGCAACTTCGCACCTACAACGGACTGGCTTTCGTGGCGGCGTTTATCGGGCACGGTGTGATTTCGGTGCTGGTGGGTGTGGTGTACGCGGTGATGCTGCCGATGTTTCCGAAATATGCACCCTTCTGGGCAGGTATCCTGATGCCCTTGTTTTGGAGCGGCCTGGTGGCGACGACGCTCGATATCGTGAATCCGGCAATGAACGCTCGTATTAGTTGGCCATGGTTTGTGGCGTGCCAGCTTGGCTTCGGGTTGGTGGGCGGATTCGTCATCGCGCGCAGCACCAGCATCTCTACCATGCAGTCGTGGTCACTGGCCGAGCGGGCATTTCTCGAGGCGCCTCCCCGAGACGAGAAGTGATGATGCGGGCTTGTCGCAACGAAGCTGAGCCGGGCGAGGACGCGCGGCGCGGACCAGGAGGTCCGCCCCACTCAATGAGCCTCGCGCACCGCTCGGTTGTGCTGTTGGTGCTGGCGTTGTGGTTGGCGGGTTGTGAGCCGCGGGGTAAGCCGGCGGCATCGCAAAAAGAAGTGGCGGATTTTCAATCGTTGTTCCGCGACAATTGCTCCGGGTGCCATGGAGAGGACGGGCGCGGGGGGCCGGGACGCATTTTGAACGACGGCTTATACCTCGCGTTTATCCCAAAGGAGAGTTTGCGGAGTGTGATTGAGCGCGGGCGCGCGGGAACGGCCATGCCAGCTTGGGCCCGCGCCGAGGGCGGACCGTTGACGCCAGAACAGATTTCCGCCCTCGTGGATGGAATGGAACGTAATTGGGCGAAGGCGGTAAATTTGCACGGCGCCACGCTGCCGGCCTATGAATCCGGCGCCGCGACGGGAGACGAGACGCGCGGAAACAAGCTTTTTTTGCGGGATTGTTTCGCGTGTCATGCGAAGGCCGGCGTGGCGGGACCATTGACTGATCCAGCTTATCTGGCGCTGACAACGAAACAGAATTTGCGGACATCCATCGTGGTGGGACGCCCGGACCTGGGCATGCCGAATTACCGTGTGTTGAATCTCGGACGGCCTTTGAGTGAACAGGATATTGCTGATTTGGTGACGTACCTGGCGTCGGTTGGCAAGATGGGAGAAGCATCATCAAAATGAGCGCGGACAACGAACAAGGGAAAGAACCGAACCGAAGAGACTGGCTTTTTACGGCGGGTGTCGCGCTGAACGTGGCGGCAGGCGTCGCACTCGCCATTCCGCTGATCGGATTCGTGTTCTCGAGCTTCGCAGAAAAGAAAGATCCGCGCGACTGGATCTCACTCGGCGAGCTCGAAAATTTTCCAGAAAAGAGCACGCGCATCGCGACTTATCGCAACCCATATACACGGCCATGGGACGGCGAAACGGCGGATATCCCCTGCTGGGTGCGGCGAATCGATGGAAACCGGTTTCAGGTGTTCGCGATCAACTGCACGCATCTGGGCTGCCCGGTGCGGTGGTTCGAGCAGTCCGGGTTGTTCTTGTGCCCGTGCCATGGAGGAGCGTATTACGAGGACGGAACGCGAGCGGCGGGACCGCCGCCACGCGGGCTTTTCCAGTACGACCACAAAGTCGAAAAAGGGAAGTTGTGGGTGAAGGGCGGGCAGATGCCAACGCTCTCGAACCCTGTGTAAGGCAGCATGAATACAATACGCAAGGCCGCGGTTTGGCTGGATGACAGGCTGCATCTGACAGCTCTCTATGCCTCGACGGCGGGGCATGAAGTGCCCAAGAGCGCGGGGAGCTGGTTCTATGTCTTCGGCAGCGCCACGCTGCTTTGCTTCGTGATTCAAATCATCACGGGCGCGTGTCTTGCATTCGTGTACATCCCCTCGACGAACGAGGCCTGGACGAGCCTGCAGTATCTGAACCATGCGCAGTTCTGGGGCTGGTATCTGCGGGCGGTGCACAATTGGGGTTCCAATTTCATGGTAGCGATCATGACGCTGCACATGATCCAGGTGTTTTTATTTGGCGCTTACAAATATCCGCGCGAGCTCACGTGGGTGAGCGGCGTATTCCTGCTGATTTCGACGCTGGCCATGGCATTTACTGGGCAGGTCATGCGCTTCGATCAGGATGCCTATTGGGGATTGACGATCGGGGCATCAATCACGGGGCGCGTGCCGCTTATAGGAGCGCAGTTAGTACATCTGCTGCTAGCGGGGCCGATCATCGCCGGCGAGACACTTTCGCGCTTTTTCACGCTGCACGTGTTTATCATTCCGGGACTGATCATCGCCATCGTCAGCATGCATCTGCGCCTTGTGCTCACAAAGGGGATCAACGAGTATCCAAAGCCTGGGCGTCCGGTCCACCGCGGGACTTATGATGCCGAATACGCTGAGATTCTACGGAAAGAGGGCGTGCCGTTTGTGCCACACGCCATCGGCAAGGATTTGATATTTGCGGCGCTGGTGATTGTGGGGATTCTGGGCTGCGCGCTAGTGTTTGGGCCAAAGGGACCCGGAGGGCCGCCGAACCCGACACTAGTCGATACGAACCCGCGTCCGGACTTTTATTTCTTATCGATCTTCGCGGCGCTTGCGCTGCTGCCGGATTGGATGGAAGTTCTGATTCTGTTCGTGGCGCCGGCCCTGATTTTTATTTTCCTGCTGGCGCTGCCATTCATTTCGGGGACAGGCGAGAAGAGCGCCACGCAGCGACCGGTTGCGGTGCTATCGGTGGCGCTGATAATGCTCGTGATTGGAGTTCTCACCTATATGGGTGAGATATCACCTTGGTCGCCGCATATGTCGGCGTGGAGCGGCAACAGTATTCCGGCCCAATATGTAAAAGGACGAACGCCGCTCGAATTACGCGGAGCGCTGGTGTTCCAGAACAAGCAATGCCGGAACTGCCACGCGCTGGGCGGCGAGGGCGGCGAGCGCGGACCAGCCTTGGACGCGGTGGCGACACGTTTGACGAAAGACGAGATGGTGCGCCAGGTGATTCAGGGCGGCGGCAATATGCCGGCGTACGGTAAGAAGCTGAGTCCGGCGGAAGTGGAAGCGCTGGTGTCGTTCATGGCAACACTGCATCCGCCAGGCGTACCGCCCGTGCGGCCTTCCGACAAACCGCAAAACAAATTACCGCGTGACGTGGCTTCTTTGAGCCACAGGGCGCGTTAGTGCTGGATCCGTCAGCCGAGAGTGAACTGGCTGCGTGGTCGCCAGAATGGGTAGCGAGCGCGATCCTACTCGCGACAACGCTGATTTATGTACGGGGCTGGCTACGAGGCGAACGCGACCGGAAGCGGCTAGGTGCTTTCTTAGGTGGAATCACGCTGCTCGCGATCGCCATTGCATCGCCGCTGGAAGCGCTTGACGACTCGTTCCTCTCGGCACACATGACGCAGCATTTTCTGCTGATGATGGCGGCACCACCGCTGCTGCTCGCCGGGCATCCTTTTGTTCCCTTCTTGCGCGGATTGCCCAGAATGTGGGTGAGGCGCGGGCTGAAGCCGCTGTTCGCCTCGAGCCTGTTGCGGAAGATGAGCGTCTGGTTGACTGCCCCACCGGTGGCCGGCGTTTTATTTGCGGCCAGTATGATTTTCTGGCACATCCCGGCGCTGTTCGAACGGGCACTTGCATCGCCGTTTTGGCACGATATCGAACATGCCACATTCTTTTGGGGCGGAATTTTATTCTGGTGGGCGATCATAGAATCGAGACGCTGGCCACGCTGGGTCTCGATTCCCTATCTGCTATTTGGGGACCTAATCAACACGGCTGTTTCCGCTTTTTTTGTGTTTTCCGGCAGAGTGTTATATCCGAGCTATGCGGCCGCGCGCATGACCGGTTTAAGCGCGCTTGACGATCAAATCCTAGCGGGATTGATTATGTGGGTGCCCGGATCAGTGGTGTACCTTGTGCCGGCCTTCGTGATCACGATGCGAGTAGTATCCGGGACGCCGGATCGCTAGATCGACTAGCTGGCCAGGACATTCATAGCGGCGTTGCGGCCATTGATCGCAATGACGCTACCACCCGGATGTGTGCAAGCCCCGCAGAGAAAGACGCCGGGCATGGGCGTGCGGGAGCGCAAGCGGTTGCTCCACATGTACGGCGGCAAGCATTCGCCCTGAAAAATGTGGCCGCCGGTGAGCCCGACTTTCTTTTCAATGTCCGGCGGCCCAAGCGCTTCCGCATCGATCACAGCGGCGGGAATGTTGCTGCAGAAGCGGGCGAGGGCGGCGAAAGCGAGTTGCCTGGCCGCATCGCGATGGTCGTCCCAGGAGCCGGCCCGAAACTTGTAGGGCACGTATTGCGAGAAGACACTCATGATGTGCGTGCCCGCAGGGGCGACGCTTGGATCGTGAACGCTTTGGAAGTAGAGCTCGGTCCAGAGATGTTCAGGCAGGCACCCCTGACGCGCCGCAGCGTATCCTTGTATCCATTCATGCTTTGTCAATGGCGTGTTGAGCTGCCCGAAGTGATGCGGTTGAGACGAGCCGGGACGCGCATAAAAATCGGGCAGTTCACGCAACCAGACGTTGATTTTCAGAGTGCAGCCTTCGATCGGCACGGCCTCTACTTGTGAGCGCCAGGCGCTATCGGCGGAATTACCCAAGAGAGCGAGGGTAACGCGAGGGTCGGCGTTCGAGACCACGATGGGAGAATCAATCCTTTCGCCACCTTCGAGAACAACACCCTCACCCGGCAGAATTTGAGCGACCTGCATTCCGGTTTTGACAATGGCACCGGCGCGACGGGCGGCATCGGCCAGAAAGAAAGACACACGGCCCATGCCGCCTTTGACGTAACCCCAGCATCCGGGAAGGCCGCCGAGCCGGCCGGAAGCGTGGTGGAAACGAATGGAGGCTGTTCCGGGATCGAAGGGACTCGCGTTCGTCCCGATCACGCCCTGACCGAGCAGAGCGACGTGCAGGCGCTCGTCGGAAAGGTAGTGTTCGACGAATTCCGCCATGGACCAGCGGAATAGTAAATTGAGCGCTTCGGGATTGCGACCGAGACGATCTTCAATCTGCTCGCGCGTGGGCGCCTCGCCGATCCAGACATCGTGCTCGTCCGGGGGACGCAGAGCATCGCGCGTACGGCGGATCAAATCGTTCATGGCGCGCCAGCCGGTAACGTCACGCGGAGAAATGCGGCTGATCTCCGCCTCGCAAAGCGCATCGTCTTCATAAAGCTGGACGCTGGTGCCATTTTCAAAAGGGACGAAAAGACCATTGGTCGCCGGTGTCCAGCAATAACCGAGCGATGGAAGGTCGAGTTCTTCAATGACGAGCGGATGGAGCAGGCCGGCCAGATAGGCGCAGGGCGACATATGGACGCCAGGCCAAGGCTCTTCCATAGTGCAAGCGCCGCCAACGCGGTCGCGGCTTTCGAGCACGAGGACACGCTTCCCGGCGCGGGCAAGATAAGCAGCGCAAGTGAGCCCGTTGTGTCCTGCGCCCACGATGAGCGCATCCCACTTCATCGGGCGCCGCCGGCTCTGGCGGAGATTCGCCGGGTACCATTTTTGGATGGATCTTCCGCATCAAGCTCGATGTATTCGATACAGGTTTGAATATTAGAGTGCCGCGCGCCGCTGTGCCAGGGCAGGTCGAGGAGTTCGACGGAACTTAGTCCATTAAGCGGAATGCAACGCCAATTGTTGGCTGAGTCCCCGGGACGTAGCCCCCGCGAGCTTTGGCCGCCGAATTGATAACAAAGAACCTGCCAGCGGCCAGCTTTATTGCGCCCAAGGACATGCGGGCAAAGCATACGGCGATGGTCTTTGTAGATGGCTTCAACGGGCGATTTGCGGAGCATAGCGTCCGCAATCAAATCGTGGATGGCCTCGAGTGAATCAGGCAGCGGCATAGTTCTCGCTTTGCCCATTTTCCGCTATCCGTCTGGCCCGTTTCACACCACCGCGCGCCAGGCAGTCACAACCAGCCCGATTACGATCGCCCAAAGCGCGGTACCGAGTAGCATGGCAATGCCGACACCCCGTATCGCCGCCAACTCTTCTGTTTTTCCGAACATGGTTTCATCTAAGACCTTCGAGATTGTCCGTCAAAGTTTTCGCCCAACCTTATCTTGTAAGTGAAGGTAGTTAAGAAAGTAGCTAGCGCAAGTGTCAGGACGATTGCTTTGGATCGAATGACAGAGTGCTGTTTTACAGAAGATTTACAACGACTGGACAATTTCGCCGCGACTCGCGGCGCATCCTGAGAATCTCCGATGGAAGTACTGATTGGATAGTAGATTGCTCTGCCACCGAAGAAAATGAGGCTACAGGTTGAGGAGGTCTTTCATGAGATAGCGGATCTATCAGCCGAAGCACGCGCAGACTATTTCGATAACCACGGTGTCGATTGCTTGACGCGCGAAGAAGTAGAGGCGCTGGTAGCTTTCGACGTTCGGTCCAGTGTTTCGCTCAAGCAGGAAATCGGTTTGGCTGCGCAGCGGACGATCGAACAGGTTGAGCCGAAAGGCCTGCACTGCGGGCCATACCGATTGGGAGATCTGGTAGGCCGCGGCGGCATGGGAACCGTTTATCTCGCCGAGCGCGTCGATGGTGAAATAACGCACACCGTGGCGGTGAAGCTGCTCCGGCCAGGAGCGGACGACCCACAGCTACGTGAGCGCTTTCTGGCGGAACGGCAGATCCTCGCAACTCTCTCTCATCCGAATATCGCGAGGCTATTGGACGCGGGTCATCGTGAGGATGGCCAACCATATTTGGTAATGGAGTACGTCGAAGGGAAACCAATCGACCTCTATGCGACCGGGCTCGAGATCCGGCAAAGGGTCGGGCTTTTTCTCAAAGTGTCTGCGGCCGTCGCGTACCTGCACCGCAATCTGGTAGTACACCGCGATCTGAAGCCCCAGAACATTCTGGTCACCCAGGAAGGCGAACCCAAGCTGCTCGATTTTGGTATCGCCAAGATGCTCGATCTGACCACCGACTCCACGGTAACAGGCATGCGCATCCTGACGCCCGACTACGCGAGCCCGGAACAAGTGGCGGGCAGTCCGGTGAGCACGGCAACGGATGTCTACTCACTCGGCGCGGTGCTGTACAAACTATTGACCGGCGTGTCGCCGCACCAGTTTGAAGGCGATTCGGCGGGAGCCATCGTGTTGGCTATCTCGAAAGGATCGATCGCGCCGCCGTCCAAACTGTCGCCAAATTTGAAGGGCGATCTGGAAATGATTTTGATGAAGGCGCTGCGCACCGAACCACAAGAACGCTACGGCACAGTCGACCAATTTGCCGAGGATCTTCAGAACTATTTGGAATCGCGCCCGATTCGCGCGCGCAAAGGCGACGCCTGGTACCGGGCCCGCAAGTTCTTGCGCCGTTATTGGCTACCGTTCGGGGCGGCGACGCTTGCGGTTGCGGGTCTCGCCGGGGGCGCCCTGGTGGCAAATCATCAACGCGCCATTGCGCAGCTTCGCTTTGGAGAGGTTCGGCAGCTGGCGAACGTTTTCCTATTCGATTTTGAGCGCTCGATACGCGATGTGCCAGGAACTCTCGATGCGCGGAATCTGGTGGCATCGACGGGCCAGCGTTATCTCAAGCGGCTGGCTGAAGAGTCGCGATATGATCCAGCGCTTCAACGCGAAATTGCCGATGGCTACGAGCGTCTGGCGGAGATTCAGGATTCCATTCAGTCCGGTGGAGGGAAATCTCCGGGCGTCACCGACAGTCTGCTCCAGGCGCTCGAAATCCATCGGAGCTTGGGCGACGACCGCTCGGAGACCGCCACGCTTCGGAGGAAATACATCGAACTGGCATCGCTTCTGGGCTACAGATATCAGGACGAGCACAACGCGAGAGAGGCTGCGCGATGGGCGAATGAGGCGATGGCCCTGGGCGAAAGATGGATCGCGGCTGAACCGCGGAATAGGGAAGCGCTCATGGCGGCGACAACGGCTTTTATGCGGGGTGCCACGACTCAAGAGGTGGGCGGCCAGACCGCTGCCGCGCTACGCAGTCTCGAAAAGGCGACCGCTTTGGGCGAACAAGCTATCGCCGCCGCACCGGACGACGAAACGACTCGCTTGGTCACAGGGGATTCGCACAGGATCTACAGCGAGCTTCTGGAATCGGTAAAGCGTTATTCCGACGCGCTGGTCCACGGCCAGCGTTCTTTGCAATTGATAGAACCTTTGTGGGCGCGACGACCCGAGGATCCGGTATTGCGATTGAAGCTGGAAGGCGCCAACAGCGCCGTCGGCATGGCGGAGCATCATCTGGGCGAACGCGAGCCGAAACATCTCGATGTAGCGCTTTCCTATCTGCGCCGCTCGTATGAACTGGCCGACGAAGCCATGCAGGCGGATTCGCGGAACGTGCGCAACAAGAGTCGGTTCGTAGCCTACTGCTCCCGGTATTGCAGCTTGCTGGTAACGATGGCGAGGTTTGATGCCGCTACGGAGCTATACGCGAAAGCTGCCGGCGTAACACGGCAGTTAATAGTGCTCGACCCGAAAAACCGGCGCAGCTGGTATTTGCTGGGCACAATCCAGATGGATTTGGGATGGATGTACTTCAAGAGCCACCATTACGTAAGAGCCCGGGACGCATTTCTGGCCGCAAATGACGGCTTCGTGCGCGGACTGGCGATGGATCCGACGGACACCGTCATGCTGGAGTGCCGCGCCGCGCAGTTTGAGGGGCTGGCTCGCGTGGCTTGGATCTCCGGGGACGCGCGCGAAGCGCGCGAAAGGATGGCACAGTGCCTGGACGTGATGCGCGGCATGGTCAGGCGGGATGCATTCGTCAAGACTTACATCTTCGACTATGCCGGCAAGCTCCAGTTTGCGCGGGAAATTGGCTTGAAGACGACGGATCTGGATTGATGCGGAAAAAATTTGAGCCGATCCGGCCGTCGATTACGCGGATTTGTCAGGCAGGTATATCCATGGAGATTACAAAGTTATTGCAACGGCTGGAGACGGGCGAGCCAGATGTAATGCACGATGTGATACCGCTCGTCTATCCGGAGCTGAAAAAATTGGCAAGGGCACATTTGCGGCGCGAAGCAAGAGCCGGACAGCTTGAGACCACAGCATTGGTGCATGAAGCCTTTCTGAAACTGGCGGGAGGCCGACACCCTATCTACGAAAATCGCGCGCATTTCTATGGAATTGCTTCCAGGCTGATGCGGCAAGTGCTGATCGATACGGCCCGCGCGAGGACCGCCGCGAAACGCGGCGCGGCACAAGAGATTCCACTCTCCGATTTGCCCGACATAGGACCGCGGCCGGACCGCTCTTTGCTGGCTATCGACGACGCGTTACAGCGCCTCGAGAAGGCCGACCCCCTCAAAGGGCAACTCATTGAGATGCGGTATTTCGGCGGGATGACCGCGGAGGAGTCTTCCACGGCGCTGTCTAAGCCGGTAAATATGGTGCGGCGGGAACTGCGCCTGGCACAAGCCTGGCTGCGCAAAGAGATGGCGGGGACCATGTCCAATCGAGAACCCCAAGCCATTCCTGCGTATAGCTGATACGTTAGTAATACTCGACGCACTGTTGTCTTTAGGAGAACAAACGGATGAAGGTGTGTTTACAAATAGCTCTGCTGGCCGGTCTTTCAGCGGCTCTGCTGTCGGCGGATGCGACCTACACGCAAGTGACGAAGTTCACTGGCGGTACGGCCGTGGATATGGCCAAGAAAATGGCCAACATGCCCATGATCGGGCGCATGGGCGGCGGAGCTATGAAGAATGCCTTTGAGGACCAGCATTACGACGTTTACGTCAAGGGAAATAAGATGGCGCGGCTGGGCGGCATGATTTCGACGATTTACGATCTCGACGCAGGTACCGTCACGACCATCAACAACACCAAACAGACTTACACTACGATGACATTTGACGAAATGCGCGAGCAGATAGAACAGATGCAGCAACGCATGAACCGGAGGCGCGGCGGCAGTGGGGATCTGCAGTTCGATGTGAAGGTTGAAAAGACAGGGCAGACGCGCACGATCGATGGGCAGAGTGCGAAAGAGACGCTGATCACCCTGACCGCCAAGGGGGGAGACGGCCAGAGCGCGAACGGGCAGATGGTGGTAAAAACGCACGCGTGGCTGGTGCCGCTCTCGGCTGCCACGCGCGAACTGGCAGATTTCACGCGCAGGTTGGGGGAGAAATTCGCCTATGCTTACGGCAGTTCACCGATGATGGGCGCGGCGGCCGGCGGACTAGGTGCGGCTATGAAAGAGGCGTTTAGCCAAGACGGTTATCCGGTGGAGACCGATGTAGAGGTCACTGGATTGACGGCGCCAATGGGGGGAGGCGATCCCAGCGCACCGTTTATGCAGATGGAAACGCTCAGCTCGAACTTTGCCACCGGCGCAGTGGACGCCGCAAAGTTCACCGTGCCTGCGGAGTACAAAGAAGAAAAACGCCGGCACTAGGCCGGCGTTCGGTGCTGTTGTTTATTCCATTTCGCGAGGACGCTTTTTGCGATTGCGTTTGCGCGCCAAAGCTTCCTTGGTGCGCCGCTTTTCCCCTGGCTTCAGATAGAAGGAGTGACGCTTGATTTCTTTAACGATGTCTTCCTGCTGCACTTTTCTTTTGAAGCGCCGCAGGGCGCTTTCGAGCGTCTCGCCATCTTGCAGATGGACTTCCGCCAATCAATTCACCACCTTCCAATGTTGAACTTCCATTGTAGCGTGCCTTGCTACAGTGAAGATTCTTCATGGAAATTGTCAAAATAACTGGCAGAGAGATTTTAGATTCGCGCGGAAATCCGACGGTGGAAGCCGATGTTCACCTCGCGGACGGCACGATTGGCCGTGCGGCAGTGCCGTCGGGCGCCTCGACAGGCGAGCACGAAGCGGTGGAACTGCGGGATAACGATAAGAGCAGATACCTGGGCAAAGGGACGCTCCAGGCCGCCGACAACATTACGAAAAAGATAGCGCCAGCCTTGGCCTCGCTCGACGCGGCCAATCAAACGTTGATTGACCGCACCATGCTCGACCTTGATGGCACGCCGAACAAAGGAAAGCTGGGCGCGAACGCGATTCTTGCGGTCTCGATGGCCACGGCGCGGGCTTCGGCGCAGTCGGAGCTGACGCCGCTCTATCGCTACCTCGGCGGAGTGAATGCACGGGTGCTGCCGGTGCCGATGATGAACGTGATCAACGGCGGCGCGCATGCGGATAATTCGGTCGATCTGCAGGAGTTCATGATAGTGCCCGTGGGGGCGAAGCGCTTTGCCGAAGGGCTGCGGATGGGCACGGAGACATTCCACAATCTGAAAGCGGTCCTTAAAAAACGCGGCTATTCGACGGCAGTCGGGGATGAAGGGGGCTTTGCGCCCAATCTGAAATCCAACGAAGAGGCGCTCGAAGTTCTGATGGAGGCGATCGGCAAGGCAGGCTATAAAGCCGGCGAGCAGATCGCGATTGCGCTCGATCCGGCGACCAGCGAGTTCTACGACAAAGACAAGAAAAAATACGTCTTCAAGAAATCGGACAAGAGTGAGAAGACACCGGACCAGATGGTGGAGTTCTGGTCGAAATGGGCGGCGCAATATCCGATCATCTCGATAGAAGATGGTATGGCCGAAGACGATTGGGACGGCTGGAAGCATCTGACAGATGTCTTAGGAGAGAAGGTGCAACTGGTCGGGGACGATCTGTTCGTAACTAACTCGGAGCGCCTGCAGCGAGGTATCGATCAGGGTGTTGGCAATTCGATCCTTGTAAAGGTGAATCAGATAGGATCGCTTACCGAGACGCTCGAGGCGATGCGGCTGGCGGCTAGCGCAAACTACACGGCGGTGGTTTCCCATCGTTCCGGTGAAACGGAAGATGCCTTTATTGCCGATCTCGCCGTAGCAACCAACGCCGGCCAGATCAAGACCGGATCGGCAAGCCGCACGGATCGAATCGCAAAATACAACCAACTCCTACGCATCGAAGAAGAACTCGGGGCCTCCGCTATTTATCCCGGCAAGCGGGCGTTCCGGCAATAGCGCATGGCGAAATCGAAACCGCTGGTACTGACAATCCTCGATGGGTGGGGGTACTCTCCGGCAATCGACGGCAATGCGATCGCACTCGCGAAGAAGCCTACTTACGATCACTTACTGGCGACTTACCCGAACACCTTGATCCATACTTCCGGCCCTTCGGTCGGGTTGCCGGAAGGGCAGATGGGCAACAGCGAGGTCGGTCACATGAACATGGGCGCCGGCCGCGTGGTTTTTATGGATGTCACGCGACTCGATCTGATGATCTCCTCGGGCGAGTTCTTTCAGAATGCGGCGCTGCTCGATCTGATGAAGAAGGCGGCCGGCCACAGGCTTCACCTGCTAGGCCTCGCGAGCGATGGAGGAGTGCACGCGCAGTTGACGCACTTGTACGCGCTGCTCGAAATGGCCAAGACGCACGGCTTGCACGACGTGTGTGTTCACTGCTTTATGGATGGCCGCGATACGCCACCGGAGAGCGGCGTCGGATATATCGAGCAGATCGAGAAGAAGATGCGG
>Ga0157369_10006964_pt1 | contig 13039 bp, 11 predicted proteins | sample C25metaG_FD_113461 | JGI IMG/M metagenome (GOLD analysis project Ga0157369, IMG submission 113461) | Corn rhizosphere microbial communities from Kellogg Biological Station, Michigan, USA - C2-5 metaG | ecosystem: Host-associated > Plants > Roots > Rhizosphere > Soil | place: USA: Michigan...
CAAGCAGCTGTCCCGCGGCCGGCTATCGGCCGACGCGGCCAACCGGCAGAAGGCACTGATCACCGGGGCCGTGTCCAAAGAAGGGTTCGCCGACGCCGACTTCGTCATCGAAGCGGTCTTCGAGGAGCTCGCGGTCAAGCGGCAGGTGTTCGCCGAGGTCGAGGCGGTCGTGCCGGACACTTGCGTGCTCGCCACCAACACCTCCTCGCTTTCGGTCACCGCGATGGCCTCCGGCCTGGCGCACCCGGAGCGGGTCGTCGGCTTCCACTTCTTCAACCCGGTCGCGGTGCTGCCGCTGGTCGAGGTGGTCCGCGGCGCGTCGACCGGCGACGCCGCGGTGGCGACCGCGCTCGCCGTCGGCAGGGAGCTCAAGAAGAACTGCGTGATCGTCGCGGACCGTCCCGCGTTCGTGGTGAACCGGGTGCTCACCCGGTTCCTCGGCGAGATCACCCGCGCGGTCGACGAGGGCACCCCGTTCGAGGTCGCCGAGCACGCCGCCGACCCCCTCGGCCTGCCGATGACCCCGTTCCTGCTGCTGCAGCTCGTCGGGCCGAAGATCGCGCTGCACGTCGCGGAGACCCTGCACGCGGCGTTCGGCGACCGGTTCGCCGTCTCGCCGAAGCTGCGCGCGCTCGCGGAGTCCGGCAAGTCCTCGGTCTACCGGCCCGACTTCTCGGTCGACCCCGGGGTCATCGAGCTGCTCAGCGGCGGCGACCGCCCGTCCACCGGGCCGGAGGTCCTCGCGCGCGCCCTCGAGGGCCTCGCGCAGGAGATCAAGATCATGCTCGACGAGGGCGTGGTCGCCGCGCCCGAGGACATCGACCTGTGCATGATCCTGGGCGCCGGGTGGCCGTTCCACCTGGGCGGCATCACCCCCTACCTGGACCGGACCGGAATCGCCGCGAAGGTGAATGGAGCGGCGTTCCGCGGGTAGCGGTGTGTTCGCCGGGACGCCCCCCGAACCCGGCATCGCGACGGCCCGCGTCCGGCCGAGGACTTGTCCTCACCGGGCGCGGGCCGCCCCATTTGCTCCGGCCGCCGTAGGATCTCGGGTGTAACTCGCAATCGATTGCGACACGTTTTGCGATCGTGCGATGATTCGAGCGTGTCTAGGTGTAAATACCTACAATACGTAGATGTTTCATCCCGGGGCGCCCGCTGACCGCGATAGCAAGGCGCTAGATGATCTCGCTGCGCGAGAACGCGGTCGCGCTCCGGAAACGGGCAGGGGGTAGCCGGCGGTGTCCGAGGACTGGCTGAAGGCAGTGTCCCGCCCGCTGCGGGCCGCCCAGGTCGACCCCACCGTGCCGAACGTGGCGCGCGTCTGGAACTACCTGGTCGGCGGCCGCGACAACTTCGAAGCCGACCGGCAGGCGGCTAGGCAACTGATCGCCGCCGCTCCCGTGATGGCCGAGGCAGCGGCCGCGTCGCGGGCGTTCCTCCGCCGGGCGGTCACCTTCCTGGCGGCCGAGGCGGGGATCAGGCAGTTCCTCGATATCGGCACGGGCATGCCGACGGCGGGCAACACCCATGAGGTGGCCCAGGCGATAGACCCGTCCTGCCGCATTGTCTACGTCGACAACGACCCCGTCGTGCTGTCGCACGCGCGGGCCGGGCTCCGCTCCTCCGAAGCGGGCGCGACCAGCTACCTCGACGCCGACGTGCGCGACACCCGGGCCGTGATCGCCGGCGCGAGCGAGACGCTCGACTTGGCGAAGCCGGTCGGCGTCATCATGATCGACATCCTGAATTTCCTTGAGGACGCGGCCGACGTGCTGGCCCGGCTGGCCGCGGCGGTGCCCGCGGGCAGCTACCTGGCCATCATGCAGCCGTCGCGGGACGATCGGCTGACCGTGGCCGCGCGCCGGTGGAACCAGCTGGCGGCGACCCCGGTCTTCCTGCGCGACCGCGCCACGGTCGCGCGCTGGCTCGCCGGCCTCGAGCTCGTCGACCCGGGCATCGTCGAGCTGCACCGGTGGCGGCCGGATCCGGGGGACGCGGACTATCCGGAGGGTATGCCGCTCCTGGGTGCGGTGGCCCAAAAGGCCTGACGCATAATGAAGGTTCCCAGACAATGACAACGTGACCAGGGGACCTGCGGATGAGCGATGATGGCGGTCGCGACGCGCCGCGCCGCGGCAAGCCGAGCCTGATCGACGTCACCGTTCCGAACGCGGCCCGGGCGGCCGACTACCTGTACGGCGGGAAGGACAACTTCGCGGCCGACCGGAAGGCGGCCCGCGCGGTCGCCGCCGCCGTCCCCGCGGTCGAGCGGATCCCGGCGGAAGCCCGCGCCTTCCGGCATCGCGTGATCAGGTACCTGGTCGCGGAGGCGGGCATCACGCAGTTCCTTGACATCGGCACCGGCCTGGTCCCGTCGGGCGCCACTCACGAGTTCGCGCAGTCGATCAATCCCCGGTCCCGGATCGTGTACACCGAGAGCGACCCGATGGCGTTCTCCCACGCGCTGGCGCTGACCAGGTCCGCCGGGGGCGGGGCGGTCAGCTGCGTCGACGGCGACATCGCCGACGTGGACGCGATCGTCGCGAGCGCCCTCCCGGCCCTGGACCTGAGCCAGCCGGTCGCGGTCCTGCTGCTGTCCACCCTGGCGCACGTGCCGACCACGATCGCCGCCGCCAGGGCCGTGACATCGCTGATGGCCGCCGTCCCCTCCGGCAGTCACGTGGTGATCTACCACCTGGCGAACGACCTGGACCCCTCGATGCCCGCCGCGGCGCGGCACTGGAACAAGACAACGCCGAAGCCGATCACGCTGCGCTCGCGCGCCGACATCCTCTCGCTTGTCTCCGGCCTTGAGCTGGTCCCGCCGGGCGTGGTCCCCGTGACCGCGTGGCGCCCCGGCCTCGCCGCGCCAAAGCCTGCCGCCGCCCACGCGACACAGCCGGTCCCCGTGCACGGCGTCGTCGCCCGCAAGACCTGAGGCTAGGCGGCGGGCACCAGGTTCGCCAGTCCCGCCCGGTCACCCGCGGCGCGGATCAGCACCGCCGCCCAGGTGCGGAACGGGCGCCAGTTCTCCGCGATGCCGGCCAGTTCCTCGGTGCTCACGGGCGCCGGCCCGGTGCCGTAGAAGTGGGCGACGTAGCTGGCCAGCCGGGGCTCGCCGAACGTCAGCACGTCGGACACGCCGGTAGCGCGCAGCAGGATGAGCATGGCGTACATGGGACCGATCCCCGGCAGCCGCCGCAGGTCGCGCAGCGCTTCTCGCGGGTCCATCGCCGCCAGCCGGGCCGGGTCGAGTTGGCCGTCGAGCGCGGCCCGCGCCACGGCGTGCAGCCACGCCACCCGCTCCTGGCCCATCCCCGGCAGCGACTCCGCCGCGAGCAGGTCGGCGGGCAGCGGAAACGCGGGGACCTGCTCGCCCGCGACGTCGGGCAGCGCGCCGACCGCCGCGCAGATCCGCGTCCTGACCGAGGTGGCCTGCGTCCGGTACCGGCGGGCGCTGATGATCGACCAGGCCGCCGCCTCGTACGGCGAGTGGAACAGGACTGGCCGCAGCCAGCCGTGCTCCCGCTGCAGCCCGCCGAGCACCGGGTCGCGTTCCCCGGCCGCGAGCCACCCGGCCGCCGGCCGGTCGAGCGACAGGATGCGGCGCACCTGGCCGAGGACCGGGTCGGCGTCCGCCGCGGAATCGACGGCCGCGGTGATCGTCCCGTCCGATCGCTGGGCGAGGTGGACGCGCGCGTGATGGCGCATGTCGTCGGTGACGAACGCCAGGCGCATCTCGTCCGCGCCGGCCTCCGCCCGTCCGGCGCGGGGCCGCCCGGTAGTGGGCCCGAACCCGAAGGCCGCCGCCGCACGGAGCGAGAAAGGCGTGTCTGGCTGAAGCTGTCCTGTAATCGTCATGTCACAGATATAGCCCCAAGGTCTGACATTCCACGCGCCGGTGCTTCGGGTGAACCAGTGCCTCACCTGCATCTTCTTGATCATGATGTCCGGTGGTGCAGAGAACCATAGGGCGAGAGGACGGATGGCGACGGGGCAACCTTGAGTCCCGCGCCGTTGACACCGGGCCGTGCGGGCGAGAACGATTCCCGTGTGGAAAGGAGCCCTTCAATGGCGCAGGTCCAGACGGCGCGCGGCCCGGTCGAGGCCGCGGGCCTCGGCCGGGTCCTCATGCACGAGCACGTCTTCGTGCTTACCGCCGAAGTGCAGCAGAACTACCCCGAGGAATGGGGCGACGAGGACGAGCGCATCGCCGACGCCGTCCGCCGCCTGCGCGAGCTGCCGGCCAACGGCATCTCCACGATCGTCGACGTCACCGCGATCGGCCAGGGCCGGGACATCGCCCGGATCAAGCGGATCGCCGAGCAGGTCCCCGAGCTCAACATCGTCGTCGCCACCGGCGTCTACACCTTCGACGCGGTGCCGCTGTTCTTCTGGCGGCGGCCGCCCGCGGCGATGACCGACTTCTTCGTCCGCGACATCACCGAGGGCGTCACCGACACCGGGGTCAAGGCCGGCATGCTCAAGTGCGCGGTGGACACCAAGGGGCTGACCGAAGGCGTCGAGCAGGTGCTGCGCGCCGTGTGCCGGGCCCACGTCGCGACCGGCGGCACGCCCATCACCATCCACACCCACGCGGCCGGCCAGCACGGCCCCGCGATCCTCGAGGTGCTGAAGCAGGAAGGCGTCGACCTGAACCGGGTCGTGCTCGGCCACTCGGGCGACGCGGTGCGCGCCCCCGACTACCTGGCGGCGATGGCGGACAGCGGCCTCACCCTGGGCATGGACCGCTTCGGCATCGACCACTTCGCCACGTTCCAGGACCGTTCCGACCTCGTGGCCGAGATGTGCCGCCGCGGTTACGCCAACCGGATGGTGCTCGCGCACGACACGTGCTGCTACATCGACTGGTTCGGCCCCGGCACGCTCGACGACCTCAAGAACTGGCACTACCTGCACGTCAGCCAGGACGTCCTGCCGTACCTGCGCGAACACGGCGTCCCCGAGTCCGACATCGACCAGATGCTGACCGCGAACCCGGCCCGCATCCTCGCGGGCTAACAGCCGCTCTGTCCGGGTTTCTTCCAGGCAACGGACTCATTAGGGCGCCACGGACGAGTCGGCCGGCCGCTGTGATTCGCAGTGGCCGGGCCGCTGCCCGGCCACCTTATGACCGTGGTTTTGTGCGCAGATTCGCTACAGCGAGCAGCGTCAGTGCGTCTCGCCGAGCAGGTGCCCCGCGACGCGGGTGAGGTGCGTCCGCATCCCCTCCACGGCGGCGTCCGTATCGCGTCCCCGGAGGGCGGCGACGATCGTCCGGTGGTCTTCCTGGTAGGACTCCCGCCGTTGACGGGTCGCGCTGCGGCGCTTGAGGTCACCCCACACCTGTCCGTGCCGCGCCGATTCCACGACGCCGTAGAGCGCTTCAAGCAGTGGGCTGTGCGCGGCAGCGATGATGCACCGGTGCAAGGCCAGGTCCCAGGTCTCGAACTCCTCGTAGCTGGCAGCCTGGTCACCTCCCGCGAGGCAGCGCTCCATCTCCGTGAAGTCCCTGGCCGTCGCCCACAACACGACGAGCGGCAGCGCCTGCGGTTCGATGAGGCGACGGACCGTCATGACGTCGGCCGGGGCGAAGTCCGGGACCGCGAGGCGGCCTTGCGGGCCGACCCGCCCGCCCGCGCCCCGCTGGTGACCGTCGGCCTCGTCCGCGCCAGGCTGGCCGCGGCGTGCTGCGGCCAGGGCGTCGGCTGCCGCGTCACGCAGGAACGTGCCCCGGCCGACCTCACGGGAGATCAGGCCGTCCGCCTCGAGGGCCGCGAGCGCGAGCCTGATCCCGCTGCGGGTAACGCGCAGGTCGGCGGCGAGCCGACGCTCGGTGGGCAGCTGGGAGCCCGGTCCCAGCCCCTCCCGCCCGCATTCGGCCAGAATCAGCTCCGCGAGCTCACGTCCCCGCTTCGCGGGTACGGCCGGCGTGGTCCCCATCACTGTCAGCTCACCATCCACCCTGCTTGGTGCAGGTTATCGCACGCCGCGCCGGTTTGCCTCCCGGCCGCCGCGCTTCAATCGGCAACCAATCGTACCAATAATGGTCGGGTTGTAATGTCCACTGAACCATTTCTGAACGATTGACCTATTGACCAGCCAATGCAGCCGATCTAATCTCCAACCAATCTGGTGATTTTAACCAATCAGATACAAGTGGCACCCAATTGCGGTGCCGGGCACAGGAGGCGGCCAGGTGCGGCTCGCAACCATACTCACTCAGGCAGGCCCGCGGCTGCATGTACGAGGCCGATCCGGATACGTCGACGTCGCCGCGGAGACCGGCAAACCGGATTTCGCTGCGCTGACCGCGGTCCTCGAAGCGGGCCCGGCGGGCATGGACGCGGTCCGGGCCGTCGCCGGCCGGGACGGCCGCGAGTACGGCCCGGAGGACCTCGGGCCGGCGGTGCCGGCCCCGGCGCGGATCCTCTGCCTCGGCGTGAACTATTCCGAGCACGCGATCGAGGGCGGCCGTGAGGTGCCGACCTGGCCGGAGGCATTCGTACGAGGCCGGGACAGCGTGCTCGGCCCGTACGCAGACCTGGTCAAGCCCGCGCTCACCGGGCGGTTCGACTTCGAGGGCGAACTCGGCATCGTCATCGGCGCCGGCGGCCGGTACATCCCGGCGGACAAGGCTATGGACGCCATCGCCGGGTTCGTGGTGCTCAACGACGCCAGCGCGCGGGAGTGGCAGCGGGCTGGCACCCAGTGGACCGCGGGCAAGAACTTCGAGGGCAGCATGCCGATCGGCCCCGAGGTGGTCACCACCGACGAGGCGGACATGACCGACGCGCAGCTCAGTACCGTCCTCAACGGCCAGGTTATGCAGTCGGCCCGCACCTCGCAGATGATCGTCGACATCCAGAGCGCCGTCGAGTTCTTCTCCTCCTTCACCCGCCTGGCCCCTGGCGACGTCATCGCCACCGGCACGCCCGGCGGGGTCGGCTTCGCGCGCCGGCCCCCGGTCTGGCTTACCCCAGGCGACGTCGTCGAGGTCACCATCGAGGGCCTCGGCACCATCCGCAACCGTGTGGTCGCCGAGCCAGGCGACCGGACCGACTGGCGATGGCACCCCGCCGTCACCACCAAGCCCGGGTTCTGAGCGTCCTGCCCGGCGCGGCTCACCCTGGCCCACCACCTCAGCACGCATCCGTGGAGGGACAATGAAGTTCACTAGCCTTGCGACCGGACGTAGACGGCGCGCCCGGATTCTCGCCGCAGCCATCCCCGCCGTGACACTCGCCGCGCTGACCGCGTGCAGCTCCTCGGCCAGCAGCACGAGCGCTCCCGCCGCCGGTTCAGCGGCCGGCGGCACCGCGGCTGCCGCCAGCGGCGCGGCCAGTTCGGTAAGCCAGCCGACCGGGTCCCCGCTCACCGTCGCCGACGTCGCGCCCTTCAGCGGCCCCGACGCCTCGCTCGGCCCCACCTACCTGGCCTCCTGCTACGGCGCGACCTCGGCCATTAACGCCGCGGGCGGCGTGAACGGGCACCCACTGACCTGCAAGAGCGTGGACACCCGGGGCGACCCTGCCGACGCCGTGCCGGCGGTCAACCAGATGTTCGCCTCGACCTCGAACCTGGCGCTGGTCATCGGCTGCACGTCGGACGAGGCGGCCGCGGTGGCGCCGATCATCAACGCGCACAAGATGACGATGTTCTGCATGACCGGGCAGTCGGAGTTCGACAGCGTGAAGTTCCCGTACTTCTACCGTCTGGTACCGCCTGACCTGGAGGAGTCCTACGCCATGGTCGCCATCGCGCAGCAACTCCACTACAAGAAGATCGCCCTCGCCTTCGGCAACGACATCGGCTCGCAGACCTTCATCCAGCCCGCCATCTCGGCGCTGAAGAAGGCCGGGATGACCCTCACCACCAACCAGGCACTCGACCTAACCGCCACGACGTTCCGTACCGAGGCAGAAGCGATCGTCCAGTCCCACCCGGACGCGATCATGACCGAGGCACTCGGATCCGCGGACCCGACCCTGTTCTCGGAGATCGCGCAGCTCAACGGCGGCAAGATGATCCCCGTCATCGGGACGTCCGCGGCCATTTCGCCCGCGTTCTTCAAGGGTGCCGCGGCGGCGGTCGGCGCGAGCGCGTTCGCGTCCGTCTTCCACGCCGACAACCTGGTGACCGAGACCAGCGGCCCAGCGTTCAAGGCGTTCTCCGCCGCGCTCCTCTCCCAGCAGGGCAAGGTTCCCGGCGCCACCGGCAACTTCACCACTTATCTGAGCGCGCCCGGCGGGGTGCACCTGTATGACGGGATCAATCTGGCCGCGCTCGCGATGATCATGTCCAAGTCCACCGACCCCAGCGTGTACGGGGCTGACATGGTCACGATCGGCAACGGCGCGCCTGGCGCGACGGTCTGCTACTCCTTCGCCGCCTGCGCCCCCATGGTCAGCGCGGGCAAGGCGATCAGGTACGAGGGACCTGGCGGCCCGACCAACTTCGACAGCTTCCACGACTCGACCGGCATCTTCCAGATCGACACCTACAGCGCCAACGGCCAGGTGAACGTGGTCGGTAACCTGACCGCCGCCCAGCTCCGGGCCCTGGCCGGATGACCATCTTCCTGGCCTCTGTGGGCTTCGGGCTGGTCACCGCGTCCGTCCTGGCGATCGCGGCCGTCGGCTTCACACTCCAGTTCGGCGTGACAGACGTGCTGAACCTGGCGTACGGGGCGGTCATGATCGCCGGGGCGTACCTCGCCTACCTGCTCAACTCCCACGGCGTGAACATCTGGATCGCCATGATAGTCGCGGTCGTGGTCTGCTCGGCTGGGTCGGTGCTGCTCAACGCGGGTGTGTACTCGCCGTTCCAACGGCGCGGTACCGCTCCGATCACGATGGTGATCGTCTCCCTCGGGATGACACTCATCATCGAGTTCGGCGTGCAGGCCGCGGCGGGCGGCACCAGCGTCTCTTACACGATGAGCCAGGGACCGTCGGTCAGGGCGGATGGGTTCACGCTGACCGCGGTGCAGTTCGCGGTGATCGGGCTTTCCCTGGTCGTCATGGCGGGAACGCACGTGCTCCTCCGTTACACCAGGCTTGGCAAGGCCATGCGCGCGACGGCCGCCAACCGGAACCTGGCCCGCAACTGCGGGATCAGGACCGGGCGGGTGATCACCGCCACCTGGGCGATCACCGGAGCGTTGTGCGGCCTGGCCGGCGTGGTCTTCGCGATGGACGCGGGCAGCTTCGGCGCGACGAGCACCGACCTTTTCCTCGTGCTGATCCTGGCGGCGACCTTCCTCGGCGGGCCGGGCCAGGCCTATGGCGCCATGCTCGGCGCCGTCATCATCGGCCTGGCCACGGAAGTCAGCGCGGCCTACATCACGCCCGACTACAAGTACGTGATCGCCTTCGTGGCGCTGCTCGTCATGCTTGGCGTGCGACCCACCGGGCTGCTCGGGAAGGCGGTCGGATGAACTCCTACTACCTCATCAACCTGCTCATCTACGCCGCCGTCGACGCGATGGCCTGCCTGGGCCTTAGCCAGCAGTTCGGTGTCGCGGGCGTCACCAACTTCGGCTTCATCATCTTCCAGGCCGCGGGCGGCTACACGGCGGCCATCCTGGCCCTGCCATCCGACTCGGCCAACGGCGGGTTCCAGTCCTACATCGGCGGCTGGGACCTGCCGTTCCCGATCCCGTGGATCGGCGCGGCCGTCGTCGGCGGGTTGATCGCGCTGCCGTTCACGTTCCTCGTCGGGCGCCGGCTCCGGGGCGACTTCGCCGCCGTGGGCCTGCTGGTCACCGCGGTGCTGCTGAATCTCCTGGTGACCAACTACCGCCCGGTGCTCAACGGGGACGCCGGGCTCTCGCTGATCCCGCAGCCGCTCCTGAGGGAGGGCAGCCCGCAGTCGGCCGGCTACGAGTGGCTGTTCACGGTGGGCGCGCTCGTCGTGTGCGGGGCGGTCTACCTGTTCGTCCGCCGGATCACCGAGTCACCCTACGGCCGCAGCCTGCGCGCCATGCGGGACAACGATATCGTCGCTGACTCCCTCGGCAAGAACCTGCTCTCGCTCCGGACGGCGATGCTGGTAACGGGCGGGGCCATCGCCGGCCTGTCCGGCGGCATCCTGGTCTCCTACATCACCACGTGGTCGCCGGCCGCCTGGGGGTACGCCGAGACCGTCGTCCTGTTCGCGGCGGTTATCATCGGCGGGGCGGGCAACCATCGTGGTGCGATCCTCGGGGCGATCCTCGTTCCGGTCGGCTTCGAAGAGATCACGCGCTACATCCCCACCTCTAACAACCTGCCACCGAACCTGATCCCTTCGCTGCAGTGGGTGGCGATCGGCCTGCTCATCGTCGTGTTCCTCTGGTTCCGGCCGCAGGGCGTCCTGCCAGAGCGCAAGCGGGTGATCCGGGCCTCGCTGCTCGGCCCGCCCGCCAGCCTCGCACCCGCCGCGCCCGGCGGCACCGATCCGGCCAGTCCTGCCGCGGCCGGTACCGCCGTCGCCGGTGCCGCGCCGCTGGCGCCGGTGCCCGCCGCGTCCGCTGTCCCGCGTCCCGCCGCGCCGCGGCCGGCCGAGACCGCTCCGCGCGGGGGCGAGGTCGTGCTGCAGGCCGCCGACGTGGTCCGTGAATTCGGCGGGCTCCGGGCAGTGGCCGGCGTCTCCCTGTCCGTTCGGCGCGGCACGCTGACCGGCCTCATCGGGCCCAACGGCGCGGGCAAGTCCACGCTGCTGGCCATGCTCGCCGGGACCCTCCCGGTATCCTCCGGGCGGATCAGCTACCAGGGACAGGACGTGACCAGCCTGCCCGCCTACCGGCGCGCTCGGCTCGGCCTGATCCGCACCTTCCAGCTCGCCAGCGAGTTCAAGAAGCTCACGGTCATGGAGAACCTGCTGTCATCGGTGCCGGGCAACCGCGGCGACTCGCTGCGCGGCGCCGCGGCCGGCCCCAGGTACTGGCGCGGCGACGAGAACGCCGCGATCGTCGGGGCAACCGCCTTGCTCGAGCGGTTCGGCCTCGAAGCCCACGCCAACAGCTACGCCGGAGACCTCAGCGGCGGCCAGCGCCGCATGGTCGAGATCATGCGCGCGCTGATGGCCAAACCACGCGTGCTGCTGCTCGACGAGCCGATGGCCGGCGTGCACCCGAGCTTGGCCCGCAAGATCGGCGGCGAACTCGTCGCGCTCGCCGCCGGGGGACTGACCGTGCTCATGGTCGAGCACGAACTGGCCATCATGGACGAGTTCTGCGACCCGGTGGTGGCCATGGCCGAGGGTGCCGTCCTGGCTCAGGGCACCATGGCCGAGTTGAGGCGCCGCAGCGATGTCGTGGAGGCTTACCTTGTTGGCTGAGCGCACCTCCCGCGGCGTGCCGCTGCGGGCGACCGGCGTGACCGCGGGCTACGGCGGCGACCCGGTCATTAGGAACATCACGGTCCATGCCGATCCCGGCGAGGTCGTCTCCCTGGTCGGGGCGAACGGCTCGGGCAAGTCCACCTTCCTCAAGAGCCTGGTCGGCGTGGTGCGCGTCACCACGGGAACAGTGGTCGTCGGGGAGACCGACATGACTCGCAAGGCGCCCGAGGAGGTCGCCAGGGCGGGGGTCGGCTACGTGCCGCAGGTCGACGACGTGTTCGCGCCGCTGACCGTGCGGGAAAACCTGGAGATGGGCGGCTACCTGCTGCCGTCCAGGCAGGTCAGGACCCGGATCGACGAGGTGACGGCGGTCTTCCCCCGACTCGGCGCGATGCTGTCGCGGGCGGCGGGCAAGTTGAGCGGCGGCGAGCGGAAGATGCTGGCCATGGGCCGGGTCCTCATGCTCCAGCCGTCCGCCTTCCTGCTTGACGAGCCCACGGCCAACCTCGCCCCTGCCATCGCCCGCACGCTGCTCGAGGAGCACGTCCGCAGCCTGGCCGGGAGCGGGGCCTCGGTGCTGGTCGTCGAGCAGCGCGCCCGCGCCGTGCTCGCGATCTCCGACCGGACCTACGTCCTCGCGGGCGGCGAGGTCCGGATGCAGGGAACCCCAGCCGAACTCGCCGCCAGCCCGGCCTTCGTCGAGTCCTTCCTCGGCGGCACGGTCACCCGCTGAGCGTGCCGTCCTGGGAGGGCAAGGCAGCCGGCGGGCTCGGCGCGGCGCACCCGGACGACCCATCCGCCGGGGCGAGCGCCGCGACCGCCCGGGAGAGCAGCGCGTACAGGGTCGCCCGCTCGTCGGCGGTCAACGCTTTGAACAGGTCGTCCTCGACGAGGCCGAGTTGGTCGTAGGTCCGCGCGGCCTCGTCGGACCCGGCGGCCGACAGTTCGACGATGTGGCGGCGGCGGTCGGCGGGATCGCGGCGGCGGGTGATGAGGCCCCGCTCCTCAAGCTCGTTGAGCAGGCCGACGACGTTGCTCGGGTCCAGGCTGAGCGCGATGCCGACCGCGTGCTGGGTCATCGGGCCGCGCTCGCCGAGCAGCTTGAGCGCGATCATGTGCCGCGGGCGCAGGCAGCCGGACATGCACGACTCGGCGGCACGGCGGCCAACCCGGGCCAGGTGGTTGATGAGCGGCAGCAGCTGTTGGCCCTCCACAGCCGTCTGACCTGGCGCTGTCGTCTCCGCCATAAGAACAAGGATACAGACTGCGATCAATAGTTTGCATAGCATCAACGATTTGTGTTAGACAGAGGATTGGTGCAGCGAAGGCGACCCCGCACGGGTGAGTCGCCGCCGCGCGCGGAGACGTCCTCGAGGGAGCATCACATGTCGAAACTGCTTGTCATCGTCGGCAGCACGCGTCCCAACCGGGCCGCCGACCTGGTCCTCCCGTGGCTGACGCGGAAGGTGTCCGCACACGAGGCCTTCGACGCCGAGATCGTCGACCTGCGGGACTGGCCGCTGCCGATCTTCGCGGAGCACTTCGGCACGATCGGGGACTTCAGCGATCCCGCCTACTCCGAGCCGGCCGTGAAGGCGTGGAACACCAAGATCAAAAGCGCGGACGCGTACCTGATCGTCACGCCCGAGTACAACCACAGCGTCCCCGGCGGCCTGAAGAACGCGATCGACAGCGTGTGGGTCTCCTACGG
>Ga0157369_10006965_pt1 | contig 13038 bp, 15 predicted proteins | sample C25metaG_FD_113461 | JGI IMG/M metagenome (GOLD analysis project Ga0157369, IMG submission 113461) | Corn rhizosphere microbial communities from Kellogg Biological Station, Michigan, USA - C2-5 metaG | ecosystem: Host-associated > Plants > Roots > Rhizosphere > Soil | place: USA: Michigan...
CTGCGTAAGGATACGATAGTAATAGCCGTGATAGGGCTGCGGCTCGCTTCCAGCCTTGTAGCCTTCCGCGGACGCGTCGGCGGCAAGTTCGCCAAGCGGACTGTCCTTGCTGTCCGACGGCCAGTAAAGGCCGTCTTTCTTGCCAGGACTGCTGACGATTCGCTGCGCATAGACGCCGACACCCTCGCCGCGATCCCTCTCGGCGTATTCGTACTCGGCATCGAAGATGGCGAGACTGGTCTGGATTGCATCAAGCTCGTTGCGGCCGATGCGGCGGTAGAGGATTTCCTGCCGGCCCTCGTCAGTGTCGAACTCCCAGCCGGCCTTGGTATGAGCGAGCGGAATCGGAAACGGAAAGCTGTCGGCGCCGATGATCAGAAATGCCTTCTTGCCATCAACCTTGACCGAGTGCTTGGCGTCGTAGGCCGACAGGAATTTGCTGCGCGCGTCGCTGTCGGCCACCTCGTCGCCGGACGAGACGATGTCCTCGCCATTGGCGCCAAGGACTTTCAGGATGTTTTGCCGCATCCCGGATTTGACGGCATCGGCAAGCGCGCTTGCCGCGTCGTCCGGACTGTTGAAGGATTGCTGTGCCTTCGCCGGCATCAGCAGCCAGAGACTCGCCAGTGCCGCGAGGCCAAGATGTCGCGTTCCAGGAAATATCCTCATGGTCATATCCTCGATCGCGCCGGGATCAGCGCGCCGTTCGCGAGCCAGTCGCTATAGCTGCGGAACCTGATGCCGAGTTTCTCGTAATGGACGCGGAGGTAGCCATCGCGACCGCGCGTCACGGCTTGAGGCAGCACAGCCTGCACTTCCTGCGCGATCACGCCGACATAGGCCTTGTCGCTGCCGAGGTAGCTGAAGCGGTAGTAGCCGAGCCCGTTGTCGAGACGACCGAGCAGCACAACGTCGTGCTTCAACGCGATGTCGGAACGTCGGCCGCCGCCACCACCACGCCCACCGCCACCACCGCCACGGAAGCCGCCACCTCCGCCACCGCCACGAAAGCCACCACCTCCACCGCCGCTAAAGCCTCCGCCGCGAGGGCCGCCGCCCGCACTCGCAAAGCTTGCCCTGCCGCGCGCGGACGCAGCACCGGCTGCGCGGCCCGACGACACATTGAGCCCGCCTCCTCCGCTTCGCGCCCGGTTTGACGCGGCGGCGCGATTGCCTCCGCCGCCCTGCTTGGCGCGGTTGCCGCCACGATCCGCCGTATTGGCGCGGTTGCCTCCGCCCTTGTCGCCACGATTGGCGGCGCGATCTCCACCACGATCTCCTGCGCGATCACCGCGATTGCCCGTACGATCACCGCCGCGATCTGCCGCACGGTCTCCTGCACGATCACCGACGTTGCCGGCGCGATCGCCGCCACCCGGACGATCCTTCCCGGGATTGAGCACCTGCTGGCCGCCCTTGCCGCGGAAATCCATGCGGTTGTCGGCGCCAGCACGGATATTGTTGTTGCCGAAGCGCTGCTGGACATTGACGTTGTTGTAACGGACGCCCTGCCGGTGCGCCGCATTGTGCTGCCAAACGTTGGTGGTGCGGTGGTTGACGTAGACGTTGCGGTTGCCCCAGTTGCAGCCGCCGCCCCAGTAATTGCCCCAGCGGCCAATCGCCCAGGCGGTACCGAAGGCGATGCCCGCGGCGACCACGCCGGCGCCGATATAGGACGGATAACCGAAATAATAGGGCGGGTAGTCCGCATAGGGCCATGCACCATAGACCGTCGCGGGCTCGTAATAGGGAACATACACCGTGTTCGGATCTGTCGGCTCGATCACGATGACCTGCTTGCTCTCCTGCTGCTGGACCGTGACCTTCTGCTGCTTGTTCGAGGAAAGCTTGTTGTTGGCACGTGCCTTTTCGCGCAAGCGCTGAATTGCGTCCATCAGGTCGGCCTGCTGCGCGAGCATGGCGTCGCCAAGGCTCTTGGACCAGTCGAGCTTGTCGCTCATCATGTCGAGCACCGAAGGCGTGGCGGTCAGCGCCTTGACGCTGTCGTCCCAGGATTTCTTGTCGACTTCCGCCTTGAGTGCATCGCGTTTGAGGTTCTTGTTCGCCTTGATCCAGCGATCGGCTTCCACGACTTCGAGCGGATAGGTCGCCGCCGCCAGCATGTTGGCGAGCAGCGCATCGGGATAGAGCGCAATCGGTGCGACCAGCGCCTCGAGCTGCTCGGGTTTCAGCAGGCTCTGCTCCGGCTGCGCGGGCGTAGGCGCAGCAGCAGGCGGCGTGGCAGGCGGCGGCGCTGGCTGCTGCGCGGCCGCACCGGCGGCGGTCGCGACCATGATTGCCATCACCAACCACAACCTCATATAGCGCACCATGGTCGCTCTCCCGCAAGGCAAGTGACTGCAGCCAACACCGTCGGGCGCGAGGAGCTTTGATCGAGATCAAGGGTCGGAGTTACCGGTGTTCTCGATAAGTACGACACTGCCAGCCAGCGCGTCCAACCGTGAAAGCTTGCTTCCTCGTCAGCACTTGGTAACGATCTGGCCATATGCATTGGTCACCTGCACGCAACCCGGCGTGGCCATATATGCACCTGCTGCGCCGGCCGCCGCACCGACGGCAACCGCGCGGCGCGTGGTTCTGCGAGCGACCCCGGCGTAGCTCATGGGCGTAAGCGGACGACCGACCCGCGCTTCCGAGGCGGAAACAAGCCCGCGCTCGATGTCGGTCGCTCCGTTCCAGAACAGCACGCCAAAGGCAGCGCTCGCGGCGAGAAGGATATTCGTCTTGCGTAGCGAGAGGATCATTGCTTGGCTCCTGCAGCTATACCCGGAGGCACTTCATCAAATTCGATCATGACATTGGAATCGAGACTGGCCTTGGTCGCACCCTCCGGCGGCTTGAAGGTGAAGGCCTCGGCATCCGAGATCGCATCCGTCTTCCATTCCTTGATCCGCAGCGTGTATTGCGGGGCGCCGGAGAGCGTCTTGCTTGTGATCACATACTTGCGCGGGATTGGCTGCGCTCCAGTCTGGATCCAGATTTGCCAGTCAGTGTCGTGTCCACGAAACGCCAGATGTTCGCACTCGACTCCGTCGACGACGCCTTGACCGACATGATGGCCCTCTATGACGTCCGAGGTGAGCACGTCGTAGGAATTTGACAGCAGCAAATCGGTGCCCGGCATCGCGCCGCCGGTCTTCGCCTGGATGGCGTCGACCAGCTCGTCGATCGTGCCGGGCGCGTCCGTCTGTACATAGGCCTTGGCGTTGTTGCCATAGAGCGAGACGGTCTTGCCGTCATAGACCACCTCGACATCGGCGTAACCGCCGGTGCGCTTGATACGCAGCTTGTCAGGCCGCGTCATTTTCAGATGGCCTGAACTGGCAAATTGGATCTTCTGCAACTCCGACGTGAGGACTTCGATGTCGCTGTCGAAGGTCGCTGAGATCGATTTCTGGGCAGCGGTGTAATCCGCCATCGCCTTCAGCAGGGCTGCGGAATCATCGGCGCACGCGCCATGATTGGTCGCGGCCGCTAGTATGGCGATTGAGGCGGCCGTTGCCGAAATGCGGATCATTGCGCGAAGACTTTTTCTATTCATGTCGATCCTCCCTGGACCCACGCGCAATCTGGATGTGCCACGCTATCGAGGCTTGATTTGAATCAAGGGTCGCGGCAGGAAAGCCGCCCGCCGCTCAGAATCAACAGCCGTGGCATTTGACCTCAATGCCCGGGAATATCCACGTTTTGAGACGATCCTCGACAAAGGTGCCGCCGCCATCGGTCAGGCACTGTAACGGCAGTCCGCTGGCAGGCAGACGAGATCAATCGGCGCAGCGTCACTGGCGAGCTGCAGCGATGGCTGCGGAACTAGCAGAAACTCCGATTTGAGAGCAGCGAGCTGGCGGCGAGCGCCCTTCGCCGTCGATAGTCCGCCCTGATCTCAATTGCGGACGAATTACCTCCGAGGCCGACAGAGAGAATTTTTCCGAGCGCAGACGAGAGATTTCGCTGCAAAAACGTCGGCGCTCGACCTGGCGAGCATTGATCCAGATCAATAACTACGGATCTCCGGCAACGATACCGAGGGCACTCACTTGCCCGCGACGGCGGGCAGCCAGCGTTTTCCAGCGTTCGGATCTGTATATGACAGAACATTCGAACAAAATTGAGCCGATGCGGAACTCCGCCCGCACGCCGCGCGACGAACTGCTTGTCTTCCTGATCATCGTTGCCCTGATCTGGCCGGTCATGACCGTCGGCGTGGTCGGCGGATACGGCTTTGCGGTCTGGATGTATCAATTGGTCGCCGGTCCGCCCGGCCCTCCCCAGCGGTGACGGTCATGCATCCCGTCGGCCCCTCGCGACGTGCGTTGCTGAAGGGAAAGCTGACATCCCGGCCGGCTCAAACTAACTTGCCCACCATCCATATCTCCAGCGCGATCGTATCGGTGCTGCCGAACCGACGTGAGGAAATCCTCGACCGACTCTCCACGCTCCGGGGCGTCGAAATCCATCATGCGGAATCCTTCAAGATCGTGGTCGTGCTGGAAGCCGATGACGCAGGTGCGATCGGCAGCCGGCTCGCCGAGATCGCGACATGGAACGGTGTGCTCTCCGCCAACATGGTCTTCGAGCAGGCCGCGCAGCTTTCGGACATTGGAGAATCGACGTGACGCTATCCCGGCGCAACCTCCTGAAAGCCCAGGCCGCGGCGATTGCGATGGCAACGGTCCGTCCGGATCAGCCGGCAACGGCACAGGCGGTCGCGGGCGGCATCGGCACGCTGCAGATCAAATGGTCAAAGGCGCCCTGCCGTTTCTGCGGCACGGGCTGCGGCGTCATGGTCGGCGTCAAGGACGGCAAGGTCGTCGCGACCCACGGCGATACGCTGGCCGAGGTCAATCGCGGCCTGAACTGCATCAAGGGGTATTTCCTCTCCAAGATCATGTATGGCGCCGACCGCCTGACGACGCCCCTTCTCCGCAAGAAAAACGGCGTCTTCGACAAGAACGGCGAGCTGACGCCGGTCAGCTGGGATGAGGCCTTCGACGCCATGGCGCAGCGCGCCAAGGCCGTCCTCAAGGCCAAGGGCCCGACTGCCATTGGCATGTTCGGCTCGGGTCAGTGGACCGTGCTGGAGGGCTATGCTGCGACCAAGTTGATGCGTGCCGGTTTCCGTTCGAACAATCTCGATCCCAACGCCCGTCACTGCATGGCGTCCGCCGCTGTCGCGTTCATGCGCACCTTCGGCATGGACGAGCCGATGGGTTGCTACGACGATTTCGAGGCTGCCGACGCCTTCGTGCTCTGGGGCTCGAACATGGCAGAGATGCATCCGATCCTGTGGACGCGTCTTGCCGACCGCAGGCTCAGCCATCCGCACGTGAAGGTCGCGGTGCTCTCGACATTCACCAATCGCAGCTCGGACCTCGCCGATATTCCCATCGTGTTCAAGCCCGGAACCGATCTCGCAATCCTCAACTTCATCGCCAACCACATCATTTCGACCGGGCGCGTCAACCAGGACTTCGTCAAGAACCACACCAGCTTCGTCAAGGGTGCGACCGATATCGGGTATGGCCTCAGGGCCGACCACCCGCTTGAGCAGCAAGCCAAGGGCGCCGCCAATCCCGGCGCGACCCAGCCGATCGATTTCGACGCCTATGCGAGCTTCGTGAAGGACTACACGCTGGCGAAGGTATCCGATCTCTCCGGCGTCGAGCGCGGCTTCCTGCAGGAGCTCGCTGAGCTCTACGCCGACCCGAACCGGAAGGTGATGTCGTTGTGGACGATGGGATTCAACCAGCACGTCCGGGGGGTCTGGGCCAATCAGCTGCTCTACAACATCCATCTCCTGACCGGAAAGATCTCGGAGCCGGGCAATTCGCCGTTCTCGCTAACCGGCCAGCCGTCGGCCTGCGGCACGGCGCGCGAGGTCGGAACGTTTGCGCATCGGCTGCCGGCGGACATGGTCGTCGCCAACCCTGAGCATCGCAAGAAGGCCGAAGAAATCTGGCGCATCCCGTCCGGCATCATTCCCGAAAAGCCCGGCTATCACGCGGTCGAGCAGGATCGGATGCTCCATGACGGAAAGCTGAATTTCTACTGGATCCAGGTCAACAACAACCTGCAGGCCGCGCCGAACAGCGCGAACGAGACCTATCCCGGATACCGCAATCCCGACAATTTCATCGTGGTCTCGGATGCCTATCCGACCGTCACCGCGATGGCCGCCGATTGCGTGCTGCCGGCCGCGATGTGGGTCGAGAAGGAAGGCGTCTATGGCAATGCCGAGCGGCGCACGCATGCCTGGCGGCAGCTCGTGAATGCGCCCGGCGAAGCGCGATCCGACCTGTGGCAGATGATGGAGTTCTCGAAGCGCTTCACGACGGATGAAGTCTGGCCGGCCGAGCTGCTCGATCGCAATCCGAACTATCGTGGCAAGGCCATCTACGAAATTCTGTTTCGTAATGGCCAAGTCGACAAATTCCCGGTCAACGAAATCCCCGCAGACTATGAGAACGAAGAGTCGAAATATTTCGGCTTCTACGTCCAGAAGGGTCTATTTGAGGAATATGCCTCATTTGGCCGCGGACATGGCCACGACCTCGGCGCCTACGACACCTATCACCAGAACAGGGGCCTGCGCTGGCCGGTTGTAGACGGCAAGGAGACCCGCTGGCGCTATCGCGAGGGCTACGATCCTTTCGTGAAACCGGGCAAGGGCGTCGACTTCTACGGTCATCCGGACGGAAAAGCGCGGATCATCGCCGTGCCCTATGAGCCGCCCGCCGAATCCCCCGACAAGGAATTCGATATCTGGCTCGTGACCGGCCGCGTGCTTGAGCATTGGCATTCCGGATCGATGACCATGCGCGTGCCCGAGCTCTACAAGGCATTTCCGGGCGCACGCTGCTTCATGCATGCCGAAGACGCGCGCGCCCGCGGCATCAATCAGGGCGCTGAGGTCCGGGTCATCTCGCGGCGGGGCGAAATCCGCACGCGCGTCGATACCCAGGGACGCAACCGGCCGCCGCGCGGCGTGATCTTCGTGCCGTGGTTCGACGCCAGCCAGCTCATCAACAAGGTGACGCTGGACGCGACCGATCCGATTTCCAAACAGACGGATTTCAAGAAATGCGCGGTCAAGGTCGTTCCCGTTTGATCGGGATCCGAACAGCCATTGCGGGCGCGCTTGTCGGCGGCGGACTGGCGTTCGCGTGCGGCGCAATCTATGCGCAGACTGCGCCCCAGGTCGTGCCGCAGCTGACCGGGGATGCCGCCCCGATGAGCAACGAGCCCGCTTCGCCCTTTGCCCGCCCGATCACCGACGACAAGCGCGTGATGCGGAACTATCCCGAGCAACCGCCGGTGATCCCGCATTCGATCGACAATTACCAGCTCACGGTAAGGACCAATCGCTGCCTTGATTGCCATCGCCGGCAATATACGGAAGCCTCCGGCGCGCCGATGATCAGCGTCACGCATTTCATGGACCGCGACGGGCAGGTCCTCGCCGACGTCACCCCGCGCCGATATTTTTGCACCACCTGTCACGTGACTCAGACCGACGCCCGTCCGCTCGTTCCAAACACTTTCCAGGACATGGCGCTGAGCCCGCCATCCAAGCGATGAGCGTGCCATGGCCCGGATGAAGGCACTGCTGCTCTGGTTCTGGAACATCGCGACCCGTCCCAGCACGCATTTCAGCCTCGCCTTCCTGGCGCTCGGCGGCTTTGTCTGCGGGATCATGTTCTGGGGCGCGTTCAACACGGCGCTGGAGCTCACGAACACCGAGAAATTCTGCACCGGCTGTCATGAGATGCATGACAACGTGTACCAGGAACTGCAGCGGACAATCCACTTCTCCAACCGCTCTGGCGTGCGCGCGACCTGCCCGGACTGCCACGTGCCGCACGACTGGACCGACAAGATTGCGCGCAAGATGCAGGCCTCAAAGGAAGTCTGGGGCAAGATCTTCGGCACGATCTCGACCCGCGACAAGTTCCTGAACCATCGGCTCGAGCTCGCCAAGCACGAATGGGCTCGGATGAAGGCCAATGACTCCCTGGAATGCCGGAACTGTCATTCCGCAATCGCGATGGATTTCACCAGGCAAAACAACCGCGCGGCCGCGATCCACACGAAATTCCTGATCTCGAAGGAGCGAACCTGCATCGATTGCCACAAGGGTATCGCGCACGAATTGCCCGACATGAGTGGAATCGAGCCCGGCTGGCAGGAGCCGCCGGAGGAACGCGGCCGCGAAAGCTCAGTCGAATCGCTGCGCCGATATGCGGCGATGATCCGTACGCGTGACCAATAGGATGGGATCGCTCGTGTCACTATAGTCATGGCTCACACTGTCAGAGCCGGCAGCGCTGATACTTGACCTCCATCCCCTCGATGCCCGGGAACACCCGTGTAATGTTGTCGTCATCGACGACTTTCAGCACGAACTGGACGTTGGACAGCATGATGTCCGTCGCGCAGCCCGCGATCAGATTGAGGCCCTGCCCGTCTTCCTTTCGCATCTTGATCGTGCATTTGGCGAACTTTCCCCTAAGCCGGTCCGCTTCGATGATGAAACCGCCGCCGTGAACACCCGAAAATTCGGCGAAATCGATCTGTTTCGCGCGCCCGCGCCGCACGAATACCTTGTCGCATTTGTCAGCATCGGGCGCCCAAGCGCCGGTGAGCTCCACGGCGCCGGCATATTCAGGCAACACCAGGACCATGATCACTGCGGCGCGCAAAGCGGCCGTTCCAACACGTGTCATGCGCCATTCCCTTGAAAGCGGACGAAAAGCGTCAGTGACCGCTCAACACCAGCGTCTTGATCGGCAACAACAGCGCCTGAATTCGGAGCAACATGGCATGCACCAGACCGACCGCATCGATCGCGTGCAGGACAAAGCCCTTGAATGCCCCGGTGTCCTTTGAGGCGATGATCTCGTGATTGCTGGTGTAAGCGTTGACGATGCAGCTACTGCCGGCGGTTACATCTGCCAAGCCGTTTTTCTCGATCGGCTCGAGGAACACGAGAATGGTCCCGGGTCGCGCTGCGCTCGCATCGATGAGCTGCTCTCCGCCGCGGAATTGGCCGGCCGCGATATAGTCCTGCACGCTGGTGATGACCATCGGGATGATCGTCCAGGGCAGCGAAGTGCACGCAGCCTCGGCGATCATGCCCGGCTTCAACACCTGCGCCTCGATCTGTCCGAAGCCGGCCTGCAGCGCGCGCTGGCCTGCGCCTTCCGGAATCAAGACGCCGGCCGGCCGGATCAACGGGTTTACGATATCACCGGGACGCAGCAAGAACTGCTCGACTCTTCCATCGACGCCGGCGCGAATGACGGTCTTGTCCAGCTCAACCTGGGCCTGCGCCAGCTCGGCTTCCGCGCTGGCCTTCGACGCCGGCAGCAATGTCGAAACCTGGACTTCCGCGGACCGCTTTGTGGCCGTCGCTGCATCAATGGCGGCCTGGCGGCCATCGACGAGGACTTGCAGCTTGTCGATGTCACGCTGCGGCACGATGCCGGGATTGCGCCGCTGCAAGTCGCTCTTCACCTCCAGCTCGTCCTTGGCCTGCTTGTAGTCGCTGTTGGCCTGCTGGATCTGTGCCTCCGCCTTGATGACATCGATCTTCGCGTTGACGAGTTGGGCGTCGACCTCCGCAATCTTGCGTCTTGACGTTTCGACGGCGGCCCGCTGCTTCGAGCTGTCGAGCGTGAACAGTACATCGCCTTTTTTGACCGGCGCGCTGAAACCGACCTTCACCTCGGCCACGCGGCCTGACCCTTCCGGCACGATCGGCACCGTCCTGAAGAACAACGCCGCCGAGGTGGTCGATGGGTGGAAATAGAAGATCATGGTGATCAGCAGCACCGTGAGCATCACGCATCCCGTGATGCCCCATCGAAGCTCGTACCACATCGAGAACAGCGTGATCTCCTTGCCGATACGCTTTCCCTGACCATAGCGGCGATAGAGATAGTCCGGCACCAAGGTGAACATCGAGCAGAGCATGAGCTCAAACATGGCTGCCGACCTCCTTGGCGGGACCGCTCCTCGGCTTGACAGCGGCTGGCTGGTGATCGGGGACCGGCGCCGCCTGAGGGGAAACGGCCTCGCCGCCGGACGTGTCGGCCGATCCGCCTTCGGAGTCCGCGATCTTCTCGACCGAGCCGGCGATGCGGGTCAGCGGCGTCGAGAAGTCGGGCAGGTCGATCAGGGCGAGCAGCAGCCCCGCGATCCAGAAGATGTGCATGTGGGTAAAGAGCGAAATCAGGCCGAGGACGGCCACGATCTCGAATTGCAGCTTTTGTCCCTTGTGCGCCATCCGCTCCGGAAGCGAGTGCAGGCGCAGGTAGATGTTTCCGACACCGAGCACCGCAAGCACCAGGAAGATGCCCATGACGATCATCAGGACATCGGTCTCCCCTGGCTTGGCCATGTAGAACGGCAGGTGGTGAGGCGACATCGGATGAAGCTGGTCAGTCAACGCCGATCTCCCGCCAATGGCCTATCCACTACGCCGGACAGTGCGACCCTCCGGCAGCCGAAGTTTGATCTGGATCAAAGGGTCTCTCGCCGAAGCCGTAACTTTAGGGGCAGGAATGGTGAATGGCCAGTAGGCGAGGAGCTGCTATGACCCCAAATATCGATGATCTGCTGCCGACCGCGAAGGAAATCCAGAAGCAGGCCGCCATCAAGGAGGCGGAGAAGGCCGACGAGCACGTCCGGCGCATGGCTGCGGCGGAGGCGGAGAAGCGTGCCCTGATCGAGAAGCTGAGCAAGCCCTCCGGCCTTTCCGAGGAGGAAAAGGTCAAGCTTGCCTCCACCGTGATCCAGCGCGCCGTGCGCAACGGGCTCACCGAGGTTCAGGTCTATCGCTTCCCCAACACCCTGTGCACCGACCGCGGCCGCGCGATCAATCAGCAGGAACCCGGCTGGGAGAAGACGCTCACGGGTATTCCGCAGGAGATCTTTCAGCTCTGGTCCGATTACCTGAAGCCCCGCGGCTACCGCATCAAATATCAGATCGTCGATTTTCCCGGCGGCATCCCGGGAGATATCAGCATTGCCATCGCCTGGGGCGATTGATGTCCGGTGACGAAGAAGCTCCCCCGCGAATGAAGCGTAAGACCTATGAGAAGGAGCTCCGCAAGCTCCAGGTCGAGCTCTGCCACCTCCAGGAATGGGTAAAGGAGAAGAAGCTCCGGGTCATCATTCTGTTCGAGGGCCGCGATGCCGCCGGCAAGGGCGGCACCATCAAGGCGATCACCGAAAAGGTCAGCCCGCGCGTGTTCCGCGTCGTCGCCCTGCCCGCCCCTTCCGACCGCGAAAAGAGCCAGATGTTCGTGCAGCGCTATATGCAGCATTTTCCGTCCGGAGGCGAAATCGTCATCTTCGATCGCAGCTGGTACAACCGCGCCGGCGTCGAATATGTCATGGGCTTCTGTTCGCCTGACGAGCACCAGCGCTTCCTGGCGCTGTGCCCGCAAATAGAGAAATACATCGTCGATGCCGGCATCATCCTGATCAAGCTATGGCTCGAGGTCGGCAAGGAAGAACAGGAGCGACGTTTCAAGGCGCGGATCGACGACCCCTTGAGGCAATGGAAGCTGAGCCCGATGGATACCGAGTCCTATAGGCGCTGGTACGATTATTCGCGTGCCCGCGATCTCATGCTCAAGGCCACGAATTCAAAACATGCGCCGTGGACCATCGTCCGCTCTGACGACAAGCGACGGGCGCGGCTCAACTGCATCGCGCATGCCTTGAAGGCCATCCCGCACAAGAAAGTTTCCCGCGACAAGGTCCGGCTGCCGAAGCGATCCGACAAGGACCGCTACAACGACCAGGCCAGCCTGCGCGGGATGGATTTCGTGGCCGAGCGATACTGACTTTGAGATCGGGTCGTGCTCATTCGAGCCTGATCGTTACTCCACCAACTGCCGCCGACAGTTCGACGCCGACCTTGCCTCCTGCGAGCTGCAGGATCACGCCCTTTTCGTTTTGCAGTTGGACGCCGCCGGCACCGGCCGCGAGCGCACCGCTGGCACCAATCGCGGCGTAGCTGCCCTGAATATCCGACGGGCTGCGCACGTTCAGCGCATGCCCAGTCAGTTGGGCGGTGGAAGCGCCAATCGTGAAGCCAACGCTCATTCCAGACACCGCGAAACGATAGCTCCGGCCGCGACAGACCAATACGCCATGGCCACCGCCGACGCCTACGATGAATCCGCCCTTGGTAAAGACGACGCGGACTGCGCAGGTCTCAGCTTGCGCCGGCGCAACAAGGCCGAACGTCAGCAACACAAGCAAGGAGGTCGCGAAAAATTGCATACGATGGATTCTCATAACTCTTTGCTCCAGTGCTGTCAGTCGGGGGTTGAACGGGATTGGTCGAGAGTGATCACCACCTTGGTGATGTTGGCGGACACTTCGGCACCGCCCTTGGGGCCCTGCAGCGTGATCGTGACGCCCTTGTCGTTCCTGAGTTGCACGGCACCGACGCCACCGACCAGGGCGCCGCCGGCCCCGACCACACTATAGGTGCCGGCAAAGTCACCGACCTCGCTGATGTACTCGGCGCGTCCGACCAGCCTGTTGATCGAGGCACCCGCCGTGAGGCCGAGGCTCAAACCCTGTACCGTGAAAGGATAGTTGCGGTGGCGAAAGCTCAGAATCCCCTTGCCTCCCCCAGCGCCGACGATGAAGCCCGCTTTGGCGACCGTGACGCGAACGGTCCCTGTGATCGCATGCGATGGCGTCGCAAGGCCGATTGAAACGGCCAGCAGTGTCAGAGCGACCCAGCTTCCACGGATACTGTTCATGCGCGCAGCCTTATTCCGCGGCGGGCCGAAACGACGCCGGCTGACGACGGTCGCCAAATCTCGCCAAGGCCTCCGGGCGCACGAGCTTCAGGCCCTGCACGGCGTTGTAGCCATGGATCTCCTTCACATCGAGCTTGCGCATGAAGTCGATGGTTTCCTGAGTGATGACCTGTCCTGGCACCATGATCGGGAAGCCGGGCGGATACGGGATGACAAAGCTCGCCGAGACCAG
>Ga0157369_10006967_pt1 | contig 13032 bp, 12 predicted proteins | sample C25metaG_FD_113461 | JGI IMG/M metagenome (GOLD analysis project Ga0157369, IMG submission 113461) | Corn rhizosphere microbial communities from Kellogg Biological Station, Michigan, USA - C2-5 metaG | ecosystem: Host-associated > Plants > Roots > Rhizosphere > Soil | place: USA: Michigan...
CCATCATGGGCGCGCCGCTTCCCTTCGGCGAGAGCGTGATGATCGCATGGCCGCAGATGGTGAGCCTGATTGCCGGCACCATCGTCCTGTTCGTGGGCGGCTATGTGATCTTCCAGCGCCAAGAAGTGAGAGCGTAACCGGGTAAGGGCTTAACGGCGGTTAATTCCTCCACGCCTTCCAGCCCTGACGAGCCTGAGCCGGTGTGCCCCCGCACCGGCTCAGGTGTTTTTGGGACGACATTCTCAGAAGCGTCTCATTTGGCGCTTTCGGTCTTGTCCCACAGCCAGCGCGCCACCGCGTCCGGCGAGGCCGCCGCATCGTTGCCGCTGGCGCGCAAATTGGCCGCGCGCATGTCCTCGATATCGATCCGGCCGAGCAGCGGCTTCAGCGCGGCTTTGAGAGCCGCATCATGCGCGCGCTTGGGCGATAGCAGCAAGATGGCGTCATAGGGCGGGATCGCGTGCTTGGGGTCATCCAGCACCGTAAGATCATACTTGGCGATCAGCCCGTCGCTGGTATAGCCCGCGATCACGTCGACCTCGCCGCTGGCAACCGCTGCATACATGAAGTCGGGCTGCATGGTGCGCTGGGCGCGGAAGTTGAGCCCGTAGGCACTTTTGATTGCCGCCCATTCAGGCCGCGAGAAGAACTCATAGTCGCCGGCGATCGAGAGCGTCACCGCATGCGAGGCAAGGTCCGCGATCGAATGAATGCCCAGCGCCTCGGCGCGTTTCTTCGGCATGACCAGCGCATAGGCGTTCTCGAAACCGAGCTTGCCAAGCAAGGTGATGTTTCGCTTCGCCAGCGTCGTCTTCAGCTCGGCCAGCAATTGCTCGCGCGGCGGGATGTCGCTGTGGTGGAACTGGTTGACCCAGAGCGTGCCGGAATAGTCGACATAGACGTCGACATCATTGCTGGCGAGCGCGTCGAAAATCACGTTGGAGCCGAGCCCTTCACGGGTGCTCGCCGAAAATCCGGCCGCGCGCAGCCGCTCGGCGATCAGCGCGGAGAGCACATATTGTTCGGCGAACGTCTTGGCGCCGACGATGTAGCTCGAGGATGAACGTGCCATGTTGGGCACCAGCGTCGCTGCAATCAGCGCGGCGATGCCGAGGCCGCCGAGCGAGGCGCGGATGCGCCTGCGGTGGCGCAGGCCGTTCTCGATCAGTGCCAGCAACTGGTCGACCGTGAGCGCGAGCACCGCGGCCGCGACGCAGCCGAACAGCACGAACACCCAGTTCTGGGTCTGCAGCCCCGCAAAGATGTAATTGCCAAGGCTGGTCTGTCCGATCGGCGTCGACAGCGTCGCGGTGCCGATCACCCACACCGCCGAGGTGCGGATGCCTGCCATGATGACAGGCAGCGCCAGCGGCAGCTCCACCGTGAACAGCGATTGTCGCGGCGTCATGCCGACACCCTTGGCAGCTTCGGTGAGCGCGGCATCGACCCCATTCAGCCCGGTGATAGTGTTACGCAGCACCGGCAGCATGGAATAAAGCGCGAGCGCCAGCACCGCGGGGAAGAAGCCGAAAGCCGAAAAGGAAAAGCCGAACCAGGCCAGCGTGACCGAGGCCAGCGCCAGCAGCAGCGGATAGAACAGCGCGAGCAGCGCCAGCCCCGGCACGGTCTGCACGACGCTTGCGATCCCGAGCAGCACGCTGCGAAATAGCGGCCGGTTACGCGCGGCGATCGCAAGCGGCAGCGAGACGATGAGGCCCAGCGCCAGCGCGGTGACGCTGACCCGCACATGATTGCCGAGATAGTCGGAGAGATGCGTCAGCGCCTCGCCCCAGCGCGCGTCCGAAAACAGGCTCATGCCGCGCCGTCCCGCGGCAGCACCGCGTTCAGCCGCTCCGCCTCGCGCCGCGGCGTGCGCAGGAGATTTCCAACATAGGCATCGCCGCTCCGCGACAGTTCGGCCGGCGTGCCCAGCGCGAGCAGCTTGCCGGCCTGCATCACCGCGATGCGGTCGGCGAGCAGCAGTGCTTCGGCCATGTCGTGGGTGATCAAGATGGTGGTCAGCGCCAGCTTGTCGTGCAGTGCGCGAAAATCGTCGCGCAGGGCATCGCGGGTGAGCGGATCGAGCGCGCCGAACGGCTCGTCCATCAGCAGGATGCGGGGCCTCGCCGCCAGCGCCCGCGCCACCCCGACGCGCTGACGCTGGCCGCCGGAGAGCTCATCGGGCAGCCGGTCGCGATGGCTCTTGTCGAGCCGGACCAGTTCGAGCAGTTCGTCGACGCGAGCCGCAATCTCGGCCGCCGGCCAGCCCAACAGCTTCGGCGTGATGCCGATATTGTCGCCAACGCTGATATGCGGAAACAGCGCCCCGCTCTGGAAGACATAGCCGATGCGTCGGCGCAGGCTCACCGGATCGACCGCGCGCACGTCCTCGCCCTCGATGGTGATGCGGCCGTGGTCGGCCTCGATCAACCGGTTCGCCAGCCGCAGCAGCGTCGTCTTGCCCGAGCCCGAGCCGCCGACAATGGCCAGAAATTCGCCCTTGGCGACCTCAAGCGAAACGTCATTCACGGCCACCACGCGCGCAGTCCCACGCCCGGCAAAGCTCTTGCCGACACGGTCATAGGCGATCAGGGGGTGGGGGCTGGGCATGTCGTCTCAGCGTTTAGGTGAGGGCAGGGTGAAGTGGAGCGCAGTTTCGCTTCTATCGCAAGCCGCGTTGAACTTGCCCGCGCAAGCGGCTAAGGCAGCTTGCTAATTTGGGAGGGGACGGGGTGAACGAGATGACGCCAAAGGCGGTCGCGCTGGAAGATGCGACGGTGGCATTTCGCTTGAGCGATGGTCGCCTCTATACCGCGGTCGAGAAGGCACAGCTGGTGGTCGCTCAGGGCGAGTTTGTCGCCATCGTCGGTCCGACCGGCTGCGGCAAGTCGACTCTGCTCAACGTCGCCGCCGGGCTTCTGAAGCCGGCCGCGGGCACTGCAAAAATCTTCGGCCGGTCGCTGGCCGGGCTCAACCGTGACGCCGGCTATCTCTTCCAGGCGGACGCGCTGTTTCCCTGGAAGACCGCGCTCGACAATGTCGCCATTGGCCTTGAAATCGCAGGCACGCCGCGCGCCGAGGCGCTTGCGCGCGCGCAAAAATGGCTGACATCGGTAGGTCTTGGCGCCTTTGCCTCACGCTATCCGCACATGCTCTCGGGCGGCCAGCGCAAGCGCGTCGGCCTCGCGCAAGTCCTGATCCGCGATCCCAAGATCCTCCTGATGGACGAGCCGTTCGGGCCGCTCGATGCCCAGACCCGGCAGATCATGGGCAACCTGCTGCTCGATCTCTGGAACGCGGACCGCAAGGCAGTATTGTTCGTCACCCACGACCTGGAGGAGGCGATTGCGCTTGCTGACCGCGTGGTGATCATGTCGGCAGGTCCCGGCGCGCGCATCATCGGCGATTGGCCGGTCGCGCTGCCACGTCCGCGCGACATTTTCGAGGTGCGGCTCGCTCCCGAATTCCACTCACTTCACCGCGAGATATGGAGTGTTTTGAAGGAAGAGGTGTTGAAGGGATACGCGCAATCCGGAACCGCCTAGGGTTCCAGTGACGCGTGAACGAGTCCGTCGATCAATCAAACAACACCGAGTTAAATGGGAGATGTCATGTCAGGACGTGGATGGATTTTGGCGGTCGCCATGACCGCCTTCTTCGGCTCGCATGAGGCGCTTGCGGCCGGCGCCTTTACGTTGACTTCAAGCGACTTCAAGGACGGCGAACGGCTGGCGCAGAAGTTCGCCGGCAACAACAAGGCCAACCCCAACTGCGTCGGCGAGAACATTTCGCCGGAGTTCACCATCTCGAACCCGCCTGAAGGCACCAAGAGCTTTGCGCTGTTGATGTTCGACCCTGAAGGCCGGCCGCCCGGCGGCGTCAGCCATTTCGTGGCTTATGGCATCCCCGCTTCCGTCACCTCCTTTGCGCAAGGCGAGCTCTCCAAGCCCGGCGACAAGTTTGTCGGCGGCATCGGCACCGCGAAGCAGTCGACCTACACCGGACCGTGCACGCCGGCCGGCGCGGCGCATCATTACACCTTCACCCTGATCGCGACCGATCTCGACCCGAAGGCGCTGAAGGAAGGCATGACGCGTGATGAGGTGATCAAGGCGCTCGACGGCCACGCCAAGAGCGCGACCGGCCTGATCGGCACGTTCTCGCATCCGTGAGGGCTGGTTCACCTCTCCCGTAGGGAGAGGTCGATTTGCGTAGCAAATCGGGTGAGGGGTACGGTTTATCGTTGGAGAAGCGGCCCCTCACCCGGCGCTGCGCGCCGACCTCTCCCCGATGGGGAGAGGTGTTTCAGAGTTCGCGGGAGCGAAGGAGCAGAATAACAATGTCACGGATCGGGCTGTTCTCGCTGCAAATGCTGGTCGCCATCGTCGTGGTGGCGCTGTGGCAGTTCTTTGCCAGCGTACCGGTGTTCGGCAAGGTCTGGCTGGCGCCGTTCTTCTTCTCCAATCCCGTCGATGTCTTCAGCCAGGTCATCAAATGGTTCTCCACCGGCGTGATCTGGACGCATCTGGCCATCACGCTGTGGGAATCCATCCTCGCCTTCGTGATCGGCTCGCTCGGCGGCGTTGCGGTTGGCTTCTGGTTTGCGCGCCAGCCGATCGTGGCTGCGGTGTTCGACCCCTATGTGAAGATGGCCAACGCGCTGCCGCGTGTCGTGCTCGCGCCGATCTTCACGCTGTGGCTGGGCCTTGGCATCTGGTCCAAGGTCGCGCTCGGCGTGACGCTGGTGTTCTTCATCGTCTTTTTCAACGTCTATCAGGGCGTCAAGGAAGTCAGCCAGACCGTGCTCAACAACGGTCGCATGCTTGGCATGAGCGAGCGGCAATTGATGCGGCACGTCTACTGGCCCTCGGCGCTATCCTGGATGTTCTCCTCGCTGCACACCTCCGTAGGCTTTGCCGTGGTCGGTGCGGTGGTGGGCGAATATCTGGGTTCGGCCGCGGGGCTCGGCTATCTGATCCAGCAGGCGGAGGGCGTGTTCGATGTCGCGGGCGTCTTCGCCGGCATGTTCGTGCTGTCGATCTTCGTCATCCTGATCGATGTTGGCGTGACCCTGGTCGAGCGGCGGCTGCTGGTCTGGCGGCCCGCCGCGGCGGACGGGCGGGGGTAATTCTCCGTCATTGCGAGCCAACGGGTCCGCGCAAAGCGCGGCCCGATGACAGGCTCCGCGAAGCAATCCACGTCTCCGCAAGCGGAGAAATGGATTGCTTCGTCGCTGTCGCTCCTCGCAATGACGGTGAATAATGACGGTGAATAATGGGTCCGCCGTCAATTCAGCAGTTTTACGTCATCCGGCGCCTGCGGCGGGGTCTTGATCGCGATCGCCTTGATGGTGCGGCCGTCAGGCTTGGTGCCGCCATGCGGCGTGCCCTTGGGGATGATGACGAGATCGCCCGGCTTCACCCGCACTTCCTTGTCGCCGAGCCAGATCGTGCCGGTGCCCGCGAGGATGTACTGAATCTCGTTGGCGTTGGCGTGCAAGTGCTTCGGCGGGCTGCCGTCCTGGATCGAGATGGTCGCGCCTTCGGCCGAAACGAACGTCTTGTTGCGCATGCCGCCGGCATTCGCCGGCGAGATCGCGTCGCCTTCGAGATCGCCGGTATGGATGACCTGCGCGGTGATGACGTCGGCCGCATGCGCCGGCCGCAGGAAATGCGTGACGCCGCAGCCGGCCGCAAACGCGGCAGCGATGGACAGAGTGGTAGCGATACGATTCATGGAAAGGCCTCCCCGTTGGCGTTTTTTGTATCGGGGATGCTAGGCCGCGAATTGGCCTCTGGCCATGGCGCTGCGACAAAAAGTTCTCATCTCGCCAATGGAATAAAGTTACACGCGGTAGTTATCTCCCAATGCCAAATTCGCCCGCCGAGGCCGTCTTCTCAAGGCGCGTGCACTGCATTATGTTGCCGGCCATCATACGGAGGAACCTCATGAAGAATCTGATCGGCAAGCTTGCCGGCACCTTGCTCGCGCTGATGCTGACTTCGCCGGTTGCGCTGGCCGCAAGCAAGATCACCGTTGCGGTCGGCGGCGGCGCCTGCCTCTGCTATCTGCCAACGGTGCTGGCCAAGCAGCTCGGTGAGTTCGAGAAGGCGGGTCTCGATGTCAACCTCGTCGACCTCAAGGGCGGCTCGGATGCGCTGAAAGCCGTGCTCGGCGGCAGCGCCGATGTGGTCTCCGGCTATTTCGACCATTGTGTCAATCTCGCCGCCAGAAAGCAGGAGCTGGTCTCCTTCGTGGTCTACGATCGCTATCCCGGGCTCGTGCTGGTCGTGGCGCCCTCGCATGCCAGTGAAATCAAGTCGATCAAGGATCTTGCAGGCAAAAAGGTTGGCGTCAGTGCACCCGGGTCTTCGACCGATTTCTTCCTGAAGTTCCTGTTGAAGAAGAACGGCCTCGATCCGACCAGCGCCGCCGTCATCGGCGTAGGCCTCGGGGCCACCGCGGTCGCGGCGATGGAGCAGGGCCAGATCGATGCTGCCGTCATGCTCGATCCTTCCGTCACCGTGCTGCAGGGCAACCATCCCGACCTGAAGATCCTTGCCGACACCCGCACGCAAAAGGATACGCTCGCCATGTTCGGCGGCGAATATCCGGGCGGCGCGCTCTACTCGACCGCAGCCTGGGTGAACTCGCACGAGAAGGAAGTTCAGGCGCTGACCAATGCCATCATGGCGACGCTGGCCTGGATCCATTCGCATTCGGCCGAGGACATCATGGCCAAGATGCCGGAGGAGATGGTCGGCAAGAATAAGACGCTCTATCTCGCCGCGCTCAAGAACACCATCCCGATGTATTCGGAGACCGGCAAGATGGACCCCAAGGGCGCCGCTGCCGTGCTCGCGGTGTTCAGCGAAGGCTCGCCGGAGGTCGCCAAGGCCAATGTCGATGTAGCCAAGACCTACACCAACAAATATGTCGAGCAGGCCAAGACGACGGGGATGAATGCCAAGTAACGCGGTCATCCACCGCGTCACGGCGCTTGACCTGAAGGTCGAAAAGCGGGCGTGGCCGTTCGAACGTGAACGGCGCGCCGAGATCGACGCGCATTTTGCCCAGATGAGGCGCGAGAAGCCCAAGATCTGGAACGGCCGCATACTGCTCGGCCGCAACGCCGACTTCTCGGGCGGGCGGCTGACATCCAGCTATTTCGAAACCGATTTCGCAAGCTTCCTCGCCTGGCGCGATTGGGGCTTTCCCGACCGCGAGGTCTTCAACGGCTTCGGCATGGGCGCGCTGCGCTCCGTCGACGGTGCTTTTGTGCTCGGCGAGATGGCCCAGCACACTTCGAATGCGGGCCGCGTCTATTTCCCGTCGGGCACACCCGATCCGAACGATGTCGCTGGTGATGTCCTCGACATCGCCGGCAGCGTCGAGAGAGAGCTTGAGGAGGAAACCGGCTTGACCCCGGCCGATTACGTCGCCGAACCGCATTGGGATTGCGTGGTGGTCGGCGCTTCGGTTGCGATCATCCGCATCCTCGATGTCGGCATGCCGGGCGATGCGCTGAAAGCGCGCATCGAGGTCAACCTGGCGCGGCAGGAACATCCGGAACTGTCGGGTATTCATCTTGTGCGGACGAGGACCGATTTCCGCGCGAGCATGCCGAAGTTCGTTAGGGCGTTCCTGGAGAGACAGTTTGGTGGATGATGATATTCGTCGTCATTGCGCGGAGCGAAGCGACGAAGGAATCCACCTATCCGCATGCCGAGCCATGGATTGCTTCGCTTCACTCGCAATGACGACGGGAGGAATGCTGCAAGTGGAAAACATCATATGAACAAAAAGTCCACAACCTCCCTCGACGCCGATCTCGCTCCCTTCATCACACCCTTCCGCATCGACGGCTCGCGCAAGTTCCACCTTTCCTCGCAAAAGACCGACGCAAAGGGCGGGCTCGACAAGGATGAAGGCCAGGAGATCATCGAGGCCAACCGCAATCGCCTCAACGATTTCCAGGAAAAGCTCTACGCCCAGGATCGCTGGTCCCTGCTGCTGATCTTCCAGGGCATGGATGCCGCGGGCAAGGATTCCGCGATCAAGGCCGTGTTCGAGGGCGTCAACCCGCAAGGCTGCGAGGTCACCTCGTTCAAGCAGCCGACGAGCCATGAGCTCGATCATGATTACCTGTGGCGCAGCACGGTCGCATTGCCCGAGCGCGGCCGCATCGGCATCTTCAACCGCTCCTATTATGAAGAGTGTCTGATCACGCGGGTGCATCCAGCCGTTCTCGCCAAGCAGAAGATCCCCTCAAAGCTGGTCACCAAGAACATCTGGCGCGAGCGCTTCGAGGACATCACGGCCTTCGAACGCTATCTGTCGCGGCAGGGTACCGTGATCCTGAAATTCTTCCTCAATGTCTCCAGGAAGGAGCAGCGCGCGCGCTTCCTCGACCGGCTCGATGAGCCGTCGAAGAACTGGAAGTTTTCGATGAGCGACATCGCCGAACGCGGCTATTGGGCGCGTTATCAGGCGGTATACCAGGACATCGTTCGCCACACCTCGACGCCGCATGCACCCTGGTTCGTCGTACCTGCCGACCACAAATGGTTCGCGCGGGTGGTGATCGGCTCGGTCATTGTCTTTGCGCTCGACGGGCTGAACTTGCGCTTTCCCCGCGTCGACAAAGCCTCGCTGGAGGAATTTGCCAAAGTGCGCGAGGCGCTGGAGCAGGAAGGCAAGAGCAAAACGGGCAAGCAGGCCAAAGGCAAGGCCGCCGGCAAGAACGGTTAGCCACCGCTCGCTTTTCCCGAGACCGATTTAGCCAATGAAATTGGCCCTTCGACCATAACTCGTCATGGCCGGGCTTGTCCCGGCCATCCACGTCTTTCTTGCTCAAAGGAAGCAAGACGTGGATACCCGGCACGAGGCCGGGCGTGACGAAAATTGAATCCGGATAGTCTCTCAGCTCCCCAGCAACAAATCGACCATCGATTTCAGCAGGCTGACGATCAGGCCGGCCGCGCAGAGCGCGGTGCCGAGATCGACGACATAAAGCAGCGCCGCGCGCTGCTCCGGATCGAGTTCTCCAATCGCCTTGCGCATTCATCCCTCCATTTTTCTTGAAAACGGAATGGAAGCTGCTTGAAAAACGGAATGGAAGCGCTTCGGTTCCACGGCCATCTCCGCGACGTAAGCGCGCGGCGTAAACCTTTCGCTAACCAAACTGTGCGCGCACAATTCAGGCGGCTGTGATGTTTGCGCCACATCAAATTAACGAGCTGTTGCGTTCTCGGTGAGAGGTTCGCGCTCGGAAAGTTCGCCTTGGGACGGATCGTTTCATTTACGGGGAGTAGTCGTCATGAAGAAGTTGGTTCTCGCTGCATCGATTGTTCTGCTTGGTACCGCCACGGCTTCGGCCGCCGACCTTGCGCCGCGCTACTACAAGGCGCCGCCGCCGGTGGTTTCGCCGCTGTATAACTGGAGCGGCTTCTATGCCGGTATCAACGGTGGCTGGGGCACGAGCCACAATTGCTGGACCCGCACGGCGACCGCCGGCGTTGCCATCCTCCCGGCTGCGGAAGGTTGCCATGACGCCGACGGCGGCACGGTCGGTGGCCAGATCGGTTACCGCTGGCAGGCCTCCAACTGGGTGTTCGGCCTCGAAGCCCAGGGCAACTGGGCAGACTTCCGGGGCTCCAACGCCAGCCTGCTGTTCGGTGGTGTTGCCACCAACCGCACCAAGATCGACGCCTTCGGCCTGTTCACCGGCCAGGTCGGTTATGCCTGGAACAACGTGCTGGCCTATGTGAAGGGCGGCGCAGCCGTCACCGACAACCGTTACGACGGCCTCGCGACCATCAGCGGCCTCGTGACCGACACCGCCGGCAGCAACACGAAATGGGGCGGCACGGTCGGCGCCGGCCTCGAATATGGCTTTGCTCCGAGCTGGTCGTTCGCGGTCGAATACGACCACCTGTTCATGGGCACCGACAATTATGCCTTCAACACCGCAGGCCTCGCGACCCGCAACGAGAGCATCAAGCAGGATGCCGATCTCGTCACAGTGCGCGTGAACTACCGCTTCGGCGGTCCGGTCGTCGCCCGCTACTGAGACCGGCTCCCTTTCGAAACGACGAAAGCCCCGCGGATCGCGGGGCTTTCTTTTTATGCTCTGAACCCTCATGGTGAGGAGGCGCGCACGCGCCGTCTCGAACCATGAGGCCCGGCTATCGGCCTCATCCTTCGAGACGCTTGCTGCGCAAGCTCCTCAGGATGAGGGGATATAGCTGCGGCATCTTAACCGATCGGCATGGCCACGAAGTGGGTGTTGTCGGCGCTCTTCACCCGCATCAGCACGTCATGCTTGCCGTCGGATTTGGCTGCCGACAGGGCGTGGCGCAGTTCGGACGCAGAGCTGACGCTCTTGCCGCCGACATCGAGGATGACGTCGCCGGAGTTGAGGCCATGCTCGGCTGCCGGGCCGTCGGGATCGACCGCGGTGATCACCAGGCCCTTGCTGCCGGCACCCGCGACGTCGCTCGCTGGAGCCACCGAAATGCCGAGGTGGGGCGAGGAGCCATTCTCCATCTCGCCGGCATTGGCTTGTTTCTCGGGCTGGCTCGGCATCTTGGCCAGCGTCACCTCGATGCTCTTCTGCTCACCCTTGCGCAGGATGTCGAGCTTGGCGGTAGAACCCGGAGCCATCACCGAGATCTCGCGCGCCAGCGAGCGCGAATCCTTGACCGGATTGCCGTTGACGGCGGTGATGACATCGCCGGCCTGCACGCCCGCCTTGGCTGCCGGCGTATTCGGCTGCGCCTGATCGACAAGCGCGCCGGCGGCGTTCTTCATGCCGAGGCTCTCGGCGATGCCGGCGGTCACCGGTTGCACCTCTACGCCGATATAGGCGCGGGTCACCGTGCCCGTATCCTTGAGCTGGGCAACGACCATCTTCACGGTGGAAGCGGGGATGTCGAAGCCGATGCCGACCGAACCGCCGCTCGGCGAGAAGATCGCGGTGTTGACGCCGATCACATTGCCCTTGGTATCGAAGGTCGGTCCGCCCGAATTGCCCTTGTTGATGGGCGCGTCGATCTGGATGTAGTCATCATAGGGGCCGGAGCCGATGTCGCGGCCTTCGGCCGAGATGATGCCGGCGGTGACGGTCCCGCCGAGGCCGTAGGGGTTGCCGACCGCGACCACCCAATCGCCGACCCGCGGTGTCGCGGTCTCCAGATTGACGTAGGGGAAGTCGCTCTTGCCGTCGACCTTGATCAGTGCGAGGTCCGTCTTGGCATCGGTACCGATCACCTTGGCGGTATAGGTCTTGCCGTCGTCGGTGGTGATCTGGACGGAGTTGGCGTGGTCGACGACATGGTTGTTGGTCACGGCATAGCCGTCGGAGGAGATGAAGAAGCCGGAGCCGACGCCGGTGATCATCTCATGGTGCGGCATGCGGCGGCCGGGGCCGTTCTCGAAGTTGTATTGACGGAAGAATTTCTCGAAGGGCGTGCCCTGGAAGGGCGACATGTCGTCGCCATTGGTCTGCGGCGAATCCGAATCTGCGGTCTGGTCGATCTTGACCTTCACGGAGATCACCGCGGGCTTCACCTTGCTGATCAGATCCGCAAAGCCGACAGGGCCCGACTGTACCTGTATCGGTGCGGCAGAAGCCGGCGCACTGAACTGGCCGGATGCCAGTCCGCCGAATGCCAGCGCGGAGCCGATGATGGCGACCGAGCCGAGCAGCGCCAGGCGCCGCCGCGGCAGGATACGGCGGCGAGGGGTCTCGTTTGTTGCTGTCATGATTATCTCTCCAAAGGGGTTGGGCCGTGGCGGCCTTGATGAAGAGGTAATGCACGAAGCATTACGAGGCGCTGTCGGGAAAATTAAGATGTCCTGTCAGGCATGTTAATTCGACGTAACGCGCGCGTGTGTGTCGCACCGGTTACTTCGACTTTGGTCTGAAAGGCCGTGTTGACGCGACCTTTCGATCAGGCCTCGTCCTGTCGCGACCAGGGCGTTTTCGTCTTGCTGAAGTCCGACCAGGCGTGACGCAGGCGCCGCTCGGAGCCGACCATCGCGTGCGCCTGCCAGCCTGCGATCGCAGCCTGCGCCGCCTGCCCTTCGAGGCACTCGCTGCCCAGCCCCGAAAGCAGCGCGGCCGTCGTCGCCATGTCGTTGAAGGATCCGAGCTCCTCCTGCAATTCGGCGAGCTTTTGCGAATAGCGCCGTGCCGGCTTGCCGAGGTCGTACAGCGGCAGCAGGAATTCGACGACATAGCGTAACTTCTTCACCGCAAGCCGCAGCCGATGCCGCTCCTCGGCGCCCTGCGACTTGAAGTGCTTGCCGCGCTTGAGCACCTTGACGTGCTGCGCCGAGAGCATGCGACCGGCGAAACTGGTGGTGGGCTCGGCAAGCTGTCCGAGAATTTCAGCCGCAACGTCACTGCGCCAGCCGCGCGCTTCGATCCAGCCGCCGAGGCCGATGATGAACGCGGCGCAGCGGTGGTCGGTGAGTATCATGCGTGCCTTGTCATAGGCGGCGGAGCGGCGCTTCTGCGCGACTTCGCCGAGCGCTTCGAAGCCGGAAATGGTCGGGCAGCCCTTCGCGATGGTCGGCAGCGTCTCGGTTTCGAAAATGTCCCAATCGCGCGCGGCCGACAGGTTGTGCGCGAACCAGCGTGCATCAGTGCGAAACTGCTCGAGCCGGCTCAGCGATCCGACCGAGCGCATCAGGTCCAGCGCGGCGCGCAACCGGCGCAGCGACACGCGAAGCTGATGGATGCCATCGGGATTACGGCCGTCCTCGGCGGCGGGAATGGCATCGAGCAGGTGCTTGAGGCAGGAGCGCAGGATCGCCGCAAAGGCGTCGTCAAGCGCAATCGTTGGATCAAGCCGCAGCTTGGCCGGCCGCCGCGCCACCGGCGGCGTGTCGGCCGCGAGGTCGAAGCCGCGCGCCGACTTGCTCCGGGTCGACGGCCGCACCTCGCCGTGCTCGCATAGCCGCAGCGCCAGCTCGTGGATGGTGGAAGCGCTGCCGCTCTTCAGCTCCAGCTCGATCTCGCTGACC
>Ga0157369_10006968_pt1 | contig 13031 bp, 7 predicted proteins | sample C25metaG_FD_113461 | JGI IMG/M metagenome (GOLD analysis project Ga0157369, IMG submission 113461) | Corn rhizosphere microbial communities from Kellogg Biological Station, Michigan, USA - C2-5 metaG | ecosystem: Host-associated > Plants > Roots > Rhizosphere > Soil | place: USA: Michigan...
ATGTGGGAGTATCAGATCACAGAGAAAGGCGTGGTCATCGGCAAGCCGCTGCGTGGCTACCGCGGCCTGACTACCGGCATACCGGGCCTTGGTCCTTGGATTCCGGGCAGAATGATCCCGAACCGCGGCCAGACCGGCCCGCTAAATTACCTTTAGAATCGAAAGAAGGGCCACATGAATGATTCTCCGGTGCCAGCCGGCGGCCAAGTCTCGCTGGAATCGGTGTTGAGCACCGGCGAGTTGAGCGCGCGGCCGGCCCGGCCACCGGATTACCAGGCGGAAAATCGGGCACTGCTTGCGATCGTCCAGCACATGGCCGATTCACCGCAAACCACGCTCCAGAAACTTGCCGAGGTCGCGCTGGATGTCTGCCGCGCCGGTTCCGCCGGTGTCAGTCTGGTCTCGAAAGAAAACGGTAACTTCTACTGGCCCGCGATCGCTGGCGCATGGAAGCCGCACATCGGGAGCGGGACGCCGCGCCATTTCGGACCTTGCGGTGTCGTGCTCGATCGCAACGCGGCGCAACTATTCACGCATCCCGAACGATACTACCCTTATTTAACTCCGGCCTCGCCGCCTATAGAAGAAGCGCTCCTGACGCCTTTTTACGTCGAGGGGGAAGCGGTCGGCACGGTATGGGTGGTCGCCCACGACACTGCCCGCAGATTCGATACTGAGGACCTGCGGCTGATCGAGAGTCTCGGCCTGCTCGCCGCTGCCGCCTACCCGCTCGGGGCGGCGCTAGAGGCGCAGGAGCAACAATCCCACTCGATGCGCGATATCAATGAGGCCCTGATGGTCTCCTCGGTCCGCCAGCACGAATTGACTGAGCAGGCCCAGAAGGCGGAGACGGCGTTGCGTGAGAGCGAAGAGCGGCTATCGTTAGAACTCGCGGCCACGCAGCAGCTCCAGGAAACCAGCATCCAGTTGCTTCGGGAAGAAGACGCCGATGCGCTGTACGAGCAGATCCTTCACGCAGGCATGGCTATCATGCGCGCCAACATGGCTAGCATGCAGGTTCTCGACGAGGGCGAGGACGCCCTGCGGTTGCTCACTTTTCGAGGATTCGACCCCGAATTCGGCCAGATTTTTGAGTTGATTCGTCCGGATAGGCTAACCGCTTGCAGCGCTGCCAGGAGAGAGGCCCGCCGGATCGTAGTGCCGGATGTGGAGACGTGCGATTTCCTGGCCGGTACCCCTGCCTTGAATGACCATCGCAAGACGGGAATCCGGGCGGTGCAATCCACCCCGCTGATCTCACGCGGCGGACGCCTGTTGGGCGTAATCTCCACGCACTGGCGAGAGCCGCATCAGCCCGCGGAACGCGATCTGCATCTGATGGACGTGCTGGCGCGGCAAGCGGCGGATTTGATCGAGCGCTCGCAGGCCGAAAAGGCATTGCAGGATCTCAACGCGAATCTGAAGCACTTCTCCTACGCGGCAGCGCACGATCTTCAGCAGCCGCTGCGCCTGGTAACGCTCTACACCGAACTGCTGTCGAGACGATATAAGGGCAAGCTCGATCCCGAAGCCGATAAATTTATCGCGTACGCGGTGGATGGCGCTCACCGAATCGAAGCCATGCTGAGCGATCTGCGTGAGTATTGGTCAGCTAACGACCAAAAAATCGAGCAACTTGGTCCCATCGATTGTAACTCCGCTCTCGAAAAATCGCTTGGAGATCTTGAGGTCTCCATTCAGGAAAGCGGTGCGATTATCACTCATGAGTCCTTGCCTATGGTTACCGCGGAAGCGTTTCCGTTGACCGTGTTGTTCCAAAACCTCATCAGCAACGCGATCAAGTATCGCAGGCCGGAAGCGCCGCCCAGGATCCACCTTTCCGCCCAACGCCGCGACGCCGCCTGGGAAATTTCGGTGACTGACAACGGCATTGGCATCGAGCCCAAATACCTCGAGACAATCTTTACCCCATTCAAACGGTTGCACGGAACGGAGTACCCAGGCACAGGTCTCGGGCTGGCCATGTGCCAGCGGGTAGTCGAGCGATATCGCGGCCGTATTTGGGTCGAATCCAAATACGGGCAAGGATCGACGTTTCACTTTACGTTGCCGCCTTAGACCGCGCAAGTATGACGCTAGCTCAGATCGTGCGGATTGAGGATGATCCAGCGATTCTCTCAAGTGATTTCAAAACGGACCGAGTGACAAGCCCACGGTCTTCGGTTAAGCAAATCTTTCTCTGGCTTGTTCAGGGAACAGCGGTGCATTTGCCTTCCGGACTCAAGACGAATCCCCGATTCGATCCTCTGCGCGCCGATATACGATTCCAGGATCCGCTCGTACGCCTGAAGTTTCCCGAAGTTGCCGGCGACGCTCCCGTCTACTTTTCGTGATCGTCATCGTCGCTAGTTCCCCGCAGGCGGGAGCTCGAACCAAGGAATAGCGGCTGGGTTAGCCACCCAGTATCGGCAACACTATTTGCTTAGACGCCGAACACCAATACGCGGCCATCATACGTCGTCTGCCAAAGGCGGCCATCATTCACCACCGGGCTGCCAAACTTGTTGAAGTCATGATGCCCCGCGGGCGGAACATCGCTCATCCATAGCCGTTGGATTTGCTGATCTCCATCCTGCATCTTGGAACCGAACTGCAGCGCATCGAACGCGAAGATGCGCCCGGTCGTGAAGCCTTTGTTGTCATCCCCTTTGTTCGCGTCTTTATCGGGCACACATGCCCAGATCACTCCGTCTTTCGCTCCGTTGCTGGATAGGCACATCATCGCGCCTGGCATCCCGCCCGGAGGAACCGGACTGTACGGGCTTGCTATTTCCTCCGATCGTGCCAGAAAGTTCCATTTCCCGTCGGAAGTGACACGGCCCGCCCGCAGATTGCCGTTCTCGCACCACGTGTACAGTAAATGCTGCTCCTGCCAGTAGGTCGGTGAGCCGTGCTGGTGATGCGTTTTGTTGTAGAAAAGTTTGTTCAGGTCCTTGGGATCTGTCGGGGCTGCCGGCGCATCGCCATTGTAGAAGCCGAACCAGATTGGTGCCGTCTTGAGTTTCGCGTAATTCCCCGCTGGCTGCCAGAGATCGCCGGGCTGTGTCATTCCAAACTTGCGCCAATCGAGCGAGTAAAGAATAGAATCCTTCCCGGCGCCAAGTACGAGGCCGTACTCCGGAATCACGATCGGGCCGGCGGCCGCCAGATCCATATCATTCCACCCGTCTGCGGCAGTGCCTCGGTCCACATCGCGCCAGGGCGACCACCAATCCACCACAGAGAATGCTCCGTCATAGCGGACCTTTGTGAAGCACTCGCCATAGCTGCCTTTCGCCGGCGCAAATTCGCCATTGCCGGTTACGAAGATGAGATACGTGTTCTCTTTCCCCGCTGAATCCTTCTCGATTAACACCGTGGGTGCTTGTCCGGCCATCCAGATACCGGCGCCGGATCCACTTTGGGTCAGATTGAGCTCAGCCTGCACAGCCCATGCGTCGATATCAACCGCTGTAATGAACCCGTGGGCCCCGTCGGCTGTTTCCTGGATCGTGCCGAACGGAATGAATACGGTACGCTTCCCGTTTGCTAAAGACGAGCAAAGAGACGCACGTTGTTTCCGTTGAATCGTTGCGCTTGCCCCCGGAAGTTGCAGACGCCGCAAAAGTTTGCCGTCGGTTAGCCGGACTTCTATCAGCCAGTGCGCGGCCTTCTCCTTCGTTCCGTTCGGACTGATCCAGGCGCAAGCGTAGAGATTCCCTCCGACAATTTCCGGCGTGGACATGATCCCAAAATGATCGTTAGTCCGCCACGTATCGATGTTGTTTGTTCCGGTAATAGGCTTCCCGGCTTCCGTCATCCAGGCCGTCTTGTAAGTGGCAGCATCGAACCCGTAAATGCGGTTTGCCATTGTGGCGCAAATCACCAGGTCTTGGGATTTGCCGTTCCGAATGACTTTGGGTGCGAATAGCGGTTGTGCCTCCATACCGCGCGCATCCCCGCTCATCACAAGTTGTCCGGCAAGCTTCAGCCCGCCACGAACGACGTCAGGCGTAAGCCGGGCTTCCTGGTAGGCACCGTAGCGCAGCGGGCTGCCGGACCGCGTATAAATTGGTTGAACGCCATCCGACGCCGGCGCATTTACCTTCGGCATCATGAGATGAGCTGTAGGCCCGTTGACGCCCGCCATTTTGTGTTGAGCGGAATCGTCGTTTACCACCGGATGTGGATCTTGCGCCAGCGATGGGGAAGCGAGCAGCGCCGCCAAAAAATCTCGTCGTAACATCGGTTCTCCCTATGGACTCATCGTCGGTCACAAACCACAGAAATATTTCCATCCCACTCTGTCGACAGGATTTAACGCAATCTGAACTGCATACGCCCATCCGTTTTTGCCTCACAGTGTGCTACCGTCGACCAGGCTCACCGAACCCGTTCGGTGGGCCATTTCCATTTAAAGGGAGTTTGTTCTCTATGTCTACCGCTGCCCAAATGTCCGCAAATCAGAAGAACGCACAGCTCAGCACTGGCCCCACGTCCCAAGCCGGTAAAGCCAAATCCTCCTTGAACGCCGTCAAGTCCGGGCTCACTGGCCGGACCGTTCTGCTTCCCTCCGATGATGCCGCCCTCTATGAGACCCACGTTTCTCAATTCATCGAACACTACGCGCCCGTCGGCGACGACGAGCGCAAACTCGTCCAGTCTCTTGCCGACACCGAATGGCGTCTTCTCCGCATTCCCTCGCTCGAAATGGGCATCTACGCCGTTGGCCGCCTCGAATTCGCCAGTTCCTTCGCTAACGAAGACGAAGCCGTCCGCAAGCACTTGATCGAAGCCCAGGTTTTTCTCGCCTACCAGCGCCAGCTCAACAACCTCAGCATTCAGGAAAGCCGCTTACGCCGCCAACGAGACAGAGACACCGCCGCTCTCCGTGAGCTCCAGGACAACCGCAAGCGCCAAGCCAAAGCGCGTTTGGATAACGCCGCCCGCCAATATATCCGATCCCTCCAGGAACAGCCGAGTCAGGCATCCGATCCAGCCGCATTTGGCTTCGAATTTTCACTTGCTCAAATTAAACTCCGCGCTTCCGAACTCGATCCCCGTTTACCCTCCGCTGCCGAGTGTCAACTAGCCGATGTCGCCTGAAATCAACGCGCTTACTGATCCGGCAAACCGTATAACCCGATCAGGTTATTTCCATAATCGGGACAAGGTTAGATTCCGGTTATCTGCGTTTACAATGGCTTAGGTCGTGGACCTCGAGTTGCCTGCGGAATAGGCCTAGGAGTAGTCAAGGGGAGGACTACCCGTCTATCCGCGTTATGAAATCGTCTCACTTGTCACGTTTTTCGCTCGCCCTGGTGATGATCCTCGCCTCTGACGCCTTAGCCTTCGGTCAGGCCATTAGCGGCGACTTGGTCGGTACAATCCAAGACGCCTCTGGAGCGGGTGTGCCTAACGCCTCCGTTTCCATCGTCAACGATGCCACTAACATCAAGAGCGCAGCGACCGCCAATGGTAATGGCGAATACCGGCTGTCCAATCTCCCTCCCGGCACATATACGTTGACGGCTTCTGGAACGGGCTTCAGCACTTCTACGCTCAAGGGCGTTACGGTCACCCTCAATACGACTTCCACTGCCAATCTGACGCTGCAAGTCAGCGCGACCTCGACAACCATCGAAGTGTCTACCGCCGTCGCGCAGATCGACACCACCACTGCGCAAATCCAAAACACCTACACGACCAAGCAAGTGCAGGATCTTCCGGTCAATAGCATCGGTTTGGGGGTCCTGAATCTTTCGCTCCTCCAGGCCGGCGTCGCCACCACCGGCGGAGTCGGTATGGGCCGTGGACCCAGCGTGGGTGGCCAGCGTCCGCGCAACAATAACTTTACTGTCGACGGCGTCGACAACAACAGCAAGTCGGTCACCGGCTCCCAGGTAGTCGTCCCCAATGACGCCGTCCAGGAATTCACTGTCCTGCTGAATCAATTCCAGGCCGAATACGGTCACAGCTCGGGCGGTCAATTTAATATCGTTGTGCGCACCGGAACCAACGAATTGCACGGCATGCTGTACGACTATATGCGCAATAGGAACCTGAAGGCCATCGATCAGGCCTTCCAGAATCAAGGGCTCACGAGTAATCCCCGCTACGATCAAAATCGCCTGGGCGGCCAGGTGGGTGGGCCGATCCGCAAAGACAAATGGTTTTACTTCGCGAACTTTGAATACAATCCGCTGGGGCAGGCGAGCACCACCGGAAATATCGCTTATGCGCCCACCCCCGCTGGCTATAGCACTCTGGCGGCCCTTCCCGGAATCAATCAGAACAATTTGAATGTCATGAAGCAGTATGCCTTGGCGCCCGCGGTCAGTACCGGAGCGAAGGTCCCTAGTCTGACGGTCGGTGGCACGTCGATCCCGCTAGGAGCGTTGAACACAGTCGGTCCCAACTACACAAATAATTATTTCGGCACCCTAAGCTCCGATTACAATCTTTCGGACAAGGATCAGATTCGCGGACGCTATGTCTACAATCGTGGCCTGACTATCAACACCACCAACGTGACTCTGCCGGTCTTCTATACTCCCGTCCCGACCACCAACTACCTGGCGACGATGGCTTGGTATCACACCTTCAGTCCGTCAATAACCAACGAGTTGCGTCTCGGCTACAATCGCCAGAACCAAAGCTTCCCCATTGGCAACTACAGTTTCCCCGGCCTCGATCAGTTTCCAAACTTGCAGTTCACCGATCTCCAACTGCAAATCGGGCCAAACCCGAACTACCCGCAGTACAACATCAGCAACATGTACCAGGGCGTCGATAACGTGAGTTGGACGCGTGGATCGCACAGCCTCAAATTTGGTACCGAGCTGCGGCGCTATATTGCTCCATCGGCTTTCACCCAGCGCTCTCGCGGCGATTATCAGTACAGCACGGTTGCCAACTATCTGACCGATCAAACGCCTAATGTCATCGCCCAGCGCGGGCTCGGCAATGTCGTCTATTACGGCGATCAGATCGCCAGCTTCTCTTACATCCAGGACGCTTGGCGCGCGCGCCCGAATCTGACTATCAATCTAGGTGCGCGCTACGAATACACCACTGTCCCGCAATCCGAGCGTTTGCAAAGCGTGAATGCTCTGGCGAGCGTGCCGGGATTAATCACCTTTGGAACTCCGCAGGCCCAGAAGAACGCGATCGCGCCCCGCGTAGGTTTGGCTTACACGCCGGGCACCAGTCAAAACACCGTCATTCGCGCCGGCTTTGGCATGGCCTACGATGTCCTGTTCGACAATATCGGAACGCTTTCCTTGCCCCCGCAATTCAGCACTTCTTTAGATGTAACCGGTAATCCCACACCACCGGGCGGCTTCCTGGCTACCGGCGGCATCTTGCCCAATGCCGCTACCGGCACATTGAGTGTCGCTCAGGCCAGGGCGCTGACCAGCACCTACATCACCGACCAAATCCTGCCTTACACCATCAACTACAACTTCGAAATCGAGCATGTCTTTGCCAGAGACTACACACTGACGGCTCGCTATCTTGGCACGCAGGGGGTTCATCTTCCGACGCAGGTTCAGATCGACAAGGTCTCCAAGATCAACTCTTCCTCCTATATTCCGACCTATCTGACCATGCCGAGCGTCGCAACTCTCGCAGGCCTTCCCTTGACCCTTGGCGATGTGCAGGCCCGCTCCAATTTTGCGCCAGGTTATGCGGCTGCCGGCTTCAAGAACCTCATAACCGCCTATACAGCGCAAGGCCATTCCAGCTACAACGGTCTGGCGCTCCAATTAAACCGACGCTTCTCGAATGGGCTGCAGTTCATTGCAGCCTATACCTGGAGCCACAACATCGATAATTCCACGGCTGAGTTCAATTCCACTTCACTGACGCCTCGCCGCGCTCAGGACTTCTTCGACCTGACATCGGAGCGCGCAAGCTCCGCGCTCGACCGCCGCCACCGCCTCAGTATCTCGGTCCTCTATGACTTGCCGTTCTTTCAGCACAGTAGCAATTGGTTCATGAAGAACCTAATCGGAAACTGGGAACTCGCCCCTATTTACACCTACGAGAGTCCCGAATATTTCACTGTGCAGAGCGGCATCGATAGCAATCAGAATGGGGACTCAGCCCCGGACCGCACCATCCTTAATCCGAATGGCGCGCCGCATACCGGATCGGGCGTGTTTGGTGTGGATCGCACCGGTGCCCGCACAAGCGGAAGCGCCACGGTGGCATATGTCGCGACGAATCCAAACGCTGAATACGTCCAGGCAGGTCTTGGCGCTCTCGCCACGGCGGGCCGAAACACCGAACCGACTCGTCCGATCAATAACGTCGACATGACCGTGATCAAGCGCTTCTCCGCCAAAGAGCGCTTTCATTTCGAGTTGCAGGGCCAAGCCTTCAATCTTTTCAATCATCCCCAGTTCATTCCGGGAGCCATCAACGATGTCGGCAATGTCACCAGTATTGGCTTGGGCGCTTACGTGAACGCCAACAGCGTGAACTTTAATAATCCGGAGGCTTTCTTTACTAGTAACGCACGCGTCATTCAAGTCGTCGGGAAGTTTATCTGGTAGTCAGGGAAAAATCTGAGTGACATTAGGGGAGCCCGCCAATTGGGTTGGAGGCTCCCCCTCTTTGCGCGCAGACTCGGAGGTTATCTGCGCTATATCTTTATTGAAGCAGATCGTAATTGTATTGTTACGAGAATATGCACGCCTGACACCGAATTTTTCCTCATCGCGCTAAAATCAGGCTAGCCATGGTCGTCGCCACCTCGCTTGCGGATGAGATCCTCCAGCTCAAGGCGGAACGCCATGCGGTGATTCTCGCTCACCATTATCAAGAGCCCGAAATCCAGGAAATCGCTGATTCTATCGGCGATAGCCTCGAATTGGCGCGCGCGGCCCAGAGGTTCGAAGGCGATGTCATTGCATTCTGCGGCGTGCGTTTCATGGCTGAGACTGCTAAGGTGCTCAACCCGGAGCGCGTCGTAGTATTACCAGATTTTAATGCAGGCTGTAGTCTCGTCGATAGCTGTCCGGCCGAGGCCATCCGCGCTTTTCGCCGCACTCATCCCGAGCACGTGATTGTGAGCTACATCAATACTTCGGTCGAGGTGAAGGCAGAGAGCGACATCCTTTGCACATCTCGCAACGCTGCCGCGATTGTAAACTCAATTCCGCCCGAAAAGCCGATCCTGTTTCTGCCCGACATCAACCTCGGCAATTTCGTCAAGAAGCAGACCGGCCGGCAGAACATGCAAATCTGGCAGGGTGCCTGCATAGTGCATGCAACTTTTCCCGCTCGCCGTCTCGCCGCCGCCCGCTCCGAACATCCTGGAGCCCTCGTCGCTGCTCATCCGGAGTGCCCCGGAGATGTGCTCCGCATGGCCGATTTCATCGGCTCCACTTCCGCCATCATCGACTGGTGCGGGAAGCAAAGCGCCGAAGAATTCATCGTGATGACCGAAAGCGGCGTGCGCTACTCGCTCGAAAAACAATCTCCCGGCAAGCGCTTTTACTTCGTTGCCAACGAAAATTGCAATTGCAGCGAGTGCCCCTACATGAAGCTGAACACGCTTGAAAAGCTGCGCGATTGTCTCGAAACACTCGAGCCCCGCATTGAGCTGCCAGCCGATATTATCGAGCGAGCGCGCGTTCCCATCGAACGCATGCTGGCTGTGAAGTGACCCAACTCGTCCAGGTCGGCGCGCCCTTACTCGATACTTTTGGACGTTTGCATTCGGACCTGCGTATCAGCGTCACCGACCACTGTAATATCCGCTGCTTCTACTGCATGCCGGAGACGGGCGCCGAATATGCGCCGCTACGTTCGCAACTGAGCTTCGAACAGATTCTGCGTTTTGTATCGGCCGCGGTGCCGCTCGGGCTGACCAAAATTCGGCTCACCGGAGGCGAGCCGCTGCTGCGTCCCAGGCTACCTTCGCTCATCGAAAAATTGTCCGGGCAGGAAGGTATCCGCGATCTTGCCCTCACCACGAATGCCGTACTGCTCGCTGGTCACGCGAAACCGTTGTTTGACGCCGGTCTGCGCCGCCTGAATATTCACCTCGATACCCTGGACCGCGAACGCTTTGCCCAAATCACCCGCCGCGATGAACTCACGCGAGTTCTCGCCGGGATCGACGCCGCCCTCGACGCAGGCTATCCAATAATCAAGCTGAATGCCGTCGCCATTAAGGGCCTGACCGAGTCGGATGTCGTTTCTCTCGTTCGTTTCGGGAGAGAGCGAAACATCGAGGTCCGCTTCATCGAATTCATGCCCCTCGATGGCCGCGAGCTTTGGTCGATGGATCGCGTCCTTACCGCCGACGACATGCTGGACATGCTCGCTAAGGAATTCGGATCTCTCTTTCCCGTGTCCGACGCCGACCCGCGCGCCCCAGCCACGGAATACCGGTTTGCCGATGGCTCGCGCGTCGGCTTCATCGCGTCAGTCAGCCGCCCCTTCTGCCTAAATTGCAATCGGCTGCGTCTCACTTCCGACGGCAAGCTGCGCTACTGCCTCTTCGCAAGAGAAGAAACCGATATCCGCCATCTGCTCGATGACGAGATCGCGCTTCAGGACGCCATTCGTTCCACGGTCTGGCAAAAGTGGGCCGGGCACGAGATCAATCGGCCTTCGTTCCTCGCGCCAGGGCGCGCGATGTATTCGATCGGCGGCTAAACGCGCCCTGCGCCGGCCGCTGGCCTACATTCATAAAATGCCGGCGTTTTGCCGTAGCGTTCACGATATGACGTTTCCAGGTGCCGCTTGAAATCATCGACGGCTTCAGGCGCGACAAGGTTTACCGTGCAGCCGCCAAAGCCGCCGCCCGTCATCCTCGCGCCATGAACGCCCGTAATCTCAATCGCAGTGTCCACAAGAAAATCGATCTCTTCGCAACTGATCTCATAATCGTGCTGCATGCTGCGGTGCGAAGCCACAAACAGTCTGCCCATCTCGGCAAGATCGCTGCTTTGGGCGGCCGCCGAGAAATCCACTACGCGCTGCGTGTCTGAAATAACGTGTCGCGCGCGCCGCCGCGCCACTTCCGGAATCGTCTCTTCGATGGCCTGGAAGCGCGGCAGCGTCACATCACGCAGGCTTCTTACCTGCGGGTCGCTCTTTTGGATCGCCGCCACCGCTTCTTGGCATTCGGCCACGCGTTTTCGGTACGCAGATGTCCCCAGTTCATGCTTCACCAACGAATTTACAGCCAGGATACGCAAGTTGCCCGGAAGCTCAACGTATTCGTGCTCGAGACTGCGGCAGTCGATCTTCAGCGCCGCTCCTGAATGGCCGAACACGGCCGCATACTGGTCCATGATGCCGCACGGCATACCGACAAATTGGGATTCGGCGCGCTGCCCCAGTCGGGCGATCTCCCGCCGGTCCATTCGACGATTGTCAAGGAGCGCCACCGCGGTAGCGATCTCGAGCGCCGCCGAAGAACTCAGGCCGGCGCCGGCCGGCACATCGCTCGCTATATATAGATCGCATGGTTCAATGGCAAACCCGGCGGCCGCCAACTCGCGCGCCACGCCCACCACATAGTCGCTCCATTGCCCTGTCGGTTTAGCTGCTGCGAGTTCCGCGAGGCCAATGCAAAATTCCCGGTCGAGATCGCGTGAGTACGCTCGCAGGCACGCGTGGCTCGCCGGCGCGATCGCCACATAGCAAGCCATATCGAGCGCAATCGGAAGCACGTAGCCAAGGTTGTAATCGGTGTGCTCGCCGATTAGGTTTACCCGGCCGGGCGCGCGATACACAGCCGGCTTCACATCCGCGCCGAATCGCTCGCCAAATTGCGCTACGATTTCGCGCGATACGAGAGCCAAAGCAGGCACCCTCCGAAAATCAGCAGCATCAATCCGCACCACAAGTTCACGTTCACGCCGGGTTCGAGCGGCGCTTGCACCTCGGGAGAGATCAAACCATAGGCAAGCAGAATAACGCCCAACAAGGCGAAAAGAAATCCAGTCGGTCGGCGCAGGTCGTTCATAGCGGTTTACCAGTAAATAATATTCACGATCACGAGCACGCCGAGTACGATGATCGCTAGCGGTCCTGGCCGCTTGTACCAAGGCGCGCTTTCTTCGCGTGGAATATCCGTCACGCCGAATACCAGGTTGTGAAGCTCGCTCACCGGTTTCGGCTTGGTCATCAGACTGATCGCAATTGTAATTACCATGCAGGCCGTCCATGAGATGATCGCGATCCAGTAATTTTGGGCCATTGTGGAAATGAATCCGTGGGTGTTCGCGATCCACCCGCCCTTGCCTTCCGCCACCGTCAGGCCGTGCGTCACAGCGGCGGCGGTCGTCCCGACCAGCAACCCGGTAAATGCCGCGTGCCCCGTCGTGCGCTTCCAGAACATGCCGAGCAGAAACGTCGCAAACAATGGCGCGTTCACAAACGCGAAGATCAATTGCAGGAAATCCATCATGTTGTTGAACGTCGTCGCCAGATACGCCGTTCCGATCGACAGCACGACTCCCACAACTGTTGTGACTCGACCGATCCACAGGTAATGACTGTCCGGCGCTTGCTTCCGGATATAGCCCTGATAGATGTCGTAAGTAAATACCGTGTTGAAGGCTGTTACATTGCCGGCCATCCCGGACATGAACGACGCCATCAGCGCCGTCAAACCGATTCCCAACATGCCCGATGGATAGAATTGCGCCATCAGCGTCGTGAGCACCTGGTCGTAGTCGTATCCCGTGCCGCCCGCTTTGATCGGCAACTGGTAGCCGCTCGACATCTGCATCAGCGCCACCGCTGCGATGCCGGTCAGAATCACTACGAACGGCATGAAGATTTTCGGGAAGGCGGCAAATAGCGGGGTCTGCCGTGCGCCGTGCATGCTGTCAGCTGCCATGGCGCGTTGGACAACGAGAAAATTGGTGCACCAATATCCGAACGACAACACAAATCCCAGGCCCGCAACCAAACCGAACACTTCCACGCCCATCGGGTTTTGTGTCGAGTGCGCGGCGTAGCGCCAGGAATGCGTCATTACCGGCTGCAGCCGTCCCGAA
>Ga0157369_10006970_pt1 | contig 13030 bp, 13 predicted proteins | sample C25metaG_FD_113461 | JGI IMG/M metagenome (GOLD analysis project Ga0157369, IMG submission 113461) | Corn rhizosphere microbial communities from Kellogg Biological Station, Michigan, USA - C2-5 metaG | ecosystem: Host-associated > Plants > Roots > Rhizosphere > Soil | place: USA: Michigan...
GTCTTAAGAGGAGAAAGTTCCATCTATGTCTTAAAACACAGAAGAAATAATTTTCTCTTTCTGAGGGTTGCAAGACACTTAGAGAGAAAATAATTTCAGTCAACCTCGAAGACGGGAAGGTGAGTTTCGCATGCGCTATCTGCCGGTGTTCCTCGATCTGCAAACCGGTCTGGTCGCCCTGGTCGGCCAGGGTGAGCTGGCGCGCGCCAAATTGCGGGTGCTGGTCGCGGCCGGAGCGCGCATCCGCTGGTATGCGACCCAAGGCGAACGCCAAGGTGAGCATGATGTGCGGGGCCTCGAGCCGGCGCAGCTTGCGAGAATCGAGTTTGCCAAGGGCGATCCGCTCAGCGCCGATCTCACCGGCGTGGTTGCGGTGTTCTGCGCCGGCGCAGGTGACGTTGGTGTCGCGATGTCGGTGCGGGCGAAATCGGTAGGCCTGCCCGTCAATGTGATGGACGACCTCGCCCATTCCACTTTCATCTTCCCGGCCATCGTCGATCGCGGCGACGTCGTGGTCGCGATCGGCACCGGCGGCACCTCGCCGGTGGTGGCGCGCCGCGTGCGTGAGAAGATCGAGGCCGTATTGCCGGCACGGATCGGCGATCTCGCCAAATTCATCGGCCGCTTCCGCAAAGCCATTCACGCCCGCATTCCCGAGATGCCGCTGCGTCGCCGCTTCTGGGAGCGGGTGATCGATGGCCCAATCGGTGCGCTGGTTCTGTCCGGCCACAAGGACGACGCTGAAGCCGCGCTGAACAAGATCGCGGACGCCAGCGCCTTTGCTTCAGGCAAGACACAGGGTCATGTCGCGCTGGTCGGCGCCGGCCCCGGCGATCCCGATCTGCTCACCATCAAGGCGCTGCGCGCGTTGCAGGATGCCGACGTCGTGTTCTACGACGAGCTGGTATCGCCGGAAATTCTCGATCGCATCCGTCGCGACGCTTCGCGCGTGGCGGTCGGTCGCCGTGTCGGCAAGCCCGGTATCGGCCAGGAAGCCATCAACGAGCGCATGATTGCCGCCGCCAAATCGGGTCAGCGCGCGGTGCGGCTGAAGGGCGGCGACGCCTTCGTGTTCGGGCGTGGCGGCGAGGAAGTCGAAGCGCTGCGCGAGGCCGGCGTTTCCTATTCGATCGTGCCGGGTATCACCGCCGCGGTTGGCGCGGCCGCACAGTTCGAGGTGCCGCTCACCTTCCGCCGCAAGGCGCTGCGCATCACGTTCTTGACCGCGCACAAGGCTGGTGACGCTGATCTCGTCGACTGGTCCTCGCTGACCGACACGCAGATGACGGTCGCTGTCTACATGGGCATGACCGCTGCACCCAGCGTGCGCGACGGCCTGCTTGCAGCCGGCCGTTCGCGAGAGACGCCGGTCGGCGTGTTCGCGCGCGTGACGCGGCCCGACGCGAAAGCCGCTGTCGGTACGCTCGAGCAATTGCCTGACCTCGTCGCCTCCGTCGGCGGCGGTCCGGCCATCCTGATCATCGGCGACGTCATTGCGCATTCCGCGCCCTGGCGCCGCCAGAACCTCAACCTCACCCTCTCCGACATCCTGGAAGCAGCCCAATGACCTCGCCTCTCGAGCAGAAGAAAATCAAGATTGCCGGCCCCTCGATCGTCACCGCCAACCGCACCTGGGATGGCGCCGTGATCTATCGGACTCCCAGGCAGAACTGGTCGGCCGATCTCGCCGATGCCGCCATCGTCCGCAGCAGTGATGATGCCCGCGCCCTGCTCGCCGAATCCGCTGCCGACGATCTCGGTGCGGTCGGTGCCTATATCGCACCGGTCGAGATCGGCGAGGGCGGCAAGGTCGAGCCGGGCAATCTGCGTGAGCAGATCCGCCGCTCCGGCGTCACCATCGGCCTGAACGTCAATGTCGGCCTGCCGGTGCAGGTCTGACGGACTTTCAAAAGAGACTGCCAAAGAGATTCCCATGTACGCCTATGACGAGATCGACCGCACGCTGGTCAACGAGCGCGTCGCCGAGTTTCGCGACCAGGTAAAGCGCCGCCTGTCCGGCGAGCTTTCCGAAGACGAGTTCAAGATGCTGCGGCTGCAGAACGGCGTCTATCTGCAGCTTCACGCCTACATGTTCCGTGTCGCCATTCCCTATGGCACGCTTTCGTCAAAGCAGCTGCGGCGGCTGGCGCATGTCGCGCGCCGCTATGACCGCGGCTATGGCCATTTCACCACGCGCCAGAACATCCAGTTCAACTGGATCAAGCTCGCCGAGCTGCCGGACGCGCTCGCCGATCTTGCCGAAGTCGGCATTCATTCGATGCAGACCTCGGGCAACAACACTCGCAACGTCACCTCGGACCAATGGGCCGGCGTGGCGCCGGGCGAAATCGAGGATCCTCGCATCTGGTCTGAGATTCTGCGCCAGTACACCACGCTGCATCCGGAATTTTCCTTCCTGCCGCGCAAGTTCAAATTCGCGATCACCGCGTCCGCGCATGACCGCGCCGCGATCAAAATCCACGACATTGGGCTGCGGCTGCACAAGAACGAGGCGGGCGAAACCGGCTTCGAGGTGATGGTCGGCGGCGGGCTCGGCCGTACGCCCTTCATCGGAAAAACCATCAAGCCGTTCGTTCATGGCCGCGACCTGCTCAGCTATGTCGAAGCGATCATGCGCGTCTACAATCAGTACGGCCGCCGCGACAACATCTACAAGGCGCGCATCAAGATCCTGGTGCATGAGCTCGGTGTCGAGAAGTTCGCCCAGGAAGTCGAGGAAGAGTGGCAGCAGACGCGCGATGGCGCGCTGAAGCTGGACGAAGAGGTCGTCGAGGATATCCGCTCGCGCTTCTATTATCCGGCCTATGAGAAGCTGCCGCACATGCCGGACGAGCTGCGCAAGGCGGCACAGGACCCGAAATTCGAGGCCTGGCGCACCAATTCGGTGTTCCCGCACAAAGCGCAAGGCTATGCGATCGTCACCATCTCGCTGAAGCCGGTGGGCGGCCCTCCGGGCGACGCCACGGCCGACCAGATGGATGCGCTGGCCGATCTCGCCGACAAATATTCCTTCGGCGAGATCCGCGTCGGCCATGAGCAGAACCTGGCGCTGCCGCATGTGGCGCGGCGCGACCTGCCGGCGCTGTGGAAGGCGCTCGACAAGCTTGGTCTTGCCACGCCGAACGTCAATCTGATCTCGGACATCATCGCCTGTCCGGGCCTGGATTATTGCTCGCTGGCGAATGCGCGCTCGATCCCGATCGCGCAGGAGCTGACGCGGCGCTTTGCCAACCACGACGTCGCCAATCTGATCGGCCGGCTGCACATCAACATTTCCGGCTGCATCAATGCCTGCGGCCACCACCATGTCGGCCATATCGGCATTCTCGGCGTCGAGAAGAACGGCGAGGAAGTCTACCAGATCACCATCGGCGGCCGCGCCGACGAGCAGGCCGAGCTCGGCACCTTGATCGGCCCCGCGGTGAAATTCGATGAGGTCGCCGATGTCATCGAGGATGTCGTGGAGGCCTATCTCGCGCTGCGCTCACGGCCCGACGAATTGTTCGTCGACACGGTGAAGCGGCTTGGCGTCGAGCCATTCAGGGAGCGCGTCTATGCCACTCGTTAAGGGCGGGAAGATCATTCCCGATCAATTCGTCCACGTCGCCGACGGCGCGGAGCTGCCGGCGGAAGGCTCGGTGCTGGTTTCGGCCGCGCGTTTCCTGGAGGACCCGGAAGTGCTGTTCGCCCGCTCGGGCAAAGTCGGCGTGGTCTGGCCGAACAGCCGCGACGTCGACGACCTTGTGCCGTATCTCGACCGGCTCGGATCGGTCGCGCTGGTGTTTCCGACGTTTCGTGATGGTCGCGCCTACAGCCAGGCGCGGCTATTGCGCGAGCGCTATCTCTATCGCGGCGAGTTGCGCGCGACAGGGCAAGTGCTGCGCGACCAGTTCGTGTTCATGCTGCGCGCAGGTTTCGACACTTTCGAGGTGAAGAAACAGGCCGACGCCGAGGCCTTCGCCCAGACGGTCAAGCGCTATTCGGTGTTCTACCAGCCGACCGGCGACGGCCGGATCACCGCGCTGCATCGGCGCATGCAGCTTCGTCATTCGGAAAGTGCAGGTTTATGAGTGCGCTCGCGTCTCAAGTCTCGTCCGCTGTGCCGGCAGGCGTTCTGTCGGCGGCGGACGAGCTTGACCGCGCGCTCCGCGATGCCTCGCCGCACGAGGTGGTCGCGGCGGCGCTGAAGGTCGTCGGTCGCGAGAAGCTCGCGCTGGTCTCGTCGTTCGGCACCCAGTCGGCCGCGCTGCTCAAAGTCATGGCCGATGTCGATCCGTCGATCCCCGTGATCTTTCTCGATACCGGCTGGCTGTTCGAGGAAACGCTTGCCTATCGCGATACGCTGATCGACAGGCTCGGCCTTCGCGATGTCCGTTCAATCAAGCCCGACGAGGCGACGTTGTCGCGCGAGGACGGCGAGCGCGAGCTCTGGTTTTCCGATCCCGACGCCTGCTGCCGCATCCGCAAAGTCGAGCCGCTGGCGCGCGCGCTGAAGCCGTTTGCCGCTTGGCTCAACGGTCGCAAGCGCTTCCAGGGCGGGCTACGCGCCGATATTAGTGTCGTCGAGGCCGATGGCGCGCGGCTGAAATTCAATCCCTTCGCCAATGTCTCGCGCGAAGAGATCGAGGCGATCTTCAAGCTTGCGGAACTGCCGCCGCATCCATTGGTCGCATCGGGATTCCTGTCAGTTGGGTGTATGCCTTGCACAAGCCGGACTGCGCCCGATGAGGATGCACGCGCGGGTCGCTGGCGCGGCCGCGGTAAGACAGAATGCGGCATCCACACGATGAAGGCTTCGTAGCACAACGGCGTTGTCGCTCTGCGAAGAAGAAAAACCGCTTTCGTTGACTTGAAGCCCTTTCACGGGGAGTTTCATCCGTGTGCTTCGGCGCATCGCCGGGCGCTATGGAGAAAACGATGATCCGCCGCACTCTCGTGGTCGCCGCGATGCTGCTCTGGGCAGGCTGTGTTCAGGCCGCCGACGTGACGTTGCTCAACGTTTCCTACGATCCGACGCGCGAGCTCTATGCCGAGTTCAACAAGGCGTTCGTCGCCTCGTGGCAGAAGGAAACCGGCAAGACCATCGAGATCAAGCAATCGCACGGCGGTTCCGGCGCGCAGGCGCGTGCAGTCATCGACGGTCTGCAAGCGGACGTGGTCACGCTCGCGCTCGCCTATGACATCGATGCGATCGCAGCGAAGGGCCTCCTTGCGGCGGATTGGCAGAAGCGATTGCCGCTGAATGCGTCGCCCTACACTTCGACGATCGTGTTCCTGGTGCGCAAGGGCAATCCGAAGGCGATCAAGGACTGGGACGACCTGATCAAGCCGGGCGTTGCCGTCATCACGCCGAACCCAAAGACCTCCGGCGGTGCGCGCTGGAACTATCTCGCAGCATGGGGCTTCGCACAAAAGAAATTCGGCTCGGCGGAGAAGGCGAAGAAGTTCGTGACTGATCTCTATCAGAACGTGCCGGTGCTCGATACGGGAGCACGCGGCTCGACTGTCACCTTCGTCGAGCGCAGCGTCGGCGATGTGCTGATCGCCTGGGAAAATGAGGCCTTCCTCGCCCTGCGCGAGTTCGGACCGGAGAAGTTCGAGATTGTCGCGCCGTCGACATCGATCCTGGCTGAGCCGCCGGTCGCGGTGGTTGACAGCGTTGTCGACAAAAGAGCCACGCGTGCCGCGGCGGAGGCCTATCTGAAGTACTGGTACACGAAGGAAGGGCAGGAAATCGCCGCGCGCAATTCCTATCGTCCGCGCGATCCCGAAATCGCAAAGCAGTACGAAAACTCCTTCGCCAAGGTCGAGCTTTTCACGATCGATGACGTTTTTGGCGGCTGGGCCAAGGCACAGAAGGATCACTTCGCTGAAGGCGGCATCTTCGATCAGATTTACAAGAACTGACAAAGCGAAGCAGGGGAGTTTGTGAGCACGATCGCAACCAGACGCAGTACTCTCCCGGGCTTCGGGCTCACCATGGGCCTGACGCTTACCTGGCTTTCCGTGATCGTGCTGATTCCGCTGGCCGGCTTGTTCATCCGCTCGCTCGAGCTGAGCCCGGATCAATTCTGGGCCATCGTGACCAGCCGGCGCACGCTGAATGCGCTCAGGACGTCGTTCGGGCTCGCCTTCGCGGCAGCCTGCGTCAATCTGGTGATGGGCACGATCACTGTGTGGGCCCTGGTGCGCTATCGCTTCCCGGGGCGCCGGTTGTTCGACGCCATCGTCGACATTCCCTTTGCGCTTCCGACCGCGGTCGCGGGTATCGCGCTGAGTGCGCTGTTTGCGGAGAAAGGTTTCCTTGGTGCGCCGCTCGCCGAGCTCGGCATCAAGGTCGCATTCACGCCTGTCGGAATCTTCGTCGCGATGATCTTCATCGGCATTCCCTTTGTCGTGCGCACCGTCCAGCCGGTGTTGATCGATCTCGACCCGGAAATCGAGGAGGCCGCCGCAAGCCTCGGTGCCAATCGCTGGCATATCGTCCGGCGCGTGATCCTGCCGAGCCTCACCCCGGCGCTACTGACGGGTCTCGCACTCGCCTTTGCCCGCGCGGTCGGTGAGTATGGCTCGGTGATCTTTATTGCAGGCAATCTTCCGAACGTCTCGGAGATCGCGCCGCTGTTGATCGTGATCCGTCTCTCGGAATTCCGCTACGCGGACGCGACCGCGATCGCGGTCGTGATGCTGATCGTGTCGTTCCTGATCATCTTTGCGGTCAACCGGCTGCAGCGCTGGGCGCAAATCCGCGCGCCGGCGCTTTGAGGCTTGGCCATGACGATGGAATTGCCGCATTCCTTCTCGATCGCCTACCCGAAAGAAACGCCCCGTCTCTCCGCGCGTCATGGCGATCCACGTACCGAGCCCAAGGCCGTGCGCATCGCCATCATCGGTCTTGCGGTGGCCTTTCTGGGCGTCTTCGTCGTGCTGCCGCTGGTCGTGGTGTTCGCGCAGGCGTTCTCCAAGGGAATCAGCGCTTATGTCGCGGCGCTTGGCAATCCGGAGGCTTTGTCGGCGATCAGGCTCACGATCCTGATCGCCGCGATTTCGGTCAGCCTCAATCTCGTGTTCGGCCTTGTTGCGGCATGGGCGGTCGCGAAGTTCGAGTTTCGCGGCAAGACATTTCTGGTCACCCTGATCGACCTGCCGTTCTCGGTCTCGCCCGTCATATCGGGGCTGGTGTTCGTGCTGCTGTTCGGCGCACAGGGCTACTTCGGCCCATGGCTCGCAAGCCACAATATCCGGCTGCTGTTCGCCGTGCCCGGCATGACGTTGGCAACGATGTTCGTGACGTTCCCCTTTGTCGCGCGTGCGCTGATTCCTCTGATGCAGGAGCAGGGTACGCAAGAAGAGGAAGCGGCGATCTCGCTCGGCGCTTCCGGCTTGCAGACCTTTTTCCGCGTCACTCTGCCCAATGTCAAATGGGGCGTTCTTTACGGCGTTCTGCTTTGCAACGCGCGTGCTATGGGCGAGTTCGGCGCGGTCTCGGTGGTGTCGGGCCATATCCGCGGCGAAACCAACACGATGCCATTGCTGGTCGAGATTCTCTACAACGAATATCAGTTCGTCGCCTCATTCGCGATCGCATCGCTGCTCGCCATGCTGGCGCTGGTCACGCTGATTGCCAAGACCGTCCTTGAGCGGCATCTGGACGAAGGGAAACCGTCCCATGACCATTGAAGTCAGGAATCTCTTCAAGAAATTCGGCGCCTTCGCTGCTCTCGACGGCGTCGATCTCCGGGTGGCCGACGGTGAATTGCTGGCGCTGCTCGGGCCGTCCGGCTCGGGCAAGACCACGCTTCTGCGGATCATCGCCGGTCTCGACTGGCCGGATTCCGGCGAGCTGCTCTTCGACGACGAGGATGCATTGTTGCGCAATGCCAGCGAGCGCCATGTCGGCTTCGTATTCCAGCATTATGCGCTGTTCCGACACATGAGCGTGTTCGAGAACGTGGCCTTCGGCCTGCGTGTTCAGCCGCGTGCTATCCGCAAGGATGAGACGGCGATCCGCGCGCGCGTCAAGGAACTGCTTGATCTGGTGCAACTCGACTGGCTGTCCAACCGATATCCGAGCCAGCTTTCCGGCGGGCAGCGCCAGCGCATCGCACTGGCCCGCGCACTCGCGATCGAGCCGCGCATTCTGCTGCTCGACGAGCCCTTCGGCGCGCTTGATGCCAAGGTGCGCAAGGAGCTGCGGCAGTGGCTGCGCTCGCTGCACCAGGAGATCAATGTGACGTCGATCTTCGTGACCCACGATCAGGAAGAGGCGCTCGAGGTCGCCAACCGTATCGTGGTGATGGACAAGGGCCGGATCGAACAGATCGGCACGCCGGCTGAGGTCTACGACAGCCCGGCCAGTGCCTTCGTGCATAGCTTTATCGGGGAGTCGATCGAGCTGCCGGTGCAGGTTGGAGATGGCGGGGTGCAGCTTGGCGGCGAGAGACTGGACATTGCACACGATGGCGTTCGGCCCGGCGCCTCCAAACTGTTCGTGCGACGCCATGACATGCAGGTCGGCCCGGCCGGCGCCGGAGCGCTTCAAGGCGAGATTACGCATGTTCGCAGCCTCGGTTCCGCCCAGCGCGCCGAAGTCGTGCTGTCGCACGGCAAGACGGTCATCGAGATCGACGCTCCGCGCGACCGGGAATTGAGGCCGGGGGAGATCATCGGCCTCAACCCCCGGCGCTATCGCATTTTCGCGGCCCCGGAATGATCGCAGGAACTTAGGCCGCGTTCACCTTTCAGCCACGGTTGGTATGCAACAACGCCTGCTCATCGGGGGGCAGGTTATTTGATGCGCAGACTTGCGGCTGTTTTTGTAACATTGTTGCTTGCGGGATGTACTGGGGAGGCTCCGGTGGAGACGCCGGCCATGTATGTAAACATGGCCGAGCCGGGCGCGCATCTGGACCCGGTGGTGGCGGCCTCGATGATTTCGCAATACCGCCAGAACAATGGGCTTGGGGCGGTCACCGTCGACCCCAATCTGATGGCGTTGGCGGAAGCCCAGTCCGGCGTCATGGCCGAAAAGAACAAGCTCGATCACGATGTTCGGGCGCCGCTCGCCAAGCGGCTCAGCACGGCCGGCTACCCGGCGGCGGTGGCGGTCGAGAACGTCTCGGCCGGCTATCATACGCTGGCGGAAGCATTTTCCGGCTGGCGCGACTCGCCGCCGCACAACGCCAACATGCTGAAAAGCGGTGTCACAAAATTAGGCATAGCCGCGAGCTACGCACCCAACACCAAATACAAGGTTTTTTGGACGCTGATTTTGACGTCTACCGGCCGTGGTTGATGCGTTTGGACCGGAGTTGCGTCAGTTGCGCTGGTTGACGCCATCGTGAACTGACGCCACCGTGCCTCGATTTCTATAAGCGGTCGGTGCCAATTCTATAAGCGGTCGGTGCCAAGGCAGATCAGCTATGACAGATAATCCCCAACCGGACGCTGCCACGATCCCTGCGAGCGCGCGCCGTGTGCTGGTGCTGCAGGGTGGCGGAGCCCTCGGCTCCTATCAGGCCGGCGCCTTCCAGGCGCTGTGTCGCAACGGTTTCGATCCGGAATGGATTGCCGGCATCTCGATCGGCGCGATCAACGCGGCCATCATCGCCGGCAATGAGGGGGAGAAGCGCGTCGATCGCCTGAAGGAATTCTGGGAGATGGTGTCCGCGCCGGTGCCCTGGAGTCCCGTCATCAAGGGCGAGAAGAGCCGCACGGTCTTCAACGAGACCTCGGCCGCGATCATTGCGACGTTCGGCGTGCCAGGCTTCTTCACCCCGCGCATTCCGCCCCCGGCGATCTGGCCGGTGAACGGCGCTACGTCACTGAGTTATTACGACACCTCGCCGCTGAAAAAGACGCTGGAGCGGCTGGTCGATTTCGATCGCATCAACGACCTCAAATGCCGTCTTTCGGTCGGCGCGGTCGGCGTCACCTCGGGTAATTTCCGCTACTTCGACAATGTCGAGTTCAAGCGGCTCGGCAAGCGGATCGGCCCCGAGCACATCATGGCTTCCGGCGCGCTGCCGCCGGGCTTTCCCGCGATCCTGATCGACGGCGAATATTATTGGGACGGCGGTATCGCCTCCAACACGCCGCTGGACTATGTGCTGGACGCCGAGACCGACCGCGATCTGTTGATCTTCCAGGTCGATCTCTTCAGCGCTCGCGGGCCCGTACCGGAGACGCTGCTGGAAGCGGCCGAGCGCGAAAAGGACATCCGTTATTCCAGCCGCACCAGGATGAACACCGACAAGAACCGGCAGGTCCACAACGCTCGCAAGGCGGTGCGCGATCTCATCGGCAAGCTGCCGGAGGATTTGCAAAACGACCCCTCGGTGAAGTACCTGCGCAAGGCCGCCAAGGAAAATACCGTGACGGTGGTGCACCTGATCTACAAGAGCAAGAACTACGAGACTTCCTCGAAGGACTACGACTTTTCCCACGTTGCCTTGACCGAGCACTGGAACGCCGGGGTTCGTGACGTCTATTTGTCGATGCGTCACAAAGAATGGCTAGAACGGCCGCAGTCCGGGGAAACCATGGTGACTTACGACTTGACGGGGGACGCTACCGAGACCCCCGCCGGCAAACAGGAGTGAAGAAGATATGGGAACGTTGTCAGGCAAGAACGCAGTTGTGACCGGTTCAACCAGCGGCATTGGGCTTGCGATCGCGCGCGCCTTTGCCGGCGCCGGCGCCAACGTCGTGATCAACGGATTCGGCGCGCCGGCCGATATCGAGAAGGAACGTTCCGCCATCGAGACCGACTACAAGGTCAAGGCGATCTATTCGTCGGCCGATATGACCAAGCCCGCCGAGATCGCGGACATGGTCGCGACCGGCGAAAAGACCTTCGGCTCGGTCGATATCCTCGTCAACAATGCCGGCATCCAGTTCGTCGCGCCGATCGAGGAATTCCCGATCGAGAAGTGGGACGCGATCATCGCGATCAACCTGTCCTCGGCCTTCCACGGCATCCGTGCCGCCATCCCCGGCATGAAAAAGCGCGGCTGGGGCCGCATCATCAATACGGCCTCGGCGCACTCGCTGGTGGCATCGCCCTTCAAGTCGGCCTATGTCTCGGCCAAACATGGCATCGCCGGCCTCACCAAGACCGCGGCGCTCGAGCTTGCGCAGTTCAAGATCACCGTGAACTGCATCTCGCCCGGCTATGTCTGGACGCCGCTGGTCGAGCATCAGATCCCGGAGACGATGAAGGCGCGTAACATGACCAAGGAGCAGGTCATCAAGGATGTCCTGCTCGCCGCCCAGCCGACCAAGGAGTTCGTGACCTCGGACCAGGTCGCTGCACTCGCACTGTTCCTGTGCAGCGACTCCGCCGCGCAGATCACCGGCTCGAACTACTCCATCGACGGCGGCTGGACCGCGGAGTAAGGACCGTCAGGAAGGAACCGTAGGGCGGGCGAAGCGCTGTCGCGCCTTTGCGCACCCTACGCCAATGCGAATGCTTCAGTGCCCCGTGCTGCTCACCAGCGCGGCGACAGTTGCCGTCGACAGGTTCAATTCCTTCGACGCGAGATTGCCGGCCACCACGATCAGGATAGAGGCGAGTACGACCCGCAGCACGGTCTGCGGCACGCGCACTGCGGCATAGCTGCCGATGATGATGCCCGGGAGGGACCCGAGCAGCAGCACGCTCATCAGACGCCAGTCGACGGCCCCGAGCAGCCAGTGACCGCTACCTGCGACCAGGGTGAGCGGCACGGCATGAGCAATGTCAGAGCCGACAATCTTCGCCATCGGCAGCCGCGGATAGAGCAGCAGCAATACCGTCACGCCGACCGCGCCGGCGCCGACGGAAGAGATCGAGACCAGCACACCGAGCACCACGCCCGTGACAACCGTCGCGATGGTGATCGTCCTCTCATCGACCTGTTCCATGCGCGACTGATAGCGATCCAGGATCGATTTGCGGAAGATCAGCGAGGTCGCGGTCAATAGCAGCGCGAAGCAGAGAACCAGATTGACCAGGCTGCGCTGCGATGTGCCGTCCAGTCCGAGCAGCCAGATCGCCAGCAGCGTCAGCATGCTTGCGGGAATGCTGCCACAGGCGAGCCGGATCACGGCCGGCCAATGAATGCTGCGGGCGATGCCGTGTACCACGCTGCCGCCAGCCTTGGTCGCGGCCGCATAAAGCAGGTCAGTGCCGACAGCGGTCGAAGGATGAATGCCAAACAGCAGGATCAAAAGCGGGGTCATCAGCGAGCCGCCACCCACGCCGGTCATCCCGACCAAGAGGCCAACGCCAAATCCCGATGCAACATAGAGCGGATCGATCATGTTCACGCGATGCTAGATTGAGTCTGCGGCTATCTAAGGGCGCCGGCGTTTTGGCCGCAATGCACCACGAAAAATAAGAATGATTCATCCGCGTGCCAGATTCCAGTGGTTATTTTCACCTTTCGCAACCGCGTAAATGGGATCGGCCTCCTGTGTCCGCGGGGCAGGTACAGGTAACAACGCCCCCCCGATGCCCGGCAGCGGGCAACCCATGCGTTGGATTTTAAGGACTATTTGCCGAAGGCCAGCACATGCAGGCCGAGACGGCGGCGCACGATCCAGAACAGCAGTACCGTCTCGAAGGTGAGCGACAGCGAGGTCGCAGCCGCCGCGCCATGGCCGCCGAAGCGTGGCACCAGCGCGACGCACAGCACCACATTCATCACGAACGCGAGCGCATAGGCCAATGCGCAGATGTGCTGGTGGCCGAGCATGTTGAGGAGCCGCTCGACCGGACCGATCGCCGAGCGCACCACGAGGCCGATCGCGGCGACGAACATGATGTCGTAGCCGCCGACGAATTGCGAACCGAACAGCCAGAGCAGCGGCCTGCCAAAGGCGAGCAGCACGATGGTCGCACCGAGCGACGGCCAGAACGTCCAGTTGATGGCATGCGCGACATAAGCCGACAGCCGCGCCTTGTCGCCGAGCGCATTGTATTCGGCAAAACGATGCGCGGTCGTTGCCGACATCGCGTAGTGGATGA
>Ga0157369_10006973_pt1 | contig 13029 bp, 8 predicted proteins | sample C25metaG_FD_113461 | JGI IMG/M metagenome (GOLD analysis project Ga0157369, IMG submission 113461) | Corn rhizosphere microbial communities from Kellogg Biological Station, Michigan, USA - C2-5 metaG | ecosystem: Host-associated > Plants > Roots > Rhizosphere > Soil | place: USA: Michigan...
CGGCAGGCACGCTCCAGGAACCAGCGTCCGTCGCCAATGCATTCAGCGGCAATCAGGATGCGCTCTGCGTTGAGGCCGTCGAGCAAATAGCGGAAGCCATGGCCTTCTTCACCGATCAGGTTCTCAGCGGGAACCTCCACGTCATCAAGAAAAACTTCAGTGGTAGCGTGGTTCATCATGGTGCGGATTGGGCGGATCGAGAGCCCGTGATTTTTGGCGTGGCGGAGATCTACGAGTAGAACAGAGAGTCCTTCACTGCGCTTCTTTACCTGTTCGATCGGAGTAGTGCGCGCGACCAATAGCATCAGGTCAGAATGCTCAGCGCGGGAAATCCAGATCTTCTGGCCTTTGACAATATATTTGTCACTAACGCGACGCGCAAAGGTCTTCATCTGCGTGGTGTCTGAGCCGGTCGTCGGCTCACTGACGCCAAATGCCTGAAGACGAAGCTCACCACGGGCCAGTGCCGGCAGATATGTTTTCTTCTGGGTCTCTGAGCCGTGGCGTAACAGAGTTCCCATCACATACATCTGGGCATGGCAGGCTGCGGCATTGCCGCCAGAATGATGAATTTCCTCCAGTATGGTCGCGGCTTCGGCGATGCTCATTCCAGCGCCACCATATTCTTCAGGGATCAGCGTGGCCATGTAACCGGCCTTGGTCAGCGCCTGAACAAAAGCTTCAGGATAGGCGCGCTGGCTATCGAGTTCACGCCAGTAAGAATCAGGAAAGTTGCGGCACAGCTCGCCGACTGCGATTTTCAGTTGCTGACGCAATTCGGTATTGGGAGCGGAAGTCATGGATGGTCCGTCTGACCGCGAGTGCACTTTACAGTAAACCTGTTTTTCTGGCGATGGCCAGCTTCTTGCGTTCGGCGGGCAAGCTGGCCGCATCGATCATTTCATCTTTATAGACCATTGCGCCGATGCCAGAATTGACATCAGCGTGTTCATAGAGATCAATGATTTCCCGCGCCCGCGTAATCTCTTCCGTTGAAGGCATGAAGGTCCGGTTGATCACAGGAACCTGATCGGGATGAATGGCCCATTTGCCGTCAAAACCCATCTGCGCGGCGGAACGGGCATCGTGATCGCACTGTTGCAAATCGCGAAACTGAAGCGTGACACCATCTATAACGTCGATTCCAGCGGCCCGCGCGGCAGCCACTGTATGGGCTTTTGGGTAGTGATAAAGCGCAAACTGTTCGCGCACGGGATCACGCGCCCCGATGCTTCCGGCGTAATCCACAACGCCAAAAATCAATCCAGCCAGGCGTGGGGTTGATGCCGCAATCTGCTCGGCCTGCAGGACGCCTTTCGCGCTCTCAATCAAGACTTCCATGCGAATGCGCCCGATCGGAAGACCGATGTTTTGCTCGATCTGCGTGAGCAGCCGGTCGGCGAAGAGCACGTCGGCTGCCTCTTGCACTTTTGGGACCACAACCACATCAATGTCTCTGCCGGCAGCTTCGACAACATCGATCAGGTCACGATAAAAGAACTTTGTGTGGATGCCGTTGGTGCGGAAGGCGCGAATCTTGCCCCGAAAGTCGAGAGTGGTAAAGGCTTCTATCAGCGTCTTGCGCGCGGCAACTTTCTGTGACGGAGCGCAACCATCCTCCAGATCAAAGATGATTTCATCGGCTTCGCTGGCCGCAGCTTTCGCCATCATCCTAAGAGAGTGCGCGGGACAGGCGAGTTCGCTGCGACGAACATTGATGGCATTGCCGTCATTTATTGGAGATGACATTGGCTCCTTCCTCCGTCTCGGCTAGTTCACATTGCGATCATTGCGTGCCCAGGGATTTAATAAATTCATAATAGAAGTCCACGCCATCATAAAAATCCTTTACGCCGATGCGCTCGTCTTTGCCGTGTGCGCGCACATCGTCCACATCTTCAAAAACTCCGGGAACGCCGTAGGTGGGAATTCCAGCGATTCGCAGGTACTTGCCGTCACTGGCGCCAGTGTCCATTACGGGAACAATGGGGAGGCCGCCGTACAATTTGGCGCTCAGTGATTGCAATTTGCTTACGATTGCGGGATTGATGGCGGACGCGGGCGCGGGAACAGCTTCACCCACCACGGTCACCGCGATGCGATCATCTGCCAACACGCGCTTAAGCGTGTCCTGCACGTTTTGCAGCGAATCCTGGGGCAGCATGCGGCAATTCACGTTGGCGGCGGCAGTTTGAGGCAATGCGTTATTGGCGTGGCCGCCTTCAAGACGCGTAGCGACGCAGGTGGTGCGCAGAAGAGCGTTGAAGAAGGCCGACTGGCTGAGACGCTTCGCCGCCTCTTCTGCTTTGGCGTGGTCTGAACCGATTATCGCGCGAAAGTCCGCGCCGGTCGTTGGAGATTCCAACGCGGCGGTATGCTCGAAGTATCCACGCGTGGTCTCATTCAAGCTTACGGGAAAATCGAACTCAGCCAGCCGCGCCAATCCTTGAGAGAGATGATAGATGGCATTGTCCTTCACCGGACGCGAGCTGTGCCCACCATTACTCTTTACTTCCAGGCGGAAATCGACGTAATTTTTCTCGCTGGTTTGCATGCCCAGCAGCATGCGTTTGCCATGTTTGGTTTCAAAATCGCCAGCGTCGGTATTGATACAGTATTCGGCATCTATCCAGTCGCGATGATTCTTGGCAAGCCATTGCACGCCGTTGGATTCACCGCCCTCTTCATCTGCAGTGAGCGCCAGGATGAGGTCACGCGCGGGGACCCAGCCTTCTTTCTTTAAGCGGATAAAATTGGCGATCAGGACGGTATCGCCCTGTTTAATGTCCGAGGTGCCCCGGCCATAGAAGAAGCCATCGACCTCATTGAACTTGAAGGGATCCATGGACCAATCCTGGCGCAAGGCTTCTACCACATCCAGATGGGCAATAAAGAGGATGGGCTTTCCCGCGCCGCGTCCGTGGAGGCGGACGACAAGATTTTTCTTGTTCGTCTTTGGGCCATCGACATGAATATCTTCAGCGGTGAAGCCTGCCGCCCGAAAGCGCTCGGCCATGGCTTCCGCCGCAGCCGTAACGTTTCCGGCCGGAGTATCAGTGGTGTTGATTTCAATGAGCTGCTTGAAAATGTCATGGGCAGCCTGATGTTCCGGTGAAAGAGCGGTTTGCGTCTGAGCGAATGAGATACCACACAAAAAAGCTACGGCACAAGGCAGGGCGAAAAATCGTTTCATCATCGTGCGATGGATTATAAATTCTGGCGACACGAAAACAGCTCGCAATGCGACATAAAATCCTTATAATTAAGGTATGGCAAGAGGTTGGGAAAGCAAATCAGTTGAAGCGCAAATGGAAATCGCCAAAGAAGGCGGGGGCAAGAGCGAAAACCAGCCGCTTACTCGCGACGAGAAGAAAGCCCGGCACGAGCGCGATGGCCTGAAACTTTCCCGCGCTTATATCGTGCATCAGATTGAAGCTTCCACCAATGAGCGTTACACCAGGTCGTTGCAGCAGGCGTTGAGCGAAATCGACGAGAAGCTGGCCACGCTGGTGAATGGACAGTAAAGAACGCCAAAGCAGGATTTCGGCGGAAGCCAAACCAGAAGTGTCTCGATAGTCGAGCGAGTGAAATCAAACAGCCGCTCTGCGTCCCGTAATCACCTCAATCAACAATACGACCAGGGCGATCACTAAAATCAAGTGAATGAAGCTACCGGCAATGTGGAATCCCCAACCTAGCAGCCACAGAAGCAGCAGAATTGCAAAAATCGTCCAGAGCATTCGCTTCTCCCGGCGGGCGCGACACCCAGCCTATTAGCATGTTGGATGCTTCTGTACGCGCCACGAGTTGACACTGGCTTAAACTGCCAAGTTGCGCGTCGAAATTGGCCAGCAGCTCTGCGGGACGGTATCTGAACAGCAATTCCGCTCGAAATCGGAAAGCGTAAACAGCAACTCTGTTCGCTCGCCAGCTGCTCAACAGCAGCTCTGCTGGGCGGCCAATTGCGCGGGTTTTCTGCCAGGTTTCTCTGAGGGAGCAACGGGAAGTCTCTCCTTCAACTCTAAGAAAAGAGTTGCTTTTTGCAGAGCTGCGGCATCCCTGGCCGCGCAGATTGGCAGATCTTCAGGCGCAAATGAAAACTTTTCGGAAATGGATCGGCGCTTCAGTTCTGGTGGCGGCGGTGGTTGCATTGGTTTCGCTCTCGCCAAAGCTTCACGCACAGCAGATCGAGGCTACATCAGGTGCGTTCTCTTATGAAGGGCAGCGCGTGTCGTCAGTGCAGTTAGCGGGGCAGCCCGATGGTACCCCTCGCAGGCTGCAAGCGTTGATCGCCCAGCCTGAGAATGCGCCATACTCGCAGGCCAAGGTAGATGAAACCATCGCGGCGCTAAAAAAATATGGGGGCGTAAAAGATGTGGGTGTAGAGGTAACTCCATCTGCTCAGGGCGTAACGGTGGTCTTCATTTTGAAGCCTGCCTACTATTTTGGCGTTTATACGTTTCCCAAGGCTGAAAAGGTTTTTTCTTATACACGTCTGCTTCAAATTTCCGGGTATTCCAAGCAGGAGCCTTTCACACAGGACAAAGTGGAAGCGGCGGAATCAAATTTGCTGGAATTTTTTCATCGCACCGGCTTCTTCATGGCCACGGTTGAACCGAAGATGCAAACAGATGAGGCCAACCGTGTGGTCAATGTGGAATATGTCATTAATCTTAAACGTCGGGCGAAATTTGGAAATGTGATTCTGGCCGGAGTTTCAGAGCAAGAAACAAGAAAACTGAATGACAGCCTTCGCTCCATTAGGGCGCGGATCAAGGGCGCGTATATCAAACCGGGCAAAGCATATTCTCTGAAGAGATTGACGGCGGCAACGGCACTCTTACAACAGAAATTGGGAAGCCAACATTATCTTGCAGCAAGAGTGAAGCTGGTTTCGACACTTTATAACCCGGAAACCAACCGGACTGACATTCGATATGACATAACTCAAGGGCCCCGGATCGAAATAAAGTTGGCTGGAGCGCACGTGTGGGGACGCACCCAGAAAAAGCTCATCCCCATGTATCAGGAAAATACCGTTGACCCCGATCTGGTCAATGAGGGCGCGCAGGACCTGACATCTTACTTCCAGTCAAAAGGTTTTTTCGGCGCCAAAGTTCAGAGCAAGGTTCAAAGAGATCCGTCTGGGGGCGTGACCGTGTTGTATCAGATCAATAAAGGCCCACGCGGTAAGGTGGAGTCGATACAGTTCCACGGCAATGATCATTTTTCCGATAAAGACATGAAGTCACATGTGCTCATTGCAAAGCGTACCGCATGGAACCCATTTTCACACGGGAAATACAGCGAACAACTGTTGCGCAAGAGCATGAAGAACATTGAAGGACTGTATCGCGGCGCCGGATACAGCCAGGTGAAAGTCACGCCAAAGGTGGTGAACAAGGACAACGAGCTGCAAGTTGCGTTCCAGGTGGAAGAAGGCGTGCGCGATGTGGTTGAGTCATTGCAAGTTGAGGGCAACAAATCGCTCACGCAACAGGAACTCGCGCCCAAAGGCATGAACCTGGAGCCCGGAAAGCCTTATTCCACGCTATTGCTCACTAAGGATCGCGACCAGATCATGGCAACGTATCTGGACAAAGGCTATTTGAACGTGACGTTCAAATCAAAAGTGGAGCATACGAAAGACGATCCGCATCACGTACAAGTGATTTATCAGGTTGAAGAAGGGCCGCAGGTGCATACGGCAAGCGTAGACCCCGTGGGAGCGAAGCATACACGTCCGGAAATCATCGCGCGGAATGCGAATATTAAAGTCAATAAGCCGCTGAGCGAGACAGCACTGCTGCGCGGTGAAAGCCAACTATACACGCTTGGCGTGTTTGACTGGGCCAGCGTGGATACGCGCGCGCCAATTACCGATGATCCGAACGCGGCAGTGCTGGTCAAGCTGCATGAATCAAAGCGCAACACCATTGCTTATGGATTCGGCTTTCAAGTCATCAATCGCGGAGGAAGCATACCCAGCGGGACGATTGCGCTGCCGGGACTTCCGCCTGTGGGTCTACCGCAGAAATTTACGACCAGCCAGAAAACATTCTGGGGACCGGAAGGATCGATTGAGTACACGCGCAGAAATTTCCGTGGCCGCGCGGAGACAGTAACACTCTCGGCGTTTGGTGGAAGACTGGACCAACGTGGGTCGGCAAGCTGGGCCAACCCAACCTTCTGGAATACTGGCTGGAGTTCCACCGTAAGGCTCTCCGCTGAGCGAACGAGCGAAAATCCTATCTATACAGCGCGCCTGGGTAGCGCGGGATGGGAGTTTCAACATTATCTGGACAAGAACCGGCAAAAGTCCGTGATATTTCGGTATAACTTCAGCCGGACGAACCTATCCAATATCGTGATACCCGACCTGGTACAGCCGGAAGACCAGAATGTGCGGCTCTCATCACTCGGTGCCTCCTTCAGCCGCGATTCACGCGACAACCCGCTGGATGCGCACAAAGGAATCTACGAGAGTGCTGAGTTGGATCTGAACCCGGCGTTTCTTGGGTCGAACACGAGCTTTGGACGTTTTCTGGGACAGGTAGCTTATTACAAGTCATTGACAAGTGATTCGTCGCTCGTGTGGGCCAACAGCCTGAGGCTGGGACTGGAGCATGCATTTGGAGGCGCGCACATCCCGATCAGTGAAAGCTTTTTCTCGGGCGGCGGCAGCACGCTCCGTGGCTTCAGCTTGAACGGGGCCGGCCCACAACGTGAGGTGCTTGTATGTCCGGCGGAGAACCCGAACTGCGGCGAAAAAATTTCAGTGCCGGTGGGCGGCAATCAGCTGGTGATTCTAAATTCCGAGCTCCGATTTCCGCTAGGCATTTCAGTGCCATTTGTGGGCGGAGCTTTGGGCGGCGCAGCCTTTTATGACGCCGGCAATGTTTACACCAGCGTTAACTTTAAGAATGTATTTACCGACATCACGCATACCGTGGGATTCGGGGTACGTTACAAAACGCCTGTGGGGCCGGTCCGCGTGGATATTGGCCACTTGTTGAATGCGCCGCCGGGAGTGAAAACATATCAGTTCTTTTTGACGTTAGGACAGGCGTTCTAACAGGGTGAGCTTCTGAAAAGGCGAGGCTTTAAAAGGTGAGGCATTGAAAAAGGGTGAACCAGTGAAGAAGTGGAAAAAGATTGTTCTGTGGACTCTTGCGGCGATCGTCGTGCTGCTTGTGGGCACGGTGGTGACGCTGGTGCTTTTGCTCGACCACAATGAAGGCTTTCGCCACAGCATTCTGGCCAAGGTGGAGAAAAGCGTTCGCGAGTCGACCGGCGCGCGGCTTGAGGTGCGAGACTTCAACCTCCGGCTCTCCGATCTGAGTTTGGATGTTTACAACGTTGTGGTCCACGGAACCGAACCTGATCCCAGCAAGCCGTTGATGGCCGTGGACCATCTCCAGGTGGGACTGACGATTGATTCATTGCTGCACAAAAAATGGCACGTGCGCGACATTATTGTGGACCATCCGGTGGTGCACATGGCGGTGAACAAAGCTGGTGAAAACAACCTGCCCAAGCCAGAAAAGAAAAGCACCAGCAGCAGCAACATGAACGTTTTTGATCTGGCGATACGTGAGTTGCGACTGAATAACGGGGAAATTTATTACAACGACCAGAAAACGCCTCTGGAAGCCGACCTGCACAACTTTGCCGTCAACGCGAATTATGACCTCGCACAGCAGAAATATTCGGGCGACCTTGGCTACAACACGGGGAAGATCGTGTACGGAAAATATGCGCCGGTAGAGCACAACTTGCAGGCGAAATTCGGCGTAACACAACAGCAGTTCACGCTGGACAAACTCGACCTTACGGCAGGCGAGTCGCGGGTTAAATTGAATGCAACGGTGAACGATTACAGCTCGCCGAACATGCAAGCTATCGGGGGATATGAAGCGACGCTGGTCACGAATGACTTCAAGCGAATCCTGAAAGATCCTTCACTGCCCGGCGGGACGGTGAAGCTGACGGGACAATTGAAGTATCAGGCTGATCCGAACAAACCGATGCTGGAAACTGTCTCTGTGGACGGAAACGTGAGCAGCGCTGGGCTCAACGTGAAGACGCCGAGTTTGCAGACCGAAGTCCGCGATCTTTACGCGCGCTACCAGCTTTCCGGCGGCAATGCGGAAGTGAATGACATTCGCGCGCGGGTGCTGGGCGGCACATTGACTGGGAAGCTGACGATCAAAGATGTTGCAGGAGCATCGATCGCGAAATTGCAGGCTTCGGTCAAAGGTTTGTCACTGGACCAGGCACAGACGGCGACGCACAACACTTCAATGCGGCAGGCGCACCTGAGCGGAAGCGTTGATGCGGATGCGAACGCACACTGGGCCAAGGCGCTGGACAATCTAGTGGCGCACAGCGATGCCACGATCAAGGCCAGTCTGGGACAAGGCCCGGCGACGCCGGTGAACGGCGTGATCCATGCTGATTATGCGGGAGCACACAAGGAACTTGCACTGACGAATAGCTACATTCGTACGCCGCAAACCAGCATCAACCTGAATGGAAAAATCAGTGATCGTTCGCAATTGCAGGTGGCGTTGCGATCGAATGATTTGCACGAACTTGAGATATTATCAGCAGCATTGCAGAAACCGGCTTCAGGACAGCCACCAGCGCAGCCGCTAGGACTTTACGGCACAGCAAATGTGAATGCGATGGTGAGCGGATCTCTGACTGCGCCGCAAATCACCGGACAGATGGATGCGCGCAACTTCCGGGTAAAAGGAAGTTCATGGAAGGTCCTGCGCACAGGGTTTGCCGCGAATCCGTCACAGGTGACGCTGAGCAATGGCGATCTTGAAGCGGTGCCTCAGGGCAGAATCAATTTCAGCGCACAAGCCAAATTGAAGCAGTGGGCCTATACGCCATCGAGCCCAATTACAGCGAACATCTCTGGATCGCAGCTTTCAATTGCTGATCTGGAAAGGCTCTTAAACAAGACCTATCCGGTGAGTGGCACCCTGGCGCTGAACGTGGCGGTACACGGATCGCAGCTCAATCCCGTGGGACAGGGAACGCTCACGGTGACGAAAGCGAAAGTGTCGACGGAGCCGATCCAAAATCTAAACGTGAAGTTTGAGGGCGACGGGAACACCGTTAAAGCAAATCTCACGGTGCAGATGCCGGCAGGAACGGCGCGGGCGGACGTGGATTATTTCCCCAAGACTGAGGGATACGACGCGCGTGTGCAGTCACAAAATTTCCGGCTGGAAAAACTACAGACCGTGATTCAGCGCAACATGCATGTTGCCGGCGGCCTAAACCTGAACGTGAGTGGGAAGGGAACAGTTAAAGATCCGCAGTTGCAGGCGACCATTGATGTACCGCAATTGCAGATACAAAAGCAGACGGTGCAGGGTTTGAAGTTCCAAACCACGGTGCAAAACCACGTAGCGACAATTGCGCTTGATTCGGACATAGCGAAGGTCTTTCTTAAGGCGCGCGGCACAGTGGGAATTGAGACGCCGTACATGGCGGACGTCCATCTGGACAGCGGAAAGATTGATTTCCAGCCGCTGGTTGCGCTGTATGCTCCGGCGCAGGCGGCAGATCTCTCCGGCCAAACAGAGCTGCATGCAACGGTGCGCGGGCCGCTGGCTGACAAGAACCGCGTGGAAGCACACCTTGAAGTACCGAATCTGAACGTAAACTACAAACAATTTCAATTGGCAGCGGCAAAACCGATTCGCGTTGACTACCAGAACGGCACAGCGACGCTGCAGCCAACTTCAATCCGAGGCACCGGCACCAGTATAGACGCGCAAGGAATAGTGCCGGTGACTACGCCCAAAGCCGCGTCATTCCTGGTGAAAGGCAATGTTGATTTAGGGATTGCGGAAATGTTTGTGCCGGACATTACCAGTTCCGGCCAGTTGCAATTTGATATCGACTCAAAACGTTATGGCCCGGGCGCGAACCTGAATGGCCAAGTCAAAATTGTAAATGCCAACTTGCACACCGTGGATTCGCCCGTCGGCCTGGACCACGCGAATGGGATTCTGAACGTAACGCAGACGCGGCTGGAGATCGCGAGCTTCCAGGGGCAGATGGGCGGAGGCACGATCAATGCGACGGGAGCGGTGGCTTATCGTCCGGCGATCCAGTTCCAGCTGGGGCTCACAGCCAACAATATCCGAGTGCGCTATCCGGAAGGTGTGCGAGCTATTATCGCGTCCAACCTTGCGCTCACCGGAACTCCGCAGGCATCACAACTTGGCGGGCAGGTGAGGATAGAGCGCGTCTCATTTACTCCAGACTTTGATCTGAGTACATTTACCAGCCAGTTCAGCGGAGGCGCGGCCAGCGATAGTGGAACGCCGGGATCGTTCACGCAGGGAATGAAGCTGAATATCGCAGTGCAATCCACCAGCCAGATGAACCTGGTGAGCAGCCAGGTAAGCATTCGAGGCGATGCCAACCTGCGCGTGGTGGGCACGGCCGCGGACCCGGTGATCCTGGGGCGCAGCACTCTTACTGGCGGCGAATTTTTCCTGGCGGGGAACCGTTACCAGGTGGACCACGGGACGATTGATTTCCTCGACCCTGTACGCACTGAACCAGTGCTGAACATCCAGGTAAAAGCGACGATTGACCAATACAACATTACCCTGGGGTTGAACGGCCCTGTAGAACGCCTGCAAACAACATATACGTCTGATCCGGCGCTGCCTCCGGTAGACATCATCAACCTGATTGCGAGAGGGAAAACGGTGGAGTCAGCGGCGGCGAACCCGAGCCCCAGTCCGACGAGCGCGCTGGGCGCGCAATCGCTGCTGGCATCCGGCATCAGCAGCCAGGTAAGCGGCAAGATTGCCAAACTGGCCGGCGTGTCACAACTTCAGATCGACCCCGGCCTGGGAACCGGCAACGGACAGAATTCCGGCGCACGCGTGGCAATCCAACAGCGAGTAACAAGTAACCTGCTGGTGACTTTCGCCACGGACATTACCTCAACGCAGCGGCAGGCCGTACAGATGGAATACAAGTTCAACCCAAAATGGTCAGTCACTGGCACGCGCGACCAGAATGGCGGGTTTGGCGTGGATGGAAGGTATAGAAAGGATTTTTAGTAAGGGGACTGAACCCGGAGCCGATGGCGATGACGCCGGGTTCTTGTCAAGGAATGCGATCGCGCGAAGCCTTACCGCAGGCATGTTACATCTCGCTGAAGGCGCTGAACTCTTGCATCTGCGATCGTTCAGCGCTTTGGGACTCGTGGAATGCGGCCCAACTGCAACGTGTGTTCCATGAGGGCGCGCTTCTTAGTGTCCACTTTATACAGCGTTCTTGCCTTGAGGGTGCGAGGATCGGCGTGCAGTACCGCGGTATCGCTTTTGCGCCCGGGTTGAGCCCGCGAGAAGTGTTCCAATGCGTCCTTTTCGCGCGTACTCTCGTCGGGGTGTTTTCCGCCCTTTACGGTAACCACGTCATGGCGGTGCAGGATGTCTCCGGTTTTGGCGTCATAAATTACAACGACGCTTTCATGTTCCACTTCCATCGTTCCTATGGTTGCCATTGAATATTTCCTCGTTCTTTCTTAGCCAAAAAACTCAGTGGTAAGCACTGCTTCACCAATGCTGTCAGTTGTTGACATATGAAATGTGACGCTGGTGCAATTTGACGCAAAGATGCCGGGATGAAAGTCGCCGTTGTGGGTCCCTTTGTTATCTTTGAACTGGGAAACCCCGAGCGCGATCGAACCGTCATCATCATTGTTGAAAAAACTTTGCACATAGGGACGGCTCCATATACTAGAGGAGCCAAAGTTGTGTTGTGCAGAGGCAGATGCAGATGTGTTAATGGTCCCGAAAAACATTCCAGTCTCAAGAACGCCGACAATTGCCATTTCCTCTCCTTCACATTTGGAAAACTGATTTCCTGTTAGCCACTTTGCAATCCAGCCGCGCGCAAGACTGGTTTGCGTTCGCCTCCGCAAATTACGTTGACACACCGCCAAGGCGATTGAATGCAAACTCAATCCGCAAGGTCAGTGACGAGAGCGATGTTCTGTTAGCTAGTGCAACATCATTGAGTTTCGTTACTATCTTTTTGAGTTTTTGTGAGCCTGAATAGAGACGCGGCGAGACGCAACCTCTCGTGCTTCGCCGAGCAGACTTAGGGCGACGTGGTGGATGAGATAACAACTGTGCTTTACCCGGCAAGAGTTTCCGCTTCAGATCCGAATCAGTTATTGGTTCGAGCAGTACGATATGGATTCCGTCTTTTGCCCCTGTGACATCCGGCCTCGCTGGACTTACTAACTGATTTCATGCTGCTAGAGATGCGTTATCGCTCGAAACTGACCGACCGTCAGGTGCCAAGCAGCATTGCCTCACACTCGCCTTGCATGAGACCATGCACACTCATGCACAAAACTGAGTCCCGCAACCTTTTATCGAGAAACCTGGTCCTGCAAACTGACAGCTACAAGTTTACGCACTGGAAGCAGTATCCGCCGGAGACGCAGTACGTTTATAGCTACCTGGAATCGCGCGGCGGGATGTTTGCCCAGACGGTGTTCTTTGGCCTGCAATATTATCTGCTGAAATATCTGTGCGGCTCCGTGGTGACGGAAGAAAACGTGATGGAGGCGCGGGACTTTGTTGACAAGCACATTGGGCCGGGCATGTTCAACGTTGAAGGCTGGATGCATATTGTCCGCAATCTGGGCGGCAGGCTGCCGGTGGCGATCAAGGCAGTGCCGGAAGGAAGCTCAGTGAACGTACAGAACGTGCTGATGACAATTGAAAACACCGACCCTGCATGCTACTGGCTGACGAATTATCTGGAGACGCTGCTGTTGAAGGTGTGGTATCCGATTACGGTGGCAACGCTTTCACACGGGATCCGCAGAGTGATACTGGGAGCGCTGCATCGCTCGGGCGATCCGGCGCTGATCGATTTTAAGCTGCATGACTTTGGCTATCGTGGCGTTTCCAGCGAGGAAACCGCAGGCATTGGCGCGGCCGCGCACCTGATCAACTTTAAAGGTACGGA
>Ga0157369_10006975_pt1 | contig 13029 bp, 13 predicted proteins | sample C25metaG_FD_113461 | JGI IMG/M metagenome (GOLD analysis project Ga0157369, IMG submission 113461) | Corn rhizosphere microbial communities from Kellogg Biological Station, Michigan, USA - C2-5 metaG | ecosystem: Host-associated > Plants > Roots > Rhizosphere > Soil | place: USA: Michigan...
AGTTCAGCTCGTTCCCGTCCAACGCCGTTATCAGTAATTATGCAGATTAACAGTTTTTCTTCAGTATAGAAATCAAAATTCAAAGATCCTTTTTCATGTTTGTGCATTAAGCCATGCCAGATTGCATTTTCTGCAAATGGTTGAAGCAATAATGGAGGAATAAAAATATTATTTACATCAACTGAATTATTATAAGTAAAACTATAGTCAAAAGAATTTTTAAATCGCAATCTTTCCATTTCTAAATACAGGCGCAATGTTTCCAATTCATCTTCTAAAGAAATAAATGATTGCTTTGAATTGTTCAATACCATTCTTATCAATCTTGAAAATTTCGTGAGATAATCAGATGCTTCTTCTGTTTTATTTTTTAAGATGAAGCGATTGATTGAACTCAGGCAATTAAAAATAAAATGCGGATTCATTTGGGAACGCAGTGTTTCCATTTCAAGCTGCGATGCTTTTTCTTTTAACTCAGCAAATTGTTTTTCTTTATCTGATCGCTGTAATCGGCTTTTGAATTTTTGATGTAAACGCCATCGGATAAGACCATAAAAAAGAGTTACTGTACATAACACCGCAATTATTCGAAACCAGTATGTATTCCAAAATGCAGGACTGATGTTCATATACAAAATCTTTTCTGGTCCATTGAATTCATTTGAAGCGTTTGATGCCTGCAGTATCAACTTATAATTTCCCGGTTCCAAACCATCATAACGAATGGTATAATAATATGGTGCATATTGCCAGTTTTCATTAATGCCTTTACCTTCCAGTTTATAACGGATACGGCTTTTGCCCTGTGAATAAAAATCTATGATGCCCGTTTCTATTTCAATCTTTGTTTGATTGTATTTCAAAGACAAGGTATCAGTATAATTTATACTTGCCTTTAAAGGGAAAGGGTTTTGGTTAATGCTTAATGATTTTAGGTAAACACTTGAAACAGCAGGGATAAAATTACGCGGCGATATCTTGGTAAGACCTTCTCCGAATACACCACCACAATAATAAATATTGCCATTCACATCTTTGTTTACTGGCGAAAGCAATTCAAAATTTTGTTTTTCAAAACCTTCAGTTTCAGACATGGTTTTAATTTGACCGGTTGCAACATTCAGCTCTTGTATTGACCTGTCTGTATGAAACCATATGTTACCATTATTATCATTTATTAAACCTGCAATTGGCAGTTCGGGCAAGCCATTATCCGGCGTGTATGTTTGCAAAATATGAAACCTGTTATCAAAATGGACTAACTTATTTTCTCCCGCTACCCAATAGCTGTCATTATCTCTTATATGGGCTATAGAAGTCCACCTGGCACTGTCAATCGGCGTGTATATACGCATCCATTTCCCGTTTTTATTTTCATAGGTTTGGTTATCTTTCTCATCTGCATATCCCTGTAAAAACAAAAAATGATTTTCAATGGCAACCGTATTGCGTATGTAAAATGGATTACTTCTAAAAGAAAATATTTCATGGGCAGTATCACTCGTAAGATTTAAAATCGCAACATGTGCACTATCGTTATATTGAGCAAGAAAAAATATTTCCTTACCGTCAAATACAGGTATGCCGGCAACAGGTATTGCTTTATTGCTCAGGGTTTTTAGAATAATTGGTGTACATTTCCTGGTAAGCATATCTGCTTTGAAAAAAGTTCCAAATGTAAACAACCACGCTTTTTGTATGCCGGTATCAATCGCGATTGCGCCTATTACACCCCGAGGAGTTTGCAAACCCGGAAAATCTTTTTGTTGCAATGCTTTAAAGCTGCCTGTTTTTATATCTAAAATATTAATACCTTGTCCCGTACCTATCCATATTTTGCCTTTGCCAGCATCTAAAGCAGTAATAATATAAGGACTATTTAAAGAATCTTTCTTTGGGCTTGCGGCGTAGTACTTAACAACAGGCAGGTATGGAACCAATGCATAAATTCCTTTTCTTAACCAGAAACCTGTCCATATAATATTATCCCGATCACAGTAAATACAGCAATTGGCATTGGAAACATCATGCTGTGTAATGGAATCTGCAGGAAAAGGAGAGGTAACTGATTTGTCAGCAGGATTATAAACAATAATACCCTTAGGATCAGTTGAAAACCATACACGATCTTGTTTATCAAGAGCAATCCCAACAAAGCGGGTATAGTCTTTTACCTGTTCGTATTTGTATAAAGCATTAATATGATGAAATTGTTTGTCAACTAATGTAAACTGAAGCAACCCTTCTGTACTATTAACCCAGATACATTTTCTTACAGCATCGTAACACATATCTTCAGCAAAACCCTGGGAGTTCTGTTTTACCTTATAAATAAAAGCAAAAAAATTCTTATCACCTGTAGAGAGCATAACTTGTAATAATCCAGCTTTCCCTTCATTATTTTCTACCAGGCACCATACACTGTTTGTGTTGCTATCAAAAATTGAATATGTTGTTGCGATCCCTATGATTTTCCTCTTATAGCTATCCAGGTTTCCAATTACTTTTTTTGCAGATGAATGAATATCGTACGCGGTAATTAATGATTCGCTTTCTATACAAAAAACCTCATTCTTTGTGGCCCAAAAAGGACTGATTTCAGGATCGTCATAAAAAGTTGTATCGCAGAAAAAATTTGTAAAATCATCTGCCTTGATATTATATCGCGATAGTCCTTTATTTGAACCTATCCATATATTGTGCAAACTATCCTCCACCAATCCCCCAATCACTTCGTTAGAAAGAAGTGATTTATTATTGTTCCGCTGGTGTGTATAAAGTTTGAAAGAATTACCATCAAACCTGTTTAAACCATAGCGTGTGCCAATCCATAAAAAACCGTTCACATCTTTTATCACGTGATAGGTTTCTCCCTGCGATAATCCTTCATCCAAGCCCCAGTGAACAGCACGATAATTATTTAGGTTTTGCGACGAAACATACACGACCGCAAATAAAAAAACTATCGTTGTTATATATTTTCGCATGAATTGTTTTAAGAAGCGTTTTAAAGCTACTGCGAATTAAACATCCCTTCTAAAATTATTTAGCCATTTACAGTTATTTAATGACAGTTGAAAGTTTTGAATGAGTAATCTGTTTAAACTGCAACACTTAATTATTTGGAATTATCTGTTTGGTTACCTCTTACGTCTGTTAATTAATCAACCATTTCTGCAAACTATCATGCAATGCTGCGAGGTAATCAATCAGTGTTTTTATTGAATTGATACAGGAATAAATTTATTCTAAATTCATTTTTTCCCATCAATAATTCAAAACAAAAATGTATGAAAACTTTAATTTACAAAATCATGTCAAACAAACTAACGATTGCTTTATTGACAACAGCGGCAATTTGCGTCATCAGTTGTCAGAAAGACACTAAGAATCTTAATAATCTTCCATTACAATCGGTACAGATGGAATCGAATGTGAAGGCAGGTTTAAAAGCGAACGCGATAAATTACCGAGCATCATCAGAAAAGAGTCATCAGTTATTACTTACAAACCAGAGAGTAGCAAAGCAAAACATTGAAAAATTTATGCTTGAGCGGAAGCAGTTTTCACGCCCAAGTTCAAGTGGGAAATCAGTTATCCATGTTCCGGAAGATTATTCAACCCTTCAGGAAGCAATAGATAAATCAATGGATGGTGGCAAGATCATTATAGATGGAACCGTGTTGCAGTCGGGAAATGTTATGATAGATGTTCCCAATCTTACGATTCAGGGCGGAGACGAAAAATCATCAACCATTAATGACAACAGTAATGCTGGAGACAACCTGATTGTTACTGTTTCGGGTGTCACCATAATGAATCTAACATTATTGAATTTCGGGATTGTTATAAATAACACAAATAACGAAACACTGATGAATCTGAATGCAAGTAACTCCAATCCTGAAATTCTTTCAATTATTGCGCTATTCGGATCTAATAATATTGCTGTAAAGAATTGCAATATAGGCTACAGTGTTCTGGGCGTTGGCGGCGTAACTGGAATTGGAATTTTTCTGGATGATTTTTCAAATAATAATGAAGTCTCTAACTGTAAAGTATCAAATACACAATTTATTGCGTTTGGTATTGAAGGTTCTAATAACCGCATAAACAATTGCGAAGCTGTTAATTTTAATCGCGGATTTTATTCCCAGGATGGTGTTTCAACCGGCAATATTTTCACAGGCTGTGTCGCCAACCATAGTTATGGAGATGCCGGATTTGTATTTTTAAATTTTAGCACTAACAATACCACAGTAACGCTAAAAAATTGTACAGCAAACGACAACGTTGCTTTTGCAAGTATTGTTGTTTATGGTGGATCAGTCATGATATCCAACTGCACGGCAAGCTCAAGCATAAGAAACATTTATGGTGATTTTGGTAATTATCCTGCTGGTATAGTAATTATTGGTATTGGTCAAACCGGCGAGTATGCTAATGTTTCCAATTGTACTGCAAACTCAAATGCAAATGGAGGCATCATAATTGTCGATATGAATTTCCTGGTTACAAATAACACCTGTAACAAAAATCTAGGAGCTCTACCAGGAAGCGGCGTAATTGCACTTATAAGTGATAATGGACTTCCTATGTCGGGTACTCTTAAGGGCAACATTACTGACTCCAATACTAATAATTCTATCGGCATATATTTAGTCGGTATCACAAATTCAACTATTACAAACAACGAATCATTGAATAATGCGGTATGTGATTTCGATCAAACAAATTGCAGCGGAAATACAGTTACCAACAATAAGTTTGGAACCAGTTGTACGGACTTATGAAAAACACGACTTGATGCAGCTGTATTGCAAACAATTTTCGGAAGTTAGGCAATTGAAAGTGATATAAATTCTAATGATGGAATGTGAGTGGCAGTCACGGTGGACAAAGATAATCTGGCAACTATTGTGGTATGGAAGAAGTGAAAATGTTATTGCAGGAGTTTATTTATTAAAGCTACAGGCAGAAGATTATATTGAAACAAAAAAGATTTCTGTAGTTCATTAATCTCAATATTAATACAAGAGCGAAAGCTGTTTCTACAGCTCTCTTTTAATTAATCATTCATTTCTGTAAACCATCATATAATACAACCAACTAATCATTCATGCTTTTCTTTAGACAAACGGAGAAATAATTTCATATTAGTAAACATACTTTATCATGAAAACAAAATTTTTTAACAATCAAAAATCGTTGAACAAAACAAAAACTTAATAATTGATTGAGAGGCTGCTCTAAATTTTAAAGCAGCCTCTTTTTATAAGCTGAAGTACAAGCATAAATATTTTTCAACTCAAAGATTGTAAGTAAGCAAACACGTAATGCAAAACTTTATACCCTTTGCAAACTCTGTGCCTTTTGCGTGAAATTATCTAAACTGTATTGCTTTTACAGGTTGAATTGTTTTTATAAATAATGTTGGAAGAAGTAATGCAAGCAAGCAAACCAATAAAGTTCCAACACACACAGCAATAACTTCCCACCATATTATATATACCGGTGCTTCTGAAACATAATAGGCAGATTCATTCATTTTTATAAAACCTGTATGTTGTTGTAAAATACAAATACCTAAACCGAATATCAAACCAATTATAATTCCAACTCCGGCAATGATTGTTGAATGATACAAGAAGATTTTTTGTATCGTCCAGTCACGGCTGCCAATTGCTTTTAAAATACCAATCATTCTGGTGCGTTCAAGAATTAAAATAAGTAAACAGGTTAAAAGATTTATAACAGCAACAATTGACATCACAACAAAAATTACCGTTCTGTTTACGCCTTGTATTTGCAGCCAATCGAATATGTTCGGATAGATTTGTTTTATGGTGCGACTTATCCATGCCTGCGGAAGCATATTATACAATTGAGAATTTATAGTATCCATCTTTGTATAATCATTCAAAAAAATTTCATACCCACCAATCTCATTGTGTTGCCAGTTAAAAACACGTCGCAATAAACGTATATCACCAATGGCAAAAGTTTTATCATATTCATCCATACCTGTTTTAAAAATGCCACATACATTCAGGCGACGCACGGAAGCTCGCCCTTCCTGCTGATTTATAAAGTAAACATTTACAGAATCGTTTAAATGTATCTGCAATTCATTCGCAATAAATTCTGAAAGCAAGATGTCTTTGCTATAAGCGCTGTCATTAAATTGAGGGAATCTACCTTGTCTTAAAAATGATTTAAGATTATTAAAATTGTAATTGCTTTCAACGCCTTTAAACAAAATGCCTTCAATTTCTTTATTGTTTTCAACGACGGCACTTTTTGTAGCAAAAGCCTGCACTTGTTTTATCTGCGGAAATATATGCAAAATTTGCAGTGTAGTATCATTAGGTGGCCAAGGTGTTTCTTCAGCAATATAAGATTTATCGGGCTCGTATTCCTGCACTCTTAAATGCCCCCAGAAATTAAATATTTTATTACTTACTGCGTATTGAAAACCGTTAACAAAAGCGAGGGTTATAATCATTGCGGCAACACTTAAAGCTGTTGCAGCTGTTGCAAGACGTATAATAAATCTTGAGAAAGAATGCTGATTGTTGAATGCTATACGTTTTGCAAGAAATGATGCGAGTTGCATGATTGGCGGTAAAGATAGCAAATGAATAATGAGTGATAATTGGCAAAAAATGCACAGCAGTAATTTAAGATAATACTTGTTTTAAACTTTCAATTACAATCGGCAGAAGTATAATAATATTATACAAAATAGCAAAAGCTTTATTTGCCAAACACCTCCAGAAACTGCGCACTTCATGATGTTTAAAATCAAAACAATCAAAGTCATGTTCATGTGCTGGTTGCGGCAAATAAGGAACATTGTTTTCATTACTATGCGCCGCAGCTTTATTTTCTGGATGTGAAGAAGATGAAGATGCGCTGATTTTAGAATTTTTACTAAAAGCGTACGCTGGTTGCTTAAAGCTTCCATTATTATTATTGATAGAAAAAATAAGAGCAACTGCAACCAAAATTATTCGAAGAGCAATTTGAGTTTTCATTGTTTTTGTTTTTGAATGATGACTCAAAATTGTCCTTGTGCATACCCCTAAATCAAGGTAGAAAACACGCAAAAAAAGGAATGCGTATTAGTGCTGTTAAGCAGGTTTTAGAAATGCGTAGAACTACGTATAGCAAGCATTTGCGTAGAAATACTGTTAAAAGATTTTGGCAGTTTGAAAAAGAAGATTTAGATTGGTGAAGCAAACCTTATCAAAGACTAAAGTCCCTATGTATGAGAAAGAAAACCAAACTTACCAATAACTCAATGAGTAAGGATTCGAACATAAAATCTTACTCCGCAGACACTGAAGAAATTGCTGGTAATTATTCAATAAATACACTTAACTGGTTATATATTGAGAAAGCGAGATTTCACAGATGGTGGACAGACCATCCAACTAAAACCATGTATCGTTTCACTTTTAGCAGCAACAGAATTACACTAACAGGATGGGCGCCTGATAAAAAGAATGATAATAATGATGATTACGATAAAGCAGATTTATTAGAATTAAAACCATGCAACGAAACAGAAACTTTAAAAGGCAGCAGGCTTTATTTGGGAAATATTAAACTTAGCAAGAACAATAATAAAGCAATCGACGATTTATTGACAGGAACACCTTCGGCACAATATGTTCTTTTTAAACCTGTAAATTATAGCTTGGACAAAGATCATATTGCTTATGAAGTTTATCTCTCATCCACAAATTCTCCATCAGGTATAATACAAACGGTAATAAAAGTTGCAAACGCTGATCCCTCCCCACCCGCAACAAGAAAATAATCAATCTTTTAAATACAACGCTATGAAAACAATTAAATACATCAATAATTATTGGTTCTTTAACTTATTTCTTTTAATAAGTATTTTTTTATGCAGTTGCAAAACGTCTAAAATTGTTACAAAGGAAAATACCAGTGTTGCCGAACTTCCGGGGTTGTATATTGATACAGCAACCTTTCATCATTGGGCTTTAAAAAATGAAAAAATAATGTTTCGATTTACGTTTGAGCATAAAAGTATTAAGCTAACCGGCTGGTCTATGTATGATACAATAAATTTTGATACTTCTGAGACCTTAAACTTAATTGCCTCAGATAAATTATTTAAAATTGAAGCAAGCCATCTTTATCTTGGTAATCTTAGGTTTAGCCAGGCTGATATTGCGTTTGTAGATTCTGCTGCAAGAAGTTATCACCTTAAATATATTCTTTTTAAACCTATTGAATCCCCAGTTTATCCGGGCAACATTGCTTACAAAATTTATGTATCTAATGTAAATTCAGTATATGCTTATACAAAAAAACCACAGGAAAAGAGCAACAAAAGACAATTTATATTGGTTGCCTATATCACTGGCGATTTCAGACCAAATAGTACGACCTCTAAATATTTAGATCCCTCGCCGCCGGCTCATTTATAAAAATAATTTTATTAAAATAAATGATACAATTTTTTGTACAAATTATAGATTGGTCAGAAGCCTGGGCAACACTTATTCCACTAAGCGTTTTTGCAATTAAAAAAACAAAGAAAAAATTTTCAAATCCAGTTTTTATTTACTTATGTGTTGCTTTATTATTAAACACTTTTGCTGATATTATTTGGAAATTCAGACCTTATCCATTCTCAAACGGAGATAATAACTTTCTTTATAATATTCATTCTATATGCAGGTTATTTTTATTGTTGTTATTTTTTACTGGTTTGCATTTTAAACCATTTAAAATCAAAAACGGATTTATTTTACTGTTTGCAGCCATGTTAATATTAATAAACTTTATTTTCTTTCAATCATTTAAAAAGTTTAGCAGTAATCTCTTCACATTCGAAAGTTTATTACTGCTAATTTATTCTCTCGGTTATCTCGTTTTACTTATAAACACAGATAAAATCTCTACTGATTTTAATCCATCACTTTTTATTGTGACCGGGATAGCTGTATATGAAGCTGTAAATTTTTTTATTTTTCTATTTCATGATGCGTTAACAAAACAAAACCCTGATTTTTCTGCCGCTATTTGGAAAGTACATGATTATGTTTTTATTGTCTTATGCTTATTTTTTACAAAAGCTTTTTATGGAGAAAAAAAATTGAACTTTCAATTATCTCTTTAAATATTCGTTTCTTTACTTACGTGAATTTTGTTTGCGATATCGTTCCGAATTATGCTATACTGGTTTCCGTTGGTATTGCCGGAATGCTTATTTTAATAGTAAGTTTTCTTCTTGCATTCAATACATCTCAGCGCAAAAAATTTCAATATCAGCAAACGCTGCTTACCTTAAAAGAACAACAACAAAATGAATTAATAAAAGCAGCAGTAAGAAGTGAGGAAACAGAACGACATCGCATATCAGAAGAATTGCACGACGAAGTAGGAGCGTTGCTTTCTGCTACAAAATTATACTTAAGTAATCTGCATGATAAATACGGACATGAAGACCGCGAAATCTATACAAAATCGCTTGAGCTGCTGGATGAATCTATTCATAAAGTGCGTTCTATTTCGCACAACCTGCATTCAGGTATTCTAAAAGAACTTGGCTTAAACCAGGCATTGCAGAGCTTCACCCAAAAAATAAACCAGGTAGGTAAATTAGAAGTTATAACCGAGCTTGATAAAAATTACAGCTCTAAAAATCCCGAAAATGATATAACCATTTATCGCATCATGCAGGAACTTTGTGGCAACATAATAAAGCATAGTCATGCAACGCGGCTAAAAATAACATCGCATATAGAAAACAACATTTTAACTTTCACTATACAACATAACGGAAAAGGATTAACGCAGGACGAATTTGAAAAACTGCGTTACGAAGGCAAAGGATTAGGTTTAAAAAATATTCAGAACCGGATTATTTTATTGAAAGGCAAAATTAATTTTGAAAGAAGTGAAAATGCAAACACCATTACATTAATAATACCTGTAAATGCGCTGCTATGAAAACTATTACAATTGTAATTGCAGACGATTACAAAATATATCGGGATGGCTTAAAGCTGTGCTTAAGTGCTGATAATAATTTACAGATTTTGTTTGAGGCTGATAACGGAGAAGAACTAATGGAAGCATTAAAAACACAGCAACCTGAAATTATTATTATGGATTTGAATATGCCGCTGATGGATGGAATGGAAGCAACAAAACAAATCCGTAAAAAATATGAGCAAATAAAAATTCTTGTAATAACTATGTATGATAGCGATAAGTTTATTATTAACCTGATGGAAAACGGAGCGCATGGTTATTTACTTAAAAATGCTGAACCTAAAGAAATAATTAAAGCTATTTATGCATTGCATGAAAACGGTTATTACTTTAATGACCTTGTAAATAAAGCGCTGTTGAAAAAGCTTGTGATGAAAAATAATTTAAAACCTTCGTTTAATCATAATATAGAGCTTACCGAAAGAGAGCAGGAGGTTTTAAAAATGATTTGTGAAGAAAAAACCGCAACAGAAATTGGCAAAGAAATTTTTCTTAGTCCGCGTTCTGTTGAAGGAATCCGTACACGTTTAATAGAAAAAGTAGGTGTTCGTAACACTGCCGGGCTGGTTATGTTTGCAGTAAAGAACGGTTTAGCAGATTAATAATGTCAATTATTTCCAAAAAACTTTCATAAAAGCTTGTCTGTTATAATCTATACCCATAACTTCGCGCTCCCAAAATGAAAATTTTGGTTTGAATTATGTCTCAGCGAATCAGAATAAAATTACAGTCATACGATCACAACCTGGTAGATAAATCAGCAGAAAAGATTGTAAAAACTGTACGCAGCACAGGTGCCGTAGTAACAGGACCAATTCCTCTTCCAACACACAAGAGAATTTTTACTGTTCTTCGTTCACCACACGTAAATAAGAAAAGCCGTGAACAGTTTCAGTTGGCAACACACAAACGTTTATTAGATATCTACACTTCTTCATCAAGAACTGTAGATGCATTGAGTAAACTGGATTTGCCAAGTGGTGTAGAGGTTGAGATTAAAGCATAGAACCAGATTCACCTGATTTAGGTGGATTGTGAGAAATAAAAAAAGCTCTTACAAATATTCATCTGTCAATTCCGATAGTTATCGGAAAAAAACAGCTCTGAACAAATAGTAATAAATCATGATGATTAAAAGCATTTCATCAAAATTCTTTTAATCCTAAAAATCATGGTTCTAAAATATAAACAAGCCCTTCGAGGTTTGTTTACTGCCGGTACTTCTCTCCCAAATGCTTTCGGGAAACAAAAGAAAAGGTCGGTGGCAAACAGGGGATCGATGCCGATACATCGGCAGTCCTTATAACCATGCGGGGCAAAAACCGCAGACAATGAAAGGAATTATTGGAAAAAAGATTGGGATGACCAGCATCTTCACCCCCGATGGAAAGCAAACAGCTTGCACCATCATTGAAGCTGGTCCTTGTGTAGTAACCCAGGTTAAAACAAAAGACACTGATGGTTACACTTCACTTCAGCTTGCTTTCGGTGATAAAAACGAAAAGCATTCTATTAAGGCTGAAACAAATCACTTCTCAAAAGCTAACACTGCTCCAAAAAAATTCGTAAAAGAATTCCGCGATTATAATATTACTAAAGCTTTAGGCGAAACTATTACCGTTGACATTTTTACTGAAGGCGAAGATGTTGATGTAGTAGGCACATCAAAAGGTAAAGGTTTCCAGGGTGTTGTTAAACGTCATGGATTTCATGGTGTGGGCGGACAATCTCATGGTCAGCATGACCGTTCAAGAGCACCGGGTTCAATCGGTAATTCTTCTGATGCTTCACGTGTTTTTAAAGGCGTTCGTATGGCAGGAAGAATGGGTAGCGACCGCGTTAAACTGAAAGGTTTGAAAGTGGTAAAAATATTTCCTGATAAAAATTATATTCTTATCAGCGGTTCTGTGCCGGGTCATAACGGCTCTATTGTTTTAATTCAGAAATAAATTAGAAGAAATGCAAGTTGATGTTTTAAATATAAAAGGCGAAAAGACCGGCAGAACATTGGAATTGCCCGATGATATTTTTGGTATTGAACCAAATGACCACGTGATTTATCTGGCAGTTAAACAATATCAAGCCGCACAACGCCAGGGAACACATAAAGTAAAAACACGTGCTGAAGTACATGGTGCAAGCCGCAAACTTCATCGCCAAAAAGGTACTGGTGGTTCAAGAAAAGGTAACATAAGAAATCCTTTATATAAAGGTGGTGGTACTGTGTTTGGTCCTAAGCCGCATAGCTATGATTTCAAACTGAACAAAAAAGTAAAAGACTTAGCTAAGGTTAGCGCTTTATCACACAAAACAAAAAATAATGCGCTTGTAGTGGTTGAAGATTTTAAGCTGAATGCGCCTAAAACAAAACAGGTTACAGATAGTTTCAAAAGCTTGAAGATTAACGATAAGAAAATATTGTTTGTTGTTGATGAATTTAACGACAACCTGTTTTTAAGCCTTCGTAATATATCAAAAGTTGAGAGCAGGGTTTTAGCTGATTTAAATACTTATGATATTGTAAATGCAGATGTTTTAGTGTTGACTGAAAACTCAGCAAAAATTTTTACTGAAGAAGAAGCAGAAGCAACAGCAGAATAATTGAATAACATTTCAATAAAAGAAAAATGCAATTAGCAGAAGTTTTAATAAAACCGATACTTACAGAAAAAGCAAATGCGCAACAGGAAAAGTTGAAGCGCTATGCTTTTAAAGTAAATCGTAAAGCAAATAAGCTGGAGATTAAAAAAGCGATTGAAGATTTTTATGGTGTGGCTGTAGTAGATGTAAATACTTTGGTTGCGCCCGGAAAAAATAAAACACGTTTTACAAAAGCAGGTTATATTAAAGGTGTTAGACCAGCTTATAAAAAAGCATTGGTAACATTAGCAGAAGGTGATACAATTGATTTGTACGCGAATATTTAAATTAAAGAGCAATGGCATTAAAAAAATATAAACCGGTTACAGCAGGCATGCGTTGGAGAATTGG
>Ga0157369_10006977_pt1 | contig 13028 bp, 10 predicted proteins | sample C25metaG_FD_113461 | JGI IMG/M metagenome (GOLD analysis project Ga0157369, IMG submission 113461) | Corn rhizosphere microbial communities from Kellogg Biological Station, Michigan, USA - C2-5 metaG | ecosystem: Host-associated > Plants > Roots > Rhizosphere > Soil | place: USA: Michigan...
CGGCCGTCGGCATGATGATTTTTCAGGAACTTTTCATGGCTCGTGCCGCAACCCTCGCCAAGACAGAAGCCTCCATTGCCGCTCCCTCCCGCGAAGATTTCGCGGCCATGCTGGAGGCGAGCTTCGACACCCAGTCGCCGCGCGAAGGCAACGTTATCAAGGGCAAGATCGTCGCCATCGACAACGATTACGCGGTCGTCGACGTGGGCCTGAAAACAGAAGGGCGCGTGTCGCTGAAAGAGTTCGGCATGCCGGGGCAGCCGCCCAATGTGAAGATCGGCGACGAGGTCGAGGTTTATCTCGAGCGCATCGAGAACGCACTGGGCGAGGCGGTGCTCTCCCGCGACAAGGCGCGGCGCGAGGAAAGCTGGATCCGGCTCGAGAAAGCCTTCAACGACCAGACGCAGGTGATGGGCGTGATCTTCGGCCGCGTGAAGGGTGGCTTCACCGTCGATCTCGACGGCGCGGTGGCCTTCCTGCCCGGTTCGCAGGTCGACGTGCGGCCGATGCGCGATGTCGGCCCGCTGATGAACCAGCCGCAGATGTTCCAGATCCTCAAGATGGATCGCCGCCGCGGCAACATCGTCGTCTCCCGCCGCGCCGTGCTCGAAGAGCGCCGCGCCGAAGAGCGCACCTCGCTCGTCGCCTCGCTTCAGGAGAAGCAGGTGGTCGAAGGCGTGGTCAAGAACATCACCGATTACGGCGCGTTCGTGGACCTCGGCGGCGTCGACGGCCTGTTGCACGTGACCGACATCGCATGGCGCCGCGTTTCGCATCCGACGGAAGTTCTCTCCGTCGGCCAGACCGTCACGGTGCAGATCATCAAGATCAACCACGAGACGCAGCGCATCAGCCTCGGCATGAAGCAGCTGCAGACCGATCCGTGGGAAGGCGTCGGCGTGAAGTATCCCGTGGGCGGCCGCTTCCAGGGCAAGGTCACGAACGTCACCGATTACGGCGCCTTCGTGGAGCTGGAGCCGGGCGTCGAAGGCCTCGTCCACGTCTCCGAGATGTCGTGGGTCAAGAAGAACGTCGCGCCGTCCAAGATCGTGGTGCCGGGAACCGATGTCGAAGTCGTTGTGCTGGAGGTCGATTCCAACAAGCGCCGCATTTCGCTCGGCCTCAAGCAGGCGCAGGACAATCCGTGGGATGCGTTCGCGAAAGAACACCCGCCGGGCAGCGAGATCGAAGGCGAGATCAAGTCGATCACCGAGTTCGGTCTGTTCGTCGGCCTCGATCACGACATCGACGGCATGGTGCATCTCTCCGACCTCGCCTGGGACAAGGCTGGCGAGGAAGCCGTCAAGTCCTATGAGAAGGGACAGATGGTCAGGGCGCAGGTGCTCGACGTCGATGCGGAAAAGGAACGCGTCAGCCTCGGCATCAAGCAGCTCACCGGCGATCCGATGGAGAAGGCGGGAGCGGGCGGCGGCGCGGTGCGCAAGGGCCAGGTCGTCACCGGAACCGTGACCGAAGTCAACGACGGCGGCATCGAGGTCAGCCTCGCCGACGGCGTGAAGGCGTTCATCCGCCGCGCCGACCTGGCGCGCGATCGCGGCGACCAGCGCCCCGAACGTTTCGGTAAGGGCGAAAAGGTCGACGCGCTCGTCACCTCGGTCGACAAGGCGAGCCGCAAGATCGGTCTCTCGATCAAGGCGCGCGAAATCTCCGAGGAGAAGGAAGCCGTGGCGCAATACGGCTCGTCCGACTCCGGCGCCTCGCTCGGCGACATCCTGGGTGCCGCGCTCAAGAAGGCCACCGGCAAGAAGGGCAAGAAGGACGAGGACGAAGGCGAAGAGTAATCGCGCCGGCGTTCTTTATCTGAAATGCGAAACCGCGCGGGATCATCTCCCGCGCGGTTTTGTTTTGTGCGCGAGCGCTTGGGGCGTCAGTTCAAAGATGGTGCCGCCGCCGGGAAATCCATAGGCCCCGTCGAGATTTGTCGTTCCGAAAATGTTGCCCGCCGAGTCGAGCAGGAGATTGCCCTCTGGGGTGGCGCCATCCGCACAGGCGCTCTCGCTGCAGAAGCTATAAAGAGAATAAAACCCTGACGTCGAATATTCGAATACCGTGCCGTCGCCATTCTGGCCGCCGCCGCGAGCCGTCGTCCCGAAGATGTTTCCCGTTCCATCCAAGGTCACACCTGCGACCGGCGTGCTGCCATCGGTGCAAAGCTGCGGAGGATTCTTTTTGCAGAAGGCGTGCAGGATTTTTTCCCGCCATGTGCCGCCGTGCGGCGAGAGCTTGAACAACACGCCGCAGCCGTAAATGCCGTTGATTTCACAAGCTGCGTTTCCGCCGTACACGGTCGTCCCAAGGAGATTTCCCTGCGCATCCATCGCGAGGCGCGAAACCGGGCTGCCGCCATCCGGGCACGTATTGCCGGTCATGCAGAACGACCAGAGCACCTTCTGCGACCACGTCGTATGATCGTCGTTGAGCGAGAGTTCGAAGACGGTTCCCGCCACACTCTGGCCGCCACCGCCACCGCTTGTGGTGCCGTAGAGATTTCCCGATGCGTCCACGATGACCGACGCCACCGGATTCGCCCCATCCGGGCAACCCGAGATTCGGCAGAAGTGATAGAGAACGCGTTCCTGCCTGAGCGGCGTGGGACCAAGTTCGAATACGGTGCCCGCATGATAGGCTCCGCCGCCGGCCGTCGTGCCGTAAAGCGGCGAGACGCCGTCGTAGGCGGCGCCCGTTGCCGCGCCGGCATAGGTCAGTCCGGCCTGCGGGTTGCATCCGTCGGAGGGCGAGTGCCGGCAAAATTTGTGAAGTACCCTGAACGTCCAAGCCGTGTGGTCGGCGTTGGGCATCAGTTCATAGGCGGACCCGCGGTCGCGGTTTCCGAATTGCGTGGTGCCGTAGAGATTGCCGTTCACGTCGATGATCAGATCGCCCGTGGGATAGCTGGAATCACATTGCCTGCCATGCCCCTCCTCGCGATTGCAGAAGCTGTAAAGCGTTTGAAAGGACCAGGAGCCGTCTTCCTTGGGGCTTAACTCGAAGACGACACCTCCGTTAAAGGCGCTGTAGGTCTCGGATGTCACGCCATACAGGTTTCCGGCGGAATCGCGCACCAGCCCGACATTCACCGGCCGTCCACCCTCGCCGCAGCCACCGCAGAACGAATGGAGCGTTGTTTCCGCATACGTTGAATCGGAGGCCGAGGCGTTGGCGGACAGGACAATCAACAGCAGGCTTGCAGCTGCTGTACAAACGGCGTTCCGGCGCATCACAATCTCCCCCGTGTGGTCCGGCCAAGGATAACAAGAGTGAAGCAACGCGGGAAACGCGAAACCACGAGATCTTGCTGCAAACCTTGGTTTTTTTTGTAATAGCCGCACGCGACGGAGTGGGCGCCGTTGCGCGTTTAATCGACCTTCGCGAAATGTGGAGGGGTCCACGTGGAACCCGATGGCGATCTCAGCGATTTCAGGATCTCCCGGGGAATGGAGAGTACATATGAGTTTTGCATCCAAGAGCGCAGGCAGCCTCGCCGCCGGCGCGGCGTTGCTGGTTGCAGCGGCGCTCCCCGCCAACGCAGAAGTCCGCCAGCATGAAACCAAGCAGCCGCTATCCCGGGACATCAGCACGGGCAGCTGTGTTCTGACGGGCATGAAATACAGCGTGTCGACCGACCTTCAGAAAAGCGGTTCGCGCGCGTTCCGCGACGTGACGGGCACGAGTGTTTCGTTCACGCAGTCGCAAGCGGGCTGCGTCGAGGTCGATTTCTCAGCGGAGGCGGCGACGACTCCGAACGAGCTGCTCGTCACCGAGGTTGTCCTCGACGGATCGACGGCGTGCCTGCCGGCGGACAACATTCTCGCCTCCGACAGCCCGTCGAGCGATCTTTCTTCGCATGCGATGAATTACATCTGCCCAGGCGTCACAGCCGGCAACCACGCGATCAAGGTCCAGTTCCGCAGCCGCTTCGGCGGACAGGTGGCGCTCGACTACCGCACCACCATCGTGCGCTACGCGCAGTAACGCTCGTTCACGGGATAAAGCGAAGCCGCGCGGGATCGTCTCCCGCGCGGTTTTGATTTGCTATCGCAATTACGGCGTCAGTTCGTACGCAATTCCCTGGTTGCCACTGGTGCCACCGCTGCTTGTCACGCCAAACAGGCTTCCCGATGCATCCAGCAGCAGATCGCCCGTGGGGTTGCTCCCGTCGATACAGTGATTGACGACCACTTGGCTGCAGAAGCTGTAGAGCACCTGTTCCCCGCCGCCGGCCGGCAGCTTGTAGAGAACGCCGGATGAGCCACCGGACCCGTTCTGGTTACCCCCGCCAATCGTTGCGCCGAACAGATTGCCTTCACCATCCATGACCAAACCGCCTGCCGGGTCGCCACCGTCTGCGCAGTTCGATAGATTGCAGAAATTGTAGAGCACATCCTCCCGCCAGGACGCTTTGTGCCGGCTCAATTTGAAGGCCACGCCGCATCCTCCCGAAGCCTGGCAGGTTCCGCCGATCGACGTCGTACCGAAGAGGTTGCCTGCGGCATCTTCGATCAAATCCGAAAGCGGATATCTGCCATCCGTACAGTTCGCGGCGGAGCAGAAACTGTAGATCGTGCTGAAATCCCAGCTGTTCTTCCGCCCCGGGGTCAGTTCGAAAACAGTTCCGTCTCCTTGGCTGCCGCCCAGGGACGTCGTTCCGAATATGCGGCCTCGACCGTCAATCATCACTGCGGCGTGGGGAGATATCCCCTCCGGGGAAACGAATTCATGAAGTTTGGACTCTCTCCAGGAGCCGGCACTCGGCACAAGGCTAAAAACGATGCCATAGTGGGCCTGTCCGCCCATGGTGGTGGTCCCGTACAGCGGCGACACACCGTCATACAGCGCACCGGACGCCGCCCCGGCATACGTCAACCCGGCCTCCGGGTCCGTTCCGTCTCTGGTGCAGAAACTGCAGAATCTGTGTGGGATCGTGAGCGTCCAGACGCTGCGGTCTGCGTTCGGCGACAGTTCGAACACCGAGCCGCCGCCCTTGTGAAACGCGATCGTTGTCCCATACAGGTTGCCATTAACGTCGACGACCAGTTTCGACTGCGGAACGGCCTGATTGCAGTGTTGCTGCACAGGGCAGAACGCGTAGAGCGTCTTGTACGTGAAACTGCCGTCTCCGCCGCGGATCAGTTCGAACACGGCGCCATCATTGCCGTTTCCGCCCCGATAGGTCGTTCCATAAAGATTGCCCGATGCATCCGCCGCGAGACCGCTGGTGGGCAACCAGACGTCATCGCCGAGCGGGATGACGTTCATTGTCGCGGCACTGGCGCTACCGGACAGAACAAGAAAGGCCGCGAACGCCGCACACGATGCCATGGCTTTGTGAGCAAGCCGGCGAATCGATCTCCTGATTGCGCTCATCATGTAACGTTTCCTCGTGTTGTGCTAAGAGCGATTGCTTGAAGGGCCACGAGGCGTGTCCCCTCCCGTGGTCTGGCAAAGGATAACAGCAGGGTAGCAACGCCGGAACATGGAACCGCGAGATTGGTCTGCAGACGTTGGTTTTTATTAATACCACAACCGCGACGGAGTTGGCGGCGCCGCGCGTTTAACCGGCCTTCACGGAGAAAGCTCGAACACGACGCCCGCGCCGTCTGCGCCGCCCGCGGATGTCGTGCCGAAGAGATTGCCTTTGGCGTCCATGATGAGGCCACCCACCGGATATTCGCCGTCGCGGCAATTCTCCTGCGCGCAGAAGCGATAAAGCGTCTGGAGCGTCGAGCCGTTCAAAGCGAACACAGTTCCGCCGCCAGCATGGTTGGTATCGTTGTTGTGGCCGCCGCCATTGGCTGTGACGCCATAGAGTGTGCCGTCCGAGGCCAGCAGCAGGTCCGACTTTGGTAGTGCTCCGTCCGTACAGCCACCCAGCGAACAGAAATTGTAGACCGGAGTATAGGTGCCGCTGGGGGCGAGCTTAAAAACCAGACCGGCATTTGCGTTTTGTCCCCCAAGGCTTGTGGTCCCGAAGGAATTTCCCGGCGCATCACGGGTGAGCGCGTTGTCGGGAGCCGCACCATCTTGGCACTTCCCGATCTGACAAAAGGCGTGCGTGACGGACTCGGTCCAAGTGCCGCCAGAGTTGACCAACTCGTAGGCCACGCCGTGCTGGGCTTCCACACCACCACTCTCAGTCGTACCGAAGATATGCCCATTTGCGTCCACGACAGGTCTGCCGACGGGAGATTTTCCGTCTGGACACTTCGCAAACACGCAGAAATCGTAGAGGGTGTTTAGTTTCCACGCGCCATTGCTGACAGTTAACTGATACAAGGTGCCGGAGGAACGCGCGCCGCCGCTTTCCGCCGCTCCGTAGAGGGGTGATATTCCGTCATAGGCCGTTCCCGTTGCCGCCCCTTGATAGGTAAGTCCTGCAACAGGATTTGAACCGCTGGTACCGTTCAAGGTGTAGAGCACCTTGAAAATGTAGTGAGGCCTCGAGCCATTCGGCATCAGTTCATAGACCGTTCCAGTTCCGTTCGTGCTGTCAAAGGTCGTGCCGTAGAGATTGCCATTCGTGTCCAGAATGGGAACGGCCTGCGGATGCGTCCCACCGAAGTTGAATGCATAGAGCGTTCGGCTCTGCCATCTGGTGCCAGCAGCGTTCGGCGTAAGCTTGTATACCGTTCCGGGTCCATTGAAGGCCATTCCCCCGTTCTGGGTCGTGCCATACAGATTTCCGGCCGCGTCCATGACGACGCCTGACATCGGGGTTTGGCCGTCCGCGCATAGGCGCTTTGAACAGAAGGCGTGAATGACCTTGTAGGTGTAGGCCGAGGCGCTGGGCGCTGTGGTCAGAGCCGCTGCTGCGAGTGCAACGCCAAACGCAAATCGTGTGCGATGAATTCGTGACATGCGTGCCCCCCGGCTTTGCTACGGTGAAAGCTCGAACACGACGCCAGCGCCGTGCTTGCCGCCTGCGGATGTCGTGCCGAAAATGTTGCCCTGCGCATCCATGATGAGCCCGCCCATCGGATACTCGCCGTCGTGGCAGTCCTTGACCGCGCAGAAGCTGTAGAGCGTCTGAAGTGTCGAGCCGTTGAACGCGAACACGGTGCCGCCGCCGGCGAAATTGTAATCGATGTTATTGCCGCCGCCGTGGGTGGTGACGCCGTAGAGCGTGCCGCCGGAGGCCATCATCAAGTCCGTCTGCGGCAGCGCGCCATCAGCGCAATTGTGAAGTGTGCAGAAATTGTAGACCGGGGTGTAGGTGCCGTCGGGCGCGAGCTTGAAGATGAGACCGGCATTGTGATGCTCGCCCCCAGACGTGGCCGTGCTGTAGAAATTGCCGACCGCATCGCTCACAAGCGCATTGGACGGGACGGCGCCATCATGGCATTTCGTGTTCCCGCAGAAATCGTGCACATCCGAATAGGTCCATGTGCCACTCGAATCCACGAGTTCGTACGCAACCCCCCGCTTGAATTGCCCGCCTTCCATCGTCGTGCCGAAAATGTTGCCGTTGGCATCCAGCGTCACTCCCCCCCTGGGGTTATTTCCAAGGGCGCAGTTTTGAAGACAGAAGCTGTAGAGCGTATTGATGGTCCACGCGTCGCCGCTCGAGGTCAGCTGAAAGACCGAGCCGCCGTTAAACGAACCGTTGAGCGTTGTCGTGCCGTAGAGCGGCGAGGTTCCGTCATAGGGAACCCCCGCGGCAGCGCCCTGGTAGGTGAGCCCCGCATACGGCGTACCACCGCCGCCAAAAATGGTGAGCACCTTGAGGGTCCGAGCAGGCTTGGTGCCGTTCGGCACAAGTTCGTACACCGTGCCGTGGGCATTCTGCCCGCCACCCCCCAACGTGGTGCCGTACAGATTGCCGCTCGTATCCAGAATAGGCGCAGCCCATGGGTTGGTGCCGCTGAAGCCGTTGTAGTCGAATTTGTAGAGCGTTCGGCTTTTCCAGTGCGTGTGATCGGCATTGGGGCTCAGCTCGTAGACAACGCCGTACGCATCGCGCGCCATGCCACCATCGAGCGTTGTCCCGTACAGATTTCCCGCCCCGTCCATGATGACGCCGGATGCGGGACTATTGCCGTCCGCGCACACGCGCTTCGAACAGAAATCGTGGATGACCTTGTAGGTATAGGCCGAGGCGCTATGCGCTGTGGTCAGGGCCACTGCTGCAAGCGCGACGCCGAATGCCAATCGTGTGCGATGAATTCGTGACATGCTTTCCTCCCGCTGATCCTGTTCGCGATTTATGGCGGGCTCAGTTCGAACACCGAGCCCGTGCCGAAGTCACCTTGTCGTCCGTAGATATTGGCGGTGCCGAAGAGATTGCCCGAGGCATCGAGCAGCAGCCCGCCCGCCGCCACCAGTCTTGCGCCGTCCGAACAGTTCGCCTGGCCGCAAAACGAGTAGATCGTGCTCGACGCATAGGTCGAGGTGGCGTTCGCGGCAGCGCAGGCAGGCAACACCGCCAGCGCGCCGAATATTGCCGCGCCTGACGCATTTCTCAGAGGAACCATGGGATTTGTCCTGGATCACCGCGCAGAAACTATCATGAACTCGCGGTCATTTTGGACGGTAAAAGTTTCGCCGGTGGTGCGACGGAGTCTGCGGCACGGCTCGTTCAAGCTTCTTGTCGTGAGCTTGTACGCGCTCCCTTACGGTATCAATTCGAACACCACGCCATTGTTCTTCGTGCCGCCGGCGGTGGTTTCGCCGAACAGGTGTCCGTTCGCGCCGATCGAAAGGCCGGCGACCGGTTCCTGTCCTTTGAGGCAGCTGTCGTTGTGGGGACAGAAGCTGCGCAGGAGCGTGTAGGCCGTTCCGTCGAGGCGCCACACCACACCGCCGGTGCGATTGTGGTTTCCGCCATCGCCTGCGATGCCGTACAGCGCGCCGGCATCGTCCATCGCCAGCGTGCCGGTGGCGCCTGCGCCATCCCGGCAATCGCGCTGCGAACAGAAGGCATGCAGCACGCTTTCATGCCAGTTTGCGCCGTCGGTGCTCAGCTTGAACACGACGCCCGCGTTGCTCGCGTTGCCGCCGAAGCTCGTGCCGCCGTAGAGATTGCCTTCGGCGTCGCGCAGCAGCGCCGTGTCGGGACCCGAGCCGTCGGCGCAATGGGCACGCGCACAGAAGCTGTAAAGCACCTGCGCGTTCCATTCCCTGTTCTTCCCGGCCGGTGAGAGCTGAAGCACCGTGCCGCCATTGTGCGCGCCACCGCCATGGGTCGCGACGTAAAGATGGCCTGCGCCGTCCATCGTGAGCCCGAGCGGTGCGCCGCCATCCGCGCATTGCGACCGGGCGCAGAACGTGTAGATGACGCGTTCCTTCCAGCCATGCCCCCCCTTGCTGGGCGTGAGTTCGAACACGACGCCGGCGTCGTTCCATCCGCCGAGCCCGGTGGTGCCGTAAAGCGGTGAGACGCCGTCATAGGGCAGGCCGGTATCGGCGCCGCGATAGGTGAGGCGCGAGCCCGGCTGCGTTCCGTCGACGCAGGTCGTGCCCGCACAGAATCCGTGCAGCGTCCTGATCTTCCAGCGCGCGTGTTTCGGGTTCGGCGATAGCGTGAAGACGCTGCCGCCGCCCTCTTTGCCGCCATTGGGCGTCGATCCGTAGAGATTGCCGTTCACATCCGCGATCAATGCCGTCTGCGGCATGTTTCCGTCGGCGCAGGATTGCGCACAGAAATCGTAGAGCGTGTGGAACCGGCCGTCGGGCGCGATGCGGAACACGCTACCAGTGGCATTCGCGCCGCCCTGCTGCGTTACGCCATACGCATTGCCGGCCGCATCGAGCAGCAGCCCGCCGCGCGGGCCGATACCATCGGCGCAATTCGCGGCCGGGCAGAAATCATGCGCGACGCGATAACCGGCGGTAGCTTCGCTCGCCGCAGCACAGCCGGTCAGCAGTATTGCTGCCGCAATAAGGCGCCGGAATTTCGCACCCGTAAACTTTACAAAGCTCATGACACCTGCACGCATCCGCCACGCTGTTGCGCGAAAGCTTATCACACCGTCACAGATCGCCAAATGACACGATATTTCATCTGTACACGGATGAGTAAGGTTGGTCTCGTCCTGTTACCCATTGTTACGCAACGCTTTTCTGACTCCGTGATTACGCAAAAATAACACTCATCCGAAGACGGAAGCTCCTCCTTCCGCGTTTATCGCTGTGAGACTCCGTGCGCCGTCGGAGCCTCCGTTTTTGTTTGTCTTTGTTTTGTGGAACCAGTTGGAGGAGTAAGTCGCATGAAAGTTCGTTCGATTGCGTTGTTGGCTGCCGCGAGTGTCTTCACGTTTCTGAACCAGGCATCGGCGCAGGTGGATTTCACACCCGATGCACAACGCATCATTTCCGATCCGATGTATCTGCCGCTCACCGGGCAGATCTATGGTGACAGCGGTTACACATATGGGTCGGCGGGGCGCGATGTCTTCGATGCCACGGGCGCGCAGACGTTGCACGCCAATGTCAGCACCGACACCATCTCGCAGCAGGTGCAGTACGGCGTGACAGACGACATCGCGTTGCGTTTCGACTGGGGCTACGTGATCTCGCGGTCCGCGAGCCGTCATCTCATGCCGGGCTTTGTGGAGGATTCGAGTTCCGGCTGGACCGATCCGGATTTCGGAATCACCTGGCGCGCGATCGATCAGCGCGCCGGCGGACCGCTCAGCCTCGATCTGCGCGCGGATTATTCGCCCGATGCGTTCCCCGCGAAGTCGCCATCGCCGGACGACGAGGGCACCGTCGCGCGTGGCGGAGATGCGCTCGATCTCGGCCTGACGCTCGGCCATCAGACGCGCGATTTCACGCTCGCGGGCCTGTTCGATGCGGAATACCTGGGTTCGCAGAAGGCGCTCAACCAGGTCAACGGCTCGATCCTGAAGAGCGACAGCGTTTGGAATTACACGCTCGGTCTCGCGTCGCAGACGCGTCTCAACGATACCTTCTCGATCAATGCCGGCGTGGGGCACACCTTCAACAACGATGTGACCGCGATCAACGAAACCAACGGCATTCTCCGCGTCCAGCAGCCCGGCGACTACACCAACATCAACGTCGCGCTGAACTATCACTTTGTACCCAACACGGTGGTGGGCTCGGTCGGCTATCAGCACAATTTCTACGGCAACGGCCAGACCGTCTTCCCGGGCTCGCCCACGAGCGACACCGAGACGCGCAATCACGACGAGGACCTCGTCGGCGTGAACCTGCGCTACAATTTCAACTAGCCTCCTCGTTCGCGCCGGAGCGGAATGCGCCGCTCCGGCTTCTTTGCGCGGCGGTGCGGCACCATGTCATAAAGCGGACGTCTGAACCGGACCGCTCCCTCATGATCTGGCTTCCCGCCGAACGCCTGGTGTTCGTCCACAATCCCAAATGCGCGGGGACGTCTATCCACGCGGCGCTCGAGCGGCTGCCTGGCGCTGAGGCGTTCTGGGGCCGCCGTTACGATGTCGCCGAAGACGCCATCATCGACATGGCGCATCTGACCATCGCGCAGGTGCGCAAGCGTCTCGGCAAAGACGAGAGCTTTCGCAGCTTCGGGTTTGTGCGCGATCCCTATGCGCGGTTCGTGTCATCCTATCTCCATCTGAAGCGCTGGAGCGCGGACCATCGCGCGCTCACTCTGGATGAGCTTGTTTTCGATATCCTCGATGAGGAGCGCATCCGCTTCGACTGGAAGTTCATTCACTTCGCGCCGCAGTACCGCTTTTTCTACGAGGGGCCGCAACGCACCGTCGATCGCGTTTGGAAGACCGAGGATCTGCCCGGTGCTTGGGACGAAGTGCGCTCGGAATTTTCTGTCGATGCCAAGCTCGCATCGGCGAACCGCGGCGACCTGCGCGAAAGTGCGCACCTCAGCCCCGTGGTCGAAGCGCGCATCAACCAGCTCTACGCCCGCGACTTCATGTTGTTCGGCTATCGGATGCGTCCGTCCAGCGCGAAGCTTAAGCCCGCGCGTGGTCCCTATGCAGCGTTCGTGGATCTGTGGCCCGAACGGCGCAACCTCGACATTAGTGAAGCGTCGAAGGTTTAACCGATGTTGCCTACGAAGGATTACCTTTTTCTTGACCGTCATCGCCCCCTTTATGCGGGCGACCCAAATTTAGGCGCGAACAAAATGGGTTGCCCGGACAAGCCGGGCAATGACGGAGTAGGAGTGCTTCTATCTGAGAGGATCGTGTTCTAAGCGAACGCGACGCCCGCAAGCACCAGCCCGACGAGGCCAAGGCCCACGGCGCCGAGCCAGAACGGTTGCCGCTTGGTGATGATGGCGACGGTCGAGAGCGCGATGCCGATCTCGACCAGCGTCGCGGCGCCTGTGAGCCAGTGATGGCGTCGCTCGTGCTGCGCGCTTTCGCGCACGAGGCGGTCGCGCTCGGCTTCGTTCTCTTCGGCGCGCTTCTTGATCTCCGCTTGCTTGTCGGATTGCTCTTTCGCGGTCTTGCGGAAGTCGGCTGCGTGCGGTCCACCCTGATCGGCGGCGATGCCGTACATGTGCTTCTTCAGGCTGTCGGCCTGGTACTCGTTCCAGGAGTCGGTGGCCTTGTCCTGCGAGAGAACCGCTTCGCTCGATGCGGTGATCGCAAGGCCACCCTCCACCGTTTCCATGCTGCCGGCCGCAGCGGCCATCACGGCGAGCACCGCGACGGTGATGGTGACGCGGGAGATGAAGGGGTCGCGGTCATGGGCCGCGTGTTCGGCGTGTTCGCTGTGCTCGTGGGCCTCGAGGGCGGGGTCATGTGACATGGGAAAAGGTCCGAATCGGTGGGAAACACAGCCTGTTATCAGGGCAGGGTGACATTCACCATGTCCGATCCCTTAACAAACGCCCTTTCCGCTGCGTGTTTTGCGTCACATTCTGGGAAAATGCTGCCGTTTCAGTGGCTTCCGATTGACGGACTCGGATCGGTCTGACAATTTAACCGTGTTGGGTACGTGCTTGGGGCACGGACCGGCAGAGGGGCCGTCCCGGTTCAGGGGCCAGGGGATGATTAAGTCGGAACTGGTTGCGCGCCTGACGGAGCGCTATCCACATTTGTATC
>Ga0157369_10006979_pt1 | contig 13026 bp, 11 predicted proteins | sample C25metaG_FD_113461 | JGI IMG/M metagenome (GOLD analysis project Ga0157369, IMG submission 113461) | Corn rhizosphere microbial communities from Kellogg Biological Station, Michigan, USA - C2-5 metaG | ecosystem: Host-associated > Plants > Roots > Rhizosphere > Soil | place: USA: Michigan...
ATTCGATCGTTGACTGGGTGCTCAAGACCGTTCCGACCATGGGCGCCGGCTGGTGCCCACCGGGCATGCTGGGCATCGGTATCGGCGGCACCGCCGAGAAAGCCGCAGTGATGGCCAAGGAAGTGTTGATGGAATCCATCGACATTCACGAACTGAAAGCCCGTGGCCCGCAGAACCGTATCGAAGAGATCCGTCTGGAGCTGTTCGAGAAGGTCAACCAGCTGGGCATCGGCGCCCAGGGTCTCGGTGGCCTGACCACCATGCTCGACATGAAGATCATGGACTACCCGACCCACGCCGCTTCGCTGCCGGTGTGCATGATCCCGAACTGCGCCGCCACCCGTCACGCGCACTTCGTGCTCGACGGTTCTGGCCCGGCCTCGCTGGAAGCGCCATCGCTGGATGCCTACCCGGAAATCGTCTGGGAAGCCGGCCCGTCGGCCCGTCGCGTCAACCTCGACACCCTGACCCCGGAAGAAGTGCAGAGCTGGAAACCAGGCGAGACCGTGTTGCTCAACGGCAAGATGCTCACCGGTCGCGACGCCGCGCACAAACGCATGGTCGAGATGCTGAACAAGGGCGAAAGCCTGCCGGTGGACCTGAAAGGTCGCTTCATCTACTACGTCGGGCCGGTTGATCCGGTGCGCGAAGAAGTGGTTGGCCCGGCAGGCCCGACCACCGCTACGCGGATGGACAAGTTCACTCGCCAGATCCTCGAACAAACCGGCCTGCTGGGCATGATCGGCAAATCCGAACGCGGCCCGACTGCGATCGAAGCGATCAAGGACCACAAGGCCGTGTACCTGATGGCCGTCGGCGGCGCTGCTTACCTGGTGGCGCAAGCCATCAAGAAGTCGCGTGTTGTCGCGTTTGCCGAACTGGGCATGGAAGCGATCTACGAGTTCGACGTGAAAGACATGCCGGTCACCGTTGCTGTCGACAGCAAGGGCGAGTCCGTGCACGTCACCGGTCCTGCCATCTGGCAGAAAAAGATCAGTGATAGCCTGGCGGTAGAAGTGCAGTAAGCGCTTCCCCTCCAAACATAAAGGCGACTGCGGCCCATGGCCCGGTCGCCTTTTTTATGGCCTGTGGAAAGCGCGGCGGTTGTGACCTCTGGGCTTGTTGTGGCGAGCGGGCTTGCCCCAACATAAACGTCGTGCATGCTATGGTGCACTCCCCTTACCGTGCCTGCCCATCACCGTATGATCGTGATCCCGCGCGCCCTGCGCCCGACCTTCTACTCCCTGCTGATCATCGCTGGCGCACTGCTGGCCGCAGCCCTGGCCACCCGCCACGCTGAACGCCAGGCCCTGGTGGACGATGCCGCCCGTGCCAATCAGCAACTTGCACTCTATGCCAGCTCGTTGCACACCCTGATCGAACGCTACCGTGCGCTACCCGCCGTGCTGGCGCTGGACTCGGAAATGATCAGCGCGTTGAAAGGCCCGCTGGACGCCGCCACCCAGGACGTGCTCAACCGCAAGCTCGAACGCATCAATGGGGCCGCGCAATCCTCCACCCTGGAATTGATGGATCGCACCGGCCTGGCGGTCGCCGCCAGCAACTGGAACCTGCCGAGCAGTTACGTGGGCCATAACTACGCGTTCCGGCCGTACTTCAGCCAGACCCTGAGCCAGGGCACCGGGCGTTTTTATGCGGTAGGGGTGACGACCGGCATCCCAGGGTATTTCCTCTCCAGCGCCGTGCTGGATGAACACGAGCAGTTCATCGGCGCCATGGTGGTCAAGCTGGAGTTCCCCGAGCTCGAACGCGAATGGGCCCAGGGCAATGACCTGCTGCTGGTCAGCGATGCGCGCGGCATCGTGTTTATCGCCAACCAGCCCGGCTGGCGTTATCGCAACCTGCGACCGTTATCGGCCAACGACCTTGCCGAGCTGAAAGCCACCCGCCAATACGACAAAAAACAACTGCAGGCGCTGGAAACCCACACCCTGCAGCGCTTTGACGAAAACAGCCACCTGATGCGCGTCAACGGCCCGGATGGCAATGCCAACTACATCTGGGAATCGCTGCCCCTGAAAGCCGAAGGCTGGACCCTGCACCTGCTGCGCAAGCCCCAATTCGCCTTTGAGGACCAACGCAACGCCGGGCTCGCTGCCGCCGGTTCCTGGCTGGCGCTGGTGTTCCTGGTGCTGTTCCTGACCCAACGCTGGCGCCTGGCCCGCTTGCGCCAGCGCAGTCGCGAGGAGCTTGAGCAACTGGTGGAAGAACGCACCCAGGCGTTGCGCACCGCCCAGGATGGCCTGGTGCAATCGGCCAAATTGGCGGCGCTGGGGCAGATGTCCGCCGCCCTCGCCCACGAAATCAACCAGCCACTGACCGCCCAGCGCATGCAGTTGGCCACCTTGCGCCTGCTGCTCGATCACGGCCGCATTGACGACGCTTACCAGGCCCTCACGCCGCTGGACGATATGCTCACACGCATGGCCGCGCTCACCGGCCACCTCAAGACCTTCGCGCGCAAAAGCCCGAGTGGCCTGCGCGAACGCCTGGACTTGGCCACGGTGGTCGACCAATCCCTGCACCTGCTCGACGCACGCCTGCGCGATGAGGCCATCGGCGTGGTGCTGGACCTGGCCCGCCCCGCCTGGGTACGCGGTGATGCGATCCGCCTGGAACAGGTGCTGATCAATCTGTTACGCAACGCCCTCGACGCCATGGCCGACAAACCGCGCAAACGCCTGGAAATCCGCCTGCACGCCGACCAGCAACTCTGGCAACTCACGGTCAGCGACAGCGGCGGCGGGATTGCCGAAGAACACCTGAGCAGCGTGTTCGACCCGTTCTTCACCACCAAGCCGGTGGGAGACGGCCTCGGCTTGGGGCTGGCGGTGTCCTACGCTATCGTGCACGAATTGGGCGGTCGCCTGATCGCCGGTAACCGGGGCGACGGCGCAGTCTTTACCCTGACCTTGCCCATCGCGCTGGAGACGCCCGACCTATGTTGAACGCGGCGATTGTGGTCGATGACGAAGCCAGCATCCGCACGGCCGTCGAGCAATGGTTGAGCCTGTCAGGCTTTGAAGTGCAGTTGTTCGGCCGCGCCGAAGAATGCCTGGCGCAGCTGCCCAGGGATTTTCCCGGCGTAATCCTCAGCGACGTGCGCATGCCGGGTCTCAGCGGTCTGGAACTGCTGGCTGAAGTGCGGCGCCGTGATGCCGATTTACCGGTGATCCTGCTCACCGGCCATGGCGATGTACCGATGGCGGTCGAAGCCATGCGCGACGGCGCCTATGACTTCCTCGAAAAACCCTTCAGCCCCGACGCCCTGCTCAACAGCCTGCGCCGTGCACTGGACAAACGTGGCTTGATCCTGGAAAACCGTCGCCTGCATCAGCAGGCCGACCACCGGGCGCAATTGGAATCGACGCTGCTGGGCGTGTCCCGGGGTTTGCAGACCTTGCGCCGCCAGGTGCTGGACCTGGCGAGCCTGCCGGTCAACGTGCTGATCCGTGGCGAGACCGGCAGTGGCAAGGAAATGGTCGCGCGCTGCCTGCATGATTTTGGTCCACGTGCGAAGAAGCCATTCGTGGCGCTCAATTGCGCGGTGATCCCGGAACAGTTATTCGAGGCCGAGCTGTTTGGTCACGAAAGCGGCGCGTTCACCGGCGCCCAGGGCAAGCGCATCGGCAAGCTGGAATACGCCCACGGCGGCACGCTGTTCCTCGATGAAATCGAAAGCATGCCGCTGGCCCAACAGGTGAAATTGCTGCGTGTGCTGCAGGAGCAGAAGTTGGAGCGGCTGGGCTCCAACCAGAGCATCCACGTGGACCTGCGCATCATCGCCGCCACCAAGCCGGACCTGCTGGAAGAGGCCCGCGCCGGGCGCTTTCGCGAAGACCTGGCGTATCGATTGAACGTCGCGCAATTGCGCCTGCCGCCCCTGCGCGAGCGCCGCGAAGATATCCCGTTGCTGTTCGATCACTTTGCACAAAGTGCTGCCGAACGCCTGGGCCGCAGCGTCGAGCCATTGAGCGGCGCGCAGTTGGGGCGCTTGCTCAGCCATGACTGGCCGGGCAACGTGCGCGAGTTGGCCAACGTCGCCGAACGCCAGGTGCTGGGCCTGGGCGACCCGGAGCCGGAGGGCATCGAGGCCGGACAGTCCCTGGCCGCGCAGCAAGAGGCCTTCGAAGCCCACTGCCTGAAAGCCGCGCTGACCCGACACAAAGGCGATATCAAGGCGGTACTGGCCGAGCTGCAACTGCCACGGCGCACCTTCAATGAAAAGATGCAGCGCCATGGGTTGGTGCGGGAGATGTTTCTCTAGGCCAACCTTTGCGTTGACTGCCAGGCCTTATCGGGGGCAAGCCCCCTCCCACATTTTGATCTGTGAACACATTCAAGTGTGGGAGGGGGCTTGCCCCCGATGAGGACAACAGCCATAAGCGGATTTCCGCCCACCGCCTGCAAATCATCAGCGGTTTTTCGCTCAAATAAATCCTCAAACCCCTCTGTTCCGGGCCTTCATCCACCTGGCACAGCTCCTGCTACAGCTCGACCCAGGCTGCGTACGCGCCGCTCCATAAAAACAACTAGATGAAGGATCCTTCAATGGATAACTCCAACGCCCTGCCTCTGGGGTCGGCGGCCGCGCCGGCAAAAGAGCGCACTACCTCCAGCCGCATCAAATCGATTTTCAGTGGTTCTGTCGGCAACATGGTCGAATGGTACGACTGGTACGTCTACGCCGCTTTTTCGCTGTACTTCGCCAAGACTTTCTTCCCCAAAGGCGACACCACCGCCCAACTGCTCAACACCGCCGCGATCTTCGCCGTGGGCTTCCTGATGCGCCCGATCGGTGGCTGGCTGATGGGCCTGTACGCCGACAAGGTCGGCCGTAAAAAAGCCCTGATGGCCTCGGTCTACCTGATGTGCTTCGGCTCGCTGCTGATTGCCCTGAGCCCGGGCTATGAAATCATCGGTATCGGTGCGCCGATCCTGCTGGTATTTGCCCGCTTGCTGCAGGGGCTGTCGGTCGGCGGCGAATACGGCACCTCCGCCACTTACCTCAGCGAGATGGCGACCAAGCAACGTCGTGGTTTCTACTCCAGCTTCCAGTACGTGACGCTGATCTCCGGCCAGCTCATCGCCCTGGCGGTGCTGATCGTGTTGCAACAACTGCTGACCACCGAGCAACTGTATGCCTGGGGCTGGCGTATCCCGTTCGCCATCGGCGCACTCTGCGCAGTGGTTGCGCTGTACCTGCGGCGCGGCATGGAAGAAACCGAGTCGTTCACCAAAAAGGAAAAGGCCAAGGAAAGCGCAATGCGCACCTTGATGCGCCACCCCAAGGAACTGCTGACCGTGGTCGGCCTGACCATGGGCGGTACGCTGGCGTTCTACACCTACACCACCTACATGCAGAAGTACCTGGTGAACACCGTCGGCATGAGCATTTCCGACTCCACCACCATCTCGGCGGCGACGCTGTTCCTGTTCATGTGCCTGCAACCCATCGTCGGCGGGCTGTCGGATAAAATCGGCCGGCGGCCGATCCTGATCGCCTTCGGCATACTCGGTACGCTGTTCACCGTGCCGATCCTCACCACCCTGCATACCATCCAGACCTGGTGGGGCGCGTTCTTCCTGATCATGGCGGCGCTGATCATCGTCAGCGGCTACACCCCGATCAACGCCGTGGTGAAAGTCGAACTGTTCCCCACCGAAATCCGCGCCCTGGGCGTGGGCCTGCCGTATGCGCTGACGGTGTCGATCTTCGGCGGCACCGCTGAATACATCGCGCTGTGGTTCAAGAGCATCGGCATGGAAACCGGTTATTACTGGTACGTGACGGCGTGCATCGCGGTGTCGCTGGTGGTCTACGTGACCATGAAGGATACCCGCAAGCACTCGCGCATTACCACCGACTAAACGTCAGTTGCAGTCAACCCTGTGCGAGAGGGCAAACCCTCCCACAGGTTGAATCAGGACAACTCAGCTATCGTCTTACGTCCGTACCGCCGCTGCGCGTACGACGCCCCCGCAATCATCACCACCAACACCGCCGCCAACACTGCCGACGAACCGATGGTGCCGAAGTCCAACCCGCCCTTTTCATGGGGCTTGGTAAGGAAGTCACCCAAGGTCGCGCCGAACGGCCGGGTCAGTACAAACGCCACCCAGAACAACAGCACCGAAGAAATCCTGGTGAAGTATTTGAGTGCCACCACCGCCGCAATCGCCGAGCCGATCAACAAGGCGCCGCCAGCAAAGCCCAGCCCGGAGTCATCTGCCAGGAAATCGCCCAACGCGGTGCCCAAGGTGTTGGAGAACAGGATGGCCATCCAGTAGAACAACTCACCCCGGAAGGTCTGCACCTTGTTCACGTTCAGCGAATCGCCGCTGAGGTGCCACAACGCGAAGATGATCATCAGGATCGCGATCAGGATCATGGAGCCCGTGGCATAACCCAGCCCCAAGGTGCGGTCCATGAAATCCGACATCGTGGTGCCTGCGGTGCTAGTGGACAGAATCACGATCCAGTACAGCACCGGGTTATAGGTTTTCGAGCGCAGTTGCGTCACCAAGGTGATCAGGAACACGCTGATCAGCATCATCGAACTGATGGCATAACCGACATCCAGGGTCATCGACAGCAAATCCCCGGCGGTTTCGCCCAAGGTGGTCGCGCAGATTTTCATGACCCAGAACGCCAGGGTGATCTGAGGAAGTTTATTCATAAGGGGGAAGGCTCCAAAGCTCAGTCTCTCAATAGGCCGACTTATTGGGTTGTCGACAGTGGGCGCAGACTGACGGTGGAGCTGTGAAAAATAGGTGGGCGATGAATGAAAATTCCATAGTATGGCCACTTCATCGACGACCACTGCAGGAACCCCGGCCATGCCTGACGATATCCACTTCTACGAACCCGCCAACGGCCACGGTCTGCCCCACGACCCGTTCAATGCCATCGTCGGTCCACGGCCGATCGGCTGGATCTCGTCCCATGACAACGAAGGTCACCTGAACCTGGCGCCCTACAGTTTTTTCAATGCGTTCAACTACATTCCGCCGATCATTGGATTTTCCAGCGTCGGGCGCAAAGACAGCCTGAACAACATCGAACAGACCGGCGAGTTTGTGTGGAACCTGGCTACCCGCCCGTTGGCCGAGCAGATGAACCAGAGCTGTGCTGCCGTCTCACCTGAGGTGAACGAGTTTGAATTGGCCGGCCTGACGCCTGTGGCCTCGAAGATCGTTGGTGTGCCGCGGGTGGGCGAAAGCCCGGTCTCGTTCGAATGCAAGGTGACGCAGATCATTCAGCTGCAACGTGCCGACAAGGCATTGGTGCCGAGCTGGCTGGTGCTCGGCGATGTGGTCGCGGTGCACATTGCCAAGTGGCTGCTCAAGGATGGCATCTACGATACCGCCGCCGCCGAGCCGATCCTGCGCGGTGGCGGACCGGCGGATTACTTTCAGTTGGGGCCAGAAGCCCTGTTCAGGATGTATCGCCCAGGCGCCAGCAAACCCTGACTGAAAGACAATAAAACATGGGAGGGGGCTTGCCCCCGATGGCAATCGGCACATTCAACGTCTTTGTTGAATGACACGCCGCTATCGGGGGCAAGCCCCCTCCCACATTGGACTGTCGGTGTTGCTCAGTTGGCGGCGCTCGCCAAGGTCAGTTGACCCTCTTCGTCCACGCCCGTCAGCCGTTCAAGCTGCACAGTGGCTGCATCGTCGGCATCGGAGGCCGTCTTGAACGTCTGTCCGTCAAGGATCTTGTGAAACTGCGGGGCGCCCATGCCATCCAGTGCCTTGACGGCAACGGCGGCGCTGTAGCCCCCTTCACCCGGTACTACGGCGGATACGGCTTCGTGGTGGGCAAATTGTTTACGTGCCATGTTGCAGGTCCTGGCCAATGGAAAGTCGGCCATTCTAGACCTTCAGCCGGCGAGTTGCAGGTACTCGCCGTAGGCGTGTGCGGCGGATGCATCGGTGAAGGTCTGGAAGTCCATGCTGCGCACGACCATGTCGTTCAACAGCTCGGTGAAGATCATCAGCGCCGGGGAGTTGAAGTAGGCGCTCATCGCCTGCTCGCTGCTCCAGAAACCGGAGATCAACCACACATCAGGATCAACCTGGGAATGCTGCAACGAGAACTGCAGGCAACCCTGAGCCTGGCGGCCCGGTTCGATCAAACTGCTCAAGCGTGCACCGAGTTCGGTGCTGCACCCGGTGCGGGCGCGGATAAAGCCATATGGCTCGCGGGAATGGGGGTGGACATGTTCGACTCTCCCGTTGAGAAGTGATGCTCGGCAAGCACTGTGAGGGCGTGTTGCCACAGGATCAAAGATAACGGCGCGAGTCGGCGCGCGGTTAGTCAATTCCTGTCGGCTTATTGCACAATCCTGCGAGAAGCGTAGGGAGGACGCCTGGCACAGAGGTTTTATTCCATGACCCGAGGCCTTGTTTCAGGGAGATGACAGGTGCCGCGATTGCCTGATTCACGATGTATCGCAGGATCAGGCAAGGATTGTGCAGAATCGACGTAACACTGTTTGAAAAGCCGCCGCTAAGCTGAACCCATCGAAGTAGCCAGTAGAGGACGTTCCATGTCGTCGCCCGAACATACAGCCATTCCCCTCGACGCCGAGATGGAAAAACAGCGCGCCGAACTGGCCAGCATCGTGCACCGGCATACCTGGGAGGACGGTTCCTACGGTACGGCCATCACCACCCTGTTTCTGAACCGCCACAACACCCCGCGCGACTTCATGCCGGTGCTGGTGGAACCGGCCCTGTGCATCCTCGCCAGTGGCAGCAAGGAAGTACGCCTGGCCGACGAAATCTTTGCCTACGACCCGCTCAACTACCTGGTGTTCTCGGTAGCGATGCCGGTGGCCGGGCGGATCATCGATGCCACGCCGCAGGACCCGAACCTGTCAGTGCGCATCAATATCGATCCGGCGCAGCTCACGGCGCTGATTGCCGAGGCTGGCCCGATGGGCGTGCCATCGCGCCCGACTTCTCGCGGCATGTACGTCGACCGCATTGATGGCCAACTGTTGGACGCCGTACTGCGACTGGCACGCCTGTTGGATACGCCGAAAGACATCACCATGCTCGCGCCGTTGATCAACCGCGAAATTCTTTACCGACTATTGCGTGGGCCGCAGGGCTATCGGCTGTATGAAATCGCCGTGGCCAACAGTCAGAGCCATCGGGTCAGCCAGGCGATCAAGTGGTTGAACGGCAACTACGAACAACCGCTGCGCATCGATGACCTGGCCAAGGAAGTGAACCTGAGCGTCTCGACCTTGCACCACCGTTTCAAGGCGATCACCGCCATGAGCCCGTTGCAATACCAGAAGCAGTTGCGCTTGCAGGAGGCACGGCGCTTGATGATTGCCGAAGGGTTGGAAGCGTCGGCGGCAGGGTATCGGGTGGGGTATGAAAGCCCATCGCAATTCAGCCGGGAATACAGCCGACTGTTTGGCGCACCGCCGTTGCGTGACCTGGCCCGGTTGCGCCAGAGCATCTGAGCCAATGACGATCAACATGTGGGAGGGGCTTGCCCCCTCCCACACTGGGACCGCTTGTGTTCAGTCTAATCCGCGCGGCAGCTGCAGGGTCACGCGCAAGCCACCCTCACGCAAATTCTGCAAACTCACTTCACCGCCATGGCTGTGCGCAATGTTGCGCGCAATCCCCAGGCCCAAGCCGTAACCCTGTTGCTGCCCGGCGAGGCGGAAGTGTGGCTCGAAGACTTGTTCCAGGCGCTGCTCCGGCACGCCGGGCCCCTCGTCGTCCACATGCAGGACGAACTCCGCGCCATCGTCCTCGATGTGCAGATGGGCGTTCTGCCCATACTTCAAGGCATTGTCGATCAGGTTGCCGATGCAGCGCTTGAGCGCCAGCGGCTTGCCCGGATACGCCGCCAGGGCAGCACCGTCCAGCGTGACCCGGCCGTTGCCGTTGGGTGCCACGTAAGGCTCCACCAGGCATTCGAGCACATGATTGAGGTCCACCGGCTCGATGTTCTCGTGGATATCCGTGTCCTTCACGCATTGCAGCGCGCCCTTCACCAGCAACTCCAGTTCATCCAGGTCGCGGCCGAACTTGGTTTGCAGGTTTTCGTCTTCCAGCAGTTCCACGCGCAGGCGCAGGCGGGTGATCGGTGTGCGCAAGTCGTGGGAAATCGCACTGAACAATTGACTGCGCTCGGTCAGGTAGCGGCTGATGCGCTCACGCATGGCGTTGAAAGCACGGCCCACTTCCACCACTTCGCTGCCGCCACCTTCGGCCACCGGCTCCACGTCGGCGCCCAGGGACATGTCCCGCGCCGCCCGCGCCAAGCGCTTGAGCGGCCGGCTTTGCCAGTGCACCAGCAGGCCGATGAACAGCAGCAGGAAACCGCTGGTCAGCACGATAAACCACACCTGCTGGGACGGCAGGCCTTGTTCTGCACGGCTGGTGTAGGGCTCGGGCAACAGCGAGGCGATGTACAGCCATTCGCCCTGGGCCAGTTGGATCTGGGTGACCAGCACCGGCGGGTTCACCGGTTCCAGGGTCAGCGCGTAGTGCGCCCAGGAACGCGGCAGCTCATCGAGTTTCAGGCCGGCATTGAAGATGCGCAGGTCTTCGGCGCTGACGAACTCCACCGACATATGCACATCGGCGCCCAGGGTCTGCTTCAGCACCTCATCCACCGCTTCAAGCACTGCCTGTTTACGCGGGGTCTGCGGCAGGATGGCCATGTCCAGCGGGCGATCGTTGAGCGTCACCACAAAACGCGTGCCACCCATACTGCGCAGTTGATCGAGCACCAGCGGCCGATACGCCACCGGTAACGAACGAAAATAACTCACGCTGGCGGTCATCGAATGCGCCAGGCTGCGGGCACTGGTGACCAGGCCTTCGAGCTGGGTGGCGCGCAATTGCGAGACCCAGAGCACGCTGGACAGCGCCTGGGCGAACAGCACCGCCAGCAGCGTCAGCAGCAGCATGCGCCCCAGCAGCGAACGCGGTACCGGGAAGCGCCGGCGGCGTTCGGTCAACGGCTCAGTGGACATTGCCGGCAACCACGCTGGCTGCCAGTTGATAACCACTGCCCCGCACGGTGCGGATCAGACGAGGGGGCTTTTCGGTGTCGCGCAGGCGTTGGCGCAGGCGGCTGACAGCCATGTCGACGATGCGATCCAGCGGCATCAGATCACGCCCCCGGGTGGCGTTGCCGATGGAGTCGCGGTCGAGGATCTGCTGCGGGTGGTCGAGAAACAATTTGAGCAGGGCAAAATCGGCGCCGGAGAGGATCACTTCTTCGCCGTCCACATGGAACAGACGGTGGCTGATCATGTCCAGCCGCCACTCATCGAATACCAGCACATCGCCGCCGCTGCTGCGCTCCTGGCCGAACTGGCAACGGCGCAACAAGGCCTTGATCCGCGCTTGCAACTCGCGAGGGCTGAAGGGTTTGCCGATGTAGTCGTCGGCGCCCAGCTCCAGGCCGATCACGCGGTCGGCCTCGTCGGAACTGGCGGTGAGCATGATGATCGGCACCTGCGCCTGGCGCGGGTGCTGGCGGATCCAGCGGCAAAGGCTGAAACCGTCTTCGTCCGGCAACATCACATCGAGGATGACCAGGTCGCACGGTGCCTCGTTCATCGCCTGGCGGAACCCCGCGCCATCCGGCACCCCACGCACCTGGAAACCGGCGCGACTGAGGTAGGTCTGCAGCAATTCGCGGATTTCCTGGTCGTCATCGACCAGGAGGATCGATTTACTGATTACGCTCACGGGGTCCTCCTTGTCGTTATGGGGTGTTATTGATGGCCTCATCGGGGGCAAGCCCCCTCCCACATTGGAATGCGTTTGCCCCGATAGGGCCATCAGTCCCTATGCAAAAGCCTGCTCCAACGCGACGCCAGCCCCGGTCAATCCGGAATACGGCGCGGTCACCAACCACACCGGAATACCCTTGAAATAGTCGCTCATGCAGCCTTTGTCAGCAAAGCTCCTGGCGAAGCCGCTGTGGATAAAGAAATCGGCAAACCTCGGTATCACCCCGCCCACGATGTACACACCACCGCGTCCGCCGGTGGTCAGCACATTGTTACCGGCTACGCGGCCCAGCCAGATGCTGAACTGGTCCAACACTTCCATCGCCACCGGGTCACCGGCCAGGCCGGCGGCCGTGATGGCTTCAGGGGTTTCCAGGACCGGCGCATGGCCGTCGACCGCACAGATCGCCCGGTACAGACGTGGCAGCCCGCCACCGCTCAAAGCCGTTTCAGCGCTGACATGCCCGATCTCGGTGTAGATGTGCTGCCACAGCTGGGTTTCCCGTGGGCTGCTCAGCGGCAGGTCGACGTGCCCGCCCTCCCCCGGCAGCGCCGCAAAACGGCCACCGCCCAGGTCCAGCAAAGTACCGACACCCAGCCCGGTGCCCGGACCGATCACCACCGCAGGTCGCAACGGCTCCGGCGTGCCCTCGCAGACCACGCGGAATTCGTCGGGCTTGAGGCGGGTCATGCCCAGGGCCATGGCCGAGAAATCATTGACCAACAGCAGATCATCCACCTGCAATGTCTTGCAAAACGCAGTCTTGCTCAGGCGCCAGTGGTTGTTGGTGAATTTAAATTCATCTCCGCTCACCGGACCAGCGACGGAAAGACACACCGCGCCGATGTCCCCGATTTCCAGGCCTTCCTCCTTGAGGTAAACCTTGATAGCGGCCTCAGGGCTGGAATGATCCGCCGTGGCATGCACGCGGATCGAATGCAGTTCCTGATCCCGCCACAACGCAAAACGGGCATTGGTGCCCCCGATGTCACCGACCAGCGCTAACTTCACTTAAGCGTCTCCAAGGCAGAGGTAAAGGCGCTGGCGCGCTGCTCTGGGGAGCTTGCGGCCAAGCGCATAAATGCAAACAGCTCGCGGCCGGCCCCCACGTTGTTACCCAACAGGCCCGTGGCAGGCGCACGCGCTGCAAATTCTTCGGCGTCCACCTTAAGCTCCAGGGTGCCCTTCACGCCATCCACACGAATGATATCGCCATCCTGC
>Ga0157369_10006982_pt1 | contig 13024 bp, 11 predicted proteins | sample C25metaG_FD_113461 | JGI IMG/M metagenome (GOLD analysis project Ga0157369, IMG submission 113461) | Corn rhizosphere microbial communities from Kellogg Biological Station, Michigan, USA - C2-5 metaG | ecosystem: Host-associated > Plants > Roots > Rhizosphere > Soil | place: USA: Michigan...
CCCCGCGGGCGTTGACGGCCAGCCCGAGCGCCATCGCCTGCAGCGTGCGCGGCTCGTAGCCGGGCAGCTCCAGCCCCTTGACCTGGAGCGCGAAGTCCCCGGAGCCCCGACCCACGGCAGCGGCCGCCCGGCGCGACCTCGAAAAGTAGAAGACCTTGGGCCGCGCCCAATACACCGCGCCAAGGCACATCGGACAAGGTTCGCAGCTCGCATATAGCTCGCATCCGCGAAGCTGAAAAGTACCGAGTTCCCGGCAAGCCGCTCGGATGGCGACCACTTCGGCGTGCGCGGTAGGATCGTTAGTCGCCGCGACCGAGTTGACCCCGCTCGCGATGAGCTGGTTCTCCCTGACCACCAATGCCCCGAACGGTCCGCCGTATCCGGAGCGCACATTGTTCACCGCCAGGTCGATGGCCCGCCTCATCCAACGTTCCTCCTCAGTTTCCATGACGCCCTCCCCAAATGTAGAGTAAGCAAACCGTATGCATTCGGTACTGATTTCGAAACTATGTGGTTGCATACCTCCGCGTAGTGCGTTACAACTATGGAGGTCCGGAATCTCCGGAAAGGGGACATATGAAAGGGTTTAGACAATTCATACTCCGTGGAAATGTCGTTGACCTGGCGGTCGGCGTGGTGATGGGCGCGGCCTTTGGAACGGTGGTTGCCGCGTTGGTGAAGGACTTCCTGACGCCGCTCATTGCCGCCATCGTAGGTAAGCCTGACTTCTCCGCCCTGGGATTCGAGATCAACGGGACCAAATTCCCGGTCGGCGATTTCATCAACGCCTTGGTTTCTTTTTTGCTCATCGCCGCCGCAGTCTATTTCTTCGTCGTATTGCCGGTAAACACGCTGATAGCGCGTGTGAAACGCGGCGAAGCGCCGCACGATCCGACCTCGAAGAAATGCCCCGAATGTCTGAGCGACATACCAATCGCCGCGCGTAAATGCGCCTTCTGCACTTCGGTTGTAGCCTAGCGTCGCTTCGCCGCAGGCTACAATGTCTCTTCATGCCACAATTGCTCGCCGGTAAGACCGCGCTTGTGTTGGGCGTGGCAAACAAATGGAGTCTTGCCTACGCCATTTCCTCCGCCTTTGTTCGTGAAGGTGCATCACTCATTCTTACCTATCAAGGCGACCGGCAGCGCCAGACGGTTGAAGATCTGGGTACAGAGCTTCATGCTTCAAAAATCCTCCCGTGCGACATAACGAAACAGGAGGAAGTGGATCAACTCGTTTCTGAATTAGAGAAAACGACGCCATCAGTGGAAGCCTTGGTGCACAGTATCGCTTTCGCCAATCGCGAAGATCTCAGCCGGCCTTTCCTTGAAACCGGTCGTGATGGTTTTCTATTAGCGCAGGAGGTAAGTGCCTATTCGCTTGTGACAATATCTCGAGCGATTGTTCCACTTATGAGAAACGGCGGTTCTGTAACTGCGCTAACTTACCTTGGGTCGACTCGGGTAGTTCAAAACTATAACGTGATGGGCGTTGCAAAGGCCTCTCTCGAAGCCTCCATGCGTTACCTTGCCAGCGATCTGGGCCCGAAGAACATTCGTGTGAACGCCATCTCCGCTGGTCCTGTGAAAACCGCTTCCGCCCGCGCGATCAAGGACTTTTCGAAGGTATTAGATGGCGTGGCAGCGCTGGCGCCCCTTCGCAGAAACACGGATCCCGCCGAAGTCGCCGACACCGCGGTCTTCCTGGCAAGCGACCTTGGGCGCGGTGTTACCGGAAACATAGTATATGTCGATGGGGGTTTCCAGATTATCGGCCTGGGTTTAGGTGCCTAACAACTGTTCTAGTCGTTCGTCTCAATTGACAGCGATTTTCCCGCTTCACTATTCTAGTTATTTCGATTCGCGGGCCCTGGAGACCGGTCCGCGACATTCTTACCGGCTTCGTCTCCTTTGTCCAAACATATGATTCAAGTTCAGGGTCTATCAAAGAAGTACGCGCGCCATGTCGCAGTAAACAACATCTCGTTCTCGGTTGAGAAAGGCGACATAGTAGGTTTCCTCGGCCCCAACGGCGCCGGGAAAACTACGACTATGCGCATTTTGACGTGCTTCATGCCGCCAACCGAAGGGACCGCCACTGTTTCCGGCTTCGACGTATTCGAAGAGTCGTTCGAGGTGAAGAAGCATATCGGATACTTGCCGGAGGCCCCCCCACTCTATCCGGAGATGACGGTCTCCGACTATCTGAATTTTGTAGCGCGCTTGAAAAATGTTCCGTCAAGCGAAATCAAGTCGCGAACCCAGCAGGTGATGGAACGATGCGCAGTGGCCGATGAAAGCGGAAAGCTGATTTCCAAACTGTCGAAAGGATATCGGCAGCGCGTGGGACTCGCTCAGGCCATCATCCATAACCCGGACGTTCTTATACTCGACGAACCCACCTCCGGTCTTGACCCCAAACAGATCAACGAAACACGGGAGTTGATCAAGAGTCTGGCCGGCGAACACACGATTATTCTTAGCACCCATATTCTGCCCGAGGTCGAAGCGGTTTGCGAAAAGGTCATCATCATCAACAAGGGCAAACTGGTTGCAACCGATTCCGTCGAGAATTTGAAGAACCGGGCCGGGGTCGCGGGTGCGATTCAGGTACAGGTGGATACCGCCGGAGAGGCCGATGGATGGGCAGTGCATCAACGTTTGGAACAAGTGTCCGGCGTCAGCAAGGTGGTCGATCGTCCCTCACCGAGCGATCGCTTCATTTTTGAAGTGGAGAGTCTGCAGGGCATAAACGCGCGGTCCGACGTGGCACGAGCCATCGTACACGCGGGATGGAACCTGCTGGAGCTTAAATCGACCAGCCTCACCCTCGAAGAAGTCTTTCTCGAATTGACCGGTTCGCCTTCTCAGCCGGCGCCGATCGAGGTCGCGGCCGAAGGAAGCGTGCAATGAGAAACATCTGGACCATCTGCCGGCGCGAGCTTTACTCTTATTTTGTTTCGCCGATCGCCTGGGTCTTGCTCGCCATTTTTGCTTTCCTGAGCGGCGTGTTCACGTACATCATCAGTGCCAGCTTCGCTCGGGCCTCACTCGAAGGCCAAATGAGCGGGCAATCCATGCCCATGAACCTGAATGAACAGGTCATCGCTCCTCTTTTTTCGAACATAGCCGTGGTGGGATTATTTCTGATTCCGCTCATCAGCATGCGCTTGTTTGCGGAAGAGAAGCGCCAGGGAACGATCGAATTATTGATTACATCGCCGCTGCACGATCTCGAGATCGTAATCGGCAAATGGCTATCCGCGGTACTGATGTACGGCGCGCTGCTGGCTATCCTGCTGGTGGATTTCTCTTTTCTGTTCATCTACGGCAACCCCGACTGGAAGCCGGTGGTCAGTGGATTCGTCGGTGTTCTGCTGCAGGGAGCATGCCTCCTGGCTTTCGGCACCTTCATTTCCACCCTGACTCGCAATCAGATCGTGGCTGGCGCCATAGGATTTGGACTCGCGCTTGTTCTGTGGATACTAAACTGGACCACTTCGTTCGGCAATACCGTTTTGATCCAGGTCTTGAACTATCTCTCAATCGTCAGCCACATGGATAGTTTTTCCCGCGGCGTGATTGATACGAAAGACCTGATCTACTACCTCTCGATGATTTTCCTTGGCTTATTCTTAACGGCTCGGTCGCTCGAGTCGCTGCGTTGGAGGGCATAACATGGCCGATCAAGAACCGATTTCGCGAAAGAGTACCATCGCCGCCCGTCAGGCGCGCTTCGGCGCCACCGCCTCTCTCTACACGATCGTTGTAATCGCCGTCCTGGTGCTGGTGAACTGGCTGGGCCAGCGATTCAATAAGACGATCGACACTACCAGCAACAAGCGCTTCACGCTGTCGCAAGAAACTGAGAAAGTTGTCGGCGGCCTCAAAGAGCCTGCCACGATCGCTTATTTCGACAAGGCCAGCGGCTTCGAACAGGCGCGCGGCATTCTGGATCGCTATAAAAATCTCTCCTCGAAGATCAAGATCCAATACATCGACTATCAAAAGCAGCCTACTGTGGCGAAAGCTTACGGGTTGCGCTTCCCCGGCACCGCCTACGTCGAAATTGGCACTAGGCGTGAAGAAGCAAAGTCACTCAATGAGGAGGGCATTACCGGCGCATTTCTCAAGGACCTGAAGGGCGTGCGCAAAGTATGCATCGTGAGCGGCAGCCAGGAGCATGCCCTCGATCAGACCGACGGCAACGGTCTTTCGAAATTCAAGACGTTGCTCGAGCGCGACAATTACCAGGTTCAGTCCGTGACTTTGATCGACAAGACCGCCGTTCCGAACGATTGCAACGTGGTTCTGGTGGCTGGGCCGCAGGCCGATTACACGGCCAACGAAGTGACCGCGCTCAAGACCTATGTGGAGGGCGGCGGGCGGGTCATGTTTCTACTCGATCCCCCGCTCGATTTCGGTCGCGAACACATTTCCGACAATCCGGGTCTTTCGAAGCTGCTCGAAGACTGGGGTGTCACGGGCGATAAAGACCTCGTACTCGAAGAGAATCCGATGGGTCAGCTCTTCGGTTTCGGTCCAGAAATCCCGCTCGTTTCGAGCTATGAATCGCATCCGATCGTCAGCGATCTGAAGAATACGTTCACGGGTTTCCCGGTGGCGCGTTCGCTCTCCATAAAGAATACGGACAAGAGCACGGTCACCAAGCTGTTTTCTACATCCGATCGCGCAATTGCCACAACCAAGCTGACGACCAATGAGGTGAATCCCTCGGATCCGACGAATAAGAAAGGTCCGTTCACACTCGGTGCGGCGGGCACTTACAACACGGGCAAACCAAACAACCCCGGACGATTTGTTGTTATCGGCAGTTCTGGATTCCTTACGAATGGAATGATCGGATTTCAGGGGAATCGTGATCTGGCCGTTAACGCGGTCAACTGGCTTTCTTCCGATGAAGATCTGATCTCAATCCGGCCAAAGGAAGCGGAGGACCGGCGCCTCAATGCTACACAGCGGCAGATGAACGTTTTTGCCTATACCGATCTGCTCGCGATTCCGCTGATGGTGATCGTGGCCGGCGTCTCGATCTTTCTGAAACGGCGATAGCCATGCAGACTACCAAACTTGTAATAGCAGCCGTGCTTCTGGCTGTGCTGAGCGGAGCCGTGTGGTGGGCCAAGCGCCACCCGCAGAGCGACACCTCGACAACGACTCCCACAAGCCCCACGGTCGTCAATATTCCGGATGCCTCGATTGACAGCATCGCCATCCAGAAGAAGGACGCAAGTGCAATCACTCTGGAACGCAAGAACGGCAAATGGGCGATCACGGCTCCGGCAGCGTTCCCTGCCGACCAGGACGTCGCCGGCGGTGTAGTGACTTCATTGAGTCCGGTGACGGCCGATAGCGTGGTGGAGGATAAGCCCACCGATGTAAGCAAATACGGCCTCAACGCTCCGAGCCTGACCGTGACTGTCCACGAGAAGAAGGGCAAATCCGACGAAATCAGTTTCGGCGACGATGTGCCAGCCGGTTCGCTAGTCTATGCTCAGCATAAAGGCGATCCGAAAGTCTATACGGTGTCGTCTTCGATCAAAACGTCGCTCGACAAAAGCGTCAATGACCTTCGCGACAAGCGCCTGTTGACATTCGACACGAATCAGTTGACTCGTATCGAACTCGCGTCTGCAAAGACCGACGCGGAATTCGGCAAGAACAGCCAGAACGAGTGGGCTATCGTCAAGCCCGAACCCTATCGCGCTGACAATTTCCAGGTTGAGGAATTGCTGCGCAAGCTATCGGACGCCAAGATGGATCTTTCGGACAGCGCTGAGAATACCCAAAAAGCGACTGCCGCTTATGCCACCGGCATGCCGGTCCGGACAGTAAAACTCACCGATTCTTCCGGAACGCAATCGCTCGATGTGCGCAAGGTGAAAGACGACTACTACGCCAAAAGCAGCGTGGTGGCGGGTGTCTTCAAAGTCTCTTCGGATCTGGGCAAAGAGGTTGAGAAATCTCTTGAAGATTTCCGGAATAAGAAGATTTTCGATTTCGGGTTCAGCGACCCAACCCGTCTCGAAGTCCAGCAGGGCGCGAGCACCAAGACGCTGGTACGTAGCGGAACCGATTGGAAGCTGAATGGCCAAAATCAGGATACGGGCTCCGTTCAAGCTTGGATCGACAAACTGCGCGATCTTTCGGCAGCCAAGTTTGTCGCTACCGGGGTTACGTCACCAGAGGCCACCGTCACCGTCGTATCGAATGATGGCAAACGGACCGAGAAAGTCGATTTTGCCAAGACCGCCGACGGCTACATAGCCCGGCGCGCCAACCAGCCGGGCCTCTACCAGCTCGATGTCAAGCCGGTAAACGATATGCTGGAAGCTAGTCGCGCTATCAAGCCGGCCGCTTCGGGCAAGAAATAAAGGCTGGGCAGGCGCGCCCTCCATGTCTGCCCTGAATACCGATCTCTATGAACTTACGATGGCGGCCGGGTATTTTGCGGCTCAAAAGACCGGCGATGTCGCCACCTTTGAGCTTTCCGTCCGCCGCCTGCCGCCGGCGCGGAACTTTCTGATCGCAGCCGGTCTCGAACAAGCTGTCGAATACCTTCTGCATCTCAGATTCGAGAAGGACGAGATTGGCTACTTGCGCTCGCTTGCGCAGTTTAAGAACCCCCCAGCCGGATTTTTCGACTATCTTACCGAGTTGCGCTTCACCGGTGATTTATTTGCCCTGCCGGAAGGAACACCGGTGTTCGCCAACGAACCCATCGCGATTGTGCGAGCGCCCATCGTCGAAGCGCAGCTAGTCGAGACATATCTTCTCTCGACGTTCGTATTCCAGACCATGGTCGCTTCAAAAGCGGCGCGTTGTGTGCTCGCCGGCGAGGGGCGCCCGATCGTTGAGTTCGGAAGCCGCCGCGCTCACTCCCCCGCCGCCGGCGTGTTGGCAGGGCGCGCAGCATTCATAGGAGGCTGCAGCGGCACCAGCAATACCGAAGCGGGCATGCGCTTTGGGATTCCCGTATTCGGCACCGCTGCGCATTCCTGGACCATGGCATTCCGCGACGAGGAAGAATCGTTTCGAGCGCTGCAAAATTTGCTCGGCGAGTCTAGTGTATTTCTAATCGACACGTATGACACTCTCGAAGGCGCACGGCTGGCGGCGCGGCTGGGCAAACCGGTATGGGGCGTTCGACTCGACAGCGGTGACCTGGTCGAACTCTCGAAACAGGTGCGCCGCATTTTGGACGACGCCGGTCTCCAGGACGCGAAGATTTTTGCGACGAGCGATCTCAACGAATATCGCGTAGCGGAATTGATCCGCGCCGGGGCTCCGCTCGATGCTTTTGGGGTTGGCACGCAACTCGCTACTTCCGGCGATGCGCCATCGCTTTCCGCGGTTTATAAACTGGTCGAGCTGAAAGATGGCGGCGGCCAGATCTTCACCGCCAAATTCAGCGACGACAAAAGCACGCTGCCCGGCGCAAAGCAGATCTACCGCTACGCGGATCACGACATTCTCGCGCTCTATAGCGAATGCAATGACGAGTTTCAAGGCGAACCCCTGCTGCGGCCTATTGTTATCGGTGGCCAACGGCTGGAGCAGCCGCACGCCATCGACAAAACTAAAGAGTATGCTGCGAAATCGATCGGCGCGCTGCCGGAGCGATTGCGCTCCCTCGAAGAAGCGGAGCCGTATCCGGTAGAGATCAGCCCGCGCCTGCTCGCCATTGCCGAAGATCTCCGCCGCGAGTTCCAGCCCGCACGATAATCAAGGGGTGACGGTTTTTTTTGATGTCGACACGCAGTTGGATTTTCTCTACCCAGCCGGAGCTTTGTCCGTCCCCGGCGCAGAAAAAATCGTCCCCGCGCTTGCCCGGCTGACTCGCTTCGCCGCGGACAACCGGATTCAAATCGTCTCGACGGCCGATGCGCATTCGGAGAACGACCCTGAGTTCAAGGCCTGGAAGCCGCATTGTGTAGTTGGGACAGTGGGCCAGCAGAGAGCGGCTGCTACGCTGCTGAGCCAACCTGCCGTGATCACCAGCACGCCCGGAGCGCGCGTGGCGGATGCCACTCAAATCATCGTGGAGAAACAAAACGTCGATTGCTTTACCAACCCGAATCTGCGCCCCCTTCTGGACCGCCTGGGCGCGACGCGATACCTGGTCTACGGAGTGGTGTCGGAAGTCTGTGTGCGTTACGCCGCATTCGGTCTTCTTGAAACAGGCGCCCGGGTAGAGATCATTACCGACGCGATCAAGGCTATAGACGATGGCAAAGAACGGGAGACCGTCGAGCGTTTTCAATCGCAAGGCGGCCGGCTCACCACGGTGGACAGGGCTTTGGCCACGGCTCTGCTACCCTAAAGAGTTCTAACCGGCTGCAAAACTGCTTGGCACCGGCCCTTTTCTGATGCCGGCTCGGGTGAGCGAGACATACGTTCTGCGGACCTACCCGTTCCGGGAGTCGGACCTGATCGTAAGTTTTTTCACCCGCGACCAAGGCAAGCTGCGCGGCGTGGCGAGAAGGGCGCGCAAACCAAAAAGCAGTTTCGGCTCCGGCCTGGAACGGCTGTCGCTAGTGAACCTATCGTATTCGCAGAAGGAAACACGGGAACTGGTCAACTTAAATTCTTGCGATTTGCTGCAATCGCAATTCGATCTACTCGACGATTTCGATACCAGCGTGGCTCTCGACTACCTGGCCGAAATCAGCGACCATCTGTTGCCGCCGCATGAGCCGAATGAGCGTTTTTTTCGATTGCTCGCGACGGTCCTCGACTTCATGCACCAGCGCGCGCCCGGCGCCGCTTGGACGGCAATCACCTATTTCTCGCTCTGGGCGACGCGGCTTTCCGGGTTTCTGCCGGACTTGGAACATCACCCCGACCGCAATCTTTCCGCATCCTCGCGCGAATTGGCGGCCGGCATGCTGCGCCAGCATATCGCGGAACTGCCGCCGCGAACGTGGAACAAAGATACGGCACTTGACTTGCGGCGACTGCTAATTCGCCAGATGGAAGAACACGTGGAGCGCCGCTTCCGCACTCCGGCTCTGCTCGAAGCTCTCTAAACGCATGGATAGTTTTCAAGACACAGTCTTCAAACTGAAGCAGTATTGGGCCAGCCGCGGCGCCATTATTCAGGAACCTTACGATCTCGAGGTCGGCGCCGGCACTATGGCGCCGGAAACGTTTCTACGCGTGCTTGGTCCCAAGCCGTACAAAGTTGCTTACGTGCAGCCGAGCCGCCGGCCCGCCGATGGCCGCTATGGCGAAAATCCGAACCGGCTCTATAAGCACCAGCAGCTTCAGGTGATTCTGAAACCCACCCCGGACGACGTACTGGATCAATATTTGGGAAGCCTGCGGGCCATCGGTATCGATCTGCGCAAGCACGACATCAAGTTTGAAGAAGACAACTGGGAAGCGCCGACGCTGGGTGCCTGGGGCGTCGGCTGGCAGGTGATGCTCGACGGTCTCGAAATTACCCAGTTCACCTACTTTCAGCAGTGCGGAGGCATGGACCTGGATTTAGTGCCCGCCGAACTCACCTACGGACTCGAGCGCATTGTGGCGTTTCTGCAAAATGTCGAGAGCGTCTATGACATTGAGTGGGCGCCCGGGTTCAAGTATCGGGACGTTCGACTGGCGGATGAAGAACAATTTTCGGTTTATAACTTCGAAATGGCCGATGTAGACAGGCTATGGCTCTTGTTCGGCGAGCATGAAAAGGAATGCGCCGGATTGCTGGCGCGCTTCAAGCCGGAGAACCGTCGCTTTCCGGTGTTGGCCGCCTACGATCAGGTTTTGAAGTGCTCCCACCTGTTCAATTTGCTCGATGCCCGTGGGGCCATCAGCGTCACCGAGCGCGTTGGCGTGATCGGGCGTGTGCGCAAACTAGCGGTCGGGGTAGCGGAAGCGTGGGCTGCGCAGCAAGCCGAGGCTGTCGCCTGATGCCGTATTTTTTGCTTGAGATCGGTGTCGAAGAAGTTCCGGATTGGATGATCGAGCCGGCGCTCGCGGATCTTCGCGCCCGCTGGCAGGCGGCCTTTGGCGCGTTTGAATGCGATGCACTCATTACAGACGCAACTCCGCGCCGCCTCGTTTTGTTGGCGAAGAACCTAGCCGAACAAGCTCCCGACGTCGAATCCGTGGTACAAGGCCCCTACCTTTCGGCCGGCAAGCAGGCCGCCGAAGGCTTCGCACGCAAATGGAATACTTCCATCAATGCGCTCGCAACCTCGCAAGACACAAAGGGAGAGCGCTACATCTTCCATCAGTTAGTGAAGGGCCAGACCGCCAAAGAAGCCCTCGCAGCGAAACTGCCCGAGGTCATTAGGGGCATCGCCTGGCCGAAAAGCATGTATTGGACCGGCAAGGGCGGCGTGCGTTTCATCCGGCCGATACGATGGATTGCCGCGTTACTCGAAGCGGAGACCGTGCCGTTCGAAGTCGCCGGGGTCCGATCCGGCAATACCACACGCGGGCATCGCATTCTGGGCTCGAAAGATCCGTTACCAATTTCCGTCGCGAATTATCTTGAGGTCCTGCGCGCGAACTTCGTGATCGTGCACGCTGAGGAGCGCAAACGGCGCATCGAAGAGCGGCTTGGTCCGGGTGTGCAAAAAGACGATGATCTGCTCAAGACTCTGATCTATCTGACCGAATATCCAACGGCGATTCGCGGCAGCTTCGATCCCTCGTATCTGGAGCTGCCGCGAGAAATTCTCTCAACGGTGATGCGTCATCATCAGCGCTATTTTTCAGTTCTGCAAGAACGCGGCTCGCTTGCCCCTGAATTCGTTGCAGTAACGAATACCGATGGCGACCCGGATGGGCTCATCCGGCAGGGTAATGAGCGGGTCTTGCGCGCGCGATTCAATGATGCGCGCTTCTTCTGGCAGGTCGATCAACAGAAAAAACTCTCCGAGCGTGTGCCCGATCTTGCCAAGGTCACATTTCAAGCCAAGCTCGGCAGCTATAAGGACAAGACGGAACGCGTCGTACGGCTGGCGGTACAGATCGATCCCAATTTTCCGCCGGCAGCCGGACTACTCGCAAAATGCGACCTCACTACCGACATGGTGAAAGAGTTTCCCGAATTGCAGGGTATCGTCGGCGGTTTGTATGCCAAGGCCCAAGGCGAAAACGAAGCTGTGTGGCAAGCCATCTATGACCAGTACAAGCCGGTCGGCATGGACGATACGATCCCCCGAACGATCGAAGGACAAGTACTATCGCTCGCCGACAAGCTGGACACGCTGCGCGAGTGCTTCCGTGTCGGAATGGTCCCCACCGGCTCCAGAGATCCTTTTGCATTGCGGCGCGCCGCACAGGGTGTCGTCAAGATTCTATTTGAAGGCAATGTTTCCTTCAAATTGAAGGAAGAGCCCGCACTGCAGTCATTCTTATTGGAGCGGATTCAGTTCTACCTCCGCGACACACGTGGTTACGCTTACGACGAAGTCAATGCCGCGATAGCGCCAGCCCTCGGAACTCTGCCGGATTTGGCCGAGCGGGCCGAGGCCGTCCATCATGTGCGGTCAACGAGCGATTTCGAGCCGCTCGCCGCTAGTTTTAAGCGGATCAAGAACATTTTGAAACAAGCGGGCGTCGATTTGGCGGCTCAACCGGACCCCAATTTACTCTCCCCAGGACCCGAAAAGCAGCTCTATAACGAATTGGGGCGTGTGCGCAGCGAGATGGATACGAAGTCTACGTACAGCGAAAAACTGATCGCAATTTCCTCGCTTCGGGCGCATGTGGATTTGTTCTTCGATAAAATTTTAGTGAACGATCCTGATCCGGCGATCCGGCGGAACCGTCTGGCTTTGCTACATGGCCTGTTGACCGAGTTTTCCACCATCGCGGACTTTTCCGAAATCGTAACGCAAGGCGTAGGAGACAAAACTTAGAAATGAAGAAACATGTGTATTCGTTTGGCGGAGGCTCGGCCGACGGCGACGGCAAGATGCGGGACGTGCTTGGCGGCAAGGGCGCGGGCCTGGCCGAGATGAGCAAGGCCGGCGTTCCGGTGCCTCCGGGCTTTACGATCTCGACCGAGGTCTGTAACCTCTTCTTCGAAAACAAGAACAAAGTACCCAAAGAAGTGGACGAGCAGATCCAGGGGGCCCTCGCCAAGCTCGAAGCACAAATGGGCAAGAAGCTCGGCGGCGTCGAAGATCCGCTGCTGCTCAGCGTCCGCTCCGGCGCGAAATTCTCCATGCCGGGCATGATGAACACAATTCTCAATCTCGGCTTGAACGACAAAACCACCGAGGGACTGGCGCGTAAGACCGGAAATCCGCGCTTTGCCTATGATTGCTACCGCCGCTTCATCCAGATGTTCGGTGAAGTGGCGCTGCACATCGATATGGCGAAGTTCGACCACATCTTCGATGCGCGCAAAGCAAAGATCAAAGCCAAGCTCGATACCGATCTCACAGCCGAAGACTTGCAAGCGGTGATAACCGATTACAAGAAGCTAGTGAAGAAAGAAACCGGCAAGGAGTTTCCGCAGAACGCGCTGGAACAACTGAATCTCTCTCGCGACGCGGTGTTCAATTCCTGGAATACGCCGAAAGCCATCTACTACCGCCGCATGGAGAAAATTCCGGATTCGATCGGAACGGCCGCCAACGTTCAGGCCATGGTTTTCGGGAACATGGGCGATCGTTCAGGCACAGGCGTCGGATTCACGCGCAATCCCTCAACGGGCGAAAAAGTTTTCTATGGCGAATTTCTTGTAAACGCGCAGGGTGAAGATGTGGTGGCCGGAATTCGCACCCCGCAGCCTATTGCAGAACTCGAGCAAGTGATGCCGGAAGCCTATCGACAACTCCGCGAAATCACGACAAGCCTCGAAAAGCATTACCGGGACATGCAGGACTTCGAATTTACTATCGAAGAAGGCACGCTCTACATGCTGCAGACGCGCAATGGCAAGCGCACGGGCCCGGCCGCTGTACGCGCCGCAGTCGAAATGGTAGAGGAAGGGCTGATCTCGAAGAAGGAAGCGGTGCAGCGCGTCGCGCCTAACCAGCTCG
>Ga0157369_10006983_pt1 | contig 13023 bp, 6 predicted proteins | sample C25metaG_FD_113461 | JGI IMG/M metagenome (GOLD analysis project Ga0157369, IMG submission 113461) | Corn rhizosphere microbial communities from Kellogg Biological Station, Michigan, USA - C2-5 metaG | ecosystem: Host-associated > Plants > Roots > Rhizosphere > Soil | place: USA: Michigan...
ACGGAAGAACGCCGGACTCATCGGACGATTCGCCGCGAGGGCGCGTTGCAGCAGGCGTCGCACGAGGCGACCTCCCCAACCTTTATTTTTCCGGTGTGAGTTTAGCAGGGGCTGGGGGGCGATTCGCTACATCTGAAATGACTGGCGCGCCGTGCGCGAGCAGAGGGGTGGTACCCCTTTTCGGGGGCATGACGCATGACGTCATGCGGCCGCGCCTAACGCCCTGAAAACACTAAGCCTCTCCCATGCACCCATGACGTCATGGGGACTTTCCAAGGCATTGAAAACGCTGCGCGGCGCCCTGCACGCATGACGTCATGGGTGCGTGCTGAAACTTGTCGTGGATCAGGCTCTTGCGCGACCCCGCATGACGTCATGCGTCATGCCCCCGAAAACAGGTACCCACCCTGTGTTCTCGGGCGCCACCTCGAGGCGTTCAGTTTCCGTAGATGCGCCAGCCGGCGTTGCCGACCGCGCCCACCGTCGCGGCGAGCCCGTTCATGAGCCAGAGCGGCGGCGGCGCGCCGTCGAGGGGGACGTACCAGAAGAGGTCGCTGCGCCCGTCGCCGTCCCAATCGTCCGCGCGCGCGGGCACCGACGTGCTGCCCGCCGCCGTTTCCGTTTGCCGCGAGACCACGTTGCGGCCGTTCATGAGCCAGACGCCCACGCGCCCGTCCGTGTTGTACCAGGCGATGTCGCTGCGGCCATCGCCGTCGAAGTCGGCGACGACGGTGGCCTTCCACGTGGTGTTGGCGGCCATCACGGTACCGCGGTCGAGCACGGTCCGCCCGGACATGAGCCACATGCTGGTCGTGTTGTCCACGACGTTGTTCCAGAGGAGGTCCGCGCGGCCGTCGCCGTTGAAATCGCCGACGCCCGCGATGCGCCACGGCGCGCCCGCGGGCATGACGGCGCCGCGGTCGAGCGGCGCGAGCCCGTTCATGAGCCAGATGCTGAAGGTGCCATCGTAAGAGCTGTGCCACACGAGGTCGTCGCGCCCGTCCCCATTGAAGTCGGCGACCGCGGTCGCGATCCACGGCGTCATCGGCGGCATGACCAGCCCGCGCTGCAGGATCGCCGCGCCGTTCATGAGCCAGATCGAGCTGGACCCGTCGATGCCGTTCGCCCACAGGATGTCGGTCTTGCCGTCGCCGTTGAAGTCGCCCAGCCGCGTCGCGCGCCACGACGTTCCGGCCGGCATGATCGTGGAGATCGTCGCGCTCGCGCCGTTCATGAGCCACAGGTCGGTCGAGCCGTCGGCATTGAGGACGAGGAGGTCCGTGCGGCCATCGCCATCGAAATCGCCGGTGCCGGCGAGCCGCTTGTTCGCGCTCGCGGGAATGAGGACCTGGTCGACGCTGCTCGTGATGAGGCGCACCGCGCCGCTCGCATCGGTGAGGAGGACGTCGGCGAGGCCGTCGCCGTCGACGTCGATCTTCGGCGCGTTGTAGAGCAGGTTGGTGAACGGGACCGAGCTGTTGTAGCGCAGTTGCCCCACGAGCGGCGGCGCGATTCCGCCGCAGCGCTGCTCGAAATCGGCGGCATAGGCGCCGAGGGTTCCATCCGGGTTGTAGACGGACTCGAGCACCGTGATCTTCGCCGAGACCGGCGTGCAGATTCGACTGTTGCCGTAAAGGACCGCGTACCAGTTGTCGAAGGTCCACACGCGGGGCGCTCCGGAAACGAGCAACGCGTTCCAATAGCCGCCGTCCCAGGTATCGATGACGAAGCTCGGCGCGTTGGGGTTGTCCACCCGCACCCGGCTGAACGTGGGAGAGGGCAGGAATTGTGTCTGGCCCTGGCCGACGTAGTCACCGGGCGGGCTCGAGAACCACAGGCCAGTCACCGTCATGCCGCGGCGATATGCATGCAGGTCGAACGATGCCGTGCGCCCGCCGAGATCCAGCACCGCGCTCGACACCGCGCCGGGCCGAGGCGCGGTCGCGCGCACCTTGATCTCGTCGCCGAATGCCACGGTGCCGGGCGTTACCGTATAAGGTCCGCCGTTCACGCTGTACTCGCCGCCGGTGATCGAAACCGGGATCGGCGCCTTCACGCCGAGCACGCTGATGGCGTTCGAGACGACGCTCGAGCGTGCGCGGACGACCTCGCCGCCGACCAGTGCGAACGGGTCCGCGACCGTGTCGCTGTCCGGCTTGAGCCGGCTGAGCGGCACTGAGGAGTTGTAGCGGACCTCGAGGTAGACGGGGCTGCCCGTGACCTCGCCGCGGCGCTCGACGTCGATCGCGAGGCGTGGCGTCGCGTCCGATGCCGCCGGCAGCTCGAGGATCACGAAGCGGCCCCACTCGTAGTCGTAGCCCGCCCCGTTGCAGGTGAGGTCGACGCCCGGCGAGCTGCCCTTGAAGGGATTGCGCGCCGCGTTCTCGTAGGCGCCGGGCACGAGCGTGCCGCCGAGTGCCGGCGAGACGAAGAGGTCGCAACTGCCGAGCGCCGGATCCGCCAGTCGCACCCAGATCTGCGTGGGCGTCACGGAGATGTTCTGCACCACCGTGCTGTCGGTGGAGGCGATGACGCCGCCGGTGCTCGGTTGCCGCAACTCGAACCCGGTGAGCGGCTGCGTCGAGTCCCACGTCGTGACGGTCCACGCGGATTGCTGCCCACCGATGGCGAGGACGCTCGTGACCGCCTCGCCCGGCGCCGCGCCCGAAGTCATGCGCAGCTGCACGTGATCGCGGTTCATCACCGTCCCGTCCGCCGCCGTGAAGGGTCCGCCGTTCACGCTGTATTCGGCGCCCGTGACCGAGATCGCCGCCGGCGCATTGATGCCGTAAACGGTGATCGTGTTGGAGAGGATCTGCGACGAGGGTGCCACAACCGGTTGGCTCGCGAACGCGAACGCATCGGGCACCGTGCTGTTCGCCGGCTTGTCGACCGTGAACGGAATCGACGACCTGATGCGCATCTCGCCGAAGACGGGTCCGCCGGTCGTGCAATCGCGCTCGAAGTCGGCCGCGAATGTCGCCAGGTTGCCCGCGGCGTCGAACGACTGCTCGAGCACGACGAAGCGGCCGCCCGTCGAGGCGCACGTGTTTCCAAAGGTGCCTTGCACCGCGAGCCCGGGCGACCGGTTCGCCGGGATCGGCATCGCCCCTTCGTAGGCGCCCAGCTGCAGGTTCGCGCCCGCCGGCGCCTCCATTCGCGCGCTGACGTCGCCGGAAACGCCGTACATCGAGACGAACGACGCGCCCGCGCTGAAGGCGACGCCGCTGCCGGTCACGAGGTGCGCGGAGGTGTCGGGGAGGAAGTTCGTCGGCGCGGCCGCCTGGTACCAGAGCGCGGTCGTCGCGGCGCGCGCGGGAACGGCTGCGGCGGCGAGCAGGAGGAGGAAGACTCCGATGCAGCGGCGGATGAGCGGTGCTGCGGACGTCCGGGGCATGGAGCTCTGGGCGAAAGCTTATATCGGCCGCCAGTGTAACAGCCGCGGGCTTAACCTTGGGCGGGCTGCCCTGAAACGCTATCATCCCGTCTCCTTCATTCGCTTCCCCGACAGCACCGATGCGCATCACTCTTGTCCTCGCCTCCTGCCTCATCACCGCCACCGCCCACGCCGAATCCTTCAGGACTTATCTCGCTTCGTACGGCAACGACTCCAATCCCTGCACCGTCACCGCGCCGTGCCGGCTCCTGCCCGCGGCGCTCGCCCAGGTCGCCGACGGTGGCGACATCTGGATGCTCGACTCCGCGAATTTCAACGGCGGCACGGTCGACATCGCCAAGAGCGTCTCGATCCAGGCGATCCCGGGCCAGGTGGGAAGCCTCGTCGCGGTGGCCAATGCGCCCGCCGTCTCGATCTCCACGCTGGGCGTGAGGATCCGCATGCGCAACCTCGCGTTCACGCGCAACGCCACCAACGGCGGCACCTACGGCATCGAGATGACCGGCGGCGTCTCGCTCTCGGTGGAGGACAGCGCCTTCACCAACTTCACCACCTCCGCCATCTATGCGCACGACTTCGGCGGGCGCGTGAGCATCAAGGACAGCAGCTTCACCCACCTCGACGACTATGCGGTCCGCGCCGAGAACGGCCCCATCACGACGATCATGGAATCGAAGTTCGTCGGGGCCACCGGCGGCGTGGGCGCCTTCGGCACGTCGAGCACCGCGACGCTCACCACGTTGATCGTGAGCGACTGCACCTTCACCGGCTCCGACGAGGCCATTGCCGTGATTGCCCAAAGCCCGCAGTCGAGCGTGAGGGCGTTCGTGAACCACAGCCGGATCGAGAACGGCGGGATCGGGATCGGCACCTTCGCCGCGGGCTCGGCGAATGCCGCGCTTTCCGACGTCATGATCGCGGGCAACAACACGGGCGTGCTGCAGAACGGCGGGCAGATCCTCTCGGCAGGGAACAACCAGATCGTCGGCAACAGCACGAACGTCTCGGGGACGCTCACTTCGTCGCCCCTGATGTAAGCGGGCATCGGCGGGGACGGGTATCCCGCCCCGCTTTGAGGCATCATCCCCGCTTCATCCTCCCCGAGGGGACCCGCCATGCGCCTCGCCCTGCTCGTCGGCCTTTGCCTCGCGGGCGCTGCCGCCCACGCCCAGTCGTTCAGGACTTATCTCGCCTCGTATGGCATCGACACCAACCCCTGCAGCGTCACAGCGCCGTGCCGCCTGCTGCCCGCCGCGCTCAATGCGGTGGCCGACGGCGGCGACATCTGGATGCTCGATTCGGCGAATTTCAACGGCGGCACCGTGAACATCCCGAAGAGCGTCTCGATCCAGGCAATTCCGGGGCAGGTGGGCAGCCTCGTCGCGGTGGCGGGTGCGCCGGCCGTGTCGATCTCGACGGGGGGCGTGACGATTCGCCTGCGCAACCTCGCCTTCACCCGCAACGCGACCAATCCCGGCACCTACGCCATCGAGATGACGGCGGGCCTCTCGCTCTCGGTCGAGGACAGCGCGTTCACGAACTTCGTGAGCTATGCCGTCTATCCCCACGACTTCAACGGAAGAGTCTCGGTGAAGAATACGACCTTCACGCACAACAGCGACTACGCGATGTTCGGCCAGAACGGTCCGATCATGACCGTCATGGGCTCGCACTTCATCCAGAGCGGCGGCGTGGCCGCCTTGGGCACCGCGAGCTCCACGACGGTCCTCACCGTGAGCGATTGCACCTTTGCCGGCTCGAACGCCGCGGTGGCGGTCGATTCGGAAATCGGCACGGCCACCGTGAAAGCGGCCGTGAACCACAGCCGCCTCGAGAACGGCGAATACGGCGTTTACATTCGCGGCGTCGGACCGGCAAGCGTCGCCTTGTCCGATGTCATGATCACCGGCAACACCCATGGCGTGTTCCAGGACAGCGGGACCGTCCTTTCGGCCGGAAACAACCAGATCGTCGGCAACGGCACCGACGTCGCCGGCACGATGACCACGGCGCCGCTCAGGTAGCGCGCGCCGGTCTTAGTTCTTGCCGTTGAAGTCGCTATCGGTCCACGGCGTTCAGCCCGCGCGGCGCTTCACATGTGCCAAATCCTGCCGGCGGTAGCAACCCCTCGACATCGAATCGCAAGCAGGCGATCACGGTGTCGTCCGGACGAGCGCCAGCCAGGCTGAATCGATTGTCGCCAGGAGCAAGCTGCACGGCTGTATCGATTCGCTGGTAACTGCGGCTCTGCGCGAGCCTCCAACGCACGAGGGGACGGCCATCCTTCACCAGATCGAGATCGCCGCCACGTTCCATGCGAACTTCGCCCGTGAGCCGTGCCGATGATGCGCGATCCACGTGCACCATCATCGTGCCACTTGCCCCAACCATGCGAATGACCGGCACACCTTGTGGTGGCTGCAACTCGACGCCGCTGAACCCCGAGAGCGGCTCCCACAATCGAAAGTTGCGGTCGACCACTTCAAGCGGATGCATCGAGAGGCTCGGCTCGCTCACCGCGCCCCAGCGTCCGGCGCGTGCATACGGCGTTAGCCGCTCCGCCAGCTCATGCGTCCGAAGCGTGGCCCCGACGCTGTCGAGGTGGTAGACCGTATCGAAGAAGAGTCCCGTCTCGAACAACGTGTCGCGCCACCCATCCACGAACGGAATGCCCGCGATCTCGTGAGCGCGCGTCACCTGCCCGAGCTTCGCCTGGATTTCCGGACGCGCGTAGTACTCCGGGAAGTCGATCGTGTTCGGGTGCGTCGCGAGCAGGCGAATGCGATTCGCGCGGGCCCAATCCGCGAACTCCTGCAGGCGACGGACCGCGGGCTCGTCGACCCGGATGCGCAACGGATGGATGGCCTCCACGCTCTTGCGCAGCGCCTCCGTCTTGAATACCGCGGCGTTGCCGAGCGCGTCGCCGTGCGCGTCCAGGTAGGTCTCCGAGTTCAGGGACGCGGCGAGCGCGACCGCGACCGGGTGCCGCTTCACCAAGAACGGGTTCAGCAGCCGCCCCGGGGTCATGGCGAGGATGTCCCTCACTTCGCGCCGCAGGCCCAGCTGCGCGAAATAGGCAGGATCGCGAGCGACCAGGTAATCGATGAGGACGGAGCTGTCGGCCGCGTCCATGTACATCTGGTATTCGAGCGCGAGGACGATCGTGTCGCCAGGGCGCACCAGTTTCTTCAGCTGGTGCAGGTAGTACTCCTGGCCAAGCCCCGCGTGCAGTGCCGCATTGACGACCGGCACTCCCAGCTCGTGCGAAAGATCCCGTGCACGGATGCCGTAGAGCGCCCCCGACCCGCCGGCGATGACGAGGCGTGGCCCAGGCGTCGCATCCGAGATGGCCTTCTTCTTCTCGAAGATCGTGTGGTTCCAGTGCGAGATCGACGAAGGCTCGCCGGCTTCCGCGAAGAACGTGCCGAACCAAAGCGCGGCCGGGACTGCGAGGCCGGCGGCGAATGCGGCAAGCGTGCGCGCCGGATTCATCAGAACTGGAAGTAGAGGAAAGGCGAAGGCTCGCCCGCGGCGAGCGCCTTCAACCCGAGGAAGAACAGCACTCCGCAGGCGAAGGCGAGCCAAGCCGCCGCGCGCGGCGGCCTATCGTCCGCGCACGGCTCGAGACGACGCCCGGTGAGCTGGTATATGTTCGGCGCGACGAAGGCCACCGCGAGTGCCAGCGCCAACCACGCACCGTGCGAAAGCTCGGGAGCGACGTCCGCACGGATGACGAAGGGCCACAGCGCGGGGACCGACGATGCGAGACCGCTGCCTCCTGCGCCTGCCATGCCGTGCAGGATGCGCAGGGTCGTGGCGAAGTCGGCGGCGCGAAACGGCACCCACGCCACCACGACGCACGCGAAGGTGACCGCGATGCCCGCCACCGCGGGGAGCGCCGGAATGCCGAGCCTTCGGCGCAGTGCGCGCCACGCGTGGTTCGCAACGAGGTACAGCCCATGCAGGCCGCCCCAGGCGACGAAGGTCCAGCTCGCTCCGTGCCATAGCCCCCCCAGCAGCATCGTGACCATGAGGTTCGCGTACCGGCGCCCGGTGCCGCGGCGGTTGCCGCCGAGGGGAATGTAGAGGTAATCGCGCAGGAAGGCTGACAGCGTCATGTGCCAACGCCGCCAGAACTCCACCATGTCGCGCGCCTTGTACGGAGAAAAGAAGTTCACGGGGAGCTCGACGTTGAACATGCGCGAAAGTCCGAGCGCCATGTCGGAGTAGCCCGAGAAGTCGAAATAGATCTGCAGCGCGTAGGCGATGCCGCCGACCCAGGCGGCAGCGGCCGTGGGGGTGCCGCCATGGGCAGCGGCGTCGAACATCGGCGAAGCGATTGTCGCGAGCTGGTCTGCAAGCACTGTCTTCTTGAAGAGGCCGACACCGAAGAGCACGAGCCCCAGGTTGACGTTCGGGAGCCGCACCCTGTAGGTGCCGGGATCGTCGAACTGCGGCATCACCTGCGCGTGGTGCAGCAGCGGTCCGGCGATGAGGTGTGGAAAGTAGCTCACGAAGAGCAGGTAGTGCACGAAATCGTAGTCGCGCGCTTCGCCGCGATAGGCATCGGCCAGATAGGCGATCTGCGTGAACGTGTAGAACGAGATGCCGATGGGCAGCACGATGCCGGGCAGCGGCCACGCGGTGCCCGTCGCGAGATTCACGGTCCCGACGAAGAAGTCGGCGTACTTGAAGAATCCGAGCAGCAGCAGGTTCGCGGAGATGCCAAGGGCCAGCAGGCGGCGGGATGCCTGCCGCGCGAGCGAGGCGCCCGCCAGGAAGTTGACCACCGCCGAGCCGAGCAGCAGCGGCACGTAGCGCGGATCCCACCAGCCGTAGAAGAAAAGCGAGGCCAGGGCGAGCCACGCGGCGCCGATGCGCCGGTCGATGCGGCCGAGCAGCAGGAACCCCGCAAGGACCGCGGGCAGGAAGCCCAGGATGAACGCGTATGAATTGAAGAGCACCACGGCCTCGTGGCGCTCGCGCGCCGCCCGGTGAATTATACGTGCCGCGAGCAGGACGTAACCCCCAAGAAAAAGGGCCCCCGAAGGGGCCCCTGGAAGGTCGGCCGCGCTGGGCTTGCGCGGCCGGGAGACGTCCGTTGAACTCGGACCCCGGCCTTCGCCGGGGTGACCCTTAGTTCTTGCCGTTGAAGTCGCTATCGGTCCACAGCGTGTAGCCCGCCGGCGGCGTGTAGGTGCCGCTCGACGAGACCGACGTGCCGTTCATGAACCACGCCGTCACGCCGTTGTTGCTGTTGGGGTCCGTGAAGAAGATGTCGCTGTTGCCGTTGCCATCGAGGTCTCCCAGGAGCGCGGGATAGAGCGTATTGCCCGCAGGCAGCTCCGTCTTGCGCTCGAGGATCGACAGCCCGTTCATCAGCCACACGCCGACGCTGCCGTTGTTGTTGAGCCACAGGATGTCGGCCTTGCCGTCATGGTTGAAGTCGCCGACGCGCGTGGCCCACCATCCGGTGCTGTTCGCCGGCATGACCTGGCCCTTCTGCTTGATGGACAGGCCGTTCATCAGCCAGACGCTGGTCGAGTTGTCGAGCAGGTTCTGCCAGACGATGTCGGTCTTGCCGTCGCCATCGAGATCGCCGACCTTGACCGCGCGCCAGTACTGCGTCGCCGGCATGATCTGGCCCTTCTGCTTGATCGAGTTGCCGTCGAGCAGCCACATGCTGGTCGTGCCGTCGTTCCAGCGCCACAGCAGGTCGTCCTTGCCGTCGCCGTCGAAGTCGCCGACGTTGACCGCGTGATAAACGTCGTTCGCCGGCAGCATGGTGGAGCGCGCGAGCTGGGCCGTGCCGTTCATGATCCACACCCCTACGGCACCGGACGAATGCGTCCACACCAGGTCGCTCATGCCATCGCCATTCATGTCGCCGACCATCGTCACGTGCCAGCCGGGGTTGCTCGCCGGCATGATCGTCGCCTTCGCGGTCGGCGTGAGGCCGTCCATGAGCCAGATCTGCGTCGAGCCGTCCGCCATCTCGACCACGAGGTCGGTCTTGCCGTCGCCGTTGAAGTCGCCGGTGCGCACGATCTTCTGGCCCGAGCCCGCGGCGACCACCGTCGCGCTGCTGATCGGCGTGCTGCCGTCCATCAGCACGATCTGGTACGAGCCGTCGTTGCCCTGGAGCACGAAGTCGGTCTTGCCGTCGTTGTTGAAGTCGACCTGCGTCTTCGCCTTGCCGCCGCTGGTGACGTTGCTGTCGGCGGTGAAGGCGTACGACGTGAGGTTGCCCACGATCGGGTTGTTCTGCACGTCGCTCATGATCGACGGCGCATCGAGCGCGTCGGTCGCGAACGCGTAGATCGTGTGGCCGCCGTTCGAGAGGCCGGAGAAGCTCGCGGTGAAGGGGCCGCTACCCGTCGCGGCGAGCCAGGGGCCGGTCGTGGAGTCGATCTGGTAGTACACCTTGCGCGCGGCGGGGAAGCCCGCGGTGGCGGTGGCGCTGATCGAGAACGAGCCCGAGGTGCCCGTCGTGTCGCCCGCGACGTGCGTGATCGTCGTGGTGAGCGGGATCGTCTGCACCGTGTCGGTGTTGGCCCCCGTGATCGCCGTGATGCCCGACGGGCTCACCACATACGTCGTGTTGGTGAGCGGGTTCACCGCGACACCCTTGGCGCCCGCGGGGATCGCGAGGACCTGGGTCGCGTTCGTCGCGCCGTCGATGAGCGTGAGCGTGCCGTCGGAGTTCGGGACGTAGATCTTGTTGGTCATCGTGTTGATGCCGACCGCGACGGGGCCGCCCGTGGTGCCGGAGGCGATCACCGTCATGGTGTTGTCGGCGCCATTCACGACGACGACCTTGTCCGAGAACGCGGCGTAGATCTTGTTCGTGACCGGGTTCACCGCGACCGCGACCGCGCTGCCCGAGACGCCGGGCGGCGTGAGGAACGTGGCGGTCATGGGATTCGTCTCGGAGATCGCACGGATCACCGCGATCTGGTTCGTGGCCGCGGTGCTCACGGCGTACGCGCGCCCCGTCGTGGGATTCACCGTAATGCCGACCGGCGGGCCGCTCATCGCGATGCACGTCGGCTCGGCCGGGTTGGTGGTGTCCGCCGGGACGGGGTTCGGCAGGATGCCGCCCGCGCCATCGGGGCAGAGACGCGTCGGGTAGTACGTGTCGGTGGTGACGTCGATCGGCACGACCTGGGGCACGTCCTGCTCGATCGTGTAGAGGATGTTGCGGTTCGGGTCGATCACGTGGCCGACGCCCGTGAAGGCGCGCGTCGACTCGGCGAGCACGAAGGTCTCGCCTTGCGTCACGCTGTACTCGTCCGTGTGGCCGTAGCGGATCGTGTAGGTCTTGTTGGTCACGGGGTTGATGGTGATCCAGCCCACGTCGCCCACGGTGATGTTGCTGCTCACCGTGTCGGTGGCGCCGTTCACGGCGACCAGGTGCGGGGCGTTCGAGTTGTTGCCGAACTGCGCCACGTAGATGCGGTTGGTTTCCGGGTTGACGCCGAGCCACAGGGGCCGCGCGCCGATGGCAACGGTGCTGGTGGTGAGCGTGCGCCCGTCCATCACGGTGAGCGTGTTGTCGGCCTCGTTCGTGACGTACACCTTGTTTGTGATCGGATTGACCGCGATCGCGAACGGCGACGCGCCGGCGGAAACCGGCGGGTTGATCGTTTGCGCGCGAGCCGCGCCGCATCCCAGCGCGCCGACGACGGCAGCGGTGGCGACGAGGCAGCGAATGGTGGTGGTGACAGGCATTGTCTGATTCCCCTCAGGAATTTCCCTACGACACATCGATGAAGACCGCTACGGAGCCGTAGCGGGATCCATGACATGTTCGTCGCCGCGCGGGGAAAACTCTGTCGGCGCGCGTCGAAGGGTCCCTGTCGGACCGTTCTTAACTGGATGTAGGACTGTCCTACACGTTCCTGTTTGGAGACGACCGGAGTCACGACCGGGGTCAGACCACGGTCAGCATTCGGATTCGCGGTCCAAATACTGACCGTGGTCTGACCCCGGTCGTGTTCGCCGGGGCGACACGCTACGGCGAGTTCGGCGCCGCGTCGAAGTTGACCAGCTTCCACGGCGTGCCGTCGGGCAGCAGGTTCATGCGCATGCCGACGTAGGATCCGGTCGTGTCCCAGAGCCCCACGCTGCCGCCGGAGTTGGTCCAGAGCAGCAGCACGTGCTCGTTCGCCGTGAACACGGACTGGATCGCCGTGGGCATCCATGTGCTGCCGGGGCCCATGAGCGAGAAGTGGCTGAAGCTGGTCCCGTTGCCGAGCCACATGCCGACGCTGCCATCGATGCTCTTCCAGAAGAGCGCGTTGTCGAAGTCGGACGCCAGGACAGGCTTCCAGGTCGTGGTGGCGCCCATGACCGGCGTGCGCGAGGAGACCTGCGTGCCCTGCATCATCCAGACGCCCACGCTGCCGTCGGTGTTCGTCCACACCATGTCCATCTTGCCGTCGTCGTTGAAGTCGGCGAGATAGGACGGCGTCCAGCCGGTGCCGGGCCCCATGAGCGTCACGTGGTCGAGCCGCGTGGCACCGTTCATGATCCAGAGGCCGACGCTGCGATCCGCGTCGTTCACCCACACCAGGTCGTAACGCCCGTCTCCGCTCATGTCGCCCGTGAGCGCGACGCGCCAGCTGCTGCCGGCGGGCATGAGCGTCGACTGCTGCACGATCGTGGTCCCGTTCATGAGCCACATCTCGGTGGCGCCGCTGTCGCTGCGCCAAAGGATGTCGCTGTTGCCGTCGTTGTCGAAGTCGGCGACGTGGGTGATGTGCCAGCCGCTTCCGGGAGGACGCAGTTGCTGTTGCGTCGTCACCGCGCCGTTGCCGATGAGGTACATCGTGGCGGCGCCGTCGGACGTCTCGCTCACGAGGTCGGTCGTGCCGTCGCCGTTGAAGTCCCCGGCCTTCCATTTCGCCGTGAGCGTCGACGGGCCGGCGAGCACGGGCTTCGACAGGACGACGGGCTGGCTGGTGTAATCCATGAGCCACGCCTGCAGCGAGTTGTCCGCCTGGTTCACGAAGAGAAGGTCGCCGCGGCCGTTGCCGTCGAAGTCGATCACGATCTTGCGGCCGCCCGAGCCGAACGTCCACGGGTACGCAGTGCCCGCGTTGTACGTCGCGTCGCCGGAATACTGCGCCGTGAGCGGACGAAACCCGCGCGAGAAGGTCGCCTGGCACGTCGCCTGGCCACTCACCACGGGGACGTCGGTGCATTCGCGAATCTGCACGAGCCCGTCGAAGAACGTCATCGTGCCGCCCGCCGTCGTGTCGATCCGCTGGTTGGCGTCGATCACCTGCCCGAGCACCCTGAACTGGGCGACGTAGTTGCCGGTCCCGTTGGCCGTCGCGTCCACGCGCACCGTCGGCGTGAACTTGCCGGTGTTCACGACGAGGTCGCCCGAGATGCTGCTCGAGGGATAAGTGGTGTCGCCGGAATACGTCGCGGTGATGTGATGGGTGTCCGCGGTGTCGAAGGCATGGATGCACGGCTGCGCATTGCCGCTGCTGTCGTAGGGCAATGCCTCGCATCCCGGGATCACCGTGGTTCCATCGTAATAAGCCGTCGTGCCCTTCGGCTTGATGTCCTCGAAGTTGATGGTCGCGCTGATGCTCACCTGCTGTCCGACGGCCGCC
>Ga0157369_10006988_pt1 | contig 13021 bp, 11 predicted proteins | sample C25metaG_FD_113461 | JGI IMG/M metagenome (GOLD analysis project Ga0157369, IMG submission 113461) | Corn rhizosphere microbial communities from Kellogg Biological Station, Michigan, USA - C2-5 metaG | ecosystem: Host-associated > Plants > Roots > Rhizosphere > Soil | place: USA: Michigan...
GAAATCGAGCGCCGGGCGCGGAGACCGCCGTTCCAGCGCGATTCGCTCGGAAAAAAAGGTAGGAGACTGACGAGCGACCCGATCCGGACCTCGTTAGGGCTGCTTCCTTCCGGACCTGACCCGGTTGGCGAGTGGCTCGTCCACCGCCAATCTCCCGGCCCCTATTTGGAGCCAAAAGGCCCGGAAAGCAAGCGGGGTAATCGGCTGTATACCCCGCGAAAGCCGGGTATCCGGTAAACTCCGAACTCCCCGATATGCAGCAGTCTCGGGGGTATTGGATCATCTGCTTTCGCGGATGATGACGGCTTGATATGAAACCGTTCCGGTGCCCACAGAAGGCACCCGTTTTTTGCCCGACCGTCATCGGGTTTTTGGGAACCTAAATGCCCGATTCCGCCTGGTCGCTGCACCCTCAGCTCAAGCAAGACACCATCGACATCGGCGACTTGCCGCTGTGCAAGGTGCTGGTGATCAAGGACGCCAATTATCCCTGGCTCCTCCTGGTGCCGCGCCGGCCGGAGAAGGTCGAGATCATCGATCTCGACGAGGTCGAGCAGGCCCAGCTCATGGCCGAGGTCTCCCGCGTCGCCCGCGCGGTGAAGGACATCACCAAATGCGACAAGCTCAATATCGCAGCGCTCGGCAATATGGTTCCGCAGCTTCATGTCCATGTGATCGCGCGCCGCACGAGCGACGCGGCCTGGCCACGCCCGGTCTGGGGCGTGGTGCCGCCGCTCGCCCATGACGCCGAAGAGGTTCAACATTTCATCAGCGCGCTACGCCGCAAAATCTGGTTGGGTTGAAAGAGGGAAATGTCAGCATCCGAATCCTTTCCGCTGGGACAGCCCGGCTTCGTCAACAACATCCTCGATCGCGCCGCGCATCTGCGCCACAACGATGAGAAACTGATGGCGATGGAGCGCGACGCGCGTTCGCGCGCCTATCTGGTGCACCGCGATTCGCTCATCGTGAGGAAAGAAGGCGAGACCACGCGCGCGCTGCTCACGCTCGACGAGGCGCTGAAATGCGGCGCCAATGCCGGCACGATTTTCCTGGGGCTGCGTGACGGCGCACCGGTATTCGGCATGGGCATTTCGGCAGGGGCGGCCGAAGACCTGATGACCCGGAGCGATGTCGCGGTGGCGGATTTGCGCGGCATGGCAACGCAAGGCGTAGTGCCGCCAGGCGAGCTGTCGGCGATCGCGATGGCAAAGTCGATGGTGAACTGGCATCAGCGCCACGGCTATTGCGCCAATTGCGGCCAGCGCACGGCAATGAAAGAAGGTGGCTGGAAGCGCGACTGCCCTAACTGCAAGGCCGAGCATTTCCCGCGCACCGATCCGGTCGTGATCATGCTGGTCACGCATGGTGACAAATGCTTGCTCGGCCGCGCGCCGCGTTTTCTGCCGGGCATGTATTCGTGCCTTGCCGGCTTTGTCGAAGCCGCCGAGACGATCGAGGACGCGGTTCGCCGCGAGGTATTCGAGGAAGCCGGAATTCGCTGCACCGATGTCAATTATTATATGACGCAGCCCTGGCCCTATCCGTCGTCCCTGATGATCGGATGCACCGCGCGCGCCACAAACGAGGACATCGTGGTCGACCGCACCGAGCTGGAAGACGCACGCTGGTTCGACCGCGACGAGGCACGGCTGATGATCACGCGCAAGCACCCTGACGGCCTGGCGGGGCCGCACCCATTCGCGATTGCCCACCATTTGTTGGGCCGCTGGGTGCATGACGGAGCAACATGAGCGCACAGCGAGGAACTGCCCCTTGTTCCGCTCCATTAATCCGGGTCTGTGAACGACATGACGGATCCGGGCATGAATTTTCAGGGCCGGGCGCCGAAAATTCCGTCGCGCATTCTCTGCATCGGTATCCCCGTGCGCGATCTCGCATTCCGCACGCCGAAGGTGCCGGCGCGCGGATCGAAAGAGATCGCTTCGCATTTCGAGGAATTTTGCGGCGGCAATTCGCTCAACGCGGCAATCGGCATTGTGCGGCTCGGCGGCCGTGCCTCGCTCTGCGGACCGATGGGCGACGTGCGCGAGACCGCGAGCCGCTACATGTTCGACCAGCTCGCGCATGAGGGCATCGATACCAAGCATCTCGTGCATATGAAGGGCCTGGTGACGCCGCTGTCAGCGATCATGATCGACCCGACCGGCGAGCGCACCGCCGTCACCTTTCGCGATCCCGAATTGTGGAAGGTGAAGCTGCCGCCTGCCGACGTGCTGCTGGACGACTGCGCCGCGGTGCTGACCGAAAGCCGCTGCGCAGAGTTCTGCACTGACCTCTGCACCGAGGCCGTCCGTCGCGGCATTCCCGTGATCGTCGATGTCGACCGCGCTATGTCGCTTAGCGAGGGCCTGCTCACCGCCTCCACGCATCTGGTCTTCTCGAGCGAGCCGTTGCAGGAAACGGCCGGCGAGAGCCACGAGGGTGAGGCGCTGAAGAAGATCGCTAAGCTCACGCCCTCCTTCCTCGCCGGCACCCGTGGGCCGCGCGGCACGATCTGGCTCGATGCCGATGGCGAGCTACAGGAGACGCCCGCCTTCCCGGTCCATACCGTGGATACGTTGGGCGCCGGCGACGTTTTCCACGGCGCCTTCGCGCTCGCGATCACCGAGGGGCAGGAGCTGCGCGAGGCGCTGCGATTCGCCTCCGCCGCCGCAGCGCTGAAATGCACGCGCTTTGGGGGCGCCTTCGCCGCCCCGCAACGCGTTGAAGTTGAAGAGCTTTTGCGACATGGCGGAACTGCCTCGCCGGCCTCGACGATATAAAGACAGGGCTTGATATAGAAGATTTTTCTCTATATGAGGTTATGTAACCGAATATATGGAACTTTATTCTCATGACCGACGTCGCCGTTCAGATTCATGAAACCAACCGTCGCCTCGATGCCATCGATCGCAAGATCCTGATGGTGCTGCAGGAGGACGCCTCGCTGTCGGTAGCCGAAATCGGCGATCGCGTGGGACTTTCTTCCACGCCGTGCTGGAAGCGCATCCAGCGCCTGGAAGCCGACGGCGTGATCCTGCGCCGCGTCGCCCTCGTCGACCAGAACAAGATCGGGCTCGGCATTTCCGTGTTCGTCTCGGTCGAGAGCGCCGATCACTCGGAAGCCTGGCTGAAGAAATTTGCCGAAGCCGTCAGCGCCATGCCCGAGGTGATGGAGTTCTATCGCATGGCCGGCGATGTCGATTACATGCTGCGCGTCGTGGTCGCAGACATGCAGGCCTATGACGTCTTCTACAAAAAGCTGATCGCGACCGTGCCGCTGAAGAACGTCACCTCGCGCTTTGCGATGGAGAAGATCAAGTCGATCACCGCGCTGCCGGTGCCGGCGGTGGCGTGACGCCGTTCATCACTACTGAGGTGTCGCTGCGGGCGACGCGCATGCAGCGGTACAATCTTACGCAGATCGAAAGTAACCTGACATTTACCGCGTATTAGTTCCGCGCGCGTATTCTCGCGCGCGATGCAGCGGGACTCGACCATCTCACCACCGACATGGCCCGCTTGGCTCAATGCCACGGCGCTGTTGATCGCAAGCTTTGTCGCGGTCGCTGCGTTGTCGTTGCAGGTCCGTCCCGGGACTGAAATCGTGGCCGTGGCATTTCCGCCGTGGTGGAGCACCGCGCAGGCGTTTCGCGCTGCCGCCTCCGCCGACGCTGCGATCGTCAGGATGACGGCAGTCCCGTCGCTTCTGGTGGTGCGGCCGGACCAACATGACGGCCTGACACGGCTTCGCAAAGCCGGCGCTTGGCTCGCCATGGATCCACAAGCCATCGCCGCCTGTCTTTCAAAATAGTTCATTGAGGAAATGGGAATGACCGTCGAGAGTGATGATCTGTCAATTCTGCGCGACACCACCAGCAAGTTCCTCGTCGCGATGGTCTGGGTCCATGTGCCGATCTCGGCCGTGCTCGGCATGATACGCGGCACGGATTGGCTGCTGCCTTGCTTGCTCATCGCCGCTATGGCGCTCGCGGCGACTGCCTCATGGAAGCTTTCGGGTAACGGGCTTTCGACCCGATTGATCTTCGCCGTCGCCATCATGGGCGACGTGTCGGTGCTGGTATTCCAGTTGTCAGGGCATCCCTGGCAGATCGACTTGCACATGTATTTCTTTGCCGCGCTTGCCTGCCTTCTCGCCTACTGCGACTATCGGCCAATCCTCGCCGCCACCGTGGCTGTCGCCCTGCATCACCTCGTCCTGAACTTCATGCTGCCGGCCGCGCTCTATCCCGGCGGCGGTAACGTCGGCCGCGTCATGTTGCATGCACTGATCCTGCTGTTCGAGGCATGTGTATTGACCGCTGTCGCCTTCAAGCTTGGGCAATTGTTCGAGACCGCCGCGCGCAAGACCGCGGAAGCTGAAACGGCGCAAGCCGCCGAAGCCCGCGCCAACAACGAGCGTACGGAAGCCGAGCAGCAGGCCAAGCTGGACCGCGACACCGCACGGCGTGAGCTCGCAGCCGGCTTCGAGCGCAAGGTGGGCAGCATTGTCGAGGCGGTTGCGATAGCCGCGTCCGAGATGCAGGGCATGTCGGTCTCGATGTCGAGCAGCAATGCGGAAACCGCCCGCCAGACCACGGCGGTGGCCGCCGCGTCGATGCAGGCTTCGAGCAATGTCGAGACGGTGGCAGCAGCGACCGAGGAACTGACCGCGTCGATCAACAACATCGCCCAGCAGGTGACCCGTTCGGCCGAAATCGCCGGCAAGGCCGCCAACGAGGCGCGTCGCACCAATACAGTGGTCGAAGGGCTTGCGGCAGGCACACAGAAGATCGGCGAAGTCGTGACGCTGATCCAGAGCATCGCCAACCAGACCAATCTCCTGGCGCTCAATGCGACCATCGAGGCGGCGCGGGCCGGCGAGCATGGCAAGGGCTTTGCCGTGGTGGCGAGCGAGGTTAAAGCGCTCGCGAACCAGACCGCGAAGGCGACCGAAGAGATTTCGGCGCAAGTGCAGAGCATCCAGGCCGCGACCGGCGACGCTGTGCATGCCATCCAGGCGATCGGCAACACCATCGCCGAGATCGACAGGATTTCCAGCGAGATCGCCGGAGCCGTCGATCAGCAGGGCCAGGCGACGCGAGAGATCGCCGGCAACGTGCAGCAGGCCGCCAGCGGCACGCGGGAAGTTAACAGCAACATCCGGAACGTGACCCGCGCTTCCGATGAAGCGGGCGCCGCGGCATCGCGCCTGCTCGAAGCCTCCAGTGGCCTGTCGTCGCAGTCCGACCGGCTGAAAGCCGAAGTCGACGGGTTCATTGCGTCGCTGGTGGCGGCATAGCTGCAATATCGTGTCCCGGACGCGACGCAGCGCGCTAGCGGTGCGCCGCAGAGCCGGGACCCAAATACACTCACTCCCGGACATGGATCCCGGGTCTGCAGCGCACTATTTCGCTTCGCTTATATTGCGCAGCGCCCGGGACACGAGCGCACCCCTCAAATCTTCTGATTGTACTCACCGACCTCGGGATGCGTGCGCAGCACGCCGTCGACGAGCTCGAACATGTCGCGCATGCGCTTTTCCGACACCGGGCTCTCGACCACGACGACAAGCTCGGGCTTGTTGGAGGACGCGCGCACCAGTCCCCAGCTTCCGTCCTCGACCGTCACGCGCACGCCGTTGACGGTGACGAGATCGCGGATCGATTGCCCTGCAAGCTTCTCGCCCTTCTTCTGCGTCGCCGCAAAGTACTTCACCACGGCCTCGACGACGTTGTACTTCACCTCGTCGGCGCAATGCGGCGACATGGTCGGCGACGACCAGGTCTTCGGCAGCGCGTTCTTCAGATCGGCCATTGATTTGCCGGGAGCGCGGTCGAGCATGTCGCAGACCGCGATCGCCGACACCAGCCCGTCGTCATAACCGCGGCCAAACGGCTTGTTGAAAAAGAAGTGACCGGACTTCTCGAAGCCCGCGAGCGCACCAAGCTCGTTGGTGCGGCGCTTCATGTAGGAATGGCCGGTCTTCCAGTAGGTCGTCTTCGCGCCCTGCTTTTGCAGCACCGGATCAGTCAGAAACAATCCGGTCGATTTCACGTCGACCACGAACTGCGCATCCTTGTGGATCGCCGACATGTCGCGCGCCAGCATCACGCCGACCTTGTCGGCGAATATCTCCTCGCCGGTATTGTCGACGACGCCGCAGCGGTCGCCGTCGCCGTCGAAGCCGAGGCCGACGTCGGCCTTGTGGGCGAGCACCGCGTCGCGGATCGCGTGCAGCATTTCCATGTCTTCCGGATTCGGATTGTATTTCGGGAAGGTGTGATCGAGCTCGGTATCGAGCGGGATCACCTCGCAGCCGATCTTCTCCATCACCTGCGGAGCGAACGCGCCCGCGGTGCCGTTGCCGCAGGCGACGACCGCTTTCAGCTTACGCTTCAGCCTCGGCCGGTTGGTGAGGTCGGCGATATAGCGCGCCGGAAAATTCTCGTGGAAGACATAGGACCCGCCGGCCTTGTTCTTGAACTCGGCATTAAGCACGATCTGTTTCAGCCGCGTCATCTCGTCGGGGCCGAAAGTGAGCGGCCGGTTGGCGCCCATCTTCACGCCGGTCCAGCCATTGTCGTTATGCGAGGCGGTGACCATGGCAACGCAGGGCACGTCGAGATCGAACTGCGCGAAATAGGCCATCGGCGTCACCGCAAGCCCGATGTCATGTACCTTGCAGCCGGCCGCCATCAGGCCGGAAATCAGCGCGTATTTGATCGAAGCCGAATAGCCGCGGAAATCATGGCCGGTCACGATCTCTTGCTTGACGCCAAGTTCCGTGATCAGCGCGCCCAGGCCCATGCCGAGCGCCTGCACGCCCATCAGGTTGATTTCCTTGTTGAACAGCCAGCGCGCGTCATATTCGCGGAATCCCGTCGCCTTCACCATCGGCTCGGATTCGAAGGCATAGCTGTTGGGCAACAGCGCGGATTTCGGCTTGGGGAACATCAGGACCTCACGATGCGGAGAACGTGTCACGAGCCATTAGCCAATGCGAACGCAAAGGGGAAGTCGAATACGGGCGCATCTGCGCCGGGCCATGCCGAGGATTTGCCTGGCTTGCGGTCTACGCTGCCAACCGTAAGCGGCTTACTGCTCCAGCACCATCTGGCCGTTGGCGTATTCGAAGCGCTTCAGCTTGGACAGGAAGGACAGGCCGAGCAGGTTTTCCGACAGCGCTTCGTCGGGCAGCACCATGGCGTCGACGTCGCGCACGATCAGGCCGCCGACATCCAGCATCTCGATGCGGGTGCGCGCCGCCTTCACGATGCCGTTGGCAGTAGAGACATTCGCGGTGTATTGGCCCGGCGTCGGGTACAGGCCGAAGCGCGCGGCAGAGGATTCATTCAACGCCACCACGGAGGCGCCGGTATCGACCATGAAGGTGATGCGCTGGCCGTCGATGCGGCCTTCGGTCTGGAAATGACCGCGCGTGTCTCTCGGGATATTAACGCTGCGAAGGCTGGTCTGAGCCGGCGTGGCGACCAGCGCGCTCTGCTTCACGGTGCTGGTAGAGGCCGAGGCTGGCGTCAATTTGTCGGCCATCTGCGCCATGAAGACGCCAAGACCGGCCAGGATGCCCGCGGTGATCACAATGTTACGCATGACGCCACACTCACAGGGAAAGGGCGGCCCGATTTGACCATGCCGCCCGCGACCGGGCGACTACGCGGGCCCGGCCGGAGGCTGCCATTTTCGCGAAAAGGATGAGCGAAGTGTTAACGGCTCACGTCCCGCGCGGCTTCACCCGTCGCGTTGGCATGGCGCTGGCGGGGTCCTCGGGCCAGGGATGGCGAGGGTAGCGGCCCCGCAAATCGGAGCGGACCGCGGCATAGCTGCCGCGCCAAAAGCCTGGCAGGTCGCGCGTGACCTGCACCGGCCGCTGTGCCGGCGACAACAGTTCCAGCACCAGCGGCACCTTGCCCTTGGCGATCGACGGATGCGTATTGAGCCCGAACAGCTCCTGCAGCCGCACCGCGATCGTCGGCCCCTGCTCGGCCTCGTAATCGATCGCAAGCATCGTGCCGGTCGGGGCTTCGAAATGGGTCGGCGCCTCGCGCTCGAGCCGCGCGCGCAATTCCCAGGGCAACAGCCCGAGCAGAGCTTCCGACAGATCGCCGGCCGAAAACTCCTTCAGCGAGGTCTTGTCATAGAGGGCCGGCACCAGCCAATCCGCGGCGCTCGCGACCAGCCCCTCGTCGGACAGATCGGGCCAGCTATCGCCCTCCGCCTGGCGCAGGAACATCACGCGGTCGCGCCATTGCTTGGCCGACTTCGACCATGGCAGTCTACCGAGGCCAGCCGCGACGATGCCATCAGCAAGGATTCGCGCGGTCTCCACCGAGGGCGAGAGTGCCAGCGGCGCTTCCGAGAGGGTGATCGCGTGCAGCGTCTTCTTGCGGCGTGCGTGCAAGGAAAGCGCAGTTCGATCAAAACTGATCTCATCGGCAACCTCAATGTGACCGGCGAATTGCGTTTCGATCTCGTCCTGTGTGATCGGCGCCGCAAGCAGGATGCGGCCGGCCGCCGCCGTGCCCGTGAGCTCGCCGACCGCGACATAAGGCGCGCGCGCCAGCGAGGACGTCTGCTCGACCGAAGCGCCGCGACCATTCGCCAGCACGAAGCTGCCATTGCCGCGATTTTTCGCAACACGATCGGGAAAGGCAAAGGCGAGCATCACGCCGGTCGAGAGCGCCGCATCTTTTTGCACAGAGGAAGACGCCACTTGCGACGCCCAGCGATGGGCGAGATCGCGCGCGCTCGACGCCCGCTGCGAGCGATCGCGTCGGAACTGGTCGAGCCGATGATCGAGATCGACGCTGTCACCCCCAAGCCCGCGTTCGGTCAGGATCGCCGCGACCTCGGCCGCATTCTCACCGGCGCCGAAGGCATCGGAATCGACGATCATGCGCGCCAGCCGCGGCGGCAGCGCCAGCGCGCGCAGGCGCTTGCCCTCGGTCGTGATGCGGCCGTCGGCATCGAGCGCGCCGAGTTCTTCCAGCAGGCCCCTCGCTTCCTTCAGAGCCGGCGCCGGCGGCGGATCGAGAAAGGCGAGCGTCGCGGGATCGCTGACGCCCCATTGCGCGAGATCGAGCACCAGCGAAGAAAGATCGGCCGAGAGGATTTCGGGCTGGGTGTAGGCGGCGAGCGACGCCGTCTGCGGCTCGTCCCACAGCCGGTAGCAGATGCCGGGCTCGGTGCGGCCGGCGCGGCCGCGGCGCTGATCGACCGCCGCGCGGGAGGCGCGCACGGTCTCCAGCCGCGTCAGACCGATGTCGGGCTCGTAGCGCGGCACGCGGGCAAGGCCTGAATCGACCACGATGCGCACGCCTTCGATCGTGAGCGAGGTCTCGGCGATCGACGTCGCCAACACCACCTTGCGGCTGCCCTTTGGCGCCGGCGCGATGGCGCGGTCCTGGACGCTCGCATCAAGCGCGCCGAACAGCGGCACGATCTCGGTCGAGGCATCCTGCACCCGCTCGCCGAGGAAATTCTGCGTTCGGCGGATTTCGGCAGCACCCGGCAGGAATGCCAGCACCGAACCGGGATCTGCGCGCAGCGCGGTCGCAATCGAATCGGCCATCTGCCGTTCCAGCGGCACATCGACCTTGCGCGAGAGATAGCGCGTCTCGACCGGGAAGGCGCGGCCCTCGCTCTCAACCACAGGCGCGTCGCCAAGCAGCTTTGCGACGCGCGCACCGTCGAGCGTCGCCGACATCACCAGCAGCCGCAAATCCTCACGCAAGCCGGTTTGCGCATCGCGCGCCAGCGCGAGGCCGAGATCGGCATCGAGCGAGCGTTCGTGAAATTCATCGAACAGCACCGCCGCAACGCCATTGAGCTCGGGATCGTCAAGGATCTGGCGGGAGAAGATGCCTTCGGTGACCACCTCGATCCGCGTCGCCCGCGAGATCTTCGAGCCGAAGCGAACGCGATAGCCGACGGTTTCGCCGGCGCGTTCGCCAAGCGTCTTCGCCATCCGCTCGGCACTGGCGCGCGCCGCGATCCGCCGCGGCTCCAGCACGATGATCTTCTTGGCCCTCGCCCAGGGCGCATCGAGCAGCGCCAGTGGCACCCGCGTGGTCTTGCCGGCGCCCGGAGGCGCCACGAGCACGGCGGCATTATTCCGCTCCAGCGTGCGCGCGAGATCGTCGAGCACCGCATCGATCGGAAGGGGCGTGTCGAAGCTTCGAGGCAATCAAGGCTCGCATAGGCTCTTCCCCTCTCCCCTTGTGGGAGAGGGTGGCTTCGCGAAGCGAAGACGGGTGAGGGGTATGTTTCCGCGGATAGAGACCCCTCATCCGGCGCTTCGCGCCACCTTCTCCCACAAGGGGAGAAGGGAAGGAAGCCGCTAATTCCGCTCCAGCGGCGGGCGGCCGACGCTCTCGTAGGTGAAGCCGTAGGCCTCCATGTCCTCGGGCCGGTAGATGTTGCGCAGGTCGATCACGACGGGCTGCGCCATTTCCCGCTTCAGCCGCTCCAGGTCGAGCGTGCGGTATTGCACCCATTCGGTGACGACCACCATCGCGTCCGCACCCTGCACGCAAGCGTAGGGATCATCGACATATTCGATATTGGGCAGTTCCTTGCGCGCCTGCTCCATGCCGACAGGATCATGCGCACGGACCTTGGCGCCCATGTCGAGCAGGCCGGTGACCAGCGGGATCGACGGCGATTCGCGCATGTCGTCGGTGTCGGGCTTGAACGTCAGCCCGAGCACAGCCACGGTCTTGCCGCGCAGCGAGGTGCCGACGGCGCTCGACACCTTGCGCGCCATCGCGCGCTTGCGGTTGTCGTTGACGCCGAGCACGGCCTCGACAATGCGCAGCTGCACGTCGTAATCCTGTGCGATCTTGATCAGCGCGCGCGTGTCCTTCGGGAAGCATGAGCCGCCAAAGCCCGGCCCCGCGTGCAGGAACTTGCTGCCGATGCGGTTGTCGAGCCCGATGCCACGCGCAACCTCCTGCACGTCTGCGCCGACCTTCTCGGAGAGATCGGCGATCTCGTTGATGAAGGTGATCTTGGTCGCGAGGAACGCGTTCGCGGCGTATTTGATCAGCTCCGCGGTGCGGCGCTTGGTGTACATCAATGGCGCCTGGTTCAGCGACAGCGGCCGGTAGATGTCGCCGAGCACCTTGCGGCCGCGCTCATCCTCGGTGCCGACCACGATGCGATCGGGGAATTTGAAATCGCGGATCGCTGCGCCCTCGCGCAGGAATTCCGGATTGGACGCGACCACGACATCGGCGGACGGATTGGTCTCGCGGATGATCCGCTCGACCTCATCGCCAGTGCCGACCGGCACGGTCGATTTGGTCACGACCACGGTGAAGCCGGATAGCGCGCCAGCGATCTCGCGCGCGGCGGCGTAGACGTAAGAGAGATCGGCGTGACCATCGCCGCGGCGGGACGGCGTGCCGACCGCGATGAACACCGCATCGGCGTTCGCCACCGGTCCCTTGAGGTCCGTGGTGAAATCGATCCGCTTGGCCTTGACGTTGGACGCCACCAAAACGTCGAGCCCGGGCTCGAAGATCGGAATCTCGCCCCGGTGCAGGGCTTCGATCTTGCTCGAGTCCTTGTCCACGCAGGTGACCTGGTGGCCAAAATCCGCAAAACAGGCGCCGGAGACCAGCCCCACATAGCCTGTGCCAATCATGGCAATCCGCATGGAATAACCCGCCCTTCATGGTTAATGCGACCGCCTCTTAAAACATTTGCCCGCTCAGGGGGAAGGGCAAAAACGGCATATCCCTTGAATGAATAAAGGAGACAGAAACCGCTTCGCCCCATGATGACGCGTTGTCGCGTCGAAGAGAGACAGGGATGAGTGCAAACGGCACAAGGGCCGATGGCCGGGTCGACTGGGTCGACTACGCCAAGGGCATCTGCATCGTCATGGTGGTGATGATGCATTCGGTGCTGGGGGTCGAACTGGCTGCCGGCAAAACCGGCTTCATGCATGTCGTCGTGGCCTTCGCCAAGCCGTTCCGCATGCCCGATTTCTTCATGATTTCCGGCCTTTTCCTGCCCCTCGTCATCAACCGCGATTGGCGGCCTTATCTCGACCGCAAGGTCGTCCACTTCGCCTATTTCTATGTGCTGTGGGTGACGATCCAGTTCGGCTTCAAAGCACCCGGCTTTGCGACGGAACACGGCTGGGCCCATGTCGGCTTCGAATATCTGGAATCCTTCATCGATCCGTTCGGCACGTTGTGGTTCATCTATCTGCTGCCGATCTTCTTCATTGTCATAAAACTGACACGCAACGTGCCCGCGATTCTGGTGTGGGGCACGGCCGCTTTGCTGGAGAGCGCGCATGTCGCAACCGGTTGGACGGTCCCCGACGAATTCTGCGCGCGATTCGTCTATGTCTATTCCGGCTATCTCTTCGCCGACTACGTCTTCGCGCTGTCTGATCGCGCGCGAGCACGCCCTGCGCTGGCGCTCATTGGACTGGCGCTGTGGGCGTTCGCCAATGCCTCTCTCGTGGCGATTGGCGTGAGCGAGGAGCCGGTCATCTCGCTCGCGCTCGGACTGAGCGGCGCCTGCGCCATCATCACAACCGGCACGCTCCTGGCGCGGGTGCGCTGGCTGAACTTCCTGCGCTTCTGCGGCGAGCATTCGATCGTGATCTATCTCGCCTTCTTCCTGCCGATGGCCTCGACACGAACGCTGCTGCTCAAGACCGGCATCATCCACGACATCGGATTGATCTCGGTCATCGTCACCGCCGTCGGCGTGGCCGGCGCGCTCCTGATCTGGCGCGCGGCGCTGTGGGCCCATGCGAATTTCCTGTTCGAGCGTCCGGATGCCTTCTGGATCGCGCCGAGGAAGGCCGCGCCGAAGCTGCAGGCCGCGGAATAACCATTCTCAAGGCTTGAGATAGACCGCGCCGCTGGTGCGCCCACCTTCGAGATCGGCGTGAGCTTGCACCACGTCGTTCAACGAATAGGCCTTGCCCACGCCCTTCAGGACGCCAGCTTCGAGTGCCGCGAGCACGGCCTGC